>LFCJ01000192.1_pt1 | contig 35652 bp, 33 predicted proteins | sample 643141 | NCBI WGS metagenome assembly LFCJ01 (sample SAMN03766243, study PRJNA286221) | soda lake metagenome | biome: soda lake; feature: Kulunda steppe; material: water; isolation source: sample B1-Br-g2 brine of Lake Bitter-1 | place: Russia: Kulunda steppe | collected 2010-07
ACTTTGTCAGGTGATAATTCTTCAAGTTCAGGGCGCAAATTATCCATCGGTTCCGTTTCCTCATCAGTACCGTCACTATCTTCAGGCTCAGGAACTTCTGTATCTCTTTCTTCCGGGTCTTCAAGCTTTCCAGCACCCGGCCCATTATCACCATTATTCAGTCCCGGCTTACTTTCTGCACCATCTGTGTATGAGTCTGGCCCGTCATAATCAGACCCGTCATCATCCTCAGCCTGACGGTCATCATCAACATCAATCGTCCCTACTTGGTCAATCGGGTCATCGTCAAACTCATTAGCATCTTCTGGTCGTTCTTCCGTGTTCAACACTGGTTCGTCACTCTCATCATCCGAATCTTCGTCAGCATCACCATCACTAATTTCGTCGTCCCACTCTTGTTCAATGCTTTCTGTATCATCATCAGCATCACCATCACCATCACTTACTTCGTCAGTCTCATTATCGTCATTTTCATCGTCATCAACGACTGTTTCTTCTTCCACAACATCATTTCCATCATCATCACCATCACCATCATCGTCAGTAATATCTGGTTGAAGCTGTGTTCCTTCCCACTCATCACGGGTTGGTTCTAACCACCGTCGAACAGTTGCATCAGACACACCCAAACGCTCACTAAGCGCCGCAACGTTTGGACTTCCATCACCATCCATCACCTCCCACAATTTTAACACTGCTTCGGCACGGTCTTTCGTGGAAACATTCTGGTCAAACTCAGTAACGTTTTCCGTAATACTTGATACCAACGCGTTTTCATTTGACCAATCAACAATAACCGCTGGAATAGAAAACAGTTCAGCGTTTCGTGCAGCAGCAACTCGTCGTTGGCCAATAATCACTTCGTATTCTTCGTCAAAATTGTCACCAGATTGTGACTCACGAAGCACAACAGGGTTAATAACACCATTCTCACGAACGCTTTGTGTGAGTGTTTCTAACTCGTTTTCGTCAAGGGTTTCTTGTCGCTCGTTATACTCGCTAACATGAATATTGTCTGGCTCAATGCTTGTTGAATCCATCTCAATTACGTGTTAGCCATACATGTATAATATACTGGTGCATTTAATCGTGGTATTGTTTCACATATCTCAAAAGTAATAATAGCTATACTACTGAATAATAAACAATATAATAATATGGTCGTTCCAAGTGTCATCAATAATTTGCTCGATGATGTTTATACAGACACTCCACGGGTGAGAAAATGTACTCAACACCAAATTACGGATGATAAAACAGTGTACGATGTACAGTTTGACGAAGAAAGTGACAAAGAGAATGTTTGCATAACGATTTGTGAAAACGGGAAGAATAACAAGTTCCGTTCAGAACCATTACTAATTTACCAAGTTTTTGAACAGACTGATGTTCCTGTTCCAAAAGTATTCCAGACAGGGATTCATAATGGGATGGATTATTACATTGCAGAGTACGTAGATGGTGTTCCAGTAAGTGACGTGTTCCACCAAATGACTCTTTCTGACCAACAAACATTATTACACTATGTTGGGAGTGTTCTTGGTTATCTACACACGATTGATGGGTTTGATGAGTTTGGAAAAATAACAGCGGTTGAACCGGGTGAATTAACAACAGAAAACGATGAGTCAACCGCGAATGATTGGCACACGTATTTATATAACGAAACTGTTGAATTGACAGAATCGCTCCCTGATGAGTATGATGAGTACTCCTTACTGATTAAAAATATTCTTGTTGAGTTTGCATCTGGTGACAATCAATATAATAATTCGATTGAAAAATCAATTTGTCACACAAAGTGTCGACACCAATGTGTTCGGATTCATCAATCAAAAGGGTTACAATGTATTTGGGATTTTGAACAAGCCATTTCTGGTGACAAGTTTTACGATTTAGCATTAACAGAGTTATTATTCATTGATTTAGCTGTTGCTGACCAAATGAAACGCTCAATTCTTCGACGCGCGTTGTATCAAGGATACGCAAACACGAACGAAATAACACCACGATACAGAGAATATCGGAGTGTGTATCGATTGGTTGGACTATTGTATTATCTTAGTACAGAAACAGAACCCGCACCAATACCACACATGGTAGATAATGTTCGTGATTTTTACCATGAACAAATACAGTTAGAGTTAGAAGCGATTAACTAACCAGTTTCACAAACAGTTTCATTCCATAACACTACTTTTATTGATATTTTGCATAATGTTTTATAACCCCACAGCCACAAATGTAACGTATGGCATACGCTGAAGCAAACGCAAACTCCATGAGTGATAGTAAACCGTGGATTCAGACAAAATGGATTGGTATGTCCATTGCAGTGTGGTTTGGACTCATCCTTTTGTCGGTAGTAACAGGTATTGGCGTCCTCGGCGGTGGTATGCTTGCATACGTTCTTATGGGAGCAATCATCGGCGTCTGGTCGCCCGGTAACACAATGAAAGAATCAGGAATCGCGGCGTTCTTCGTTGGTGCAGTTGGGTTTGCACTGAACAACATCCTCCTAACCGTGTTTGTTGTCGGCATTATTCCAGCAATTGCGTATGGTATTGTTGGAATGATTCTGGCAATGTTTGGCGGATACCTTGCGGAGTCGTTCTAAACACGGATTTCACGAACCCATTATTTTCTTCACACCCCGCTAATAATCACTTGTTCAACAGCGTTCACTCTTCACTCTTCACTCTTCACTCATCGATTCAAACTCATTAATTGCTTCTTGTTGCCGAGCGTGAAGTCCATGACTTGTTTGTGTGCGTGTTTGTTCAGCGATGTGTTCCATTTGTGTTGTCCCGTCCAACAAACGTTGAATAACGTCGCTCACTGTTTCACCGTCGAGCCTTCGTTCTTCTAATCGTTTATACACGTCACGGCTAACATCGATAGAATAGTCTTTCATACAGTATTCATAATACGTGTATCTACAAAAAGAATTGGTTGAATGGCTACGTTAACGTGTTAGGATGCGGGGTGGGAAACGTCATCGGGTTGTTGAGATTGAAGGGCTTGTACCATTGACGCGACAATTTGCCCACCGAAAACAGCTACTTCTGAGTCGGGGATTGGGTTTGTTTCTTCATCATCGAACATGTCTTGTGTTGCAGTCACATCGAACGTGACATGACCCATTGGCCCCATGATAAGAATGCGTATTTTACACCCTTGAACGTCATCAATGAGTTGTCCAGTAACAGTAAACTCGTCGGTTAGTTGTGAAGAAACAAACGAAGCGACGTTGTTCACGGATTCACGCATCTTCACTACTTGTTGACTACTTGGCTCCATAACAGGCATCGAATCATTGAATGACCCACCCGTGCTGTAACTATTGCCGTACATGAGAGTATTACTATATTCGTTCTTAATGAGTATAAAGCTTATACCATATCGTCACTCGTCACGTTTGTTTCTACATCCGCAACCATATCAACATACATTTGGTGTAATTCTTCTGATTGCGGTTGTAACTCACTCTTTTCTGCATCAACCTTGATTGTACCGTGTTCCATTATTGTGAGCCTATCTAAAACATGAGCGAAATCATCCACGTTATGTGTTGCTACAACAACCGTGTGATTATCATCAACATAAGAACGCAAAAACGCAACTAACTCTGTTCGTGTCACATCATCTAAGTCAGCTAATGGCTCATCTAATACGAATAATTCCGGTTTGTGGAGTACACCTAATACAATGTCAAGTTTTTTCTTATATCCGCCTGAAAGATTTTGTACAACTCGGTTCATTACTCGTTGTAGTCCGATGCTTTCGGTTATTTGGTCTATCCACGCGTCGTCTGCATGAGTCATTGATTGGAAAATGGAAATGTTTTCATTAACGGTTAGAGAGGGGTAGAAGCTTGGTGTTTGAAACGCACCACCAATATTATTCGTGTGTGGGGTTGTAATGGTTCCACTGGTTGGGTTTGTTAATCCAAGAATAAGTCTAAACATGGTTGATTTACCAGACCCGTTTGGCCCGACAATACAATGAAAATTATTGTGTTCAATTTGTAGAGAAATTGTGTCAATAGCGGTTATATTGTTGTACGTTTTTGTGAGATTAGAAATGGTTACAACACTCATGTTTGCCTCTTGTAGTATGTGATACTCGCGTATAACATGATAAGTGTTCCAATTGTAAATACTGTTAAGTACATAATCCAATCTGTGAACACGGTTATTGGAATATCTTTCAACATTTCGCTACGAATAATGATTCCTGAATAGTGAAGGGGTACCATTCTGACGATTTCTCGGTGTGTTGCAGAGAAGAAGCCAGCCGGGTAGATGAGTCCTGCAAGTGCAATATGGCCGACAAGGAGTGAAATGTTTGTGAATTGGCCTGCAACACTGAAATTGGTAAGAAACATTATTGACAGGCTAATTGCACACAAATACACGGTTGTGAGAATGGTGAGTCCAATAATGGGGAGTGAAATTGGTGTGAGGATGTATCCTGCCCATGTTGAGAACGCGTGTATAACAAGTAATGGGATGAGTAATAAGAGTGAGAACACGGCGAATTTTGCAATGAGTAACTGTGTGATTGATGACGTGATTCGTACACGGTCAAGTACTTGTTTTTCTTTCATCATGTGGTATGGTAAATACGCAAATGCAAACATCATAATGGTAAATAATAGTCCTACTGGAACTAAATACTCTGACAGTGTTTTTTCATCACCGATAATCTCCCGTTCAACAGTAATGCTTTGGTCTAAATTGTTATCCAAGTAAATGTTGAGCAGGTTAACCATTAGTTCAGATGGTTCTTTGAAGGGAACAATTGTGCCGTCAATATACACCGTGAATGTTTTTGTGGTGTCTGAATCGCCGGTTATATCGGGTGGTACTTCTACAACAGCGTACACTTCTTCACGTTCAAGCGCAGTTTTAGCGTCTTCTGTATTAGTATATGTTTGTGGGTCAGAAAAGAGGGTTACTGACGCGCGTGCAATAGAAATATCGTCATCAGTCACATCGTTTGATTCAGGTGCAACAGCGATTTGCGTGTCTGTTGGTAAAACGTCACCAAACACCGTTGTTCCATACATTAACCCTGCTGGAAAAATAACGAATAATAACAATAGAAGGGCAAGGTTTCGTTTTGTCCAGTATGCTTCTTTCTTAAAGAACGATGAGAGAGATGACATTACACGTTATACTATCGACGTTGGGTTAATAAAAGACGTGTATTTTAAACGCGTGTAAAGGATTACGGCTGTTGTGGTTGTTGGTCTTCTACTTCTTCAATTGCTTCCACAATATCGTTCGCGTCAGACCGGTACTCAACACTGACCGTGTTCCCGTCGTGTTCAATCGTGATAGCATTCACAACGTCCTCAATCTCAGGGTCATCTGCACTGCCACGAACCATTGATAACGCACCATTGCTCACATCGTACACATCAGTTGCTTCTTCTTCGGTATCAGTTACCATTGATGTGTGGAACACAATATCATCGTTTTGTGTGTAGTACACACCCGTAACAGTGTTCACGTTATTAAACACGTTAACGTCGAATTGTTGGTTCGGGTCTGGAGGAACAATGTCTTCATCAGGGATTTCAGCCGCGAACTTGATTAATCCATCTTCTTCGTTGTCATACGAATCACGAAGGTCGCCGCTGAGAGAATCAGCGTCACCAGCATGAACGTCAATAGCGTCTTCTACTGAGCTTCTATCACCAATAACGTACACGCCGTCAGCATCAAGTACACCAATCGTGTCACCGAAATCATCTTCGTACACAGTGTACCCGTTGTACTCATCTTCTTGTAACTCACTTTCTTCTTCAACAATACCAATAAACTCATCTTCATCCCACTCTGTGTCCATGATGACACCAACCTGTTCAATTTGTTGGTCATCTGGTTCTTGAACGAACATCATTGCGTCATTGAATCCGTCCATATCAACCCCTGATTCATCACTAAACATTTCTAATGCTTCATCGAGTGATTGAGGTTCTTCGTCTGTTCTGGCTTCTGCCTCAATCATCGCGTCTAACACCATGGTTGTTGTTTCATCTGTGAATACTTCTCCGTCGAACGATGCAACTGCTGTTGTATCCGAATCTGGAACGTTATTAATAGCACTAACGTCATCATCACCGCCAATAACGCCAAACGCATACGCGCCACCAATAGCGGCTCCAATAACGACAACAGCAATAACAGCCACCATTGCAATTTGTGTTTGTTGACTCATAATTATTATCCAGCAAACGTTTGTGTCTGCCTTATGAGTGCTATTTTGCCTACCCGTGTTTAACTTTTTAGAAAATGTATGTTAATTAATACGTAGTGATATTTTTATTTTGAAGAGAATAGATGAAACTATACGCAGTAAATCGTGGATATAATAAAAACGTAACTCTGTCAAGGGGGCGTGAAGTGTTTACCAGCCTTTGAACGTCACGTCAACACCGCACACGTCTGCAATGTCTTGCATCCGGCTCTTTTTGTCGCGCTTGCGGTACTTGGTGTTGATGTATAGTCCGCCTTCAATCTCGTGCCACGTACCGTAGTCAATGTTTTCAAGGTGTTCTTCGGTTGCAACGAACGCGTTCTTACACCGACCCGGTGCGAACGGCATGTCAATGTCGTTGCTGAACGAATGGAGTGCTTCCATGTCTTCGATGAACTGGAGCATTGCCGCGTTCTGCTTGGTTCCGTCAGTAATGTCAACAACAATTTCGGGGAACATGTTGTTGAGAACCGTGTCAGCGTTCTGTGCGGTTTGCTGAATCGTGGACACCGAAACATCTGCACACTCACTGAACGTGTGAACACGCGCGGAGTCGAAGTACTCAACCGTCGCGTACAGTGCAGACGCCGCGACCGATGCAGGAGACGAAGTACTGCGCATGCTGGTTGCAACCTCAACAGCCGTTTCAACATGGTCGTCAGCAACATCAATAGAATCAGCCATGTTGTTCACGTAATCAACAATGTCGAGGCCAAACGAAGTTGCCATGTCGGTGCTTCGTCGCTGAATCGTGTCAGGCGTTTTGTCAACAACCTCACCGACGACTTCCTTGGTCACGTTTACGTCCTGCAGGAACGTGTCAGCGGTGTACAGTGCAACACCAGCATCAACATCTGGTCGTGACTGTCCAGACTTGCCAATGTTCCAGTCAGACAGAATTTCTTGTGCCAGCGAAACAGTTTCATCTGCCATGCCAAACTCGTCACCAAGCGTTTGAACCTGTTCTTCGGTGTCAGTAACAAGTTCAAGCATTTCTTCGCTTCGGTTACGAATCGTGACTTCGCACACGTCAACCGAGTTAGCCATCTGGTTCTGCGTCAGACCATCAGTAGAACTACCACTGTTACCACGGTGCTGGTCAGCCGCGTAGAGTGCAGACGCCGCAAGTCCGGCAGGGTGCTTCCCACTGTGGTTTCCGGCTTCGACAAGTTCAGTCAGCATTTTCTCGGCAATCTGACGGGTTTCTTCGCTTGCCTTAACATCACTCGCCACTTGCGGGATGTATCCGGTTGGCTGTGGCGGGTCAATCGACAGTCCAAGCTCACGGCTGATGTACCGGTACGCGCGTGAGATACGTTTCTTCTCAACACGACTAACATGGGACACATCATCCATGGTTCGTGGAATACCAGCCTGACGACACGCACCGTGAATCGAAGCAGACGCCATTGCCTCAATCGAACGTCCACGAATCATGTCGTTCTCAAGACACTGCTGGTAAATGACGCTCGACGTTTCTCGAACGTTCTTGGGAATACCAAGTGCGGAACACATCCGGTTAATCTCACCAAGTGCTTGTTTGAGATTACGTTCCTTGGAGTCTTTCGCACGAGAACGCTCATCCCACTGCCGAAGGCGGCGCATCTTCTGCTTCTGACGACCGGACAGACTCCGACCATACGCGTCACGGTCTTCCCAACTAATCTTCGTGGAAAGTCCCTTGTCGTGCATCATCTCGGTGGACGGAGAACCAGTTCGCTTCTTCTGGTTTCGCTCACTCTGGTTATACGCCCTCCATTCAGGCCCGTGGTCAATCTGGTCATCATCAATAACCAGACCACAATCAACACACGAGGTTTCACCATGAGAAGCGTCACTAATCACCTGACCACTACACTCTGGACACTCATCATGTCCAGTCTGTTCCTCTTCTTCTTCGTCTTCCGTTTGGTTGAGACGACCGCGCCCGTATCCGCCTGCGTTCATTGAACGACCCGACTTGTCAGAGTTACGTTGGCTAATGTTTTGCATTGTTGTCTCCCCCTTTGTTAAAGGGTGATTAACACCAAACAAGTCCCAACTGGCTATGTTAGGAGTTTCTTACTTATTTAGTGTTATTCTGCTTTTGCTACATACATAGAGTGTACCCATAGGTATTTAAAGCTTTTGTTTTCGGTTAGATATTCATTTAATGCTGAAATACAGGCAATAGAACGCTTGTAAGCAGTGATTAACACTTATTCAGTACACCATAATGAGAATAACGCCTTCCTAATTTGTGTTTGAACCTGATTATTACAGTCAAAATAGCGTGAAAGAACACTTTTTGCTGCGCACGAGAACTCCCCCGCGCTATCGCGCGTGGTTAGTCACTCTGAATGCGTGGGGCGAGCATGAACGTTGTTTCACACTGCCCTTCGGACGTAGTGTAATGCATCTTGACAGGGAATTCTTCACCAAGTTCAATCCGAACCTCAGCATCACTTGGAATTGCCTTGTTCATGTCCTTGAAATAGTCAAGCGAGAACAGCGATGACGCGGTTCCCGCTGTCAAATCAACCAAGTCGTCGCGTGAAAGTTTAAGGTCAACATCGTCAGTGTCACCTTCTGCCTCAACGTAGAACGCTTCTTCATCAGGGTCTACTCGGAGCCTCAAATGGTCAGAAACCATGTCGGCGGCCTTCACCGCTCGGTTCACATCACTCCCTTCTGCAACAACTTCTGCTGGAAGGTCAAGTTGTGGAATGTCTGGTTCTTGGCGAATGGAGTCGGGGTCGATAAGTGCGAGCGTGTACTCAAGCCCGTCAATTGAAATGTGAAGCTTGCGTGTTTCTTCATCAAGTTCAAGAACTACCAAATCACCGCTACTGGCCATTCCTGCAATATCTTGGAGGCGACTAAGGTTCACCCCAATCACACCACCATCTGCCTCATACGACTCGAATCCTGCTTTGTGTAGTTGCGTGTCCACCATCCCAACGTTAGCCGGGTCAACCGCCGTGATTCGGAGTCCATCTTCATTGAGTCGAATTTTACACTCATCAACTAACACCGTAACCGAATCAAGAAGGTCACTAAACGTGCTTCCTGTTAGCGTTGCTTTGAACATTTGTATTACCTCGAATTATCCTTTTGAGACATGAACTTAAAAAAGTATGGGGTTGAAATCGTGGCACCACGTGACAATTTCGACAAATACGAATTATTAATCTGTGCATTTAAACAATAGAAAGTGCTTTATACCTGATGTTCTAAAAATATGCACGAATGGCTCGATTGTCGACTGGAATTGAGAAACTTGACCGCCCACTCAATGGTGGTATTAAACCGGGTAGTGTCATTTCTGTTATTGCCCCACCTGAGAGTCAATACGAAATGTTGTTACAGCATTTCATTCGTGAGCGTGATACGTTGTATATTAGTACGACACGCGCGGAGAAACATATTCATGACCAATTAGTTAGTCGTGATGTTGAGACAAGTGGGTGTGGGATTAAGTATGTTGACCCGACCGATTCTGTGATGGAAGATGTGCTTGAGTACGCAAAAAAGCCACCAACTGGGTCGAACGTTATTATTGATATTTCTGACCCGGTAGAAAACGAAGATACTGGGAGAGTGATTAACTTTTACCATCAACTGAAAGACCACATGGAAACAATTGGTGGGATTGCACTTGTGGTTGGACTTAATAGTGACCCAGTACCATCAGGACGAAAGTACACGTATAAAATGGCTGATGTTGTAATAGAGTTAGAATTTGTTCATACCACTACTGAAACTGATATTGTGATGCGCGTGCCAAAGTATCGTACTGGTACTTCTATCCTTGACCCGATTAAACTGGTTATTAAAGAGGATGTTCAGGTTGACAGTAAGCGACAAGTGGGATGATGGTGTGTTTTTCGTGTTGAGAACGTATTAGCGTGACATGGTTACGTTCGATATTCTGTGATTGATTATACTGGTTGATATAGTCTGTACTAACGTACATATTCAAATAATATGTGTGTTAGTATCCCGAAACCCCCCGTATTGATTGCATAATATAAGTAACGTATTTACAATTTGATTAACCATGTGTATGTAGAATGGAGCATAGTAACACGATGTATTTACAGAACACTTTTCATACACCTGTTCATACGGTTAAATAACAATGAGTGGGAATGATGATATGAACGACGACAATGAAGATGTTTCCGTGTCTGAAATGTCAGGTGTAGACATTGGTGATGATGAAACGGAAAACGATACGATTTTCAATCAACAGAGCGAGAGTGAGAGTAGTGCTTCTGATGATAGTTCTGTTGATTTCGACCTTGAATCACTTCAAAAAGCGGCAGAAGGAATTACACAAGGTAGAATTGAACAAGGCCCAACAACGGAACGGCTTAAAGAATTAATCGAAGACGGAACCATCACGTCTACCACGGTTCAAGATGTAGAACAAGGAAACGTAACACCAGATTCACTCCGTGATTTCATACCACTTGGAAATCACGTTGCTCAAGAAGTTTCCCAACAGTTTGATTACGCGTCATTCTTTAATCCTGAAACCGCACCTGTTAAGAAAGACTACTACGGTTGGGAACAGTTCAAAGTTGAACACTACTACACTGACTTTGATTACGAAACGTTTACTGGTGAATACCCAACCGCTGGTGAAGGACGGTTTGAAGATGAAAGTGCGACCGAAACCGGAATCATCCCGTTCGATGAGACAGAATACTTAGAAGGAGATGACCCATACGACATTCAAGCACAAATATTTGAAGTGGGTGGTGAATGTGATGCTCTTGCTGAACAAGTAGATAAACGAACGGTTCATGTACCAGACGATTACGATGAAGACGAATTCTTCACAACATTCTCTGGTAATACAACAGTCGTTAATCGGTATGACCTCGAAAAAGGCGTTCCATTCGCCAAGAAATCACACTTCAAAGAAGTTGAACGGTACTGGGTAAATGAACCGTTTGCATTTATTGTCATTTACCGTTCAGTCAAAGAAAACGAAACCAAGTACTACGTTGTTGAGCCGTACCTTACACCAATCGAAGAGAACGTTGTCGAGTTCCTTGTTGACAAACTCAGAAACGTGATTAAGTACGCAGGTGACGGTGCAATGATTGACAGCGAAATTGACCGTGCAAACGTTATCGAACGTGAAACTTACAAACTATTAGATAGGTACGGTATTTATCGACGGTCTGGTGAAGCGAAAAAACCAGAAACACTCGTTGAACAAATGAAACGGCGTGTCGAAGACTTACGCGAACAAAACTCGATACAAGACTATGTTGATAAGTTCAACGCGTTGTTTGACGAAGAACGGTCGAAACCAGCCCCACCATCACAAGCAGGTACAGACCCACAACGTGAAAATATTTACACTGCACCAAGTGAACTTCCACAATTAGAAGGTATTTCAACCAGACCGGAATCCGCACTCTTAGAGGACGACGACGAACAACTCAATGAGTACCAAGTAGAAAAAATTCTCTACTACCTCAAACGCGACTTCATTGGGTACGAAGCAATCGACCCAATTAAGAGCGATATTAATGTAGAGGACATTTCGTGTGACGGTTACAACGAACCCGTGTTCGCGTACCACACTGACTACGAACAACTAATCACAAACGTGTACCAAGGCAAAGACAGTCTTGACGAGTTCGTTGTCAAACTTGCCCAACGGTCTGGAAAAGGTATTTCAAAACGACAACCACAAGTTGACTGTACCCTTCCTGACGGGTCACGCGCACAACTCACACTCGGTGACGAAGTAAGTGACAAAGGTACAAACTACACTATTCGTCAATTCAAGGATGTTCCGTTCACACCAGTCGACCTTATCAACTGGCGAACATTCTCACTTGAACAAATGGCGTACTTGTTCTTGTGTATTGAGAATCACAAGAGCCTCATTTTCGCTGGTGGTACTGCGTCAGGGAAAACAACAAGCCTGAACGCTATTTCGCTGTTCATCCCGTCCAAAGCGAAAATCGTGTCGATTGAGGACACCCGCGAGGTTGAACTACCACAGCGGAATTGGATTGCAAGTGTTACACGACCATCGTTCAGTGATGATGAGAAAGGAGATATTGACGAGTTCGACCTACTCGAAGCCGCACTCCGTCAACGTCCTGATTACATCGTCATGGGTGAGATTCGTGGTGAGGAAGGACGTACCCTGTTCCAAGTCATGTCAACGGGTCACACCACATACACCACGTTCCACGCAGACAGTATTGAAGAAGTCATTAAACGGTTCACCACAGAACCAATCAACGTTTCAAAAACAATGTTCACAGCACTCGACCTTGTGAGCATTCAGACACAAACACGTGTTGAAGGAAACAAAGTCCGACGAAGTAAGAGTATTACAGAAGTCATTGACTACAACGCTGATAATGACGAAATTCAAGTCCAAGACGTGTTCCAATGGCAAGCAGAAACAGACCAAATGATGCGTCTTGCCGGTTCAGAAACACTTGAAGACATCAAGTTCGACCGTGGTTGGGGACAACAAAAGCTTGACGAAGAAATCTTCAAACGAAAAGCAGTACTTGCATACCTCATTAAGAACCGACTTAGTGAGTACACACAAGTTGCCGCAACCATTCAAGCGTTTATTAACGACCCTGAAACCGTTATTTCGTTAATGGCAGAGGACAAGCTTGAAAAACGCTTGAACGACCTTCGTGAAATGGAGAGTGTCATGATTGACATTGACCAAGAGAAAGAGGATATGGTTCCACGACCAACACCAGACGAAGAAATGGAACTTCAAGTTGACGAAATTCTTGATGAGGCGCGTGAAACCATTTTCTCTGATGCAGAACCAGCAAAAAGTGTCAACCTCAAAGACGCGCTGGCCGAAGAAAAAGCAGAACAAGCAGAGGATACTGTTGTTGACCCCGACAGTGACGAAGAAATTTACGAACAACTTATGTCGGCAGACAATGATGGAACAAGTGTGGCCGGTGAACTACCAAGTGGAAATGAATCCACAATGGATGACAGTGGTGATACGGATGATGATTTATTCGTAGGTGGAGGTAACATGTTCGACTTTGGTTCATCAGACGCCACCGAAGACGAAGAAGAGGATGATGACCAACCCGAATGGCTGACCGGAAGCTAAACTATAAGTACCAATGCCAACTGAATCTGGATTAACATTTGAATCACGTTCTGAAGCGGCGGAAAGCGTTGGCTCTGACAAATTAGCCGACTTTTTCTTCCCGCTATACGAACGACTCATAGACTCGGAAGGAGACTTCACAGGAACCGTAGAACAAAAACTCGCAGAAGGATGCCGTGACGTACCAGTAGAACTATACTTATCACGAGCAATCGGATACGGTGCAATAGCTGGTACTGTACTATGGGGAACAACAACAATGATTCTTCTCGTAATCTTTGGATTACTCGGAGTAGACCCCGGTACACTTCTCGGACTCCCAACACCGAACGAAACAATTCAAGCAATAGTTGTTGCACTTCGCATCCCACTACTTGTTATCGTAACCGGCCTCGTAATGGGAACAACAGGAGCATTACTTGGCTTTTTCTCCCCAATCATCATGCTCTATTTCGATGCAAGCGAACGTAAACGAGAAATCAACATGATTCTCCCCGACGCTGTTGCGTTCATGTACGCACTCTCAATTGGTGGAATGAACCAATTAGACATTCTTGAAGCAGTCGCAAAAGCAGACGACGTGTATGGAGAAATATCAACCGAGTTTGAAATCATTCTACAAGAAACCCGCTACTTCGGGGTTGACTACAGAACAGCAATTCGTAACCGTTCACTTGAAACACCAAGTAACGAATTCAGTCAATTCCTCACAGACATGCTCTCCATTCTCTCAAGTGGTGGAGACATGGCCCAGTTCTTAGACGAACAAAAAGAAAAGTTCATCCGAACAGCCACAAAACAACAAAAGAAAACACTGGAATCACTCGAACTATTCGGAGAAATGTACATGACACTATCCGTCTTCCCAATCCTCCTCCTCATCCTTCTTGTTGTTCTTCAAATGATGGGGAACAACACGGACACACTTATTCTGGGAACCGTGTATGGACTCATTCCAATGACAGGAATCATGTTCATAATTCTCATTTCAACAGTGAAAAAGGACGACCCCGGCGACGGATTCCTCATCCCCGAAGAAGGCGACCCATACATTGATAGTGAAACCTCAGCACTTGGTGTTGGTGTGATTGAACGGTTCACTGCACCGTACAGCATCCTTGACCAAATCCGAAAAGGAGAAGAAACACACAAAACCAAGGTAATCCTCAAAGCACCACAACAATTCTTCCTTGAGAATCCACAATACACGTTCGTAATCACACTCCCCGTAACAGCAGTCCTCCTTTTCCTGTTCGGACTGTACGGAGTCCTCCCATTCTCATACGAAGAATGGCAAACAAACGTTGTCGGGTACACCGTGATGCTCATCTACTTCCCGGTGTACATGATGGCAATCCCATACGCTATCACGTATGAATGGAAAGAGAGAAAAAGAAACCAAGTTACAAAGAAACTCTCTGGAAACCTCCGAAAACTTGCATCCGCAAACGACACCGGACAAACCCTACTCAAATCATTCAAAACAGTTTCAGACACGTCAAAAGGAAAACTGGCACACGAGTTTGAAGTCATTCACAACAAGGTCAAGTACGGCATCTCAATGAAACAAGCATTGATTGAGTTTAACAATAAATACCACTTGCCCCGCTTGGCACGAACCATGAAGCTCATCGCCAAAGCACAAGAAACATCCAGCCAAATTACACCGGTTCTCAAAACAGCCGCCGCCGCAAGTGAACAACAAGACGACCTTGCAGAAGAACGAAAAGACAGAAGCCGAATGCAAATCGCCATTATCATCATGACATACTTGACTCTGCTCGCTGTCATGGCAATCCTTCAAGTACAATTCATCGAAACAATGGCAGAACTAACAGATGCAACCGGAGCAGGCGGAAACGGTTCTGATGCTGGTGGTGACGTTGGTGGGTTTGACGGTATTGACGCAGACCGCCTCTCACTACTGTTCTTCCACGCAGTCACACTCCAAGCAATCGTTTCATCCATGGTCAGCGGTTACATGAGAACAGGAAAACTCAAAAGTGGTGTCAAATACCTACTCGTACTCCCAACAATCTCACTCGTGGTATGGGTAGCAATCACATAAACACACAACGTTCTCAACACCATGTTCAAACCAAAAAAACTACACAACGATAAAAGAGGCCAAGTACTCCAAGATTTCGTACTTGGAATCGGAATATTCCTCATCACCGTTGCATTCGTTGGCCTATTCATTCCCAATATGTTCGCCCCATTCGCTGTAACCGATTCAGGAGACAGCATCAAAGTAGAACGTATGAGTGACACACTCATCCATAATTACTTACAAGACACCCAATCAGACAGAGACAAAACAACACTTGATAAAGAAGCAACAATCGCGTTCTTTGCCCTTTCAGATGAGACAAACAACAATGTAAATGACGACTGGTATGACGAATTACGATACGACCAAAACGATGATATTGAAGAAGTACTTGGCGCACAAGAATTTGACGACGTACAAGTAGAAATAACTAACCCAGACGGAACCACAGCCAGTCTACAATACTACACAGAAGTCAATGGAAATACAGAAGACATAACCCTTTCAACGGGAGAGATAGATACAGAACGAGGAATAACCACAATAGATAGAATTGTGTATATTGACGGTTCACCATACAGAATGACCATTAGATTGCGATAATAATGTTCGACACACAAACACCCAACACGCGCGGACAAGCATTTACCCTTGAAGGAGTCGTAGCTTCACTAATCATTATCAGCGCAGTGATTTTTGCACTCCAAGCAACCGCTATCACACCCCTTACAGCAAGTACAGCAAATGTAGAAGTAGAAGAGCAAGCACGAATCGTTGCAGGAGACATGCTCGACTCAGCGACCGAAGACGACGAGGTAATAGAAGCACTTCTCTATTACGACAGTAACACAGGGGCATTTGCGGAGGGGGGAATTGAAGACGGAGGATACCCACAACCGGGTATTCCATCAGACGCAAATATTGATAATGATTTCAACGAATACCAACAAAACTTCCTTACAAATAATGGGTATGCGTTCAATATAATTATAAAGTACCAAGATGAGGATGGAGATGTTAGTAGTGAGCCATTTGTCTTCCAAGGGCAACCATCAGATAACGCGGTAACAACCACGCGCTCATACACGTTATACGACGACATGCCAAACACATTCACTGGACAAAAAATTAGTGAGGATGATGAGTTTTACGCTCCAAACATAGACGAGAATAGTGAAGTGTACAACGTGATAGACGTACAAATAACCGTCTGGAGAATCTAATAAACAATGTTCAAAAACATACTACCAAATGAAAAACCAAACGACAAAGCACAATTAGTGCTTGTTGCAGGACTTATTGTTGCTGTTACGTTTGTTGGATTAGTAATCATACTCAATAGTGTTCTACTTGCACAAAACATTGATTCTCGCGGAATATCACCAGAGATAGACTCTTCTGAGCGAGGTGTAGAGAGCATCAAGACAATGTATGGAGAAGGAATAAATAGAGCAAATGCAGACAGAGATACGACAAATAATGTTGATACTGAATGGGTTGAGACTGCTAATACAGTCGCAGAATCACATGGGACAATAAGCAGACAAGAACGTGGTGAAATTGAAGTTAAAAATGATGTGACCAATTCAGACGTTCAAACAGGACAATACATGACTAACGATAATCCTGAAACTGCTTTCACAAGTTCTAATAGTCAAACAAACTGGATTCTGACTACTGGAACAAATGAATATCGACAAGGAGACTTCAGATTTGATGTGGATACACTTCCAACATCGTCAGGTGCCGCTGTAGAAATTGTTGTCCACAACGAAGATACTGACGAGGCACAACTAATCCGCGTCTATCAACAAGGGGGTAACGCTATTGTTGAAGAGCAAACCGCAGAAGTAAACTCAACAGTTGGATTTACAGAGACGATTGAAGAAGGAGAACCATTTGAAGATACAGACCCAACAGAAAGAGTGTACCAAAACGATGACGAAATTCTAAAAATAGACGTAACACAAGGAACAATCCAAGACTCAGACGTATTTAATTTCGGTGGTGAATACGATGGAAGTTCGGATTACGGTATTGCAATTCAAAACGGTGGTAATGCAGATGGTGTATTCAGACTGACAACAGGAGACAATAACGCCCCACGAACACAAAACTTTGAACAAAATCCTGACGATGATGAACCATATGTTATTGATGGGATTTACAGTTTTGACATGACATACACATACTTGTCTGATGATTATGAATACACAAATACAGTAACCGTAAAACCAGACAGTATTGACGCATCCTCCAGCACTAACAGCCCAATTTATGATATTGAACCTGCAAACCAAGACCAAACATTCGAGTTTGTCACCGTTGGCGAAGACGACGCACAAATAGTAAACGGTGGTGGTTAATGAAAATAGTGAAACAGATTCATAATCAGATTAAAACAAGTAATATTTTACCTACTCAGTGTAAAGATTAAACCATGATAAGTGTTCTAACACGATTAAGAAATGATAATCGCGGGGTTTCATCACCATTAGCCTACGCGTTCATCATTGCAATATCTGGTATTCTTCTTGTTGGGCTTGCAACTGGGTCTGGAACACTGGTACAAAACCAAGTCGAGGGTGGGTCGTACAATCAAATGGAAGTTGTTGGAAATCTTATTGGTGCGCAATTAGCATCAGCAGATAAGATGAATACTGAATCAACAGAAACGTTTGAATTAGATACAAATACGCCTGATAGAATAACAGGGTCACAATACCTTGTTGAATTAAATGAGGTTGATAGTACAACGATTGAACTTGTTGTTATTCATCCACAAACAGAACAAGTAATTGAATACGACATCCCGGTTACTGATAGTAGTAATATTGATACTGATACACGGGTTCAAGGTGGTGATATTTACGTGGTAAAAGATGGAAACAGTATTACGCTGGAAAACAGGTGATTACACATAATGAATAATCGTGGTCAAAGTGAAGTACTCGGTTTCATTTTCATCTTTAGCGTTGTTATTCTTTCAATCGGACTATTAGTTACAACTGGTGCCGGAAATCTTTCCGGGTTACAAGACACAGCAACAACAGACAACGCACAAAACGCAATGCAAATCTTATCAGACAACCTAAAAGAAATTCACCAACGTAACGCTCCAAGTAGAGCTACAGAAGTTCGACTTGCAGATACCAGTCTTGAAACAACAAATAACTCAAACATACGCGTATTAGATGAAAATAATAATGAAATCCTTGATTATGACACTGACTCTCAACGAGTGTTAGAATACCAAACAGAACAAGGAACAATTGTGTATGATTCAGGCGCACTAATCAGAGAAGACGCCCAAGGGGGGTCAATAATGGTTGATGACCCACCATTTAGGTTTACTGATAATACAGTGCTGATTAATGATGTGAAACTGACTGGTGACTTTACACGTTTTGGTTCTGAAACTCTCTTACTTGTTGGTGAAGAACGTGAGAAACAATCAGAAGTAGTTAACGAAGACATTCAAATTGTGATTGAAACAACCGATGACCAAGCAGTTGCATGGGAAAATTACTTCCTCGAACAAGACCGAATAGACGACTCAAACGTTATTAGAGATGACGGCACCGTCACAGTTGAAATTGAGTATAGTAGCGGAGATAACTTTATTCTCCGCCAAAGTGAGATTAGAATGGGTGTTGAATAACACGTATTGATAGAATCATTTATTCCCTTTGAGATAAAATTTACACTAAGACCAATCATGAAAACAAACATATTAAGTGATAATCGAGGACAAAGCGAAGTTCTTGGAGTAGTTCTGATTATCTCTATTGTCTTCGTAGCGGCTGGTGCAACGTTTGTAACTGGTGCTGCACTTGTGCAAGAATCACAGACACAAAGTAATGTTGAATCTGCTGAGTACGCACTATCACAACTCAACTCAGAGGCCAGTATTGTTGCATTAGAAACAAGTGTGGACAGTAAAACGGTTGACCTTGGGAATTATGACACCGGAAACATGGGAATGGAAGACGGTGGTGAAGTGAAAGTGATGATTATTGACCCCAATGAGGGTGACTTACAATCAATCCAAGATAACCCGGATGCGTGTGAATCCGAAGATGGGTGTGATGTTGTATCACAGGAAGAATTGAACAATGTTGTTTATGAAAGCAATGATGGGCAAAAAGTAGCATACGAAGCAGGTGGTGTGTGGAAATCTGATAGTAATGGTCAAACATCAATGGTTTCACCACCAGAGTTCCACTACAATGGTGAAACAATGACGTTCCCAATCATTCAAGTTGGTGAAGATTCTGACTTGAGTGACGGTCAAGTAACCCTCTCAAGTGGTGAGAACGAACAACACTTCCCTGACGAAGCACAAGACTTTGAGAATCCAGTGTTAGCAAGTAATATTGTTGTCGTGGTCGACAGTGAGTATTACCAAGGATGGGAACAGTTCTACCAAAACAGAGTACCGGGTGCAATGACACAAGTTGATGATGACGAAGAACAAGTCGTTGCTACACTTGGACAACCAAACCTTCCATCAGAGTTTGGTGACAGTGCATTCGCAACATCAGGAGATGTTGATTTCAGCCAAGGAAACGCTGATATTGATGGGCCAATTTCAGCAGGTGGAAGTATTGATGATGGGAGTGGTCAAAACGTGTGTGAAGAAGCTGAGTATGAGTGTGATGTAGAAAGTGACCTTTCAAGCCTTGACTCCATTGTTTCACAAAAGATTAGTTTCGGTCAAACATCAAGTGATGTAGAGCAAATTGATGATATTAATGACAGAGACACGTATGATGAAGGTGTCTATTACTTCTCAGGAAGTGAAGAATTAAACAGTGATATTGAAATTGATTTGTCCGATGGTGACGTAGAATTCATTGTTCAAGACGATTTCAGTATTGACCGTGGTGAAATTGAAACAACCGGATTCAGTGAAAATGATGATACTGCTCTCCGCGTGTTTGCCGGAGGTAATTTCAAATCAGACCAGTCAACAGTAACAACGTATCAGAGCGATATTAATAATGATGAAGTAGATGCCACACGGTTCCAAGTGTATGGAACAGAAGACATGCTTGGTTATTTACGTAGTGGTGGGTCTAATTCATTTGAAGGTGTAGTGTACGCACCACGTGAGCAAGACACTGGAGACACACACCCTGATGCGCCGGGTCACTGTTCAGCAGAAATGTGTATTGGAACAGGAAGTCCTGATATTCACGGTTCATTCACATTTGGTTCGCTTGACGCTAGTCAAAACGCTCAAGTGACATATGATGAGAAATTGCAAGACATTGAACCACAATTAGATTCACAAGGGTTCCTTCCGCCTGAATTGACCTACATGCACGTTGGAAACAACGAAGTAATCATTGAAGGTTGAATTTTACCCTTTGCACGGTGGCGCGGGGAATCCTGTTCTCACGAAGACAGGCTTCCTGTTTCGATGACGTGACTTGCAGACACGGATTGAGTTGTGTCCACAGCGGTCACAGTCTCCACAGGCGTGAATTTGGGCCATCCCAACCCTAATTGTCGAGATGGTGTCCCATCTCCGTCCCCTAATTAAGAATGTATTCACTTAATAGTTTGTACCACGAGTTGTGGGGCTTCACCCTCTACGGTGGGTCGAGGTATTCGCCTCACTCACCAGTATAAAGAATACTTAGTATTCTGACAAGGAGTTATTTTTGACGTTCAACATACTTTTTGAGTCGTTCCAATCAGTGTAACGTGTATGTTGACAATTGATACGTGATTCACTCGTTATTGTGACCGCTGTAAGAACGTATAGTTCCATGTTTGTTTGTTGTGTTCTCATTGTGCGAGTGTCATAATGCTTCATTTTAGGAGCGTTTTGGTACGACTCCATGTTCATTACGTGTTCGTGGTGTGAATGAAGTCTGTTATGAGTGAACACTTTCGATTTCCGTTTAATGTTTTGTAATGAGTTGGTAAACTCGGTGAATAACTCATCTTCAATTTCAAACCCAATACTGTTTCGTGCGTTGTATATCGCGGCAAGCGTAGTGGTTCCAGTTCCCCAGAATGGGTCTAACACTGTGTCTTCATACACCGAAAACATGTTGATGAGTCTGTGTGGGATTTCGAGCGGGTAAGCGGCTGTTTTATTACGGGGTTGTGTTTTTGTTGTGAAAGCTTGTTGTTTACCAGTAATGTTTGTCCATAAATCTGAAAACCATTTGTTTCGTTCTTCTATGAAGTACGCACTTTTAGCACGTTGTTCCATTGCAGTCCGTTGTCGCGGTTGTGTTCCATTTCTGAATATAAGAATGTGTTCGTGTTCAAGCGTAACATACGCGTTTGGTGGTCGCATCCCTGACCCCATGTATTTTGATGGGCTATTTGTTGGTTTATGCCATATAATGTTTGTTAGTGGTTGTAGTCCGTGATTTGTGAGGGTGTTGGTAATGGTTTCGTGGTTTGGAAAGCGTGTGAATTGAGAACCGATTGTTCTGGTTGCGTCACCAATATTGATACATACAATTCCGTTTTCCTTGAGGACTCGTGGAATATGTTTCCAAACGTCGTTTAGAATAGTATGCATTTTTTCATACGCGTCCCATTGGTTGTTTGTTTCAATATCGTGTTTGATTGAAGGGTTAATATTGGAGAATAAGTCGTCCCACATTTCTATCATTGGGTATGGTGGAGAGGTTACTACGAGGTCGACGCTGTTGTCATCAAGAGTAGGTAGTCCCCGTGCGTCTTGTAAATGGATTGTGTGGGTTGTTTGCATAAATATGGTGTGTTTGGTTGTGTTTGTATGTTTATGCGTGTATTAGGAAAGTGTGGTGGGATATTTGGACTGTGTGATTGTTAGTCCGAGTTGTTTTTCACTTGGGTTTGAAGGTCTTCAATGATTTGGGTTTGAAGGTCGGTAATGAGTTGTTTTGCGTCTTCAACACTCATTTCCCATTCGATTTTCATATCACCCGTTAATTGTTCGGTTTTTGTTGTGTGACGACTGTGGAAATCTTTTTCGTTGAGACTGAGTGATACCCATTCGCTTGGTTCTTTTAATTCGTTTTTCGTGTGTTCTGATAGTTGTCTCCAATTGTTATTGTATGCAGTGTCAACCCATGCAACGTAACCACGTGTTTGGCGTGGGTCTGTGTGTGAATGTCGTCCACAAAATTCTAATTCATCATCAACCAGTTTGAAATGCCAGTTTCCACCAGTTTCATCGAGGTACGCGGCTCCCTCGCCATTGGGAACAATTCCAATGAGTGTGAGGTTTGTTGAAATAGTGTCGACGCTGTGTGTGTTTGGGTAGTCTGTGATGTTGTGCCCGTTGTTGTCTGGTTCGCCGGTTGTTTCAATGTTCATCGCATGGTTTGCTTAGGAGTGGGGGTATTTATATATTTAGTAGGGTAGTTAATAGGGGTAATTTATTAATAGTATTTTGTGTGTTTATGTGTTTGCTGCGGTATAAGTAAGTTTCATTAGTGCGGGTTGTGTTTGTGTTTATAATGAAAGCGTACAAGCGTCTTGGTCGGTCTGATTATGTTTCAATGAGTGATGTTGGTGTTCCGTTTTTTGGGAATGATGAGAGTGAGGTTGTGTTTACGATGTATGCGAATCCAATGTCTGAGACGTGTTCTGTGTTGTTGGGTGAGAAGTGGGATGTGATTGAGCGGGATTTTTTGCAGGAGGGTGATGGTGGTGTTGGGTTTCAGATTGTGATGGTTGCTCCTGAGATGCAATCATGGGCGTCTCGGTTGTCGTTTGATTCGGTTCGTGGTGTGAAGAGTGTTGTTGGTCGTGGTTCGGTGTCTGCTACGGATGTGAGTGAGGCGGGGTTTGCAGTGTATGATTTGTATGGGGATGGGGTGTTTATTGAGTTTTTACAAAAAGTGTTTGCGGTGCCTGTTGATGAGTTGTCGTTTGCTCGGTTAGAAGAGTTGGTTGATGAGTCGGGTGGTGATGGTGGTGTGGTGATGCGTGCGGTTGAGCGGGGAACGTATGAGAAAGCGGTTCGTGAAATGACGGAGGAATGGTTGGATGTGGTTCCGGTTGAGTATGTTGATAGTGTGAATGATTCAGTGGTGTTTATTAATGGGTTTGTAATTCCTGATTGTGATGTTGATGCGTTGCGTCGGAATGTGTTGGCTGGTCGGAAGTTGATGGGGGAGGAGTTAGTGTTGGATGAAGAAACACGGGAGAAATTGATTGGTGATTCTGCGTTTTCGGTTAGTGATTTTCGGTGATGTTGTGGGGTGGGAAATACAATATTATTAAAGTGTAGGAATGATAATGTTGTGTACGGTTCATGAGAATGTCAACTCCGAGTAAGCGTGTGTTGTTTGTTGGTGATGGCTCGTTGTTTCATATGAGTGTTGAGGTTGACGTGAGTACGTCGTACACTGTGTGTGAGGATAATGTGTCATCGGCACGGTTAGTGTTGGGTGGTGAGTCGGTTGAGGTTGTTGTGGTTGCTCAGGAGTTTGATAGTGGGTCGATTCGTGACTTGTTCATGGTTGCACGGCAGTCACGCCCGGATGTGACGTGCGTGTTGTTTGTTCCTCGTGGAGCAGATGTGGATGAGTCCTTGTCGAGTGAAGCTGATGTTGTTGTAGTGGAACAGTTTGACGAATTATCTGAGGTTGTTGTAAACACGTTACAGTCAATGAGTAGTTCTGACATTTATGGTGAAGAGGAGACGCATAGTGAGTTAGTCAAGCGTGGTATGAATGAGTATTATGATACTCATACCGCTCGGTTGGATATGGAGCCGGTGATGAACGAGATTGCGGAGCGGTGTGGGTTGGACATGGTGTACGTAAGTTTGTATAGTGACTATGGTGGCGTGGTGTTAGGTGTGAGTGATGGTGGGAACGAAGAATGGATTCCAACACATGATAAACTCATGGCGTTTTCAACGCTTTCGAGTGGTGTAAGTGTGTATTCGGATGGTGATGAGGATGCTCGATTCCGACACACTGACGTGGTTCGTGGTAAGAATGTGTCGTGGGCTGTTGGTTCGCCATTGGTTGATTCTAATGGTGCGCAGATTGGTTCTGTGTGTGGTGTCGTGTTTAGTGATAGTGATGGTGATTGGGAGTGGGAAAATGCTGATACGTTGGCGTTCCAATCGGAAACATCGCGCGTAATGGAGTTATTGGAAGAGTATCGGTTGTGATTAAGGGGGTGAATGCAGCAATCGGTGGTTTTTATGAGTGGTGTTGTAGTGTGAATGTGTGATTAGTTATTTTTACGCGTAGAGTGTATGTAATGAGTGATATTGGTGTGTTTGGGTATAAATAATGGTTTGTATTTGGTGTGTTCGGCTGTTCATGTCTGTTATTTTTGCTTGTTAGCCCCATAAAGATACATAACATTTATATAGGGGTAATGCCTAACATAAGGTAACGGTGGTGTGCCACTCGTTTGTGGTGTGCCATCTGGTCAAAACATAACCATGAGTGTATTAAAGCAAATCTCCGATGCAGGCGATTGGGTCGATGTAGACCAGCCCGACGATGATGATAGTGATAGCGTTATTGGCTATTATGACGGTGAAGCTATCAAGGTCGGGTTCGCCACTGGTGATGAGGACGATGATTATTTGAAGTTCCGTAGTGGCCCGTACACCGTTGAAGTGCGTGAGGGTGACGGGTCGAAACAGGTTCGTGCAAGTACGAAGCCAATTGCAGACCGAAACTTCGGCACGAAGTTGATGCGGTCTGGTGAGGGTTTTTACGAGCTTGCACTGCCCTCTCCAGTTGTTCGTCATCTTGGATTCGATGAAGTGCTGGAAACCGAGACTCGAACAGTAAACAAGAAGTCTGGTGCAGAAGAGCAGACGATGAAGCGTGGCATTTACGTTGCCATTGAAACCGAGTGTGAAGGGGGTAATGTCAGTCTCCGTGTCCGCCGGGCTGATGAAAGCGAGACTGATTACTCTCACGTTCGACGTGTCCAGCGAAAGCCGGTTTCGGGTGGGTATGAGCAGTATTACCTGTACTTCCCGCGCACGCTTGTTGCATCGCTTGGTCTTGACGGGGCAGAGTTTGATTGGACGGTTGAAGACGATGCCCTTGTTGGCGACGTGATTGGAGCCGCGTGTTTCAATCTTGAGTCTGCTGTTACTGCGTACCCTGAGTACGATGAGCTTAGTCAGGAAGACCAGACTCTTGAGCTTCGTTCGCGCGGTGCCAACTCTCAAACGCGACTGGTGTTGAACAGTAACCAGTCTGAAGCGTTGAAGTTCGATGAGCGCCGAGATGAGATTCTTCAGCAAGAATTGCAGGTTGCGTTCTTGCTTGAATGTGGGCCAAACGGGTTCACTATTGTCGCTCATCCGAACCCCTCTGCGCTTCCCGAAGACCGAACCAGTGAGCGTAACACTGTCAATGCAAGTGTAAACAACTGGTTTGGTTCGTATGATGGTCAGGGAGAAGAACCGTTGGCAAGTAAGCGCGAGCGTGCAGGGAATCAGATTGCTCTGAACTTCCCGAAAGACGTGGCTCATTCGGTTGGACTGACCGACACGGAGTTTGTATGGCGTCCTGTCATGGATAATTACTATGACACGGGTTCCATCATGCTGGTTGGTCGTCCAGTTGAGAGTCTGACGGAAGAAGCAATCCCTGCTGACGACTAACGGTTAACCACACGTCTTGCTTTCTTTTAATTCGTTTCGTAGTGTTAACTTTGAAGTGTATTGGTTGAGTAGTTGAATATAATATAACTGTCCGACATGGAACGGACACGGTGATACTATACATGGCCCACGTAACAAATAGCACGACACTTGGATTCACTTGCAAAATCGGTTGGGACGAAAAAGAATTTAAAGAAGGAGATTTCATCCAGACCAAGAAAAATCCGTCTTACGTCGCTCAAATAACGGAAATGAGTACTAAGCGAGGGAGTATTACTGCTACTGCAAGCTTGATTGGCACGTACCCGACCCGGCCATTTGAACCAAGTGAAGAAAACACGATTTCAAAAGCTAATAATACTGCTATCCGTGAGGCTCTTCGTATCCCGTCAAGCGGGTTGCAAATTGGTTCTATTCGTGATTTAGACACTCCATTATATCTCCCTCCAAACAAATCAATGCAGAACCATATTGGTGTATATGGAAAAACAGGGAGTGGAAAATCATACACAGGAGCGGTGATTGTTGAAGAATTACTCACACTACAACAACAAACAAATAGTGGTGTTGGATTGGTACTGATTGACCCACATGGTGAGTATGGTTCGTTGAAGCTCAATCCTGATGGGACAGCATCAGACTACTCAGTTGTTGAATATGGGCATCCAGAGTACACTGACGCAACACAAGAACACGATGTAAGAGACATTGTTGAGACACCAGAAGAATTAGTACAGCCAACTGCCGCGACTGTTGTCAATTTGAAAGGGTTAGATACAGACACACAACAAGACATTGTTGAATCAATCACGTCTGACTTGTTTCAAATGCGATTGCGTGAACAAATCCCACCAACAAAACTTGTTGTTGAAGAAGCACACGCGTTTGTCCCATCTGGAAGTCGAACTAATACGCGTGATGTAATAGAAAACATTGCAAAAGAAGGGCGGAAGTTCTCGTTCACACTTAATTGTATTACTCAGCGTCCATCAGAATTGTACGCAAATGTACGGGCACAAATGCAGACCGTGTTTGTGCATAAACTCACAGATGACACTGATATTAAGAAGATTACGAAAAGCACAGAGGGAATAAATAAAACATGGGGAACACCCATACAAAAGCTTGGAACTGGTGAGTGTTTACTTGCTGGTGACATGGCTGAATCACCAGTATTTACTGATGTACGGCCACGAAACACGTTCCATTATGAATCATCTGGTAACGCGTTCAATATTGAAGAGTATGCAAACGAACCCACGCATGTAAAAGAGCGACAAAAAGAATTACAAAAAGAAGCGGAGAGCCACCCAGTTACAACCCTTCAAAAACGATTACAAGAAGTGATTGATGAACGGGACACGCTTCAACAAGAATTGCAGACGGTCAACAACGAAAAACAAGTACAAAATACAAACCGTGAAGAAATCGCGCAATTAGAACAAACAATCGAAGAAAAGAACGAAACGATTGAAGACTTTCAAACTCAAATAAGTGGGTTAGAAGAACAGGTTCGTACTCTTGAAAGTGAGAACAAAAAATTAGAACAACGTGTTACAGAACAGCGTCGTTCAAATAATGATGGGAGTAAGAGTAAGAGTAAGGATAACGGACAGAATGGGTATTATGATGACCCGGAGAGAATCCTTGAGAATCAAGCTATTACGCGAATGATTGACCGGTATCATAAGAAGATTAGTACGTTAGATGAGAAGGATGCGCACATGATTACGTATTTCCGTATGAATGGTGCATGTCGTCCGGGTGATGCGTATTTCTATGCTGGTGGGAAACGGTCAAGTGGTCGGGCAAGTGAGCGGGCGAAAGAATTAGAGGCGAAAGAATTACTGACACATGAGCGTCGTGAACAGGGACGAAAGTACTATGAGTATGCTCTTCCTGAGCAGGTGCGGAGTGACTTGCCTGACAAGGTTAGTGACGAAGAAGCTCGGTTAGTCATTGATGCGATTGAAAATGAATTGCTTGAAGTAATAGAGGTTGTTTAGACTCGTTAACTGTTGAGGATTTCGTTAACCTTGTCAATAGAGCGGGCTGGTGGGAACTGAGCGAACCCGTTTAATTTGTTATACGTTGTTCTGTTTCTGTACATAACACACTCGTATGGGTCTAACTCAATCAAGTTTTTTGGTGTTTCCATTGACCGGTATTCTGTTATTCGTTCAGCATTACCGGGTGAACCAACGTTAAATACAATACTTGCATTTGCACTTGATAGCACATTATAATGTGTGTCAATTCGTTGTTGTGGGTATTCAACATGAAATACGCGCCCAATACCGACTGATGATAAATCATTCATCATTGCCCGAAGGTCTGTATATTTGTCGAGGAAGAAATCAATCGGGTCAATAGCAAGGATTAGATTGTTACTATCACGTTGATTCAATCGTTGGTGGTATAACACGTCGACTAATCGGTTGAGTAGTCGACGTGCGCGAGCGCGGACATTCCCTTTATGAAGTAGTGAATCGCATTCAATGAACACGAATTGTGATTTTTCAATAGATGTAATAACTTCAGATATGAAGTCAACCATGTTTGTATCACTATCTAATGTAAGGAGTGTGCTTTTTTCAGCAATGTTCGTTGGGAGGGAACGAATAATGTTTTTACTGTATGATTTTCCACCAAGTAAGTAGCACATGGAATAGTCAACAACACTTGAATAAACAGCAAGGTTGTGTAATTGTGCTTTGATACCGGCATCGTCCATTCCATATAGCACGGTTGTTTTGAACAAGTCATCATGGTCTAATCCAACAAGTTTCACATCTCCATTTTGTTCATAATATCCAACCGGGTACTGTTCACCTGATGCAAAAAATCCTCGAACCCACCGTCCAGCATATGTTTGCCCATCATCACCATAGACAAGTATCTCATTCCCACTAATAGAACATGAGTCGACGGGGGTGTATGGTTTACCCATTATGTATAATTATTCTGTCGTTCTGTAAAAGAATTTCGCCCACTATTAAATACAAATCATAAGCTTTAAATACTTGTAGGTATAAACATTATCTGATATGAGCATTGAGGCAATCACAGGCCAATTTGGTGGAGGCGCATTAATAGGATTCATTGTGGGAGTTATTATGAAAAAGCTCCTCATTGTTGTTGCTATGTTTGCAGCACTTGGTATTGCTGGTCTTGGTTATATTGAGAGTCGTGGTGTGTTCAATGTCAACTGGGAAGTTTTTAACGCAGGGGGAGCAACAGAAGCCGCTTCAACCGTTGCACAAACTATTGTTGGTATTGGAACCGAACTTATTTTGAACTTTCTCTTATCGATTCCTGCTGGTGCAGGATTTACTGGTGGTGCATTGATTGGATTTACCAGAGGTTAAATACCGTTGGTTTGTGGAGAGAGTCTTTACCAGTAACATGTTACGACTTACAAGAACAATACAATAGTATGTTGTTCGTGGTATTGTTTTATAAGTGAATCACAACCTACAACCTTTTTATACTTAGAGAAGTAAGTACAGGTTGCATGAGGGAGACACAGAGTGCCTTGGATGTTGGTGATGCAGTAGCACCGACTACAGGGACTCGAAAACTCAATAGTAACCCATTTATTGTTACGTCTCATTCGGATGAGGCATACACGCTCTCACTACTTACTCCAACAAGTGTTGAAGAAACAACTGTTGATGAATCGGATGTTGTGATTGATTCAGATGAACAGATTGACGGTAAATCTGTTATTCACATTCAATCCGGGTCGATTGCAGGCACGTACACAAAGTGTGAGCCTGTGAGTGATATGAGTGAGATTGACGCGTTGTATGATTATTCGGATGGGAATAAAACCGTGTACGTACTCCCTCATACAATGTCAGAAACAACCATTCCGTTAGTTTCACTTAGTGGTAGTGTTGTTGTCAACATGAGTGTGACAACAATTAAACGCCGAATTTTACTTGGCGAAGCAGAAGTGAAAACTGCACGGGAAGTGATTTCTGACACACTTTCAATTCGCACCCATGATGGAGCATACACCACAGAAAATGGCGTCACGTTTGATGACCCCATGCACTGTTTGATGTTCCACGCGGGTGTGAGCGTAGGACTAACAATGCCACGACAACAGCAAAAGAAGAAGCAGAAACCATGAGTCAGAACCGACAATTCGACATTAACACTAAAGACTGTCCTGTTTGTGAACAAACGTTCGTTCCAGAAGACACGCCAGATGCGTCAAAAATTGACGGTGTTTGGCTGTGTAGTGAACCCTGTGTCAAGCAAGCCTCTGAGCTTGATAGACAACAGGCAAAAGAACGTGATAAGTTCAGTGTGTTTTATGACCCATCGACTGGTATGCTTACCGTTGAAGATGGGGCAGACAGAGCGACACAACAGACCGTTTCTGGTCTTGTCAGTAAAGCACGAACCAAGCTCCAAAACGAGTACGGTAACAACTGGCGTGAACGTTGTTTACGAAACGGACACAAAAAAGAAGAAGTCGCACAAGTCGTCGCATCTCATGAGGGGTACCTGCACGGCGTGTTCGTAACGTAACACAACACACCCTTTTCAACGGTCAAACATACACATGATGATAGACGTATCTATCATTTCAATATGAACGTAATAACCAAAACACTGGTTAACTATACCGTGTTAAATCTGACTGTCTAAATGGGGGAACAGTGTGTCTCCCCACGCCTCATCAAGTAGCTCACCATCTACAATCGCACTTGGTGTTCCAGTCACACTATTTTCACGCCCGTAAGAACGGTCGTCTGAAATGACAGGATAGTACAGGTTTCGTTCTCCTGCACTAACAACTGCATCAGTATCAATGCCTTCTGGAACAAACGATTCAACGTTTTGAATGCGGGTGAGTGATGATTGGTTCTCTAAAATACCATCAGCAAACTCCCAGAATGCTTCATCTCCCATGTCGTCTTGAATCAAACGTGCCGCGCTTGGAATCTCCCATGATAGGTCATCATCAACAGGAACAGGGAAATCACGGTGAACAAGCGTTACATGTCCGGGTTCAACATAATCCGAAATGAGCCGTTGATACTCGTCTCCGTGCCACTCTGCACAACTTGGGCACATGAAGTCAGTAAACACTTCCACTTCAATGTCACCATCACCCTGAACCGGACTCTCAAGACTATCAATCATGTAGTCTTCTTCTGTGGGTTCGTCATTACCTAAACAACCTGCCATCGACCCAGCAACCCCTGCACCAGACGCAGCAAGGAAAACGCGTCGATTAAAACCAATTCGTGATTGTTTCTTTGGCATATTCATAAGTGGAAAGTCCATGAATATAAAACACTCGCCAATAGCGAAACACGTAATCATGAGAATCGTAAACAAGTACGTATGGGAGGAAAGTACGAATTAAAAACTATTGTCGCAACTGTTTTTAATATAGTTCGTCCTGATTATGATTATTCATATAGTGAGTCACCAAACAATATTATTACAAGTGATGATATAACGTTGAAAGTAAACAGCGAAGGATACACGGTTGATATTGATTACGGGCTATGGTATCATCGTAGTGGAGCGAGACAGTTAGTGGATGTAATACTTGAAACAAGTGAGATTATTGCGCCGTTCAACACGGTTGAGTATTGGACTGAAGTGATTTATCAATTCAACGCGGCGTATGAAAAACGGTTTCAAGTACAAGAAATATTTAGGAAACTGATTAATTGGAACGAAGCACGAGACATTATCATTAAACAATTACAAACGACAAACGTGGTGAAAAGTAGTGTTTCTACGCGATTGGTAACGGTTGAACATGATACAGTGTTGTGATTCTGACCAGCACAAAACAAACTATTAAGTTTACTTGTTGTGAATAAAGAAGTATGGATGAGAAAGTGATTTCTCGTAGTTCAAGTAGTAATAGAAACAACGGTTGAAATAACGTTTAGTTTCTAAATATACCATAACTATTAAGTGCCCATGGTGAGTACTCATACGTACACTGTAATGGGCGCGGTTAAACACAACAATAACGAATACAATGAAAAATAACGATACCACCGACTCGAAAAAAGAGGATGATGTCAATGCTGTTGACCCAACAGCAATCGTCAATGGAGAGAATGATGATGTTGCTACGTTTGACCCCACTTCAGTAAGTACTGGAAATGGGAGCAACAACGGAGCAACTAACGAAGAAGAAAGCGTTGCAGAACTTGAATTGGATGAAGAATACGAAGACACGCTGGCTAATTGGCGGAATGTGTTCCCATACGAAGCCCCGTATGCAGACCAAGAAGACGCCATTATCAAGTCCAAGCAAGTAGTTCGTGATGATGGGTTCGCAACTACTGAAGCGGCTTGTGGGACAGGAAAAACCCTCATTGCACTGTCTGCCGGGATTAGTGAAGTACGTGACCCCAATAGTAAGTATGAGCGGGTTATGTGCCTCACGTCTGTGAAGCAACAGCTACGCGCGTTTGAAGATGACATGACCGCAATTAATGAGAATCTTCCTGATGGTGTTCGTCCTGTTACGGGTCTTACGCTTGTTGGTAAGTCGGACATGTGTTCGTGGGTAGATGCTGACCGTATTGAACCATACAACATTTACTCGCGGTGTGATGAACTTCGTGACCCGGTTCGGAGTAAGATTTCTGGACTGGATGAACGAAAGAAGGTCGGAGAGTTGCAGTCAATGGTTAAACAGAAGCATGTGAGTAGTGAAATTTCAACCCCGGTTTCGACTGATGATTGGCAAGCACCATTTGAAGATGAGCCAGAGCCAGAAGACTACTGTGGGTTTTACGCGAATTACCGACTCAAGAAGGCGCTTGATGAGGATGTTCTGTCGTTGAATGGTATGATGAAGCCGGATGATGTGATGCGGCAAGCGTCTAACAATGGTATTTGTCCGCACGCCGCGCTTGGTGAGACGATGGATGAGGCGGAAGTGGTTATTGCAAATTATTACCACGCGTTTGACCCGGTGACTGTTGAGGCGTTCACGAAGGCACTGATTGATGATAAAACCATGCTGGTTTGTGACGAGGCTCACATGGTTGTTCCGCGTGTGCGTGACCTGTTGAGTGATAGTGTTAGTCGTGAGTCGCTTCAAAAGTCTGCCCAAGAAATTGAGAGTCATGTTCTGAACCCGCCAAACCGTGGTGTTCAGTCTGTTATTAAAACTGCGTTTGCGCAGGCTGGTATTAAGCCGTCACAAGTGAAGGAATTCAAAGAGTTTGTTGAAAGTGCGGAACGATGGCTTGTGAGTCAAGCTGTTGATGCATTGGACAACGAGGATAAAAATTGGCAGTACAACATTAGCGATTTAGATGATGTTGTAGAGTACCCACTTCGTGACCCGAAAACTCCGCAAGAAGATGAGTTTACGGACTGGATTCGTACAGCAGGGTATGAAGATGTTGCAAAGCGGGCCGCGCTGATTGGACAAACTGTTGCTGATGCGCGGCGTGACGCGGCAGAGATGATTTCCGACTATAATGTTGGTGAAACCTATTCGGACACGGTTGGTCGTCTCATTTCGACGTGGCTTGCTAATGACCACGAACAGTACTTCCGTGAGGTTGAGTTGAAAAAGCGTCGACGCCAATGGAAGGGTGCAGAGTATGATTGGAATGAGCATTTCACTGCCCACTTGACGATGAAAAACTGCATTCCATCAGACAAAATTGCAGAGAAGATTGACGATTTTGGTGGGGGTATTCTGATGAGTGCAACGCTTGCACCGCTCGACGTGTACCGTGAGGTTGTTGGACTCGATAAGCTTGAAAAAGAAAAGTCTCGACCAGTCAAAGAGTTAGTGTATGGACTCAACTTCCCCGAAGAAAACCGTGAGTCGTTCGCGGCAAACACGACCAAGTTCACTTACAGTAATCGTTCGTGGCCCGGTTCACAAGACGGGTACGCAACGCGACGTGAGTATGTTGACTTGATGCTTGACATTGCAGAAACTACTCCGGGCAACGTACTCATTTGCATGCCGTCTTACAGTGAGGGTGAGTGGGCGGCTGACGTACTTCGTGGACGATGGAAAGGGCTTGAACCACGCCAGAAGCAAAAAGCGCGTGGTATCAATAAACCAATCCTCATTGACGAGAGCAGTACGAACGAAGAAACCGAAGAACTGAAAGAGACGTTCTTTAGTGGCCGGTCTAAAATCCTTATCACAAGCCTTCGTGGGACGCTCACAGAAGGTGTTGACTACGCCGGAGACAGACTGAAAGCCTGTCTCGTTTGTGGTGTCCCAATCCGGTCGATTGGTGGCCCGTATCCAAAAGCTATTCAAACAGCATACGAAAACGCGTTCGGAAATAACGGGTTTGAGTACGCGTTCACGGTTCCAGCCGTGCGAAAAACGCGTCAGGCTCTTGGACGTGTTATTCGTGGTAGTGATGATGTTGGTGTCCGTGTCATGGCTGACGCACGCTACACAAAAACCGGTGGATGGGGGAACGTCAGACAGTTCTTCCCCGAATACGAACAGAGCGACTTTGACGTGACCACGCTTGAATACTTGCGCCCGAACCTTGAACGGTTCTGGAAAGAGCAAGAAGAATAGTCAGAGGAAGAAACACTCTTTAGTCTTTCACGTCTTACACTCATGTATGCCAGTAGATATTGTTACAATTGGAACGCATAAGAATGTAAAATACGATATTGGAAATCCAAAAGTTGGACGTGCAGTGATTTACGAGTGTGAAGATTGTGGGATGGATGTGAGTCACGAAGAAATACTTGAAACGGTTTCATGCAACCCAAACAAAACTGTTTCAGGTCTTGAACGTGCGTGGGCCGCAAATAATACAAAAAGTGTAGAGAAACAATGTGCTTCATGTGGAGATGTGTTTGGTGAGGGGGATGACGTACAAGTCGTAATCGCAGATAACGTTACACGCCAAACGTGGCCAATCGTACAAACATGTTGTAATGAGTGTGACCCGATTGAAATGACACCAACACAAAAAGCACTGATTGATGTTCGTCGGTTTGTCTGGTTTTCTGGACGGATTCGAGAAACAAACGATTTCACTGTGGAGTTGAATAAAGAATCTGGATGGTTTGTTCCGTTTGAAAGTATTGTTCCAAACGAACAGAAAACAGCGTAAGCCCAAAGCAATTATCAAACGGGGGCACATTATCGCAATTGTATATGCGTGAAATGAGTCGTACTATCCATCGATTAGTGAACGTGTTTGACGACATGTTACTGTCAAAATCAATCGTGAAGAGGCATCATAAGGATGTTAATTGTACAATTAAACCATTTGTACAAGGATTTAATGAGCAAAACTTAATACCTTTTAGAAGGTATCTAATAATGTCGGCAGAGATGAACAAACATGGGAGGTAAAACAAACACAATCCGGGTTTCGGTATCGAACCATAAAGGAGGCGTCGGTAAAACGACGATGACAGCCCATGTTGCCTCTGCACTTGCCCACGACGGGAATGATGTTTTAGTGGTTGATTGTGACCCACAAGGAACATTGTCAATGCACTTAACCCCAACAATCCGCTCATTACGACGATTCATGGACAAAGGAGTGCTTGACATTAGTAACCGGCGAATGACTATTTCACGTTCATCAGGCCCGGAAATGGAGCTTGATTTGAACG
>LFCJ01000193.1_pt1 | contig 35544 bp, 35 predicted proteins | sample 643141 | NCBI WGS metagenome assembly LFCJ01 (sample SAMN03766243, study PRJNA286221) | soda lake metagenome | biome: soda lake; feature: Kulunda steppe; material: water; isolation source: sample B1-Br-g2 brine of Lake Bitter-1 | place: Russia: Kulunda steppe | collected 2010-07
AGCCCAACAGGATCATCACGAGCAGGAACGGATGCTCGCGCGGCAGGAACAGCAGGTAGTCGGGCACCGCGTAGAGCGCGACACCCGCCGCGATCACCGTGGTCACGGCCGTGAAGCCGACAACGACGCGCCAATTCACCCGGTGCCAGCCCCGAAGCAGCTCGGACCAGTGAAAGCCGTCGGTGATATGCAGCAAGGCGAGCCCGATGACGGTGATCGGCAACAGCACCGCGAACATCAGCTCGGGCGGCATCAGCAGCGCCATCGCCAAGGGCACGCCGACGAAGAACGCGGCGAGCTCGGCCCACAGGAGCGCGCGCGGCGCTTCGATCAGCCTGATACCTGTTAGGTCGCTCATGCTGCCGTCCCGTGCTGCGCATTCTGCGATAACTCCGAGGCGAACTCTAGCGCGGCACGCCGGAGGCTCAACCCGGCTCGCGCCCGCGTGAGCACGGTTGCGCGGCGCGTCGCCGGCGCGGCCGGGCCGGCGGCGCCATTGCAGGGCTTGCACGTGCACGGGCCATCTCTATAACCCGCCCCGATCCTACATGGCGGGGGCCAGATGCCGAAGCGCACCGATATATCGTCCATCCTCATCATCGGCGCGGGTCCCATCATCATCGGACAGGCCTGCGAGTTCGACTATTCCGGCGCGCAGGCGTGCAAGGCGCTGCGCGAGGAGGGCTACCGCGTCATCCTAGTCAACTCCAACCCGGCCACCATCATGACCGATCCGGACATGGCCGACGCCACCTATATCGAGCCGATCACCCCCGAAATCGTCGCGCGCATCATCGAACGCGAACGCCCCGACGCGCTCCTGCCGACGATGGGCGGGCAGACCGGGCTGAATACCGCGCTCGCGGTGGCCGATATGGGCGTGCTCGAGCAATACGGCGTCGAGATGATCGGGGCCAACCGGCAGGCCATCGAGATGGCCGAGGATCGCGGCCTGTTTCGCGAGGCGATGGACCGCATCGGGCTCGAGAATCCGCGCGCCACGATCGTCACCGCGCCGAAGCTCGAAAGCGGCAAGCACGACATCAATGCCGGCGTCTCGCGCGCGATGGCCGCGATCGAGCATGTCGGCCTGCCCGCGATCATCCGCCCGGCCTATACCCTCGGCGGCACCGGCGGCGGCGTGGCCTATAACCGCGACGACTATGAGCGCATGTGCCGCGCCGGGCTCGACGCCTCGCCGACGGGGCAGATCCTGATCGACGAGTCGCTTCTGGGCTGGAAGGAATTCGAGATGGAGGTGGTGCGCGACCGCGCCGACAACGCCATCATCATCTGCTCGATCGAGAATGTCGACCCGATGGGGGTGCACACGGGCGACTCGGTCACCGTCGCGCCCGCGCTCACGCTGACCGACAAGGAATACCAGCGCATGCGCACCGCCTCGATCGCGGTTCTGCGCGAGATCGGGGTGGAGACGGGCGGCTCCAACGTGCAATGGGCCGTCAACCCGGATGACGGGCGCATGGTCGTCATCGAGATGAACCCGCGCGTGTCACGCTCCTCGGCGCTCGCCTCCAAGGCCACGGGCTTTCCCATCGCCAAGATCGCCGCCAAGCTCGCTGTGGGCTACACGCTCGACGAGCTCGACAACGACATCACGCGGGTCACCCCGGCGAGTTTCGAGCCCTCCATCGACTATGTCGTCACCAAGATCCCGCGCTTTGCCTTCGAGAAGTTCCCCGGTTCGGTGCCCGAGTTGACCACCTCGATGAAATCGGTGGGCGAAGCGATGGCGATCGGGCGCAGCTTTCACGAGTCGCTGCAAAAGGCGCTCTCATCCATGGAGACGGAGCAGTCCGGCCTCGACGAGATCGCCATCGAGGGCGCGCCCGACCGCGCCGCCGTGATCAAGGCGCTCGCCGTGCAGTCGCCGGACCGTATCCGCCTGATCGCGCAGGCGATGCGCGAGGGTCTCGACGATGACGAGATCCAGGCCGCGACCGCCTATGATCCCTGGTTCATCGCCCGGATCCGCGAGATCGTCGAGGCCGAGGAGGAGATCCGCGCGGGCGGGATGCCCTCCGATGTCGAGGGGATGCGCGCGCTCAAGATGATGGGCTTTTCGGATGCCCGGCTCGCGCGGCTGACGGGCCGCGACGAGGCGCAGATCCGGCGCGCGCGCCGCAGCCTCGGCGTGGTCGCCGCCTTCAAGCGGATCGACACCTGCGCCGCCGAGTTCGAGGCCCAGACCCCCTACATGTATTCGACCTACGAAACCCCGGTGATGGGCGAGGTCGAATGCGAGGCGCGGCCCACGGAGCGCAGGAAGGTCGTCATCCTCGGCGGCGGGCCCAACCGGATCGGGCAGGGGATCGAGTTCGATTACTGCTGCTGTCACGCCTGTTTCGCGCTCACCGAGGCGGGCTTCGAGACGATCATGATCAACTGCAACCCCGAGACGGTGAGCACCGACTACGACACCTCCGACCGGCTCTATTTCGAACCGCTCACCCTCGAGCATGTCCTCGAGATCCTGCGCATCGAGCAGGAGGCGGGCACGCTGCACGGCGTGATCGTGCAGTTCGGCGGGCAGACCCCGCTCAAACTCGCCAACGATCTCGAGGCCGCCGGCATCCCGATCCTCGGCACGACCCCCGACGCCATCGACCTCGCCGAGGATCGCGAGCGGTTCCAGGCGCTTTTGCACAAGCTCGGCCTCAAGCAGCCGCAGAACGGCCTCGCCCACAGCCAGGCCGAGGCCTTCCGCATCGCCGCCGAGGTCGGCTATCCGCTGGTGATCCGGCCCTCCTATGTGCTTGGCGGCCGCGCCATGGAGATCGTGCGCGACGACGCCCACCTGGAGCGGTACATCAACGAGGCCGTCGTGGTGTCGGGGCGCAATCCGGTGCTGCTCGACAGCTATCTTTCGGGCGCGGTCGAGATCGACGTGGACGCGCTGTGCGATGGTGAAGCGGTCCATGTCGCCGGGGTGATGCAGCATATCGAGGAGGCGGGCGTGCATTCGGGCGACTCGGCGTGCTGCCTGCCGCCGCACGGGCTCGACGCCGCCACCGTCGCCGAGATCAAGCGTCAGACCGCGGCGCTCGCGCTCGGGCTCGGGGTGGTGGGGCTGATGAATGTGCAGTTTGCCATCAAGGACGGCGAGATCCATGTCCTCGAGGTCAATCCGCGCGCCTCGCGCACCGTGCCCTTCGTGGCCAAGGCCGTGACCTCGCCCATCGCTTCGATCGCGGCGCGGCTGATGGCGGGGGAGAAGCTCTCGGCATTCACGCTCGCGCCCGCCGAGACGCCGCATTTCTCCGTCAAGGAGGCCGTGCTGCCCTTCGCGCGCTTTCCCGGCGTCGATACGCTGCTCGGCCCGGAGATGCGCTCCACAGGCGAGGTGATGGGGCGCGACACGTCGTTTCCGCTGGCGTTTCTGAAGGCGCAGCTCGGTGCGGGCAACCCGCTTCCGGAGGGCGGCGAGGTGTTCCTGTCGATCCGAAACGCTGACAAGACCGAGGCGATGCGCGAGACCGCGCGGACGCTACGCGCCCGGGGCTTCACCATTACGGCGACACGCGGCACCGCGGCCTTCCTGCGCGACGCCGGGGTCGAGTGCTCGACGGTCAACAAGGTCTATGAGGGCCGGCCCAACATCGTCGACCGGCTCAAGAACGGTGAGATCGCGCTGGTGATGAACACGACCGAGGGGGCGCAGGCCGTCGAGGACAGCCGCGACATCCGCGCCGTCGCGCTCTACGAGAAGATCCCCTATTTCACCACCGCCGCCGCTGCTCATGCCGCCGCTGCCGCCATGCAGGCGCGCGCCGAGGGCGCGCTGGGCGTCGCCAGCCTGCAGGAGGGCTGAGGCCGTTAGAGTGCGTCGCGTTCATTCGCATTCACGCGCCGCCCTCTAACCTATTGAAATCGCATGCCCGAGGAGCGTAAAAACCGGTCCCCACTTTTGCGTGACATGCTCTAGCGCCGGGGCACGCGGCCGAAATCGGGCGCGTCGGTGTCCTGGCCGGCCTCGATGATGCCGCGCCGGATCGCGCGGGTGCGGGTGAAGTAGCCATGCAGGTGATCGCCGTCGCCGGTGCGAATGGCGCGCTGCAGCGCGAAGAGCTCTTCGGTGAAGCGGCCGAGGATCTCCAGCGTCGCCTCGCGATTGGTCAGGAACACGTCGCGCCACATCGTCGGATCGGAGGCGGCGATGCGGGTGAAATCGCGAAACCCGGCGGCGGAATACTTGATGATCTCGCTGTCGGTGACGCGGCGCAGGTCGTCGGCCACGCCGACCATCGTGTAGGCGATCAGATGCGGCGCATGGCTGGTCACGGCAAGGACGAGGTCGTGATGCGCCGCGTCCATCTCCTCGACATGCGCGCCCATCCCCTCCCAGAGCGCCCGCAGCCGGTCCACGGCGTCGCGGTCGGCGCCCTCGGGCGTGAGCAGGCACCAGCGGTTCTCGAACAGCTCCGCAAAGCCCGCGCGCGGGCCCGAATGTTCGGTCCCGGCGAGCGGATGGCCGGGGACGAAATGCACGCCCTCGGGCAGATGCGGCGCCACCGCGGCGATCACGGCCTGCTTGACCGAGCCCACATCGGTCAGCGTGGCGCCGGGCGCGAGATGCGGCCCGATCGCCTCGGCCACCGGCCCCATCGCGCCCACCGGCACGCACAGCACGACCAGATCGGCCCCCGCAACGGCGCCGGCGGCCGTCTCGTGGAGGCCGTCCGCGAGCCCGAGTTCCTGCGCGGCGGCACGGGTTCCGGCGCTGGGCGCATGACCGGTGATTTCCTCGGCCAGCCCCGCGCGCCGCATCGCCAGCGCCATCGACGACGCGATCAGCCCGAGCCCGATCAGCGCGACGCGCCGGTAGATGGCGGCCATCAGCGCAGGCCCTTGAACTGCGCCACCGCATAAGCCACGCGCCGGCAGGAGGGCTCGTCGCCCACGGTGATACGCAGACAATTCGGCAGCTGATATGCCCCCACACGTCGCACGATCAGCCCCTGCGACTTGAGATGCGCGTCGCAGGCCTCGGCCTCGGCCGCGTTTTCGAAGCGCGCGAGGATGAAATTGGCGTATGACGGGTCCGACGGGACGCCGATCTCCTTGAGCGCCTGCGCCAGCCAGTCGCGCATGCGCGCATTGTCGGCGCGGCATTTCTCGACGTGGTCCTGATCGGCTAGCGCCGCGATGGCGGTTTCCTGCTGCACCGTGGCGAGGTTGAACGGCCCGCGCACCCGCGACAGCGCGGCGATGATGTCGCCCGGCCCGTAGCCCCAGCCGACGCGCAACCCGCCAAGGCCGTAGATCTTGGAGAAAGTGCGCGTCATCACGACATTCTCGCGCGCGTCGACGAGCGATGCGCCGCCGTCGAAATCCTCGACATATTCGGCATAGGCCCCGTCGAGCACGAGGATCGCGCGCGCGGGCAACCGCGCGGCCAGATTGGCGACGGTGCCGGCGTCCAGCATCGTGCCGGTGGGATTGTTCGGGTTGGCGAGGAAGACCAGCCGGGTGCGCTTCGTGCAGGCGGCGAGGATCGCCTCGGGATCGGCGCTGCGCTCCTGCTCGGGCACCTCGACGGGCGTGGCCCCGGCGGCGAGCGCCGAGATGCGATACATCAGGAATCCATGCTGCGAGTAGACGACCTCGTCACCGGGCGCGGCATAGGTCTGGCACAGGAAGGTGATGATCTCGTCGGAGCCGACGCCGCAGATGACCCGCTCGGCGTCGAGCCCGTGCACGGCGGCGATCGCAGCGCGCAGCTCGGAATGGTGCGCGGACGGATAGCGGTGCAGCTGGTGGGCGCCGCGGCGGAAGGCCTCGATCGCGGTCTCGCTCGGGCCGAAGGGATTCTCGTTCGAGGAAAGCTTGACGACATCGCCCATCCCGGGCACCCGCGACTGTCCGCCCTCGTAGAGCGGAATGTCCAGGATGCCCGGCTTCGGGCGGATGCGGTCAGTCATCGGATTGCTCCCAGGCAGCTGCCGCTGTTCTAGCGGGCATGACCGGTGGACACCAGCCGCCGAACCGTCGCAACCCGCCGCGTGTGCGGTGGAATTCGTGGAGCGTTGCCAAACTGCCATGCCCGTGCGTCCCGGCGGTCCCTGGCATGCAAAAAAGGCCGCGCCCGGCAGGCGCGGCCCTCAGCACTGCGACCCGGCGGGCCGATCAGTTCTTGGCGTAGAACTCGACCACGAGGTTGGGCTCCATCTGCACCGGATACGGCACGTCGCCGAGTGCGGGGGTGCGCGTGAAGGTCGCGGTCATCTTGGAGTGATCGACTTCGAGGTAGTCGGGCACGTCGCGTTCGGCGAGGCCGCTCGCCTCGAGCACCACGGCGAGCTGGCGCGACTTTTCGCGCACCGCGATAACGTCGCCCTCCTTGACCCGATAGGAGGGGATGTTCACGCGCTTGCCGTTGACCTCGACATGGCCGTGGTTGACGAACTGCCGCGCCGCGAAGACCGTGGGCACGAACTTGGCGCGGTAGACCACGGCGTCGAGCCGGCGCTCGAGCAGGCCGATGAGCTGCTCGCCGGTGTCGCCCTTGACGCGCTCGGCCTCGGAATAGATGCGGCGGAACTGCTTTTCCGTCAGGTCGCCGTAATAGCCCTTGAGCTTCTGCTTGGCCTTGAGCTGCTGGCCGAAATCCGACAGCTTCTGCTTGCGGCGCTGGCCGTGCTGGCCGGGGCCGTATTCGCGCCGGTTGACGGGGCTCTTGGGGCGGCCCCAGATGTTCTCGCCCATGCGGCGGTCGATCTTGTACTTGGCAGAGGTGCGTTTGGTCACCGTCTGATCTCCTTCATGCGTGAAGGGCGTTGTCCTTTCCCCCGGCCCTGGGCGGCCGAGGGCGACAGGCCTCCCCTCGCGGGGGCCACCAACACCAATGGCGCGGCGTTAGACCCGCGCGCGCGCCATGTCAATGGGGGCGCCGAGGGGGGCGCCGAGGGGCGTTGGACCTCGGCGCGTGTCGGGTTATATCCGCCGGAGCGCGACCGGAGGGAACCCATGAGTGACGGCGCACACAGAATCACGCGACGGGACATGCTGGCGGCGGCGGGACGGATCGGCCTGGTCGCTGCGGTGCCGGCGGGGCTCGCCGCCTGCGCCGGGCCGACCGGACGGCGCGGCCTCGACGAGCTTTCCGTCGCCCTCGACGGCGAGACGGTGCCCTTCCTCGATCTTGCCGGCCCGACCCCGGCCAGCACGCTGACCACGACGGATCTGCCGATCCCCAGACGGTCGATCCCGATGAGCAGCTTTTCGTCCCGGCTCGACCGGCTCAAGCGCTTCGACCAGGGCGGCACGAACCGGATGCTGCGCGACGAGATGGTGCTTGCCTGGGCGCTCCTGATCGCCGAGGAGAAATCCGGCCGGACCCTGCCGCCTGACGCGATGCGCGGCGGCGACGGGCGGCCGCTCGACCGGCTGAGCCTGTCGCCGACCGAGCGGCGCCGGCTCACGGCGTATCTGCAATCCGAGCCCGCACTCGAACAGATGCGCCGCAACGCCACGCTCGTCATCCGCCGGCGCGAGGACTGGCGCGACGAGGGGCCGGAGCCCGAAATCCTCCTCGAACCGCGCGGCTGAGCCCGCCGGCGCCCGCGGGCCTGCCGCCGCGCGGCGCTCCGGGTGCTGCGCGCGGAAAACGGCGTTTCCCCGTTTCCTCATCGCCCAGGAAAGGTTAGATTCCGCTGACAGGCCGCTGACGGAGCGGCGAATTTGGTCAGGGGGCGCAGGATGGCAAACAAGCAGAGTTCATCGGGTGACGAGGCGCCGAGCGTTGAGGAGCTTGCCCGGCAGATCGAGGAGCTGCGCGGCGAGCTCAAGGGGCTGACGGATCTGCTGTCCGACCTTGCCGACGGCGGCGCGAGCGCGGGGCCCGCAAAGCGCAGCGAGGCCGCCGAGCGCGCGGCGCGCGTGCTCAATGCCTGTGCCGACGGGCTGTCGCAGCAGGCCGAGAAGGCGGTGACCCGCCAGCCGGGTGTGGCCATCGGGATCGCGGCGGGGCTCGGCTGCCTCGTGGGGCTCCTGCTGACGCGGAGGTAAGCCGATGGACGCGGCCATCGCGGCACTGCAGCGCGCCATCCGGGAGATTGCGCGGCGGCTCGCGCTGCAGGGGGCGGCGGCGGCGCTGCTGCTGGCGGGGGTGATCTTTCTCACCGCCGCGCTGTGGCTCTACCTGTCGCAGCTGCGCGATGCGCTTTTCGCGAGCCTGACCGTCGGATCCGGCTTCGTCGGGGTCGCGCTCGTGCTGCTCGTGGTCGCACGGCCGCGGCGCCGCACGCCGGCCCCCGCCGCCGAGGAGCCGCAGCCGGGTGCGCGCAGCGTCACCGGAATCGCGCCGCTGCTCGATGCCTTCCTTTTCGGTCTCGAAGTCGCGCTCAAGCAGCGCGAACAGGGGCGCAGCGACAGGGATGACCGCGACGGCGGCTGACCCGCGCCGGCGGCGATCCGCGCAGCGTGCGGGTGCAGGCTGGCCCGTGGGCGCCGGGGCTGCGACGGGCATTCTGACGCGTCGCCCCGAGTCGACAGGAGGCCTGCAGCATGCATGAGGACCGCGACCCGCAGGCGCCCCGGCCGGGCGCAAGCTGGGCGCGCGCCGAGATCGTGCTGATCGCGGCCGCCGCGGTCGCGGCGGCCTGGGCGCTGAGCGACGTGCTGCTCGTGGTGTTCGCCGCGGTGATCCTGGCGGTGGGGATCGACGGTCTCGCCGAGGGGTTGCGCCGGCGCGCGCGCCTGCCGCGCGCGGCCGCGCTCGCGGTGGTCTGCGCGGGGGTCGTCGGGGCGATAGCGGCGGTCGGGGCGACGGTTCTGCCGCCTGTCATCGCGCAGTTCGACGCGCTGCGCGACCGGCTCACGGAACTCGTGGAAGTCGCGCGCGATTGGTGGCTCGCGCCGGATGGCTGGACGAACGACCTGCTCGACAACATGGACGATAACGGCGCGCAGCTCTTCGGCGGCGTCAATCAGCTCGTCGCCCATCTCGGCGCGGTCGGCATGACCACCTTCGGCGCGCTGGTCAGCACCGTCCTGCTGGTGATCATGGCCGGCTTTCTGGCCGTCGATCCGGCGCTCTACCGCAGGGGTTTCATCCGGCTCGTGCCGCCGCGGCAGCGCGCGCTGATCGACGAGACGCTGAGCGCGGCGGCGCATGCGCTGCGCTGGTGGTTTATCGCGCAGCTCGCCTCGATGGCGATCCTCGGGGTCTCGATCGGGGCGGGGCTGTTCGTGATCGGGATCGAATTCTGGCTCAGCCTGGCGCTGATCACGGCGCTGCTGACCTTCGTGCCGTATCTGGGCCCGGTGCTCGCCGGCATTCCGGTCGTCGCGATAGGCTTCGCGGACGGGCCGCAGACCGGCTTCGTGGTACTGATCTTCTATCTCGTGGTGCAGAACATCGAGAGCACGATCCTGCTGCCGCTGATCTATCAGAAGACGGTGCGGCTCGCGCCGGCAGTGACGATCGCGGCGCAGGCGCTGATGGGGCTGTGGTTCGGGGTGGCGGGTTTCATCCTCGCCGCGCCGCTCACCGTGGTGGCGATGGTGCTGGTGCGCAAGCTCTATATCGAGGCGGCGCTGGGCGATACGGATGACCCGCCTCATTAGAGCGCGTCGCGTTCATTAGCGTTCACGCGCCGCCCTCTAAAATATTGAAAGCGCATGATAAAAGAGCACAAGAACGGTCCCCGCTTTCGCGCGACATGCAATGGCGCCGCGTGGGTCTTGCAATCCGGACCCCCGCGGGGCGAATATCGGTGCAGGATCGCGTCACGCAGGGAGGATCGCGCATGCCCACCGAAACCCACAGGATCGCGGTGATCGCCGGGGACGGCATCGGCACCGAGGTGATGCCCGAGGGGCTGCGCGTGCTCGAAGCGGCGGCGCAGCGCTTCGATATCGGGCTCGAATTCGATCATTTCGATTTCGCGAGCTGCGCCTATTACGCGGCGCATGGCACGATGATGCCCGCGGACTGGCGTGCGCGCATCGGCGGGCATGACGCGATCTTCTTCGGCGCCGTCGGCTGGCCCGACACGGTGCCCGATCACATCTCGCTGTGGGGCTCGCTGCTGCAGTTTCGCCGCGAATTCGATCAGTATGTCAATCTGCGCCCGGCGCGGCTGATGCCTGGGGTGCGCTCGCCGCTCGCGGATCGCGGGCCAGGCGATATCGACATGATGATCGTGCGCGAGAACACCGAGGGGGAGTATTCCTCCATCGGCGGGCGCATGTATCCCGGCACCGAGCGTGAGGTCGTCATCCAGGAGACGGTGATGAGCCGGATCGGCGTGGACCGCATCCTGCGCTACGCGTTCGACCTCGCCGGTCAGCGCAGCGGGCGGCTCACCTCGGCGACAAAGTCGAACGGCATCTCCATCACCATGCCCTACTGGGACGAGCGCGTGGCCGAGATGCACAAATCCTATCCGGGCATCTCCGTCGAGCAGTATCACATCGACATTCTCGCCGCGCTCTTCGTGCTGCACCCGGACAAGTTCGACGTGGTGGTGGCCTCGAACCTGTTCGGCGATATCCTGTCGGACCTCGGCCCGGCCTGCACCGGCACGATCGGCATCGCGCCCTCCGGCAACATCAATCCCGAGCGCGCCTTTCCCTCGCTGTTCGAGCCCGTGCACGGCTCGGCGCCCGATATCGCGGGGCGGGGGGTCGCCAACCCGATCGGCCAGATCTGGGCCGGGGCGATGATGCTCGAGCATCTCGGGCACATGGAGGCCGGCGCGGCGATCGTGCGGGCGATCGAGGCGGTGCTCGCCGATCCCGCATCGCGCACGGGCGATCTGCGTGGCACGGCGGGCACGCAGGCGTGCGGCGCCGCGGTGGCCGCGGCGCTCAACGCCTGAGCGTCAGGCGGACTGCCGCACCGTCAGGCGGCCATTGTCGATCATGTCCGAGGGGCGCACCGGGTAGTCGCCGGAGAAGCACGCGTCGCAGTATTGCGGCGCGGCCTGGTCGCGCCCGCCGGCCTCCCCCGCGGCGCGGTAGAGGCCATCGAGCGAGATGAAGCGCAGGCTGTCGACGCCGATATGATCGCGCATCTCGTCCTCGCTCATGCGCGAGGCGAGCAGCTTGTCGCGCTCGGGGGTGTCGACGCCGTAGAAGCATGGCCAGGAGGTCGGCGGGCTCGCGATGCGAAAATGCACCTCGGCCGCGCCCGCGTCCAGGATCATCTGCTTGATCTTGAGCGAGGTCGTCCCGCGCACGACGCTGTCATCGACGAGCACGATGCGCTTGCCGCGAATCAGCGCGCGGTTGACGTTGAGCTTGAGCCGCACGCCCATGTCGCGGATCTGCTCGGTGGGCTCGATGAAGGTGCGTCCGACATACTGGTTGCGGATGATGCCCATCGCGAAAGGGATGCCGGCCTGCTGGCTGTAGCCGATCGCGGCGGGGGTGCCGCTGTCGGGGACGGGGCAGACGAGATCGGCCTCGACCGGTGCCTCGCGGGCGAGTTCGACCCCGATGGCGCGGCGCGTCTCGTAGACCGAGCGCCCGCCCAGCATCGAATCGGGGCGCGAGAAATAGACATGCTCGAAGATGCAGAAGCGCGGGCGCTGCGGCTCGAAGGGGTGGTGGCTCTCGACGCCGTCCTTGGCGATGACGACCATTTCGCCGGGATCGATCTCGCGGATGAACTCCGCGCCGATGATATCGAGCGCGCAGGTCTCCGAGGCCAGCACCCAACCCTCGCCCACGCGCCCCAGCACCAGCGGGCGCACCCCCAGCGCGTCCCGCACCCCGATCAGCTTGGTGCGCGTCATCGCCACGATGGAGAACGCCCCCTCCACCCGGCGCAGCGCGTCCTTCATGCGCTCGGGGATGGTCTGCTGGATCGAGCGCGCCATCAGGTGGATGATGCATTCCGAATCGGAGCTCGACTGGAAGATCGAGCCGCGCTCGATCAGCTCGCGGCGCAGCGCCTCGGCGTTCGTGAGGTTGCCGTTATGCGCGATCGCGGCCCCGCCCATGGCGAACTCACCGAAGAAGGGCTGCACGTCGCGCATCGCGGTGGGGCCCTTGGTGCCCGTGGTCGAGTAGCGCACATGGCCGATGCCGATGGGGCCCGGCAGCGCCTCGATCACGTTGGCCTTGGTGAAGTTGTCGCGCACATAGCCGAAGCGGTGCGCGGAATGAAAGCCGCTGCCCTCCTGGTGGGTGATGATGCCGCCGGCTTCCTGGCCGCGATGCTGCAACGCGTGCAGGCCGAGGGCGGTGAAGCTCGCGGCGTCGGTGACGCCGATGACGCCGAAGACACCGCACTCCTCGCGCAGTTTGTCGTCGTCGAAGGGATGCTGATGACGCATCGCGTCAGGTCCTTCCATGCGCCGCTGCGGTCCGGGAATACCTAATCACTCGCGCGCACGGTGTCACGCCCCTGTCACTGCGCGGGCGGTTCGCAATGCGCGACCAGTTCCTCGTACCGCTCCACTAGCCAGCCGGGCGCTTCGTCAGGCAGGCTGTCATCGACCCCGGACTGGATGTTGGTGAAGATCGCGGCCGAACGGCTGTCGTCCATCATGGCGATGTCGGCGTCGGGCATGGCGCGCTCGTAGATGATGAAGGCGATCGCCACGAGCAGCACGCCGCGTGCGGCCCCGAAGATGAACCCCGCGCCGCGATCCAGCCCGCCGAGCGCCGAGTTCTGCACAGCCGAGGCGAAGGCCGGGGTGATGATCGCCATCACCACGAGCCCGACGGCGAAGACCGCGACGAAGCTTGCCAGCAGGCCGAGTTCGCAGCTGTCGGTCAGGAAGCGGTCGAGATAGGGAATCTGCGCGACATAGGGCTGCGCGGCCGGGGCGAGATAGAACGCCGCGACGGCCGACACGATCCAGCCCGCGATCGACAGCGATTCGCGCACGAAACCGCGCGCATAGGCCAAGAGCGCCGAAACCACGACGACGACCGCCGCGATCGTGTCCACGATGGTGAAGCCTTCCATGCCGCCTCCAGCCTCAGCCCGCTCCGAAGATGTCGCCGACGAAGCCCACGAGATCGGGCATCTGCCGCACCGTCATTCCCTGCCCCGCGCCGAGCTTGCTGCGCGCCGGGGCAATGGCGCTCGTGAAACCAAGTTTGCGCGCCTCTTTCAACCTGTTTTCCGTCTGGCCCACCGGGCGCAGCGCTCCCGACAGGCTGATCTCGCCGAAAACCGCCGTATCGGCCGGCAGCGCCGAATCCTCGCGCGCTGACAGGAGGGCCGCCGCCACGGCCAAATCGGCCGCCGGTTCGCTCACCCGCATCCCCCCGGCGACGTTGACGAACACGTCGAGCCCGGCGAAGGGGATGCCGCAGCGCGCCTCGAGAACGGCGAGGATCGTCGAGAGCCGCCCGCCATCGACGCCGACCACCGTGCGCCGCGGCGTGCCCAGCGCGGACGGCGCGACGAGGGCCTGGATTTCGGTGAGCACCGGGCGCGTGCCCTCGATGCCGGCGAACACCACCGAGCCGGGGGCGGGTTCGCCGCGTTCCGACAGAAACAGCGCCGAGGGGTTGGTGACCTCGTCGAGCCCGGCATCGGTCATTTCGAACACGCCGATCTCGTCAGCGGGGCCGAAGCGGTTCTTGACGGCGCGCAGGATGCGGAACTGGTGCCCGCGCTCGCCCTCGAAATAGAGCACGCAATCGACCATGTGCTCGACGACGCGGGGACCGGCGATCTGGCCCTCCTTGGTGACATGGCCCACGAGGACCACCGCCGTGCCGCGCCGCTTGGCGAAGCTGACCAGCTCATGCGCCGCCGCGCGCACCTGCGCGACCGAGCCGGGCGCGCTGTCGACGCTGTCGGACCACATGGTCTGGATCGAATCGATGATCACGAGATCGGGACGCTCGGCGTCGAGGGTGGTGAGGATGTCGCGCAGGCTCGTCTCCGTGGCGAGCCGCACCGGCGCATCCGCGAGCCCCAGCCGCTGCGCGCGCAGCCGCACCTGCGCGCCCGCCTCCTCGCCGGAGACATAGATGATCGACAGCCCGGCCCGCGCGAAGCGCGCCGCCGCCTGCAACAGCAGCGTGGACTTGCCGATCCCCGGATCGCCGCCCACCAGGATCGCCGAGGCCGCCACCAGCCCGCCGCCGAGCACCCTGTCGAGCTCGCCCAGCCCCGAGACGGCGCGCGGGGGCGGCGCCTCGGCGCTCGAGAGCTCGGTGAGCGGCACCTGCCGGCCCTTCGCCGCGCCGAGGCCGGTCTTCGCGGGGCCCGCCGACAGCGGCGCCTCGGCGACGATGGTGTTCCACGCCCCGCAGGCATCGCAGCGCCCGGCCCATTTCTTGTGGCTCGCGCCGCAGGCGGTGCAGGTGTGGGACGTCGGCTTGGCCATCACGCCCGGCTCAATGCGTCGCGGTGTTGGAGAACACGTTGATCACGATGATGCCCGCGATGATCATCGCGATCCCGAGCAGCGCCGGCAGATCCAGCCGCTGGCCGAACAGGAAATAGGCGATCAGCGCGATGAAGCAGATGCCCAGCCCTGACCAGATCGCATAGACGACGCCGACCGGCATGACGCGCAGCGTCAGCGCCAGAAGATAGAACGACAGCGCGTAGCTGATGACGACGACCACGGACGGACCCGCGCGGGTGAATTGCTTGCTCGCCTGCAGCGCCGTGGTGCCGACGGTTTCGAACAGGATCGCCGTGCCGAGATACAGCCAGTGCATGGGCGCGCTCCGCAATGCCGAAGGACCGGGGCCGGACCCCGCGCCCGCCCCATAGCAGGGCGCGGCACGCGGGGCCAGCCGGCGCGACACGCGGCGCGCGGTTTCAGCCCGCCAGGGCCTTGTTGAGGTTCGCGTCGATCTTGTCGAGGAACCCCTGCGTGGTCAGCCAGCCCTGATCAGGCCCGACGAGCAGCGCAAGGTCCTTGGTCATGTGACCCGACTCGACCGTCTCGACGACCACGCGCTCGAGCGTCTCCGCGAATTCCTTGAGCTTGGCGTTGCCGTCGAGCTCGGCGCGGTGCTTGAGCCCCCCGGTCCACGCATAGATCGAGGCGACGGAGTTGGTGGAGGTCTCCTTGCCCTGCTGGTGCTGGCGGTAGTGGCGCGTCACGGTGCCGTGGGCGGCCTCGGACTCGACGACCTTGCCGTCGGGCGTCATCAGCACCGACTTCATCAGCCCGAGCGAGCCGAAACCCTGCGCGACAGTGTCGGACTGCACGTCGCCGTCATAGTTCTTGCACGCCCAGACGAAGCCGCCGTTCCACTTCATCGCGCAGGCGACCATGTCGTCGATCAGGCGGTGCTCATAGGTGATCCCGGCCTTCTTGAACTTGTCCTTGAACTCGCTCTCGTAGATTTCCTCGAAAAGGTCGCGAAAGCGCCCGTCATAGACCTTGAGGATGGTGTTCTTGGTCGAGAGATAGACCGGCCAGCCCTTGGCGAGGCCGTAATTCATGCTCGCGCGGGCGAAGTCGCGGATCGAGTCGTCGAGATTGTACATCCCCATGTAGACGCCGGCCGAGGGGGCCTTGTAGACCTCCTCCTCTATCACGGTGCCGTCATCGCCGACGAATTTCAGGCTCAGCGTGCCCGGCCCGGGAAACTTGATGTCGGTGGCGCGGTACTGGTCGCCGAAGGCGTGACGGCCGATCACGATCGGGTCGGTCCAGCCGGGGACGAGGCGCGGGACGTTCTTGCAGATGATCGGCTCGCGGAAGACGACCCCGCCGAGAATGTTGCGGATCGTGCCGTTGGGCGAGCGCCACATCTTCTTGAGGCCGAACTCCTCGACGCGCTGCTCGTCGGGGGTGATGGTGGCGCATTTAACGCCGGCGCCGTACTGCTTGATGGCGTTGGCGGCGTCCACAGTGATCTGGTCATCGGTGCGATCGCGCTCCTCGATCGACAGATCGTAGTATTTCAGATCGATGTCGAGATAGGGCAGGATCAGCTTGGTCTTGATGAAATCCCAGATGATGCGGGTCATCTCGTCGCCGTCGAGCTCGACGACGGGGTTGTCCACCTTGATCTTGGTCATGGGCGCGGCTCCTCTGTTCCACCGACTTCGTCACAGCGTGGCGTATAGCGCAAACCGTGACGCGGGGAAAGATGGTATGCCGTGGTATACGAATGCGGCGTCAGGACCGGCGCGTCGGCGCCGGGTCCAGCGCGGCGGCGACGCGGCGCAGCGGGATGGGGCGGTAGCCGGGCACCGCATCCCAGCGCCGGCGCGCCGCCTGAGAGACGTCCTCGGGCCGGGCCGGCCCCTGTCGGTCGGCGCTGAAGAGCAGCATCAGCCGCATCAGTGGGCCCGGATCGGGCGTGCTCGCGAGCGGGGCGCCAGGATCGGCGCGCGCGAGGATCGGGGCCAGCACGCGATCATCGAAGCGCAGCCCGGCCGCTTCGGCGCCGTCGCGCAGCCAGTCGAGCGCCTGCACCGCGAGGCCATGCACCTTGCCGCCACCGCCGACCGAGCTGTGATCGCCGGGAAACCATTCCTGCCGGTAAGGGGTGCCCGAGCTGGCGGCGTTCAGCGCGGCGATGTTGTCCCAGAGTGCGGGCGCGTAGAAGCGACGGCGCTCGTCGATGGCGACGGCGTGGCGTGCGGCGCGCACGCAATGCGACAGGGTGGTGTCGTGAAAGCTGTAGGCGCCAGTGAGCCGTGCCGGGGTGAAGCCGAAGGGGATGCCGAGCGCGCCGACCGTGTCCCACACCCCGAGATACCGCAGCACGACGCGCGGCGGCTCCGGATGCCCGCGTGCCACGCGCCATTCGGCCTCTGCCGCGCTCGTCGCGGTGTCGGGCGCAAAGCCGAGGCGAAAGGCGAAGCTGTCGGGGTGGTCGGGTTTCGTGCGCGGGTCCGGGTTGCGGTAGCGGTCGATGGCCTCGGGGATGCGGCCGACATTGGCGGGCGCGCCGAGTCCCGAGGCGCGGATCAGCCCGGCGAGCGAGCGTGCCGTATACGCCCCGCGCGAGAAGCCGAAGATGTAGATTTCGTCGCCCGGCGCATGGTTGAGCGCGAGATGGCGATAGGCCTCGGCGATGTTGCGCGTCAGCCCCCAGCCGAGCGCGCCGCCGAGTACCCGGTCGAGCCCGCGCTGCAGCTTGCTCGCGCCGGCCCCGGAGCCGACGCCGGGGACATAGACGGCGAACTGCGGCGTGCCGTCGGGCGCGGTGCGGTGCAGAGCGCGGGCGAGATGGACGACATTGGTCGGATGCGCGGCGTCGGAATGATTCCAGGTCCCGTCGCAGAACACCGCGATGCGCTTCATCCGTCCGCCCCTCAGCGCGTCTCCTCGGTAAGCCGGCGCGACACATACTCCTTCACGTTGGTCAGCATCGGCTCCATATGCGCGCCCTCGAAAAAGTGCCCGGCCCCGGCGATCCGCTCATGGGTGACGGTGATGCCCTGCTGCTCCTGCAGCTTGGCGGCGAGAGTCTCGGTATCGCGCGGGGGGGCGACGCGGTCCTCGGTGCCGTTGATGATGAGCCCCGAGGCGGGGCAGGGGGCGAGGAAGGTAAAGTCATACATGTTGGCCGGCGGAGCCACCGACACGAAACCGCTGATGTCGGGGCGGCGCATAAGCAGCTGCATGCCGATCCAGGCGCCGAAGCTGAACCCCGCGATCCAGCAGTGGCGCGCATTCTGGTTGCGCGATTGCAGGTAATCGAGCGCGGCCGCCGCATCCGCGAGCTCGCCGACCCCCTGGTCGTATTCGCCCTGGCTGCGTCCGACGCCGCGGAAATTGAAGCGCAGCACCGAAAAGCCCAGCCCGTAGAAGGCGTAATGCAGGTTGTAGACGACCTTGTTGTTCATCGTCCCGCCGAACTGCGGATGCGGGTGCAGCACGAGGGCGATCGGGGCGTCTCTTGCGGCTTGGGGGTGATAACGGCCTTCCAGCCGGCCCTCGGGGCCGGGAAAAATCACTTCGGGCATGGAGTCGCCTGCTTTCCTTTCGAACGCCGATATCTTACCGTCACGCTTGACGGGGCTGACTGGCCTCCTTAGAATTATTCTAATAAGGACGTGCGCGCGCCGCCGACCGGCGCGAAGCTATGCAGTCTGCGCCTGCGCGTCAACCTCTGGACGGGATGCGGGCAATGAAGCTTTCGACAAAAGGGCGCTATGCGATGGTCGCGCTCGTCGATCTGGCGCTTGCGCCGGATGGGGAGTTGGTGCCCTTGTCGGAGGTGTCGCGCCGGCAGGACGTCTCGCTGCCCTATCTCGAGCAGCTCTTCGTCAAGCTTCGCCGCGGCGGGCTCGTGGAATCGGTGCGCGGCCCCGGCGGCGGCTATCGGCTGGCCCGGTCGGCGGATGCGATCCGGGTTTCGGAGATTCTCGAGGCGGTGGATGAGACGGTGAGCGCGATGTATACCGGCGCGGGCGCGTCGGGTGCGGTTTCGGGGACGGTGGCGCAGGCGCGGGCGAACCGGCTCTGGGAGGGGCTGAGCGCGCATGTCTACGTCTTCCTGCACCAGACGCGGCTTTCGGATGTGGCCGAGGACGCGTTGAGTCCCTGCCCGGCAGTGCCGGGGCTGTTCGAGGTCGTGGACGCGGAATGACGCGGCGGGCTTACCTCGACTGGAACGCGACCGCGCCGCTGCGGCCCGAGGCGCGCGCGGCGATGATCGACGCGATGGATCTTGTCGGCAACCCGTCGGCGGTGCATGCCGAGGGCCGCGCCGCGCGCGGCCTCGTCGAGCGGGCGCGCGCCCAGGTCGCGGCTGCGCTGGGCGCCGAAGGGGCGGATGTGGTCTTTACCTCGGGCGCGACGGAGGCGGCGGCGCTGGCGCTGGAGGGGCGCGGGCTGCACGCGGCCGAGATCGAGCATGACGCGGTGCTGGCCTGGGCCGAGGCCACGCTCGCGGCCGATGCCGAGGGGCGTGTCGAGGTGCCCGAGCCTGGCCGCGCGACGCTGCAGCTCGCCAATTCCGAGACCGGCGTGATCCAGGACCTGCCGCCCGGGCTCGCCGTGTCGGACCTCACGCAGGCATTCGGCAAGATCCCCTTCGCGTTCAACTGGCTCGGTTGCACGATGGGGTTCGTCTCGGCGCACAAGCTCGGCGGGCCCAAGGGCGTGGGCGCGCTCGTGCTGCGGCAGGGCACCGAGCTTGCCGCGCGCATCCGCGGCGGCGGCCAGGAGATGGGCCGGCGCTCGGGCACCGAGAACGTCATCGGCATCGCCGGTTTCGGTGCCGCCGCCGAAGCCGCGGGGCGCGATCTCGATGACGGCGTCTGGGAGGGTGTCGCCCGGATTAGAAATATTCTAGAAAAGGCTCTGGCCGCGCAGGCGGCGCAGATTATTTTTGTCGGCAAGGGCGCGCCGCGCCTGCCCAATACGAGCTGCGTCGCCGCGCCCGGCTGGAAGGGCGAGACGCAGGTCATGGCGATGGATCTCGCCGGTTTCGCCGTCTCGGCGGGGGCGGCGTGTTCGTCGGGCAAGACGCGCACCGGGCGCGTGCCGCTGGCGATGGGGCTCGACCCTGCGACGGCGGCGTCGGTCCTGCGGGTGTCGATCGGCCCCGCAACGACCGAGGAAGACGTATTGCGCTTCGCCGAAACGTGGGCGAAGCAGCTTGGAAAGGCCCGCGCAAGGGCGGCCTAGAGCCGGCGCGAGGCGACGGAAAAAGGGGATCAGGGCCATGGCTCCACTGGATACCGAAGAAGCGCGCGACGGCGTCGATCAGGAGACCGTCGATACCGTCAAGTCGATGGCCGGCAAGTACAAGCACGGCTGGTCGACCGATATCGAGATGGACTTCGCGCCCAAGGGGCTCGACGAGGACATCGTGCGGCTGATCTCGGACAAGAACGGCGAGCCGGAGTGGATGACGGAATGGCGTCTGCAGGCGTATCGGCGCTGGCAGCAGATGGAGGAACCCGACTGGGCGATGCTCGAGATCCCGCCGGTCGAGTACCAGGAGCAGTATTACTACGCCAAGCCCAAGAGCATGATGGAAAAGCCCAAGTCGCTCGACGACGTGGACCCCAAGCTTCTGGAGACCTATGAAAAGCTGGGTATCCCGCTGCGCGAGCAGAAGATCCTCGCCGGCGTCGAGGGGGCCGAGCAGGCGCCAGCCGAGGGCCGCAAGGTCGCCGTCGATGCGGTGTTCGATTCCGTGAGCTTGGGCACCACCTTCCAGAAGGAGCTTGCCGAGGCGGGCGTGATCTTCTGCCCGATCTCGGAAGCGATCGAGAAACATCCGGAGCTGGTCAAGAAGTATCTCGGCTCGGTCGTGCCGCAGGGCGACAACTTCTTCGCCGCGCTCAACTCCGCCGTGTTCACCGATGGCTCCTTCGTCTATGTGCCGCCGGGCGTGCGCTGCCCGATGGAGCTGTCGACCTATTTCCGCATCAACGCGGAAAACACCGGCCAGTTCGAGCGCACGCTCATCATCGCCGACAAGGGCAGCTATGTGAGCTATCTCGAGGGCTGCACCGCGCCCAAGCGCGACACCCATCAGCTGCACGCCGCAGTTGTCGAGATCGTCGCGCTCGAGGATGCCGAGGTTAAGTATTCCACCGTGCAGAACTGGTATCCCGGCGACGAGGATGGCGTGGGTGGCATCTACAACTTCGTCACCAAGCGCGCCGATTGCCGCGAGGACCGCGCCAAGGTGATGTGGACGCAGGTCGAAACCGGCTCGGCGATCACCTGGAAGTATCCCTCCTGCATCCTGCGCGGCAACGACACGCAGGGCGAGTTCTACTCGGTGGCGATCACCAACAATTGGCAGCAGGCCGATACCGGCACCAAGATGATCCATCTCGGCGAGCGCACCAAGAGCCGCATCGTGTCCAAGGGCATAAGCGCGGGTAACGCCCAGAACACCTATCGCGGGCTCGTCTCGATGCACCCGAAGGCGAAGAATTCGCGCAACTTCACCCAGTGCGACAGCCTGCTCATCGGCAGCACCTGCGGCGCGCACACCGTGCCTTATATCGAGGTGAAGAATTCCTCGAGCCGGGCCGAGCACGAGGCGACGACCTCCAAGGTCGATGACGATCAGCTCTTCTACTGCCGCTCGCGCGGCATCGGCGAGGAAGAGGCCGTGGCGCTCGTGGTGAACGGTTTCTGCAAGGAGGTGCTGCAGGAGCTTCCGATGGAATTCGCCATGGAGGCGCAGCAACTCGTGGCGATCTCGCTCGAGGGCTCGGTGGGCTGATCGAAGCCGCGACGGGCGGTATGGCCCGCGCCGCGGCGCGGGCCGCATGATGATGATGGAATGGACGGGGCAAAGATGCTGACGATCAAGAACCTGCACGCGCAGCTTGAGGAAGATGCGGATGTGAAGATCCTCAAGGGGGTGGACCTCGAGGTGGACTCCGGCAAGGTCCATGCGGTGATGGGGCCGAACGGCTCGGGCAAGTCCACGTTGGCCTATGTGCTCTCGGGCAAGGAGGGCTACGAGGTCACCGAGGGCAGCGCCGCGCTCGAAGGCGCCGACATTCTCGGGATGGAGCCCGAGGAGCGGGCGACGGCGGGGCTGTTCCTGGCGTTCCAGTATCCCGTCGAGATCCCCGGCGTGGGCAACATGACCTTCCTGCGCACGGCGGTGAACGCGCAGCGCGCGGCGCGCGGCGAGGAGGCGATCAGCTCCGCCGACTTTCTCAAGCTCGTGCGCGAGAAGGCCAAGTCGCTCAAGATCGACCCGGAGATGCTCAAGCGCCCGGTCAATACAGGTTTCTCGGGCGGTGAGAAGAAGCGCAACGAGATCCTGCACATGGCGATGCTCGAGCCGAAGATGTGCGTGCTCGACGAGACCGATTCGGGCCTCGACGTGGATGCGATGAAGCTCGTGGCCGAGGGCGTGAACGCGCTGCGCTCGGCGGGACGCGGCTTTCTGGTGATCACCCACTACCAGCGCCTGCTCAACCATATCAAACCCGATGTCGTGCATATCATGTCGGACGGGCGCATCGTGAAGAGCGGCGGGCCCGAACTCGCGCTCGAGGTCGAGGAGAACGGCTACGGCGACATTCTCGGCGAGGTGGCCTGATGGCGATCCCCAAGCACAAGCTGCGTGCCGCCAAGGCCGAGGCGACCGAGGCCTGGCTCGGCGCGCGAAGCCTGCCCGAAAGTGGCGCCTGGGCACGGGCGGCGCGCGAGGCCGCGGTTGAGCGCGCCCGCGCCGTCACGCTGCCGGGCAAGCGCGACGAATACTGGAAATACACCGATCCGACGGCGCTGACCGCGGACGCGCCCGCCGCCGCCGCGGTCCTGGAGATCGCGGACGAAACGGCTGTCTTCGAGGCGATAGACCGCGTGCGCCTCGTCTTCGTCGATGGTGTTTTCGACGCCGCCGCCTCGGATGATCCGGCGCTTGCCGGGGTCGAGATCGAACGTCTCGCCGAGGCTGGCGCGCGCGACATCCATTGGGCCAAGGATATCTACGGCGTGCTCGAGGCGCGTGGGCAGGAGCCCGTCGAGCGCCCCCTCGCGGCCTACAACACCGCCTTTGCCGAGGATGGCGTGCTGATCCGGGCGACCGGCAAGGCCGCCAAGCCCGTCTCGCTGATCTACACGCGCCGCGATGAGAGCGCCGACGCGATGCTGCATCACGTCATCCGTGTGGACGCCGGTGCCGAGCTCACCGTGCTCGAGAACGGCCCCGCCGCGGCGCGCTTCAGCCAGGTGATGGAGGTCGATATCGCCGATGGCGGGCGGTTTCATCACGTCCGCGCGCAGGGGCGCGACCATGAGCGCCGCGCGGCGGCGCATCTCTTCGCCCGGCTCGGCCGCGAGAGCGTGTGCAAGTCCTTCACGCTGTGCGCCAACGGCGCGCTGACACGCAACGAGGCGGTGATCTGGCTCGAGGGCGAGAAGGGCACGGCCCATATCGCCGGCGCGGCGCTGGGCGACGGGGCGTTTCACGGCGACGACACCGTGTTCATCAATCACAAGGCCCCCGAATGTGAAAGCCGCCAAGTCTACAAGAAGGTGCTGCGCGGCGGGGCGACGGGCGTGTTCCAGGGCAAGATCCTCGTCGATCAGGCTGCGCAGCTCACCGATGGCTACCAGATCAGCCAGTCGCTCCTGTTCGACGAGCGCAGCCAGTTCCTCGCCAAGCCCGAGCTCGAGATCTACGCCGATGACGTGCAGTGCTCGCACGGCTCGACCTCGGGCGAGATCGACCCGGAGCACCTGTTCTACATGCGCGCGCGTGGCATTGCGCAGCACGAGGCCGAGGCGCTCCTGGTGCTCGCCTTCATCGCTGAGGCGATCGAGGAGATCGAGGACGAGACCCTCGCCGAGGACATCCGCACGCGCCTTGCCGGCTGGCTGGAACGGCACAAGGGCTGAATGTCGGTCACGGGCAATATCGTCGAGAGCTACAGGGCGCCGCGCCGCGTCGTGCGGCGCCTGCTTGATGCGGGCCCGCGCGAGGATCGCGCGCTGGCCTATCTCATGGCCGCCTGCCTGCTGATCTTCGTGGCGCAATGGCCGCGCCTGTCGCGCGAGGCGCATCTGTCCGACGAGATACCGCTCACGGCGATGCTGTCGGGGGCACTGTTCGGGTGGCTTTTTGTCGCGCCGCTGGTGTTTTACGGGCTCGCGGCGATCCTGCACGGGCTGCAGCGGCTGATGCGTCAGGCGAGCAGCTTCTGGAGCGCGCGGCTGGTGACCTTCTGGGCGCTGCTCGCGGTGACGCCGCTATGGCTGATCCACGGGCTTCTGGTGGCGTTCGTCGGCCCCGGCGCGCTGGTGCAGATCTTCGGCTTCGTCGCGCTTGCGGTGTATATCGGTTTCGTGCTCGCCGGCCTGCGCGAGGCGGCGCTTGAGGGCGACGGCGCGACAGCCTAATGAGGGCGCATGGACACGTCGTTTTCCTCCTTCGCCGCGCTCGTGCGCGAAACGCTGCGCGACCCCAAGACGGTCGGCGCGCAGGTCAAGGCGCTGGATCTGCCGATGGGCGCGCGCTGGGAGGCCTTCGCGCTGGTGGTGATCGTCAGCGCGATAGTCGGGCAGTTCAGCATCCTCGCCATGACCGGGTCGCTGGTGGCGCCCGGGCTTCTGGGCACGCCCCTGCAATCGGTCCTCATCCAGGGCGGCGCGCTGCTGATCGTGGTGCAGGCGATCCACTATGTCGGCCGTGCGATGGGCGGCACCGGGGATTTCGGCGCCGCGCTCACCCTCGCGACGTGGCTGCAATGCGTGATGATCTTCTTTCAGGTCATTCAGGTGCTCACACTGCTGATCCTGCCGCCGCTGGCGGGCATCATCGGCGTTGCGGCAATGGTGGTGTTCTTCTGGCTGCTGACGAATTTCATCGCCGTGCTACATGGTTTCACGTCGCTGGGGCGGGTGTTCGCGATGATCATCGCGACGGCTTTCGCCCTGGCATTCGTGCTGGTTTTCTTCATGACACTGCTGGGGGTCGAACCGCCGGCACAGGGGTGAGCGATGTATGACGTCGAGCGGGTGCGCGCGGATTTTCCGATCCTGTCGCGCGAGGTGAACGGCAAGCCGCTTGTCTATCTCGACAACGGCGCTTCGGCGCAGAAGCCGCAGGTGGTGATCGATACCGTGGCGCGCGCCTATTCACATGAGTATTCCAATGTTCACAGGGGGCTGCACTACCTGTCGAACCTGATGACGGACCGCTACGAGGCGGTGCGCGGCACCGTCGCGAGGTTCCTGAACGCGCCGGATGAGCGCGAGATCGTCTTCACCTCGGGCACCACCGAGGGCATGAATCTCGTCGCGCAGGGCTGGGCGGCGGCGCGGATCGAGCCGGGCGACGAGATCGTGCTGTCGATCATGGAGCATCACGCCAATATCGTGCCGTGGCACTTCCTGCGCGAGCGGCAGGGCGCGGTGCTGCGCTGGGTCGAGACCGACGCGACGGGCGATCTCGACCCGCAGGCGGTGCTCGACGCGATCGGCCCGCGCACGAAGCTCGTCGCGATCACGCACATGTCCAACGTGCTCGGCACGCAGGTCGATGTGAAGGCGATCTGCGACGGGGCGCGGGCGCGCGGTGTGCCGGTGCTCGTCGATGGGTCGCAGGCGGCGGTGCACATGCCCGTCGATCTGTCCGATTTGGGCGCGGATTTCTACGCGATCACGGGCCACAAGCTGTACGGTCCGTCGGGCTCGGGCGCGATCTGGATCGCCGCCGCGCGCATGGCGGAGATGCGCCCCTTCATGGGCGGTGGCGACATGATCCGCGATGTCGCGCGCGACCATGTCAGCTACAATGACCCGCCGATGAAGTTCGAGGCAGGCACCCCCGGCATCGTCCAGCAGATCGGGCTCGGGGCGGCGCTCGACTACCTCATGGAGCTCGGCATGGACAATGTCGCCGCGCATGAGGCCGAGCTGCGCGATTACGCGCGCGACCGGCTCGCGGGGCTCAACTGGCTGAGCGTGCAGGGCAATTCCGCCACCAAGGGGGCGATCTTCTCCTTCACGCTCGACGGTGCGGGCCACCCGCACGATATCTCGACGGTACTCGACAAGAAGGGTGTCGCGGTGCGCGCCGGGCATCATTGCGCGCAACCGCTGATGACGCATCTCGGTGTGAGCGCGACCTGCCGGGCGTCATTCGGGCTCTACAATACCCGCGCCGAGGTGGACACGCTCGTCGAGGCGCTGGAGCTGTGTCACGAGCTCTTCGCCTGAGGCTCGGCCTCGGTCTCGGCCTCGGGCGGCTTGGCGACGAGCAGATCGGTCGGCGGCTCGCGCATCAGATCACGCGCATAGTTGCCGAGCCGGTCGGCGTTGGCGCGCATCCCGGCGCCGATCGCGACGAGTTCGGGATCCAGCTCGTCGATGCGGAAATTGAGCACCTCGTGCAACCCGCCGGGCACAATCTCGGGCGCGTGAAGCGCGGAGGGCATGCCGGGCAGGCGCAGCCACTCCTCGCAGCGTGCCCGCGCCTCCTGCACGCTCGGCGCCGAGAGCGGCTCGCTCGATGGCGTGGGCAGTTTCTCGCGCAGCGGCAGGGTGAGCGCATGAATGGCGTGCAGCGCCGCATCGGGGGCAAGCGTCTCGGCAAGCTGCAGCACGGCCATGTCGGCGGTGTTGAAATCGACCGCGGCGAGCACGTTGCGATAGGCGCGCTCGGGCGGTGTGTGGGCGATGAGCGCCGGCACCTGTGCGCGCAGCACGATCCGCTCCAGCGTGGTCAGCCGGAGCAGGTCGAACACCGCCCGCGGCCGGTGCAGCCCCAGCACCAAGAGCGTCGCCCCGGCCTGTGCCGCGCGTTCGGGGAGCACGAGCTCGGGCCGTCCACGCAGCACCTCGACCGTTACGCCGCCGGCGCCGCGCATCATGTCGCACTCGTCCTGCATCTTCGCGCGCGCAGCCTCTACGCGCAGATCCGGCATTCCGCGCGGTGCGACATGGGTGAACACCACATCCGCGTCGAGCGTCCCCGCGAGCACGAGGGCGCGGCCAAGGACATGCTGCGACCGCTCCGTCAGGTCGCTGGCCGCCAGAATCGTCGTCATCGCGTCCTCCCCGCCTTCGGCCGCTTTCCTCGCGTCCGGGTATAACGCAGCACGCGGCGCGGGGCATCCGTTTTCTGAGCGCGGCGGATGTTGGTGCCGACGTGGTTGCATGTTCCGCTGTGCGGGCACATTCTGACCCCGGCAGAAAACGGGGGAGACCGTATGGATCTCGGGATTCGCGGGAAGCGCGCGCTGGTCTGCGCGGCGTCGAAGGGGCTTGGGCGCGGCTGTGCCGAGGCACTCGCCGAGGCGGGCGTCGAGCTTGTCATCAATGCGCGCGGCGCCGAGGCGCTCGAGGCGACGGCGCAAGCGCTGCGCGACGCGCATGGCGTGCCGGTCACGGCCGTCGCTGCCGACATCACCACCGAGGCGGGCCGCGCCAAGGTGCTCAAAGCCGCCGGGGCGGTGGATATCCTCGTGACCAATGCCGGCGGGCCGCCGCCGGGGATGTGGACCGACTGGGACCGCGAGGATTTCATCGCAGCACTCGACGCCAACATGCTCACGCCGATCGCGCTGATCTCGGCGATCGTGCCGGGCATGATGGAGCGCGGCTGGGGCCGGGTGGTCAACATCACCTCGCAATCGGTGAAGGCGCCGATCCCGGTTCTCGGCCTGTCGAATTCGGCGCGCGCGGGCTTGACGGGCTATGTCGCCGGCACCTCGCGGCAGGTCGCCGAAAAGGGCGTCACGATCAACAACCTGCTGCCCGGCATTCACGCGACCGACCGCGCCGATGCGCTCGATGGCGGCGTCGCCGAGCGCGAGGGCATCAGCGTCGCGGAGGCCCGGCGCCGGCGCGAGGCCACGATCCCGGTGCGCCGCTACGGCACCGCGGCGGAGTTCGGCGCCGTCTGCGCGTTTCTGTGTTCGGTCCAGGCGGCGTTCGTCGTGGGCCAGAACGTGCTGCATGACGGCGGTGCGGTGAACGCGACACTGTGAAGCCGGGCGTCGAAAAAAGCCGCCTCACGTCCGGATTGGGGCTTTGAATGGCGCGACCGAGTCAATAAATAGAACCGGAGCGCCATGCAGAGATGCCCCGGCATCCAAGGGAGAGAGTCATGCTCAACAATATCGGACTTCCCGGCCTGCTCCTCATCGCGATCGTCGTGCTCGTGCTGTTCGGGCGCGGCAAGATCAGCTCGCTGATGGGCGAGGTCGGCAAGGGGATCACCTCCTTCAAGAAGGGGATCAAGGAGGGCTCCGAGGAGCTCGAGAACCAGACCGACGCCGAGTCCGAGCTCGGCAGCGCGCGCGATGGCGCCCCCGAGCACGACAAGGACAAGGTCTGACGGCGGCATCATCGGGCTGCGGGGCAGGGCGTCATGCTTGATATCGGCTGGACCGAGCTGCTGATCATCGGGATCGTGGCGCTGATCGTGGTGGGGCCGAAGGACCTGCCGGGGCTGTTCCGCAATCTCGGCAAGTTCATGGCGCGTATCCGGAGCATGGGCCGCGATTTCCAGCGCGCAATGGAGAACGCCGCCGACGAATCCGGCGTCAAGGATGTCGCACGCGAGTTCAAGGATGCGGCGTCGGGCAAGGATCTGGGCGTCGATGAGCTCAAGGACGTCGCGAAGGGCCCCAAGCACTGGAAGTCGAAGGTCAAGGCGGGCCTTAAGGGTGACGAGCCCAGCGATGAAGAGGCCGCCGAGGCCACCGAACCCGAGGCGCCGTCGAAACCGCGCGGGACCGAGACGGAAAAGCTTGCAAAGAGCCGCGCGGCCGAGAGCGCCGAACGCCGCGCGCAGGCCGCGGCGCGGCGCGATGCCGCGAAGGCGGGCAAGGCCGACGCCGACAAGGCGGGCGGCAAGGACAGCGGCCACGCCGGCAAGTCAACGCCGGCGGCGGACGGCGATGCGGCACCCACGCCGCCCGACGAAACCGCGCAGGGCGGCTCGAAGCAGGATGACGCATGAGCACCCGCGACGACGACCTCGACGACAAGCCCGCCCCCCTGATCGAGCATCTGACCGAGCTGCGGTCGCGGATCATCAAGTCGGTGATCGCCTTCATCATCGGCATGGTGATCAGCTTCACGGTCTGGAGCCCGATCTTCAACTTTCTCACTCAGCCGCTGTGTTCGGCGCTCGAGTCGCGCGGGCAAAGCTGCAACCTGATCCTGATCCGGCTGCAGGAGGGCTTCTTCGTCGCGATCCGGATCTCGCTTCTGGGCGGGTTCGTGCTCGCCTTTCCCTACATCGCCACGCAGATGTGGCGCTTCGTCGCGCCGGGCCTCTACCGGCAGGAAAAGAATGCCTTTCTGCCCTTCATCATCGCCTCGCCGGTGATGTTCTTTCTCGGCGCGTCGTTCGCGTTCTACATCGTCACGCCGCTGGCCTTCGATTTCTTCCTCGGCTTCCAGCAGCCGGGCATCGACAGCCCGCTTGGCGAGGATCTGCCCGAGGGCGAGGCGAGCGCGCTCGCCGCCGCCGGGGTGACCTTCTCAGGCTCCATCGAGGAATATCTCTCGCTGACGACGCGCTTCATCATCGCCTTCGGGATGTGCTTCCAGCTTCCGGTTCTGCTCACCCTGATGGGCAAGGCGGAGCTCGTCTCCTCGGAGGGGCTCGGCGGCGGGCGCAAATACGCGGTGGTCGGTATCCTCGCGCTCGCCGCGCTCGTCACCCCGCCCGACGTGATCACCCAGATCATCCTCTTCGTGGTGGTCTACGGGCTCTACGAGCTGTCGATCATGCTGGTGCGCCGGGTCGAGCGCAAGCGCGAGGCGGAGCTGCGCGCGCAGGGGCTGTGGGATGACGACTGATCGGGGCGCGGCGACCACGACGGCGGCGTTGCAGCGCATTGCCGACGCGCTCGAGCGGCTCACCCCGGCACCGCCCCCCGCCCCCGATTTCGACGGTGCCGACGCCTTCGTGTGGCATACCGAGCCCGACCGGCTCAGTACCGTGGCCGAGGTCAATCGCGTCCCGTTAGATCATCTCGTGGCGGTCGAGCGCGCGCGCGACACGCTGATGGCCAACACCCGTCAGTTCGCGCGCGGGCTGCCGGCCAACAACGCGCTGTTGTGGGGCGCACGCGGGATGGGCAAGTCGAGTCTCGTCAAGGCGGTCCATGCCGCGATCCTGGCCGAGGAGGGCGGGCTCAAGCTCGTGGAGTTGCAGCGCGAGGATCTGCCCTCGGTGGGGCGGCTGCTCGATCAGCTGCGCGGCGCGGCGCATCGCTTCGTGCTGTTTTGCGACGATCTGTCCTTCGATCGCGACGACACGCATTACAAGTCGCTCAAGGCGGTGCTCGATGGCGGGGTGGCCGGGCGGCCGGACAATGTCCTGCTTTATGCGACCTCGAACCGCCGCCACCTGATGCCGCGCGACATGATCGAGAACGAGCGTCAGAGCGGCATCAACCCCTCCGAGGCGGTCGAGGAGAAGGTGTCGCTGTCGGACCGGTTCGGGCTATGGCTCGGCTTTCACCCCTGCAGCCAGGACGAGTATCTCGCGATGGTTGAGGGCTATTGCGCGGCGCACGGGCTGGCGCTGGCGCCGGAGGCGCTGCGCGCCGAGGCGCTGGAATGGGCGACGACGCGCGGCGCGCGCTCCGGGCGCGTCGCCTGGCAGTTCTTCACCGACCTTGCCGGGCGCCACGGTGTCGCGCTCGGCTGAGCGGCGTCACTGCAGGTAGGGAGCCGGGTCCACGCTGTCGAAGCCGCGCCGGATCTCGAAATGCATGAAGGGCGGGTCGCTGTCGCGAACCGACGCGATCGGGTCGCCCTGCGAGACCGTGTCGCCGCGCGCCACGGCGATATTGGCGATATTGGCGTAAACCGTCAGGTAATCGTCCTCGTGTTCGACCACGAGGATCGGCACCTCGTCGGTGTCCTCGGTCACGGCGGCGACGGTGCCATCCGCCGAGGCGCGCACGGTGGTGCCTGCATCGGCGCCGATATCGATGCCGTCATTGCTGCCGGCGGCGTAGTCGCGGATGATGGTCCCGCTTACCGGCATGGCGAAGCTGCCGTCGCCGGAGCTGCGCTCGGCGCCGAGATCGGGCGATTCGGGCGTCTCGACGGTCTCTTCCTGCGGCTCGGGCTCCGGCGCGGGCTCGGGGTCCGGTTCGGGCTCCGCCTGGGGCTCTGGTTCGGGCTCGGGCTGCGCCTGCGCGGCTTCGCGCTCCTCGGGCGTCGTGTCGGGCGGCTCCGGGGTCGGCGAGCCCTCGCCTGGCGCGCTCGGCGTGTCGGTGCGCGTGCTCACCGGGATGATCAGCGCCTGCCCCTCGCGCAGCGTCAGGTCCTCATCGAGACCGTTCCAGTCGGCGAGCGCCTGCAGGGACACGCCGTAGCGCGCCGCGATGGATTGCGCCGTCTCGCCGCTCTGGACGCGGTGCTGGGTCGGTTCGCGCCCGGTGCCGCTCGGCGCGTCGGTCTCGGCGTCGGCGCGGTCGAGCGCGGTCGTCGCGATGGTGCCGATGTCGCTGTCGGTCGGGCGGATGGGGCCGGTTCGATCGGCGCCGGTTTCGGGCGAGGGTTCCGAGACGCGCTCGGGCAGCACCAGGACCTCGCCGCTGCGCAGCGACATGTCGCGATCGAGCGCGTTGCGGCTGGCGAGCTGCGCGCCGTCGATCCCCAGCCGGTTGGCCACGCTGTCGACCGTGTCGCCGCTTTGCGCCACGGCGATCTGGTAGTTCGGATAGGAGATCACGCCGCGATCGTCGGGTTCCGGGCGCGGTCCCGTCGGTTCGCGCGCCGCCTCGGTGGTCGAAAAGCCGCTGTCGGAGCTGCGCAGGTCCATGTCGAAACGGTCGCCGCAGGCGACGAGCACCATGGCGCTTGTGCCGAGGGCGAGCGCGCGGAGCGTCCTGTGGCGGCTGAATGTCATGCTCTCTGCCTCTCGCTGTGCGGCCCGCGGCCGTTCATTCCTCCCCCAGCCCCTCGACGAGGGGCACGAAGCGCACCGTCCGCAGCTCCTCGTAGTCGAAGCCCGACGCGGTGCGGCGGACCCGGATAAGGCTTTGAACCGTATCCGACTGTCCGACCGGCACCACCATGATACCGCCCTCACGCAGTTGCGCCAATAGGGGGCCGGGCGGGTCCTCGGCGGCGGCGGTGACGAGGATGCGGTCGAAGGGGGCCTGCCGGGGCAGCCCGTGCGAGCCGTCGGTGGTGATCGCGGTGATGTTGGCCAGCCCGAGCGCGTCGAAGGCGCGCCGCGCGGCATGGACGAGCCTGCGATGGCGTTCCAGCGTGTAGACCCGGCGCGCCAGCAGCGACAGGATCGCCGCCTGGTAGCCCGAGCCGGTGCCCACCTCGAGCACCTTGTCGCGCTCGCCCGGTTCCAGCGCCTCGGTCATCAGCCCGACGATCGATGGCTGGCTGATGGTCTGGCCGCAGGCGATGGGCAGCGGCGTGTCCTCGAGCGCACGCTCGGCGAAGACGCCGCGCACGAAGGCGGTGCGGTCGATGCGCTCCATCGCCGCGAGCACGCGATTGTCGGTCACCCCGCGCGAGCGGATCGTGTAGAGAAACCGCATCCGGGCTTCGGCGTCGTCGCTCATGCCTCGAGCCGCGCGCGCAGCGCCTCCAGCGCGTCATGGGCGGTCAGATCCGCGCGCATCGGTGTCACCGAGATGTGCCCGTCGAGGTTCGCGGCCGCGTCCGAACCCGGCGCGGTGGGCAGGTGCTGCGGACCGCCCTTGATCCACAGGAACTTGCGCCCCGAGGGCGAGATATGCGGCTCGACGCCGAAGAAGGTATCCTTGCGGTAGCCCTGGTTGGTGACCTTCAGCCCCTTGACGTCCGCCGCCGCGATGGGCGGGAAATTCACGTTGTAGAACAGCCGGTAATCGCCCTTGTCCCAGATCCCCTCGTCGAGCAGCCTGCGCACCAGCTCGGTGCCGTGCCCGATCGCGGCGTCGAAGGGATGGTCGAGATCCTCGGTCTGGGGGCCGAAATACTGCGACAGCGCGATCGCCGGCAGCCCCTGCAGCGCCGCCTCGAGCGCGCCGCCCACGGTCCCCGAATACATCACGTTCTCGGCCGCGTTGTTGCCGCGATTGACCCCCGAAAGCACCAGATCCGGCATTCCGCCATGCAGCACGTCATAAAGCCCGGCGAGCACGCAATCGGCCGGCGAGCCCTCGGCGGCGTAGCGGCGTGGGCCGAGCTTGGCGATCATCATCGGATGCGTGAAGGAAATCTTATGCGCGACGCCGGATTGCTCGAACGCCGGCGCGACCGTCCAGACCTCGCCCGAGGGCCCGGCGATCGCCGCGGCGATGTCCTCGACAACCTTCAGCCCCGGCGCGTTGATGCCGTCATCATTGGTGACAAGGATGCGCATGAATGAGCCCTTCGCTGTCGCGTCGCGCCCTCAGTATTGCACCGGCGGGGAAGGGTAAAGCGCCGTGCGGCCCGCTTGCGCCGTCAGGGCCGCGCGGGCGCGACATGCGCCGCAAGAATGCGCGCCGCCTCGTCGCGGCACGGGGTCAGGCGCGCGGGTTTTTCGCCCGGATAGAAGCGCGCGCGGGTCGTTGTGGGCATCGCCGCCGGGGTGTCGATGACGATGCGCGGGCCGAGTCGCGCCGACTCCGCCTGCCAGCTGCGCGCGAGCGCGATCTGGGCTGCCTTGCTCGCGCCGTAGGCGCCGTAGAATTTCTGCCCCGCCCGCGGATCGTCGAAGAACAGCGCCGCGCCGTCCGGCGCCACCTTCAGGAGCGGCTCGATCATCGGGATGAGCTGGCCGGTGGCGTGGATGTTGGTCGCCACGCAGCGGTTCCAGTCCTTGCTCGCGATGTGCCCCGCCGGCGCCAGCGGCGGCGGGTCGATCGCGGTATGCGCCCACAGATCGACCCGCCCCCAGCGGTCATGCACCGAGCGGCACATATGCCGCATCGCGTCGGCGTTGGTGATGTCCATCGGCGCGAGCGTGGCGCTGCCGCCCGCGGCCTTGATGCGGTTGTCGAGTTCCTCGAGCGCGCCCGTGGTGCGCGCCACGGCCAGCACATGCCAGCCCGCGACCGCGAGTGCTTCGGCGAGCGCCGCGCCGAGCCCGCGCGAGGCGCCGGTAACGAGGGCGATGCGGTCCGGATCATCCATGTCCGCCCCTTACGCGCGCCGCCATGCCCCGCGCAAGCCCCGCGCGCCTTGACTTGGCTGCCGGGATGCGAAAAAGCATGGAAAGCTGCTGACGGAAAGGACCGATCCCATGCGCCGTGATGCCACCCTGTCGCACGCCCTGCTGGGCGACCTCTCGCTGGCGCGCAAGGCCGCGCTCGTCTTCGCCGGATCGCTGCTCGTGGCGATGTCGGCACAGATCAGCGTGCCGATGTATCCGGTGCCAATGACGCTGCAGACGCTGGCGATCTCGATCCTGGGGCTGACGCTGGGTGCGAGGCTCGCCGGGGCGACGCTGATGCTGTATCTCGCCAAGGGCGCGGCGGGGCTGCCGGTCTTTGCGGGCGGGGCGGCCGGGCTGCCCTACATGTTCGGGCCGACGGGCGGCTTTCTCGTGGGCTTCGTCGCGATGGCGTGGCTCACGGGCTGGCTCGTGGAGCGCGGGCTCGACCGCGGCGTAGTCCGGCTTTTCGTTGCGGCCTTCATCCCGGCGGTCCTTCTGTTCGTGCCCGGCATGCTGTGGCTTTGGGCGATCACGCCGCTCGATCTCGAGGCCGCGTTCTTCGGCGCGGTCTGGCCGTTCCAGCTCGGCGGGGTGGTCAAGTCGGCGATCGCCGCGCTGGTCGTGGCCGGCGGCTGGAGCGCGCTGCGCCGCAGGCGCCGCGGCTGAGCAACCGGACCCGTGCGACATCCGCGGGCGGGGCCTCGGCCCCGCCCGTTCGCGTTCGCCCGAGCGGGCTTTTCTTGCCCGGTGCCATGCGCTAAGCCGCGCGCGACGGCAAAGCGAGGACGCGCGCGATGAAGTTCACCCTCTCCTGGCTGCAGGAACACCTCGAGACCGAGGCCCCGCTTGCGGAGATCACCGAGGCGCTGACGGATCTCGGCCTCGAGGTGGAAGGGGTCGAGGACCCGGCCGCCACGCTCGGGGCCTTTCGCATCGCCCGCGTCATCGAGGCGCGCCAGCACCCCAACGCCGACCGCCTGCGCCTATGCCGAGTCGAGGCCTGGCCCGACGGCCCCGACGGCCCCTGCGAGGAGGTTCAGGTCGTGTGCGGCGCGCCCAATGCGCGCACCGGCATGGTCGGGGTCTTCGCGCCCGTCGGCACGCATATCCCCGGCACCGGCGTCGATCTGCAGCCCGGCGTGATCCGCGGCGAGGAGAGCCGCGGCATGCTGTGTTCGGAGCGCGAGATGATGATCTCGGACGATCACGAGGGCATCATCGATCTGCCCGAAGATGCGCCGCTCGGCGCGCGCTTTATCGACTTTGCCGGGCTCAACGATCCCGTCATCGAGATCGCCATCACCCCCAACCGCCCCGACGCGCTCGGCGTGCGCGGCATCGCGCGCGATCTCGCCGCGCGCGGGCTCGGCCGGCTCAAGCCGCGCGACGTGCCCACCGTCGCGGGCACCTTCGACAGCCCCATCGGCGTGCGCATCGACCCCGCACTCGCGCAGGGCTGCCCGCTGTTCACGGGGCGGGTGATCCGCGGCGTGCGCAACGGGCCCTCGCCGGACTGGCTGCAGCGCCGGCTGCGCGCGATCGGGCTGCGGCCGATCTCGGCGCTGGTGGATATCACCAATTTCTTCACCTTCGACCTCAACCGCCCGCTGCACGTGTTTGATGCGGCGAAGGTGCGCGGCGATCTGCGCATCCATCCGGCCGAGGGCGGCGAGCGGATCACCGCGCTCGACGAGGCCGAATACGAGATCGCCAAGGGCATGATGCTGATCTCGGACGATGACGGCCCCGAAAGCATCGCCGGGATCATGGGCGGGGCGGCCTCGGGCTGCTCGGAGGAAACCACGGACGTGTTCCTCGAATCGGCCTACTGGGACCCGATCACCATCGCCGCGACGGGCCGCGCGCTGAAGATCAATTCAGATGCCCGCTACCGCTTCGAGCGCGGGGTGGATCCGGCCTTCACCGAGCCGGGGCTCGAGGCGGCGACGCGGATGATCCTGGATCTGTGCGGCGGCGAGCCCTCGAATGTGGTGCGCGACGGGGCGGTGCCGGATACGGCGCGGCGCTACCCGTTCGACCCGGCGCGGGTGTCGCGGCTCGTCGGGCTCGACA
>LFCJ01000194.1_pt1 | contig 35361 bp, 22 predicted proteins | sample 643141 | NCBI WGS metagenome assembly LFCJ01 (sample SAMN03766243, study PRJNA286221) | soda lake metagenome | biome: soda lake; feature: Kulunda steppe; material: water; isolation source: sample B1-Br-g2 brine of Lake Bitter-1 | place: Russia: Kulunda steppe | collected 2010-07
CTAAACCAGATGTCTCAAGCAATAATCTTGAGCAACTTGTACAAAATGAGCCCAACACAGAAGTAAAGAAAATGGCCCAGTGGGCACTCGATCAAATTGACGCATAACCCAGTTACTCGGATTCTCGTGGGGCCAAATACCACCGCCACTACTTCACAACCTACAAGAATTCGTCTGAAACACGGCTATTTTACATTCGTCGTCGGTTCCGTCCGGGCTTCAATCCCTCATGGGTTCGTCTGAAACGCGAGCACCAGCATCAAGATCAACACACCGATGGCTTCAATCCCTCATGGGTTCGTCTGAAACTCGAAGTCAATCTCGGGCACCTCAAAGTATTCGTGGCTTCAATCCCTCATGGGTTCGTCTGAAACGGTGAACGACCCCGGTCCACTGCCGACGTTGGGTGCTTCAATCCCTCATGGGTTCGTCTGAAACCATGCCTGATATACGGAGCATAGACGCTCTAACAGGGCACTACAACAAAGATGTTCCGTCGACCCGCAATACTCCCGGCACTCCCAGGGGGTCGACCGAAACTTAGAGAAGCCGTTGGTCTTCGGTGGGTTCTCAACGTAGACAGTGCGATTGAGCAGTGTATCAGAAGAGAGTCGGTAGATAATCGTCGACTTACTCAACTCAATAAATGGTCAATCTGGTTTTGCAGTGCTGCTAATTCTCCCTTTAAGATTTGACCTTGTAGGATGAAGTTTTGGATTGTAGTCCGATACCAACGACCCAATTTCAGTACCTCACAAGGCATCCTCAGCTAGCTATTTCTGAGCCATGAGTTCTCTCTCACAGTGGTTCTTCTAGCGGTTCGATAAGAGAAGTAGAGACACGTATCGATGGAGAATTGTCGCTGTCGGCGGCGGCTGAGTGCCGCCGACAGCAACTGCTCTCTTCGAAGAGCAGCGTTCGACCGGTTTCAATGGTTCCTCAGGATGAGACTGGAGCTTCAAACAAGTTAGCTAGGAATGTTTTGTGAGGTACTGACAATGTACTTCGAAGAGAGATAAGCTTTCGAGAACTCGGAGAATGGGATGACGATATATTTTTTTATATGTATTTGGTAGAGAAGCCATCTAACAATAACCCATTCTATGTATAAGTATACAGAATTCAGTGAGATATTGTATCTGAATGGAGGCATAGAGGCTCCCCTTATTGCAAAACATTTATTCCAATCATCTAGTAATTTTTTGGGCGGGTTGTCGACATCAGAAGTCGAGGCAGTGGCGGCCCTGCTTTCGGTAATACTAACTGGTCTGATTATTCTCGTATACCGAGACCAAATTAAACTAAAGAAATTGGAGCAGCGACCGATTATCGCAGCACAAGCTTACAAGCAACATGATGTTGATAATATCGCGGTTCACTTGAAGAACTATGGACATGGAAGTGCAACGCAAATACAAATCCAAACGATTGTTTCTCCGATAGATGCACGAGTGATTGACACCTGGAGAGACCGTTTAGCAATTTGGTGGAGCAATCGGGTTCCGAAATCGGCGTCCGCATATCCTCTTCCGAAAGCGATCTCCTCCAGTGATGAATCTGGAAATGGAGCGGATTCCGATTCTGATGACTGGGAACAGCCGTACGGTGCTAGAATTGCACCGTCAGAATCTGGACAGTACCGTATTGAGCTATCGTTGAAAACGAATCCGAATATAATACCCGACACCCTCTCGCGACGATGGCAGCAACTTCGGCCGTGGCTCCCAAAGACGACAAATCGGCGGAACCCGAATGTCAAGACATTCGGAGCCGCCTTCGAAAATCTTCAAGACAATGCTGATGATTATCGGCTTAGAGTACTCGTGCGTCCACGGAATGAATTTGGTGCCGCAGAGACAGTAACCGTATTTGATTATGTGATTCCAGCAAAGCGGAACCTGACGATAACGAGGGCTTTGAAGATTGGAATGCCATACGACCGATTCTGTAACAATCGTGAAGATTACGAATTTCGTTGTTCGGATTAATAACACGTGACGATACAGCAGTCAATGTTCTCCTACGGTTTTATAAGAAAGCGTTTTGAACTGACGACCAGAAACAGTGCGACATTTTGACTTTTCATCCTCTTTTGACAATCTCGACTTGCCACGCGATGTCACGGAAATACTCCGCGCAACCGTACACAACAAACGTCTATTCAATGACACGCAAATTCATGACGAAGAACGGTACACAACGGGGTCACTTCGATACGATAGCCAGGACCGACCTCGAGCCAAATTTACTGAATTAGAAACCTTCCCTGAGCGATTACAGACGGATGTAGTGGAGGATATTTTCAGATTTTTCGAATTCGACCGTAAGGCGTCCCGCTTCCAACTTGAGAGCTGGCAGACGATCACAGACCAACTCGCCCACGTCCGTGACGATAATGAAGCCACAGACAGGGCGGCAGTCGTCAGTGCCCCAACTGGCTTTGGCAAAACCCCTGCATTCCTCGGTCCGGCATTCTATAATTCTGTGCTGCAGGACGGTGACCGAACGATTATCGTATACCCAAGTCGAGCTCTACTCAAAGACCAACTTGGCCGAATCCTCGAAACAGTATATAAAGTCAACAACGACCGCGAATTTGAAGATGAAAATGATCTCTCAGTTGGGGCATGGATGGGAAAACAACCGTATTCTAAAGACGATTTGGTAAATGATGGAAAAAGTTTTGTAGACTCTGGATCACCAGGAAAACTGAAAGTAGCGAGCCATTGGTCCGAAGACCAGACGACGTTCTATATTGATCGGAGGTCGTTGCCCCGCACCGACCGCGGCTATGAGGTGTTTGATGAGGTATATCGGGAAACTGATGGCACCGATGGAGTACGGTTTACAGAAGATGAACTTGTACTGCACCGAAACCCTATCAAAGATGATGATCGTGAGGACTCTAGACCAGATATCTTGTTAACGACGTTAGAATCCTTAGAAATCTTGGCTGCGAAACCACATTATGATATTGTCCTGAATGCCGATTATTTCATCTTCGATGAGATCCACCAATATCAGGGACTTCGGGGCAGTCACACGGCACAAATCATTAGAAACATCCGTCAAATTCGAGACGACAACGCGGTGTTTCTTGGAGCCAGTGCGACAGTAGATTCGCCAAGTGCCTTCGCAGAATCGTTGTTTGGATTTAGCTCCCAGGCTGTAGAGGATTATGACGGATTCACAGCTGGACCAGGAACGGTCGAAGTGCTGGAACCGTACGAGACAGATATTGACGATTCGAACTCAGATGCACTACATTATTACTTCATGCTGACCGGACATAATCAAAATCCGGGGGTGGCGTCGCAGTACCTCCAGCATGCGATGATGGTTGGGCGGTCACTCCTTCAACCAGACCATGCTCCCTCGAACAAATCTGCGTCAGTCGACGATGAGATGTCTCTGCTGTCGCTGACTGATGACTATGGAGCGCGACGAAAACTGTTAGCCTTCATCCAGAGCAAAAGCCAAATAAACCGGCTGAAACACCAGTTTGAGAACGCAGATAAAATACGTGAGCTCTGGCGCTACCACGACCGTGATCAAGTAGGTGATTGGCGGACACTCGCTGAGCGAACTGACCATGAGTTCATAGACACGACGGACGGTCTTGATAATCCCATTGCAGTCTATTCGGGTAGTGATGCTGATGTTGATGATATCGACAGCGCAGATATCATCCACGGTACAAGCTTCCTCGAAGTCGGCATTGACATCGAAAACCTTCATTTTGTCTCCCAATATCGCCCGCCGGAGAACATCACGACATTCAAACAACGAGCAGGGCGGGCCGCACGTGAAAAAGACGGCTCTGGGCACGTCTTCGTCCACCTGTCAGAGTTTGCCGGTGATAGCAACTTCCACTATCGAGCTGACCGGTTCATCCAAAATAACGTCACCACCCCAATTTGGGCTGAAAACGCCGTCATATCATGGATACATGACCGCTTCCGTGAGTACTATCATGTTCTTTCAGAATTCAGAGATGCGTCCTGGTACGACGGCGCGTGGAGCAGCGACAGTAACGCTACAGAACTCATTAATGAGTACTTCACAAAACAGCTGGGCTGGACGGCGTTCTCCAAATTCCTCCGCCATCCAAATTCACAGCTCAGTGATATTTATCGAATTCGAACCTCTGGACAGGACCTCCTCCAAGAAGGTGAAGATCTCGACACGATTCGAAATGAAATCGACGAAAAAATCCAATCAATTCGTGATGAGTACACTGCAATTCAGTCCGTTGTTGATGAGGACACTGGCGAACTCCTATTGAATCAGGATGCTGTCACCCAATTCATCCTAGAAATGAGTGATGCAGGTATCACACTCCATGAGGACTTTGCCGATTCGATAACCAATAATTCATTTGACGAGGCCCGAGATACATTGGAGTCCGTCACGAATGCAGCAAACCCTAGTGATCAGGTCGACGAGTTCCTGAACGGACTGAACACAATCAAAGTTTCAATTGAATCTGAGCGAATTTCGCTCGGTCCGGACGCATTTCCTGCTGACAGACTCGGTAAGCTCGACGAAGCAATAACAGTCATTCAGGAGGCAATCAGGGGCGGCGCATTGGAGAAGAAGGCTCGTGAGCGACGTGCTCTCTATTATCTCCGTCAAGCGTTAGACGGGGTCGAAGAATATCGAAAGCCATGGGTCGCTAACCATGGCCAGCTATCCGCTATCAAAGGGCTGTTCAGAGCAGCGTATTATTACAATCGCAGTTTGAAAACGCTGCGAGACACCCAAGAGTTCCAACTTCACCGGCCACCGTCCGATTGGAATTCCGAAGAGGCAACCGAATCAGACCTGCCCGACGTGTATGAACAAATCTGGTATGTGCCACCGAACTACTTCAATGACGCAGGCCGATACTACACGTTGGAGGAACCGGAGTTCAATGATGGCAATAAGTATGAGCTAGATGAGAAACCGGTTACTTCGTTACTCTCTCAGTTTATTCCCTTCAAGATTGAACATAAGCCCAATGTCGGGGAGTGTCAGGTGTTCCAGCCACGTGTGACTCACGAGGATGGAGAGCCGAAATTTGACTTCTCTGGGATTCCAGGTGAGGATCCGACGGAGAACCTCCGGGTACCCGACCGTATTCGGTTGGATGGTGTCCGTGACTTGTCTGGTGCGCTTGCGCAGGGTGTGTTCGACTTTGATAAGGACAATTACGAGATACAACCGGCAGCCGATGGGCCAACCCCCGACTCCAGTAGTAGTGGGAGTACCGTGCCAGCAAAGCTGTTCGCAGAGGCGAATATCCAATCAGATATCACTGCGACCGGGGATATAGAGTTTGAGTCCGAGAATCTTGTACTCCGTCCGGCAGATGCGAAAGCGTGGTTGGAGAGCATCTCGCTGCAACTCACACAACAAGTCGCGTTGAATGACGGCGGTGAGAGCGAGTACGTCCCGATCAGAGATCCTGAGACCCGTCGCATCAAATCGAGCTCCCCAAAACTTGGTTATCAACTGGATACACGAGCGATTACATGGGATCTGTCGAATTTCATGGCACCCTTCGAATCCGATGGTGACCTCGATGTAGCTGCTCTGGGAGCGGGACGTCGGGTGCCTGGTGACAGCGAGGTGAATGCTGAGATGTACAAGAGCTTCGACCGGGTTGATCCGGGTGAGTCGATGTTCACGACAGCAGCACATCTGCTGACGTTACTAGTGGCTGATGTCACTGGGGTCGATCCGAACCTCCTGCTGTATGGCTATGACACCGATTCAAAGGAAATCCATGTGTTTGAACAAACAGAGGGTGGGCAGGGTATCGTTGATCTGTTCTGCGAACACCAAGAAAGTCGCCCCAACCTCGTGTTGAACTCGCTGTACCGGCTGCTCCACAACCCACAGATTCTGAATGAACGACTCTGGGCTGACGAGGCAACCGTGGAGCGACTTCACTCTAAAGTCTCGATAGCGGTCTTTTTAGAGTCTGATGGCGATCGAGAGGGAGAACTGGAGGAAATCGAGACGATTATTGGGGATGTCTTTGGTCTCTCGTATCCTGATTCGTTGTCTCGAATTGCTGAGGAGGTAGCTGCGACTATTGATCGGATCACGTCGTTAACATCAGATGAAGTATCGATAGACCAACTTTTCCGACTAAAACACCGGCTTGCAGCAGCCTTAGTGCATGGGCCGGAAGCAGATGGGACTGCAGTAGCCACCGAAGAAATACCTGCTGAGGTACATGAGGCGTTCGAGGCTGACATAGAGGCGTTGGGAGAAGAGAGTGTTCGATCCCTGTTAATCCCACAAGATATCGATAGTTGTCAGATCAATCTACAGCTCGACCGGAGCATTTCTGCAGTCCCGCAAGAGGAGGCCCTGAGTTACTGTATGCTTGAGCAATTAGAAGACTACCTTGTTGATGCCATTCCGAAATCCAGGAATCGTGAGGTAATGATCGAGCGAGGTGCGTATTGGGCGTGGCTGGATGCCTCGAATGAGGAGGTGTTCTTCGTCTCATGGTGAGACTTAGTTGTGATCCATTTCCGCGAGGGGTGCGGCGATACATCACGACACAACTAGCCCAAGATGACCTCGAAATGCTTGCGTTAGCGATTCCAAATGTCGAACGTGTTGACGTGAACCGACCTACTGACACGCTCGGGAGCGACGACTATTATCACCGGCTTCCGGAGCGATATCCAGATATTGAGTTCGGTGTGTGCATCGAGGAAAAACAGCTTGACCATCGCCTGATGGATATCTACAGAGAGAACTTGGTTGTGTTGGTGGTTGACGCTATCCCCGAGTATACGTGTATCTCGAATCTGGAAGTGTACTTTGAGGAGGGCAAGACACAACACCACGAAGTTGCCAACGGCGAGGCAAACCGGTGTGAATACGACGATAGCCTAAGGACCTGTATCGAATCGCTATTCTCCGTGAAAGAGACGTTGAATCCCGAAGACTGAGTCTCACGCCGGAGAGCTCGTCGAGTACCTCGTTCACTCACGAGGTTCCGCTTGAACTCCTCTTTCGTCGTCCCAAACCACGCTCAAGCAAGTACTGTCCATTATTGGGGTCGACGGGCATGTGTCATCCTAGTTGAACGTGGGGCCGCTTTTATTCATTCTGGAGGGGTAGTCAATCCAGAGTTCCGCGGTGGTTAGGCCGGCATAGATACCACTACAACCATGATTGACCGAACCAAGCATTAAATAATCTTACGCCTGTCGAGGATATGCTCAGCTAAACAAGGCCTTACGAACCAAACAATCAGTTCACTGTTGATGTGGTTTGTTGAGTGGAGTTATCTTAGTACGAGATAGATCATCACACCCGCATCCTAACTGTTGGACACGTTGACGCCCCATCACAGTCTGACTTTTAATATTCGAGATACCCAAAATCGGTGTGCTCGTCTATTTGTTCTGCAGTTGGTGCCTCACCTAGACGCTGGTAGATACCCACAAGTTGCATCAACAACTACCTAGTCTCTGGGCCGCTAGTATCCTCAGAGATGGGAGTGTCTGGACTCGACTCTGAAGGTGTATCTGAAGACCAAACCAACCCCAACGTCACCGCCCCCAATAATTTCAATATTGTTGACAGTCACACGTTTCTCAGCTGCGATATCACGTGGTGTTGGGAGGTTGCCGTCTGGACCAAACCGGACACATAACGGACAGACTTACATTTGGAAATCGAGGTCAATCTCCCAAAAATCAATATCTCTCGCCGTAATCGCTGTGGGCATGAGTTATATAGACTGGGTTTCGCACAACTACGACTCAATTTCTCGTGCTATTTTATTTGATTCGGTATTAATCTAATTTACTCTGATGAAACTGATTTTGTGCATGAGTTGCTCGGAATTCGTCTAACTCTATCTGTGTAATGACTGACCGTAGATCTGAGGTGCGAGACTTAATCGCATCTGAGTCTTCATCGATATACTGTGACAGAGTTTTGAGCTTGACATCCCCGTCAGTGAGTTGAGATGCGCGGCGCAGTGCAGCCAATCCCCACAGCGTTGCGTGGGCGTCGACGGGGTGGTCGCTACGGGCCTTCTGGATGAGGAGTTCAGCAAGTTCCCGCGTAGGGGTGTCAATTCCACTCGCATCCGCAACATATTTGATTACACCAGCAGAGTCCGATGGGAGCGGATCTACCTGTCGCAGCTCGGCACGCTGTTCCTGATACCGATTTCTGATCGTTACTTCGGAGACGTTCGCAATGCGGCTGAGCTCCTGTTGTGTTCGTTTTTGACCGACGTCGAGACAGGCGTTGTACACAGCTGCAGCAGCCCAGCTGGATGGGCTTTTACCGCTGGAAAGCCCGGACTCCTCGGTGATTTCGAGGATTTGTCGTGCACGATCGTTGACCGCGTCAGTTACGTCGAGACCGTCGCAGTACCGGTCCACGTACTGTTCGCTGCCAAAGAACGCTGACGGGTCGAGCCCGGTGGTACTGGCAATGTCTTTTGACCGGCGAAGCAACGCTTTCCGGGTGACCACCGTATCGCTGGCCGTGACGAAATCAGTTGGATCCAATGGGACTTCCGTGACCTTGACCGCGCAGTACAAGCACGATGCGGCGATCAGTTCAAGCGCGGTCCCAATGAGGTCTCCGCGCTGCTCACGGTACTGATCACGCAGTGACTTTGCAAGGTCGACGGTTGCGTCAGGAACATTCAGGTCAGCCGCCAACTGTTTGAACTGATCATCAACGAAAGCTGTCTGCTGCTCAACAGACACGGACTGTCCAAAGGTGATGTTCTGTTCAATCTCTGCAGGAGACGTCGAATCGACTTCGCTGAGAACATCTGATAGAATATCGTCGATTTCCTCACTGAACCCATCACTCATATCTGGTATACAAACAGATACGAATTAATAATAATACCGACCCACCCGAATTTTCTGAATTCTGATGATCTCCGTGGGCCTAATACGTAGAAACTAAGCGATATAGAGCCGTTCCAGCGATGTCCTTAGCATCCTGATCAGCAATAATGTATCAATATCTGGGTGAGGAAATGTGAGGCTCTTATTGGACTCAGTGAAACAGAGTATGAACTTCGAATTTTAGCAGCAGTATACCCATTTTGTGGACCGACCAGTTTTGATGAGACAGGCCAGCGAGCACCAGTCGACTCGCTGGCCATTGGGTTCCTCCCGACGCTTGAATCATTGGGGCATTCTTTATCGGCCTGTTCGTCTTTTCGCTCACACACACTGTTCATCGGTGATTTGAATTCGGAAACGAGGTCGATTCCAGTCCTGCGTGATGCTCATTAGCTTTTATTTGATCATGGGTTGTGCTGTGGATCCTCTATATTGGTGAGGGGGGTTTCATGGATCTCACCACGCTTGCGGAAGCGGGTGATATCGACCTTCACCTCTCGTTTTGTTTCTGTCCGTTCTTCAGTCTCCGCACGGAGTAATTCAAATGGATTTGGAATCTCACGTACGTATGGATCCGCTTGGATGTCCTTTCGAAGATTCCCAACAATATATAGGTAGAAGAGATCGCTGACATCCGTCGTCCGAGCAGTTTTCCATTCATTCCACGATATACCCGGTGTACGGGTGTCGTTGCCGGACGATTTTAACTCGATTAGTCGATCGGCTGTTCCGGTTTCAGGATTGACCGTCAGAATATCGAAGCCAGGATACGGAAGCGGCAAGCCAATCTCTCTATTCAGCATTTCGATCACTGGGCCTGCTATATTACTATCCCGCGCTTGCTTGATGTTGTGTTTGGTATCGACCTCGAACACATAGTCGCCCGGAGATTTCCCCGACGACTCAAAGTCGAATCCTAGTTCTGGATCTTCGAGACGAGCCTTTTCGTACTCTGTTGTAATCTTCATACCAAGGGCATCAATAGCCGTGCGGTACTTCTGTGATGTGGTCCCTCCGTTTCCATCACTACCCCCTCGTCCATTTTGACCTTCTTTTCTGTCATTCGACTCTCCATCTGGTTCAACGATGATTGCCTTTCGATTGCCTCCAATTGCCAACTCTGAAGGGTTGTAAAGCGGTCTCGTTTGCCGTTGCGGAGTGCGTTTCTCTATCGGTTCTGTGGCCGGGTCTGTCTCGTCGACTTCGTAATCTGGGTCCTCGTGGTTATGATCGTTCGAAATATCTGAGAAGCCACCTCCTGATCCTCCGTCCTCCTCATCGAAGAGGCCCTGTCTCTTGGACTCAATTTCATCTCTCGATGAGGGAGCTCCGGCCAAGCGGAGATAGTCACGGCGTTGGCTGTCGTCTGATGCAGTAAGCATTGTCACAACGCCTTCGAATTGAGTGATGTCCAGTGCCCCGCAGATGGCGCGGGCCAAGAATCGATACTGCTCGTCGGAATTTATCGATGACCGCACAATTGGTATCGGAGATTCGGTTCGACCACGGTCGCGGCTATCCAAATAGTACGGTGGGTTGGACGTCACAGTGAGCGTCTCATCGCCGTGTTCAAGCTCATAATCGACTTTGATAGTATCCACGATGTCGAGATTGTCGATAAACGACCGCATGCCCTTTAGATCACGTGTGATCAATTCCTGTGATTGGCGTTCGGCCTCAAGTCGACAGAGAATGTACGGGGCAGCTTCGTTCAATTCTTCGATGAGGCGAATTCTCTGTTCGTCATTGTCATCCGAAAATTTCGGCGTAGCGGACGTGACAGACTCGAGGTCACGCATAGTGAGATGGACGCCGAACGGAATGGCATCGGATTCTCGAAGGACAAACACAGGGAGCCCCTCGATTGGAATCTGTTCGAGGACATCGGGGCCATCCACGAAGTAGGCGTTCTTGGCATGGGTGAATACGAACCCTTCTTCGCCACGTCGACACAGAACTCTCAAATTGGCTAATTCGGGTTGGGCTGCCTGCCATCGCTTGTCTGTGACAGCGCGCTGTTGGTCGGCCAAGTTCGGCAGAAGTTCGCTCACATAGCGATAGGTCGACTTGATTTGTCGTATGGAGTCCGTAATATCTGAGTTCGACGGTATTGCTCCTGTATCATCAGTAAACGTGTTTGCCAGTGTGTCTATGACAGTAATTGCGTCGCGTGGTTGGAAGGTAGATTGCGAGAGCTCACGTCGAACACCTATCGCTATATAAAACCCAGCAGAGTCCTGCGTACGCTCTGCCACCTCACTTTGCAGAACAGGTAATAAGTAGTGACCCTGTCGTTGGAATCTGGTGCTGACGCTCTCGGTGGGCATCCAAACTTCATCCGGCTGTCTGACCCCATGGTCTGTCGGACACCATCGAGCGTGTTTGAGTTGCCAGAGCCACAGATTGAGACCGATAGACCGTTTTTCTCGTTTCGAGGGACAGTTCTGATTTCGGCGGGAAAATGAGGTGACATCGTGGGTGGCTAAGGTTGGATGGCGATAGCCCTGGAGACTCTCTTGCCACCATCCGGTGATGTGGTTGAGTAGACGTCTACCCACATCTGCACTCGATTCTGATCCACCGTCCGTTTGATCAGCTTGGGTTGCCGTAATATACTGATCGATGAACTCGATACTGTGCATCCGATAAATCGAGTCATAGTCACGGCGTTCTCCAGGCGACGCGTTCAGTTCATCAGTGAGATGCTGCTTGTACTTCGTCCATAAATCCTCGCCGAGAGCATCCAGTGCTGATGGTTTGTTTGGCCGCTCGATTCCTTTTGTTCCCTTTAGATCACGTCGGGTTTGCGGATCGAATAACGGTGTCAATCGAATGTGTGGCGCAATACCGAGCCACTGGAAGAAATCTCGCCACTCGTCGAACGTTGTTTCCTCACCAATGTCGGATTCCTCCTCGATATCTTCCTCCTGAATACCGGCGAAATCGGTCGGTGGTGCAAGATAATGTGCCTCCTCAATAGCAGCTGCCTCGAGGAGAGGTTCAATCTGTTTGGCGTCACTTACATCGGGTTGCCAATCTTCTCCAAAGTAGACACGGCAGGCTGGTTGCCACCCACCGTCTCTCGTGGGAACGGGGAGCAGACAGAGCTTGTGCAGTGTTTGGGTCCGTTCGATGTGTGGCAGTGGAGCCTCTGGAGTCACTGACTCGCCGGCGAGTCTCCAGACCATCTCTAAAACATCCATCTCTCGAAGTGGTGTGTCATCCGTGTCTGTTTGTCTCGGACTCTGTAGGACGGGGAATATGGCTTCTCTTGCGACCTGTTCGAAGACAAATTCCTTGACGTCCCAAAGTGACTCTAGTGCGGGCTTTAGATCCTCGACGAGTTCACTTTGCTTCCGTGAGTTAACTTCCGTCCCCGGGCGATAGAGCGGGGGTGACAGGAATTCAACGCCGGGGAGATCGACGTCTAGAATTTGGTTTTGCGGCGGGAAGAAAAATTCTCGACTCTTTGTTCCGTTTTTGGGTTCGTGACGAACGACGCCCTTGTCGGTGGGTCGACCAACAGGAAAGACGGCTTCTGTGCGGCAGGCTGATTTGAACCCCTCGAGAATCTCGTCTTGGTCATTGATCGTCTCATACACCCACACCAGTACCTGCAAAATGGGGTCGACAGCAATCTCATCATCTGAATTTGGATACTTATCGAGCGGCGATCGGTCATCAGGGGCGGCCCCCAACACAGTGGGGACCTCAATTGCGGACAGTACGGTCGCGTCTAGTCCGTTCAGAATCTGGGCGTTCTCATACGAGAGAAGTGATGTCTCTGGGAAGTAGCCGCTGGCTTCGAGTGCTGGCAGTTCGAGACGGCCTTGCCCATGAATGCGTGCGATATTTTTGGCAATTTGGGGGCGTGTCTCTGCATAGTATGGCACGACCACCTCGCTAAGTGAAATGGAAGTGTAGTCAGCTTTGTTTGAATTGAATTTAGGGAGAAATGCAACGTCAGTGAATGCATCTCGGAGTGCTGAAACGAACCGCCCAACTAGCGTATCATCCTCGTGGCGAGCATCTTCGGTGAGATGTGTGAAATCCAGCCAGCCTAGAATACTCTCTGGACTTGTGGCCGTTTGTTCCACATAGGATAGTACGTCAGTGGCGAGCAAGTCGGCGATCTGTTCGAGGAGGAAGGCGTTGTAGTTGTCCTCGTCGGCGGTTACATCGACACCCGTCCTCGAGATCTTCGTATAGAATGCCCCGTTGACGAGCGCTGGGATTGGGCACCGTTGTTCGGTTGGAAGGAATACGTGGAGGAAGGGTCGTTCTTTGAGTGGTTCGAGATGAATCTCACCGGACTCACGTGTTACACCAAGTGCAAGCCCAATTCTTGTTGTGTCGACCTCTCCCCATGTGTTAGTGTCTATACCACCGGTGTGTCCCTCGATCGGTATGCGTTGGCGTGAAAAAAGCCCAAAGGTCGAACTCGTCGTCTCTCCGTCGGCCCCCTCGTGGTCTACAGTTACAAACTCAAGCTCGCATCGGAGTTCGTCGACATCCTTGGGTTGTCTCTGGATTCTCCACTCTTCGGCCGAGCCATCGAGGCTAAGTTCGAGTTCGTTGAGATTCTGGAGAAAGACTGCAGTATGCTGGTCAAGATCGGAGATGGCAGACAGCGTATCCTCACGGAGGTCAGGGCTTTTCAGCTCAAACCGAAATACAGTGTTGTACCCGTCGGCAAATAGCTCTTCGACGCGTTGGGGTGTCTCTTCTGGCGGGAACGGAAGCCGCATTAACGGAATACCGTGGATGTCTTCACTCGTCCAATCGTCGAGGCCGCCTACGACATTATCGATCGGTTCGCTCGCTCGCTCGCGATCGAATTCAAACGAAATCCCCGTTGAGAATACCTGGGGGTGGTCAGTGAGATCGAGGACAGAGCTGAATCCGCGGCCTTTGTGACCAATGGGTGCTTCCTGCTCATCACTCGCGTCTTTCGTCGTATAGCTCATCGTACAGAGGGCCTCAACGTCATCTTCGTCGATTGGCCGGCCTGTGTTAGCGACAAGAAGAGTGTTTCCGTCTAATTCGAATCGGACCCGCTTTCTGTCATCCGCACCGGCCATCGCGTCATCCGCATTTTGAATCAGCTCGAAGGCGAATCGCTTGTGGTAGTCTGCTTGGATCTGTCCTTCATCGCTGTAGTGGGCGTTGATGTCCTGGGGCGTACTCTGATAGGATTTGAGTCGACTCTCTCGGACATCCTTTAGGAAATCTGTGTCAGACACCGTAGCAGAACTCATTGTCGACTATACTGAAAGACCTCGGATAATTCTACTGACTTAACACCCCGAATATTAGGGTTTTAGTTCAGCATTGTCAGTGTTGGCTATAGATTTCTGTGAATTCTATCTTACCCTGTCTGTATTTCAATACTGGTTTGCTGATTACGAATTAGATTTAATTTAGGAGTCTGAGTTGTCTGTTTCGTCTAAGATTCCGTCAACGTCATCATCGAAGCCTATGTTAACGTCCTCGTCCATATCTGCATATCCATACGCTAGCCCCGCTGCACCGCCAAGAATACTAGCTTGTTTAGGACCTCCCAATTCGTCTGACTGACGTGCGTATCGGGATGCTGCTTTTTGACCATCAATTATGGAATCGATATCGACCTGCGACAACCACCTTGCGTAGGCTTCATCGATATTATTGTGATCCATCTGACTGAGATACTCCGCGGTACCTAGAGCAGCCCCTGACCCATACCCGCCAGCTGTTGAATTAGAATTGATTTGAGATCCTCTACTTTTAGCTCTCATCGCGAGCTGTATTGGATCAATTCTGGCAGCCATAGAGTCGGGGTGCGTACTAGCGTAGGCACCAGTTGCTGCACCACTTGCCAAGAGAGTAGCTATTCCAGCTGTCGTTGAGAAGGGTGCAGATACCGCATATGCACCAAACCCGAGGACCGCCCCCAACGAGTATTTACCCACATCTTTTGGGTCAGCACCGCGGGCAGTCTCTGATATTCGCTGCTGGAGGCTCGTCAAACTGACGGTTGGTTTGACAAGGGAGGTCTCGGATCCAGACTGCGTTGGTTCTGGTTTCTGTGTTCCCAAGCCACCAATCGCAGTCATTCTATCCACTAACTCGTCAATTGAGTTTGCTTCAGCAACTGCTTGATCGAAATTGGTTTTCTCGGACCGATTTTCAAATACGTCGGCAATCGATCGCAAAGCGGTTTCAGCATCTTCTGCCGATGCAATCTCATTATCAATCTGATTGAGAAACTTTGCCGCGCTGGAGTCCTCGGAGTCGACTTCTTCGTTAAGCTCTCGAACAAGCTCAGTGAGTGTTTCGAACGTCTCTTCGTCAACATCCAATGAGTATGTATACTGATATCCTTCCAGATCCTCGATTTTGAGTTTGTTCGACCGCCAACTCGAAGACCCGTCGACTCCCACGATATCGGTGAATTGAACGGCGATTATTTGTGGGCCTTCCTTACGGGGGAACAGAGCAACCACTCGTTTGTCGGTGGCTATGAGATGTCCAGAATCGAGAACGCCGGCGGATATCTTCCACGAGGAACCATCTACGCCTTCTATCGTACATTTCTTCACCTCGAAAATAGCCTCTGGCTGTTCGTCTTCATCTATGTGGGCCCCAAGTGGACGCTCATACGAATCGTGTTTCGAGCGGAGTTTGTCAAACGAGACGCTTTCGTGATGTGCATTAAGTGTTCCATCTGAGTACCACTGGCTCCTAATTGGACCATCAGAGTCCGGTTGAGGTAAGATCCCCAACATGGTTGGTAACTCACACTCTGGACAGAATCGGGCCCGCGGAATCGTCTCTTCGCACTCTTCGCATAGATAACCAGGCATAGTTGAGTAAAGAGCCCACAATACTTGTAGCTTTAGCAGAGGATTTATTATCTAAACAAAATATATAATTGGTAATACTCTATTTGGTCACTAAGACTAACTTAATCTTAAGGTTATTAATATAATATAAAATGAAATCTCATAGTCATGCTGCTTTGACGGCTGGTCTTACTAGCGCTGGAAGCGCATTCTGGATTCGACATCGTATTGGGAACCGTCTTGATTACTTAGAAGACAATCCGCATGATATGCCAAGTATTCATGAGAGACTCTATAATCGAGGCCCAGTATTGATTGCTGGCGCAGTTATAACGGGGGCTGCTACACTTAGCTCTGCAAAACTGGATAATGTTGAACGTCAACTATTTGGGAATGAAGGACACCGTAAGATTCTCCACTCAATACCATATTTAACTGCTGGACGCTCGGGCAGTCAGTCAGCACTCGAAGCAATAAAAATACAGGTAGAGACCATGTGCGAAGCTTTTGGCATTTACAATACGAACTTCGTTGAACGTGCTATAGAGGAGGCATCTAACTTGGCAGAGTATCTAATTGAGGGGTCTTATTTTGGTGCGCTTACGCATATTTTGGGAGATCTCCCTACAAAAGGTAAATATGGTGTTACTGCACTTCAGTCGCTTACCCCATTCAGTGATAAAGGTGTGAATATTGGATGGCTCGCACACGATAATCCAGCACTCAATTATATTGCACTTAAGTGTGGGCTGACTCTTTCGGTCGCATCATGGTTTGTAGCAGGCGTCTATGCAGTAACCCCACGATGGCCATGGAAGATGCTGAGTGATGCTGTGGCAGCAGCACGTGAAATATCAATAAACAATCTTCGTGGACATGGGTTTGAGCCACTGTTTACTGTCCCCCACCAAATCGCAAAAGCGGCCTTCAAAGTTGATTCTAGCCAAGGAATGAATGCAGATATTCCCACCTACAACGAATACAATAGGCCTGTGGTGCCCCATTGGTTCCTCAAAAACTAATATTAGTACAATGAATCAAATATCACAATTAAGCATACTATCTTCAGAGTTCGCGGTTCCTGTTTTTATGATTCGTATTGTGATGGGAACTCTGCATCAGTTAAGTTTGCGTCAGTAAAGTCTGTATTACTGATAATTGCATCTCTGAAATCTACCCCTCGGAGGTCAGAACCGCTAAGATTTGCATCTGTAAAATTGGTTTCAGTTAGAGTAGCACCGCTCAGGTGAGCCTCACCGGTTGGTGCCTTTCTAAAGTCTGTATTTTTAAGATTGGCATCGCTTAGGTCTGCACCACTGAGATTTGCTTCCCTAAGGTCAGCACCACTAAGATCAGCACCTTTCATATTAGCATTTTTTAATATAGTCTTTAACATGTGGGTGTCCTTGAGTTTGGCTCCCGCAAAGTTAGCATTAGTGGCATCTGCAGCAGTTATGGTTGCACGGCTGAGGTTACTATTTCGGAGATCTGCATTTCTAAGATCTACCATGAGAAGGTCTGCACCGCGTTTACTTTGTCCTTTGCCACTGAAGTCGACATCCCGAAGATCAGCATTACTAAGATCTGAATCTGAAATTTCTGCTTCTTTAAGAATAGCACCTCTAAGATTGGCACCACTTAGGTCTGCACCTTGATGAAGCTCATCAATATCTATCTCAGGATTATTAGTATTCACACTAATCTATAGGTAAGCAATAATATATCTCTTGGCATTGATTGTGTATCTGAGAACTACCCTTAGTGATCGTGTTTGTCCAGATACACCTTTCTGAGATGGTCGTATTCTCGTTGACTGATATTACGGCCAACTGGACTATAACTGTGCGTGAGTGGCTCGGAACTCATCTAACTCTGCCTGTGTAATAACGGACCGTAGATCCGAGGTGTAAGACTTAATGACATCTGAATCTGCGTCGACATATTGTAACCGGGTTTTGAGCTTGACATCCCCGTGAGTGAGCCGAGATGCGCGGTGCAGTGCAGTCAATGATATTTAGACACTCTTAACCAACAATCATTCTGTTGGATGCTATTTGTTGGTTAAGTGTGTAGACATGGGTGGGTGATTCTAACTGTCCACTCTGAGCGCGGCCCTCAGCCACTAAGATATCGGAGGCTCACTCGGTCGCTGTGAGTCTCTTCCAAGACCGATGATATTTCTCCAGCCTGCCTCCGAGTTCGGCATCGACTGAATCGAGGCGTGTAATATCCATATTATCTTCCAAATCCGCGATCTTCACCGACCGGGCAATCGGATTGCTTGCCGCACGGTCGATCAATCTCTCATACTCTTCGCCATCACGCTTCGTGACGGCGTCTACAGCATCACGTACTTCGGATCCAAATTGCTCCTCTATGTCATCGAGGGTGTAGGCTGTATCCTCCACAACATCATGGAGCACCGCGACTACCCGTTCGACTTCTGTGTCCATTTGCTGCATTAGCCGCAACGGGTGACGGATGTAGGTGGCACCAGACTTGTCGGTGTCTCCAGTGTGTGCCTCTACCGCCACCTGAATGGCCCTCTCTAAATCATTCATATACTGAGTTCCGTTCCAACTGACTTAACGCTACACAAGCCCTAGCAATTCGGATTGTAATCGCCTATGTATTCCAATAGCATCTCAAATTACGGAGCCTGCCGGTAGTAATGCCCACTAAATTAAGACAAAACATAATGTATTACTTGTAATAATGGCAGATAATTCTCGGCTGCACTGTTCATACCAACACCAACTGACCGAAGCGATCAGACCGTCACCCCTCGTTGGGGTGCCCAGCGACCTTCCAGAGCCGTGTTCCCACCATGCAGTCGACGAGGACGGTACCCGTTGTATGTTCCACAGTGAGGCCCGTGAGTTTCCACCAAGTGCTCTCAGCGAGGCGTTCACTGATGCCATCACCGAACCCACTCCCAACGCAAACTTCGCTGGCGGGAGACTTGGCGCACTCGACCTTTCGGACAAAATATTAGATGCAACTGGCACAGACCCAATCGATCTCCGTGAAGCAGAAATCACAGGCGACCTGGATCTCACAGACACGACACTCAGTGCCCCACTCCTCTTAGGTGGGGCAACAATCAACGGCTCACTCATAGTCGAGAACAGTCGGTTTGAAGCTCCTGTCGATTTCTCCGGTCTCACCGTTAGCAAAGGTCTCCATGCTCGCGACGCCATGTTCGAGGCTGGACTCGCAGCGAACGGATTCGATGTGTCCTACACTGATGCTCGAGGTATGCATGTCTCTGGACCTGCAATATTCAACAACGCCAACTTCAAAGTAAACTGTCGGTTCGCACGAGCAACATTCGACGACCAGGTCTCGTTCGACAGAGCCACATGGGGGTTACTATGTGATTTTACCGCTGTCACCATCAACGGCCCTGCATCCTTCGCGAAAATCGAAGTCGGAGGCGAACTTCGGTTTATCAATGCAACAGTTGCTGAGGAGTTTGCGTTGACTGGCGCATCGATAGACGACAAAACAGCACTTCAACACGCATCAGTCACCGGCGATCTGAAGGCATCGGATGTTACGTTCGGTGCTGAATTAGACTGTGATGACTTGTACTGTGCGGGTGATATCATCACGTTCCGTGGAAGTCACTTCAGAGGGTATACTTCATTCTCACTTGCCAGATTCGACGTCCCTAAGTTTGACTTCAGCGATGCAGTCTTCGACGATGAACTCTGGTTCGTCCACGGTAGATTCACCGGCGATCTCGACGGCAGTAACACACAGTACAACGGTGATGTCCACTTCCGAGACGCCTACTTCGAAGGCAGCGTAACGATCACCAACGCCTGTTTTGTTGAGCAAGCCTTCTTCCACGAGTCGACAATCAACGGCAACCTACACGCAAGCAGCGTTGCGTTTGAGTCTCACTTTCAATTTTCGGCGACCGTTACCGGAACCGTGGACTTCTCACACAGTCACTTCGACAACCACTCTACGTTCAGAAACGGCGAGGTAGCTGGCGACACACGGTTTGATGAAGCAACATTCGCTGGGAATGCTGATTTCAGTGATACACGATTTAAAAGCAGTGTGTCCTTCGATCACACAGTCTTCCTCACGCAACCTGATTTCGAAGGGACACGGTTTGCAGTCACTCCCAATTTCGAGACTACCGAACAGCCCCACCCTGAAGCGATGACCCTCACCGACAATCGGCGAATCGTGGTCGCGAGACCAGAGAAACTCCTCAACAATGGCTTGAAACTCACACTGGAAGCCGTCATGAGCGAACCAAAACTCACACCGAACGTCGCCCATCTGGTGAATCTCAATCCGTCAATTGCAGCCTGGCTCGCCCACCAACTCAAAGAAATGGACGGTGCTGACTGGCATGACTTATCGAGCGATGCTTTGGAACTCGCCCGAACAGCCACCGCCCAGATCGACTCCCCACTCGAACAGTATACCGTGCTGGTGTTTGGATATGCTATTTCACAACCCAATCCGAACACTGAACCAGAACTTGATTCGTTCTCCTTAGTTGGTGTCTACTCAATGGACCCAGACCACAAGCAAGTCCGGTTCGCTCATCTCATAGATGACTTCGATGAGATAGACCACGTCGTCCCGGTGCCTGCCGTCGACGAGGCCTTCGAATCTGGACCCTCAGTCGGGACACGTACTGAATACAAGGAAGCAATCTATCGCCGTCAAGGGCTCCAAGCGGCTCTTCTCAAACAGGGTGTCAGTCGCGACAAAGTCACTGCAGGGTTCGTACCAGTTCTCGTTGCAGCAGGTGAATCAAACAACTGAAATCTTCCTGAGGATATCGTTATGGCTGTGCAGACAGTCTGTTTAAGTTAGTATATTGCGTTGGGAGCGTATGCTCGGAATCTCCACTGAGAATATTACCGACCAATCTGATGGGTATGGACAAACGCCAGAATATGATTCTGAAGATGCATTCACGATCAGTTACAATCGGACAGATCCAACAATTCTCAGAGACGGCATTGATTCAGTGTCAGTGATTGCTGAAACCAGAGATACGTACCTTGTCGACTACAGTGGATACTCACCGGGATATCTCAGAGTCACTCGTTGAGGTATGACTGAATTGGGCGAGGAGTTTCTTGGGAACGAAGATGGTGTCCCCAACTGGACTCTCCATTCTTCGAGTACTGACGACGATCTACCATGGTGGGTTCCGGATGCGTATGATAGAGAGATAACCTTCGCGTGTCAAGAGTGCGGCAGCGACACCACAGCAGCAGAAATCCTCACGCCAGGTGGATCCCATACCGAAACAGACGAGCGCATCTGTCGAGATTGCTGAGATGAAACCCGTATGCGGTGAAAACGCCGCTTGACCAGCAGCTCACTGCTGGTTTTGGACCTTATCTATCTGACAATCAATACAGACATCATCAGCAAAACACGAAATACTGTCGTAGGGGCACTCATAGGCCTCGACATTCACCGATAAGCGTCGTTTCTCGCGTTTCCAGATCTTCTCCCAGACATCAATCTCCATGTCTGCAGAACTGAACACAACGTCATCGTCCCTGTCGACAATTTTAGCTACTGTGACTGCGTGCTGCTTGTCTTTGATAACTGCAATCGCTTCGGTAAACGACGAACACGGAATTCGTTCTTCGGTCCCAGAATCATCGAGCAGATGCACTATAACCCGCCCATCGTATGATTCCGTAGGCTCTAATGGATCACTCACGCTATCTACATAGCACAACGTCTCAGGTTTATATTTGGGTGTAATTGTGAGATCACGATAGAAAGCGTCGACAGATCGCGGTGGAATCGAGCGTCGACGGACGAAAGCCATCAAGTTCTCATAGTAGCGTATAAGCTGTGACAGAGGGCAGGCATTCATATGGCAAGTACAGCGCAAGAATTCAAATCCAGCGGGACAATGAAGGAGTTCGTCGATGATGAGGGACGTCACTTCTATGTTATTCAGTTTGCTGATGATAGTGGACTTGTGTTTAAAAAAGGAAAAATGATGACGGGGGTGCAGTGGCGGAATTTACTCTTCGCGATGAATCAGTCACAGCGTCTATCCAGACGATCGCTTCGGCTAATGGGATCACAATCTCCGAGGGAAATACACAACACAAGCTTCGGCAGCTTCTGGCCAATGAATAGGATCAGATTAGAGTAGAGATTATTCAGTAAACCAGCAAATATCCTAAATTCGATACTGGAAGCTCCGGCGTTTAGGTCCCGGGAATGTCACTCATCAGCTGACAACCCATAGAGTTGGAGCGAGGTGTCGTCCTTCCCCGTTGGAATCTCGATATCGGCTGGACAAAACTCCGAGAGTGGCCCATCCCAGACCGCAGTCTCCGGGGTATCATCCGTCACTCCCAATGCCTCGTATAATCGCTTCCAAATCAGCGTCTGATCAAATTCGTCGGCATTAGGTGACGTCACTTGGAAGACCGATTTACTAGCCACGATGACGAGTTTCTTTTTCATCCGCGACATGGCGACATTCAATCGGTTTGGATTCAACAGAAACTCTGCCTCACTGCGAACATAGTCTGGATCACTTGCGGTGGCCGAGATCACCATCACGTCTCGCTCGCCGCCCTGGAATCGTTCGACGGTGTCGACAGTCGCGATATCGTTGAACTTCTGATTGAGTCGGCCTTTTTGAGCGTTATGCGGGGTGACAATCCCCGTTTCTTCTTTTGTTGGTTCCTCAAGGGCCGACATTAGCGCCTCAATGATGGCGACTTCCGTCCGGTTGGCATCCTGACTTTCGTCTTCGTCGTGAATTAGCAGCGTCACAGGGGCTGTCGGATCCATTGCTGCAGTAACTCCCTCCGTGGTAGGTAGAATTTCGTCAATCGTATCTCTACGCGTCGACCGAAGTTTGATTCCATCGTCAGTGTAGACGAGTTCCGTCAGCAACTTTGCAACTCGTTCGTGGAGTCGATAGGTCCGGTCAAGTCGGGTAATCGGGATGGCATCACCGACCTCGGGTGAGTGGGCAAAGGCGAAGTCCGTTTCTTCTAAATCGCCGCGCAGGAATCGAACGAAATTCAGGGCGGACATAAACGGAATATTCTCTTCGATCGTTCGGCGGTCCTCGCCATCCCAATCGTGTTGCTGGACTGGTTCCATCTGACGGTGGTCACCGATGAGCAATGTTTGACTGTCGGTTTTGAGGAACGCACTGGAAAGTAATGTCGACGGCAAATCAAGCATGCTTGCTTCGTCGATGGCGAGTAAATCGACAAACGAGTATCCAGCATCCATGACCTCTTCGGCCCCATCAACGTCGAAGAGCTTCCCAGCACATTTGTCAATCACCCCACGGAGCGATGTCGGTGTCGAGAAGATTACGAGGTGGTCCGATGGATCACTGGTCGTGTCGGTGTGGGGACCGAGTACATTGGTCATATGAGCCACGTCATCACTGTCGTAGTAATCGATGAACTCAACGTTTGCTTCAACTGGCGTGGGATCACTCCCGCCAGCACTAGGGGGATTTCTGGATCCGACACGGACGAACTGTGTCGTAGCGAGGTCGCCACCATTGCTCGTAAATTCGTCCCAGCTCCCGACGATGTCGTCCATCGCTTCATTGACTGCCGTGTGTGACGGTGCGGTAACGACAGTCACGAGGCGTCGACCATCAGACTCTGCGGCCGCCAATCGGGCCAACACAGCTGGTGCCAGTGTAAAACTCGTTTTCCCGGTTCCCGGTGGGCCCTGTAAAACAGAGACACGATGGTCCACCTTCCGGACGAACTCTGCTTGCTGCCCGCGTGGTCGAGTGCCAGTTACATCTTCGAATGACTGGATAAACGATTCCACAGCATCTGCTGAGCAGAACTGCTGTTCGAAGTGGTCTGCCTCTCCATTCATGAATGCCCGATTCAGTTGGTCGTACAATGCATTCGAATCTGTCCGTTGGAGTGCAGCGTAGGCACGAGCACTCGGATATGAGTCAGCGTACGGATCGAGAATGAACGTGTCGCCCACAGAGATGAGCTCTGTATAATCGTCGCTGGCAGCTTCTAGTGGGTCGTTGGTGAAGCTCCGATGCCACTTGATATACCGTTCGTGGCCGCGACCACCGAACGTCGATGCGTCCACCCTAATCGAACCGTTGGACCGATCGAACTCCGATACCGTTGCCTTCCCCGAATTCGCAATATAGCGTGGATACGTGGCGTTGACCATGCGGTAGCCATCACCGTCGCGTTCGAGTTTCGACATGACCCGCCAGCTTCCTGACCCACCGTCGTCGGAGCCAGCAATCCGACAGCTATCCATAACATGCTCGGGGTCCCGGAACAACTCGTCGTAGAGTAACTCCCCCTCAACATGGATATCCCAGTCGCCACCACCCACGACATTCGTCACTCGGAAGATCGTCGAATCCCCCGATTGCACGCGCTTCCGTGGTGGTTTGAGATAGTGATCGAGACACTCCTGCTGATTGGTGCTGTGTTCGAGGTCGAGATACTCTTGGCAGGCACGACTCAGGTCGGTGTCGGCGAGTTCAAAGACCGGGAGCCGATTGGTATCCATTGGCTGTTTATCGATCTGCCAGTTTTTCATCTCGATCGCCCGCTCGACGTGTTCGAGTGCCTCCGTGAGTTTGCCAGCGAGTGCCTCCACATCGTCAGGGCTAATCCGAGCCGAGTCGACCCCATCACGATACTGATAGGCCGTGAAACTAGAGCCGGTCTCGGTACCGATTGCGTCAAGTTTCCCGCGTGCGGCCCACAGATACTCGAGTGGGATCTGGTTCCCAAAGCGGTTGTACAGGGGGTAAAACCCATCTAGCTCCTTATTTGGATCATCGGCATCACCCAATAACAAGCGAACCGACTCGCCCTGTTCAACGAAGGCACGCTTGCCCTCAAACAGACCTGTTCTAAACACAGACTTGAGGTCGACGTCCTCACCGTCGATCGTAACGACCCAGTCATCTGAAGAGAAGTATCGCTTGTCGTAGTAGTCACCGGCGTAGGCTTCCATCTGGTCGACAGTCTGTACCAGCCCCGTCCCAGGATAGCGTAAGGCCAGACGGTTGGTGATATCGCCATGGACAGCCGATATCATTGGTTGTTCAATACCCTCTCGAAGACCCAAGAGATCACGCACTGATCCACTCCCGAACACAGTGGGCTGTCGCTGGACAGCTTTCATCAGGGCATCTCGCTCTTGGCCTGAGTAGGTGTAGAGATGGACATATCCTTGCTCCGGATTCGTACCGATTTCGGCGGCGGTGTCCTGTATGGCCGTGAACAGCCGCTCGAAAAACACCTCAAGCAGTTCGGCTTCGACATCAAGACTATCGTCTTTGTCTGTCGGCATCTCATCGCTGAACTCAACGACCTTTGTGGTGTCTGTCTTATCGCAGTCGATACGACCAGCGAGCAAGGCGAGCCTATCACGAACGTGGTCGTGTTGGACGTACAGATACACCCGGATCAGTTCGTTCCGAGGGCACGTTGGATCTGGGAGCCGTGGATGTGGATCATCATCGGGCAAGATCCCATTGCCACTGCCCCGTAGGTATTCTATACCGTCGAAGGAATCGTACGACGGATCGATTTCGCCACGCAGTACCTGTGCTCGCTGGACCAGTTCCGATAGCCGGTCTCCGAGTGTCCCCTCACTCTCCAAGGCCCGGACTGTCTCATTGTCACGGGCCGGGAGTTCATCGTAATCGTATGGTTTTGTTCCTTCCTCGCGTTCAAACAGCTCAGTGAACTCAGCCAGCGATTCGATACCATGGGTAGCCAGACGCTCCTGATTGCCCTGTGTGAGGTTCAACAGTGCTGGGTCTTTCTCCTCGATGGCCTTCGTATAACAGACGCCATTGTACGGACAGCCGTCGCACTTTCGCTCCAAGCGGTAGCCAGTCTCCTCGAAGGATTGCTGAGCTAGTTGGTGTAACTCGCCGTCGGCTTTCAACAAGCGCTTGAGTTCTGCTCGTCTCGAGGACCGATCAATTGTTGGGAGGTCCTCCGGAGAGGTTTCCCGGAGGTCCGCCTCCCGATTGACAACCGTTGCTATCGGGTCGTGTTCGAGATTCAATCCAGCGACGACATCATCGAGTATGAGGCTGTAGATGGTTGATTGGATCTGATGGGAGGTCTTGTCCTTCCAGGAGGTCTTGACTTCCAAAATCCGTGACCGAACCCCGTGGCTGTCAGGAAGCGGCTTGAGAGTGATTAGATCAGCAATCCCTGCGATGCCCCAAACGCCGATGTTGCCATACATGGGTGTCTGGAACAGTACGACCGGTCCATCGAGATCCTCCGGGTCGCGTGCGGCAAGGTCTTCTATAAGAGCAGCAAGCTGGTCTCGTATCGTGTATTCCCAGCGGGTTTCGATATCGCTACGAACCTCTCCAGTGTCTGTTTCGACACTTGCTGGCCACGTTGCATCGTACTCTATTGGGTCTCCATTTGACTCTTGATCACCAATCACCTTCGCTGCATCCGCAGCAAGTGCCGCGAGCTGTTCTTCTTCGTAGGCCAGACCAAGATCTGCAAAGAGGTTACTCTGGTTTGTCGGATCGTACCAATTGCGCTCGTCGACGACATCTTGATCAAAGTATTTCAGCCGAAAGAACCGGGGACACCCCGAGAAATTAATATACTGTCCGAGTCCGCTGGGAGTGAGGGTTGTCGACAGGTACTCTGTCTCGCCATCCACGGTATCTATCATGTATCTATCAACCCCAATGTACAATATAAAGGTGGTGAGCAGTTTACTTACGACAAAGTGGCATCGATATGCCGAAATATCCTTCTTTGAAATATGAACGTGAATAAATAGGAAAATCTAAGCGAGTTCTCAGCGGAACTTCCGTCACCATTAGGTTTCCTTCAATCCTCTCGGGTGCATGTGATTCCCTCAGCAGTTTATATGTTAATGTTTAACACAAGTCGGTAATATGAAAAAGTATGGCAACAACTACAGACTCTTCTCAGCTATTCGATTGTCTCACCGACGAACGACTGAAGGATTTGGTGGCCAAACTCAGACGATTACCTACAGGAAGCGAATTTGAGCGCCGTGTCGAGGAGGGTATCGCTACAACCGTCGAGATTGAAGACCGTAAGTACGCTGACATTATTGAAGAACATGGAGATCTCATTGGATATACGGACTCTGAAACAGAAGATCTCCCATGGTGGCTAAAGGATTTTGAGTGGACTGTAACCGCCGAGCCAATGGATTCAATTACGTTCAATACAGCGTCGTCTATTGGCAAAATGGAGAACTATCCGAATAACACCACTCGCATTGAGAATATTTTATTGAGTAACGCCGAGTCAGTAATTAAGGGCCTCGATGCTTTCGCAACACTCGAAGAAGTATTGACTGAAGCTATGGGACTTGACTCATCTGAACTTACGCCTACAGGCGACGATGTAGACAAATACGGTATTCCGGAGAAACTCTTTGTTGTCCCAGAACGCGGCCGCATTGATACCAGCGACTCGTTCAAAAAGTGGATGGGATATATCATTAATCTGTGTCCACCAGCCAGTCCCGAACTTACCGCTTGCCTCCGTGTTAATGCGAACATCGAATGGCGGCATGCAAAAGAGATTCTTGACGAGGAAGAACTCCAGCGACTCACTGAATTGAAAATATTTGAGTCTACGAAACCTAAAGCTCGAGCTTACAACGAGAAATTTTACAACTCATTGGTCACACTCCTTGAGATCACACTCCCCTTCGACCTAGAAATTGAAATTGGCAATGACAAATCAGCACTGACGGACCTCCAATATGCCTATTATCGTGGTTGGGCACAAGACACAGAACGAGTATCGAATGAGCAACAGTGGCTCCGTATGGCCCGGAAATCGGATAATATCAGTGATGATGAGGAGTACAGATTTGCAGAATATGCATTCCAACTACCCATTAAAATCCTCAACTCGCATGTTGTGTACGAAGACCAACAAGAGACGTATGCGAACAAAGAAAGTAAGGCGATAGGAAGACTTCTCGAAGAATTCGGACATCCACTCAACGATGACTGATTCTTCTGACAGACGGGACCGTCGCGACACAGACGTCGACTCTGAAGAAGCAAACGCCTCGGGGCCCACCACAGGTTCGAAAAATGGGACACCGACCAGACCCGACGACGAAAACACTGAGCATACCACTGGCCCCCTCACGATCGAAGAACGCCAACAACTCAATCTCGGTCGCTCAAGAGAGAAAAACAAAATCAAAGAGCCCAGTAGCCCAAGTGCCGCAGTCGACCGAGTCTCTCCATTTACGACTAGCAAAACAGCGATAACCATAGGGAGAGAGGCAGACACGATCACTGCACCTATCAAACCGGCCCCACCGATTTCAGGGAACGAATCTCGCGTGTCTTCACACGGGATCACAGTGGTGCGAGTACCCGAACAGCCAATTGATGAGGCCCGAACACAGCAAAAGAAGAAGATTCCGAGCGGGACACATCACCAGCCACTCAATCGCCATACACTCTCAATCACACGAGTCACAGAGCGAGTCGACACCAAAGTCCGGCCTTCGACACAGGCCCTCCTCCAGGCGAACGGCCAGCAGGCACTCTTAGACGATATCGAAGATATCGATCCCATCTTCGGTTGGAGTGGCGGCCATCCCTACGGTTCGGATCGACCGACACTCATCTTCCATCGTGAGGAAGCTGACTCCCAGATTCAATCGTTTGCGTTTCTTCAGCGTGTTCTCCGTGACACGTTCTCCGAGATTAAAGGCGGTGAACCGACAGTCGATCAGGTAGAATTCGTCGCGAACGAAGCACAGTTCCCGACCATTGGAGGACGAATAGTCACACTGGATTTGACCGATGACGATTGGACCCCATCGCTCGAAAACGGTCGACCAACAATTGAGCGAGGCGGAATCGATATCGTCTCAGCCCTCACCGAGCAGGGAAAGACCCTGTACTCCGGCGGACTGGGGTACTTAGTCATCAATGTCCCAGCGGAGTGGGAATTAACATATCGACATCGGGATTTCATTCGGAAACTTGTCGGTGAACTCGCCAATGCCACGCCCCATACTGACAAAGAAGACGGAGGCGCATTCGAGAAAATCCGTTCAGCCCCGATCACAATTGCCCAACCACGAGTAACAGAACCAGAGGGTTTTGCGACCCGTGTAGCCCAATACTTCGGGTTTGAGTACACACCTGATTACGAGACGATTGCCCAACTTGATGCGAGTTTTACCACCACTCTTCGATCCCAGCGGTGGGCTAAAGTGGCGCTCTCAGAGCGACAATCATACGGAGAAGAGAGCAGTCAACATTACAATTGGAAAGCACTGATTACCGAGGGGCTCGCATACGCCCTCTGGAAGACGACGACTGATGGAGACCAACCGTTCGACACGTTCATTCAAGAAAAACTCCTCCCTGAGGGACCGCTCCACACAGAGTATCCACCAGACGCTGAGCAACCAGAAGAAGGCAGTTTGATCGCGGATGTGTACCACACCGATGAGGACTCAGACTGGCTTCCTAACCGACTTGCGGAGTTCCTTGACGATGAGCTATACGAGCGTCCGCTTGCGATCGAATTCGAGACGGGCTTCGCTGAAGCCGGCTTTGGATATCGCAAACTTATCGAGTCCATCAAAAAATACAGTGACAGTAGCTTCAGTGGGACTCTCTTAGTCGTGGTCCCACCGCGACTCCTGTATCGAGGCGAGCGGCAGGCACGGCATCTCGATCGGTTGGTGCGTTTCCAAGGTGGGCAGATCGACGACGTCATGACACAGCTTTGTATTCCCGTTGTAAGCGAGGGTCGATGTACGAGTCTTCAAACTGCCTCTACTCTTATCACGAGGTTGTACGACGATGTCTAAGACGGACGCTGATCTGGACCATTTGTTCAAAAGATTGGACCTCGATTCAATCCCTCACGGAGTGATTCGACTTGGAGTCCAAGACGAGGAAGGGAGGCTTTCGCAGGATGAACTCGATAGTATTCTCAATACAGACGACGAGCTATCGTTCATCCTCCGGGACCACGACAAAAACGACGGAGGACGCCACCAGATTCTAGTTGAAGACGACGAGCTCAGACACAATGTGTGGACAAGGTACACATACGACCTTACTGACGATACCGGTGATCTTTGTCTCGTCATTGAGGCTCGCATTGATTTAGTCCACTCTGAGAGGTTCCCCTCGGAGATGATAGTCACAGGTAGGATGCTCATCGAAATTCACGACCACCCAAAAATTCAGTCACTCGCTGCAAATCGCGTCGCTGGATTGGATCAACAGAAGGCCGACCTTCGCCGCTTCCTGCAGGCAGACAACAACGATTGGGGCCTCCCAAATCGGACCGGGATGCTCCTGGAAGGACCGCCCGGAACAGGCAAGACAGAGCTTGTCATCGAGACGTGTCAAGAACTCTTCGGAGGAATGCCAGTCACTATCTCCGGACCAGAAATTCTCAGCAAGTGGGTCGGCGAATCTGAGCGCTTGCTTCGCAAGCAGTTCCAAGAAGCCAAAGCAAGTCAGTCACAGGTTCTCTATATTGACGAGATAGACGCCATTGCACGGAGTCGAAGTACCTCGACCCAAGAGCATGGTGCACAACTAGTCGCTCAGTTGCTAGTTCTTCTAGATGGTGTTGATGCAAAAACCGATGAAGCACCAAAGGTTATTGCCTCAACCAATCTGTCCGATGTTCTCGATCCAGCGCTTCTTCGACCTGGCAGACTGGGAAACCAGCCCATCACGTTCTCACGCCCGGAACCGTTAGCACGGAAAGCGATCTTCCATCACTATCTTGAACAAATCCGTATTAGTAACGAAGGCCGGCTCGAAGACCTACTCACAGAGGCTGTGACAAGCCCAGCCAGATCAGAGTTTCTCGATACTATCGCTGCAGAGACTGACGGGTACACAGGAGCAGACATCGAGGATGTGATCGTAACCGCAGTGACTCGGCTACAGACTACTGCTGATCATGAGGAAGCAGCCTTATCAGCCTCAACGATTCGGAATCTAATCAGTCAACGTGATCAGCAAACAGCTGGGCCAACAATGTCGGAGGAAGTAGTGGAGACGACAGATTCGGACTCGGTTCAGTTGACGGGGGATGGCCAAGCGGTGATAGTCGACACTCCAATTACTGACACAGAGGTGAAAAACATTGTCTCCACATGGTGTAATCGATCTGAAGTGGACTCTGACAGTGCCGTAGTTCGTTCAGTTCGAGCTGCACAACTACTTGGGATGAACGAAACAGACACCCGAGATCGTGTTGTTGCTGCCTTCCAGGAAGATACAAAAGGTCCACTCTGTCTCTATGTGTCAGGCCTTGATTCCATAGTCCGGAGTGCTACTCATACTCCGCTTGCTACTGCTATCATTGAAACCATCTACGAGGAAATCCTTCGATGGAACTCCGGGAATCTGCTTGTTTACGAAACAAAATCTGGCGAGCCGTTGATCGCTGTAGATCATCTGGAACGTTCTGAGTAATCTGATCGAAATTGTATATTGGCGTCCCTTTTTGTGATTTATCAAAATAGTTATTGGTCGACTGGGAATACAGTAACTATCCGCTTCTATGAGTGACTCACAGCTGGAAGACGCAGAACTACGGGTCGTACTCCGAGAGATAAGTGACCGGGTAGGTGGGCCTGTCCGGCCCCGCTACATCGCCTCGATGGATTCGGTCAACATCGAGATGTTCGTCTCACGATTTGGCTCGCTGGCTCACGCATGTCTCGTGGCTGGATGTGACTATCTTATCGATGAGCCGGATGCAGATGTGTACGCCGCAGGTAAGTGGGATGCCGAGCGTCGACAGCGGCTAATTGAAGATCTCGTTCGAATCGTCGACACCCTTGGACATCCACCTACTGAGCGCAATCTCAAAACCTACGGACGGGGCCACAGCGATAGGGCAATTCAAACCTTCGGCTCTTGGACAGCAGCCGTACTGGAAGCTGGCCTCGACCCTGAGAACATTCCTGGGTACGTCTCTCCGGCCGTGTTCCGAGAGGAACTTCAAGCACTTGCAGACCAGGTTGGGACCCCACCGAGTCGAAATTTTGCTGCTGAACAGGGTCAGATAGACCTCGGTGCCTACGATTCACGGTTTTCATCCTGGGACGTGGCAGTGGAATCTGCCGGACTCAATCACGGCCAGATCGACAAACGTCGGGAGTTTGTGTGGGAACTCGAAGTCCTAGCAGGGGAACTCGGCCATCGCCCCAATTCCACCGAGATTGAACAGTACACGGTTCACGATACACGACTTATACAAAGGAGGTTCGAACCTATTGAGAATCTCCTTGATGCCGGGGACATCCCGAATCAACGTGACATGAAACCAACTGGTTCGCTGACCCGTCCTCCTGACGGAACCGCAGAAATCCCGTCACACACGGATATCTTGCGTGAGGTGTTTGCCCTCCGACGCCGGACCGGAGGACCACTGGAGACGGCTGAGGATCAGCAGCGGGCGCTTGAGGGCCGAGGGATCATCGATGAGAAACACTACGAGGCACAGTTCGGATCGGTCTCAGAAGCCTTTGAGTACGCAGCAACCCTCGATGCTAAGTTGTACTCGGAGCCACGTGAGGAGCGGGTTAGAGATGTCCCCAAGGATTTGCTTGCCGAGCAGTCCCAGGAGCTGGCAGAGATATTGGATCGCAGGCCGCTGGTCGACGAAGTCCTTTCTCTTACTGAGTTAACCCTCGAGGCATACACCGAGGGGTTCGACTCCTGGGAGGCCGTCTTCGAACATAAGCCGTTCGGTGACAGCAGAGAGCCAGCCAGCACCGAGGTACCGACCAACGCTGATCTGCTTGCGGCCATCAAGCATGTCGGCGGATCCATCGGACAACCACCCACAGCAGCAGAGTTTCGCGAAATGGGGTACTACCCGGTGGAGTCTGTCCTGCGTCGGTTCGGCAGTTGGCCTGCCGCACTTGCTGCAGTCGGTGTAGAGATCTCTCCCGATATCCCCAGCGAGTACTTGGCGGGGGAGCTAACGCGGGAGACGATCCACCGTTCCGAACGGCTCCACCAACGTCGGTTCGACCACAGGTCCGTGCTTCGTGACGATCTCTACCGGATCGCAGTCGATATCGGACGGCCACCCACGTTGGAAGATGTCGACACGTTTGGGTCCTACCCACTCGAGGCTTACGTAGATACCTTCGAGGACGTCTCATCGGTGGTCGACAGATCGACCCTAGATAGCCATAGTGATGGTCTCCGGTTAGGCGACGAACGGTCACAACTGCTTGCCGACCTCAAGGCGGTCGATGATCTCATCGGTGGTAAGGTGTGGCCCCGAGACGTCGCCTTCTTCGGGCGGTATACGCTCCCATCGTATCTCGCTGTTTTTGAGTCGCTAGAAGCGGCCTTCGATGCGGCTGCTCTCGAGACCGATCACTTCCCGCGGCCTGTCGACAGCTGGGCTGCCGCCTGGGATCAGATATTCCCTGAGGCTCAGTCCTTTTTAGACGCACTTCGGGCACAGTACGATGAGACTGGTAAGGCCCCGACGATGGCCCACATGGACGAGACTGGGACCTACGCTCAGCGATGCTATGAATACTACGACACGTGGGAGGAGGCGCTAATCGTTGCTGGCATCCCTACCGAGCGCCGTAGCCCCAATAGTAGTGTTTCCCCGGCGGAACTCCGTGAGGCACTGCAGGATATGGCCGACGAACTCGGACGCATACCTAAGACCGTAGACGTCGTCGAGCACTGTAAGTACGGTCTGAATACCTACTACAACTACTATGCGACCTGGCAGGAAGCTATTAACGATGCTGGGGCGACTGTCGAATCCGATAGTGACGGTAGCGATACCGAGTCGGCGCCCATCATAGGTGAGTCGGACCTCGTGGCCCAGATTAGTGCGGACATTGAGGAGTCCATCGACGAGGACTTCTAACCATACTATGTTTGTCAATGTCAGCGGCGGACTCTCATAGAGATTTAGTATCAGTCTGATTTGGTATGCTCGTCGACGTACCGGACCGTGCTCTCCCATATCTCTGACGTTGGGTCGATCATTGATCGAGCTGATTTGACTTTTGTGCGTGCTTCCTCAGCATCGATCCCCTGTCTAACAGCTATAGCAGCTGTACAAATGCCGGCACTTCGCGAGACCCCAGCTTGGCAGTGGACTAGGACGTTGTCGCCTCGTACTAGACTCTCGATTGTATAGTCGACCGCAGCCTCGAATACACCGTAGTCATGAGGCCCATTAGGGAATACGAATTGGTCGCCTGTCGTTGTCGGTTCTGGTGATTCCAGCCCCAGATGGTCCCTATAGGAAAGAGAGACAACCTCATCAAACTCGTGGTCGTCTCGTAACTCAGTTAGTGTGAGTGCCTTCGTTATGTGGAGATTCTCTGTGATAGCGTCCATAGGTTAAATTGGTGCTGCCTCTTCAGGATTGTCGAGTGCAATATATATCATGTCTGATAGCCTGCGTTGCAGATGTTGCAACTCATTTGATACTATCGTCTACAAGCCTCTTGACTGTACATTTAGTTGTAATTTTTTATCACATGATATGAGCGACAGGTATGTGGGAAAATTACGCTACGTGTGTGGTTCAAGTATCATTATTCGGAGCTGAGGACTCATCAGCATACACGGGTGGTTCATCCGGGAACTCAGAAAGCAGTGCTCTCGCTCGTTCAAGTTCCGCTTCTGATTCGACGATTACTGGCAACTGTACTCCACTGGTAGGTGAGACTGGGATCGCCCACGAAGAGAGTCCTGACAGCTCATCGTTGAGAAGTGCCATGACTGCCTCAGAGGGTTCGTCGACAGAAACTATTTCATAATCCGTAACACGGTTTCCGGTCCCATGCTCACTCCGATACTCGCTGATTTCGACCAGACTCTGTGTTGCCATTTGTTTCCCGTATCCAATCTCCTGATCACCGAAGCCTTCTGCTGTGATTATTGACCGAATATCATTGATCCACCGCTTCGAGGGATCCGATTTTGAAATGTCTGATTCAATCGATTCATGAAGCGCTTTGTGGATGATGCCAAGACTACGGAATGCATCGTAGTGTTCGGCGAGGGGTGAGACACCGTCGACTACTTCTTTCTGTGGCGTATCTTCTGTCTGGCTTCCGGAATCCGTAGTGTCTACTTTATTTGGATCGTCGTCAGTTTCAATTGGGTCGTCATCAGTTTCAGTCGTACCCTTCTTGTCTTCGGTGTCCTCGTCAGGAGCCGCTCTATCTTGATCATCCTCTGAATCATCTCCTACAGGATACTGGGTCTCATCACCAAACGCATTTGAAAACCAGTCAGTGGTGACAACAGGACTCCCACTATTGCTTTGCTCAGAGATTTCAGTGGCGTAGGCCGTTTCAATAACCGTTGAGTGGTCGTGACTGAGGATACTCGGCGCACCGTACTGTTCGAGTGTATCGATATCTGACCTGACAACGTCTTCAATAGTGACGGTTGGAGGCTTGAGAATCCCGTCAGTGTTCGGTTCAAGGACTTGTCCGAAGAACTCTGCGACAGTTCGGACAAACGATTCGCCGTCTGGCTGAATAACGGCGTCGGCTGGTGGGATACCTATTACGTGGTAGAACTCAACAGTGTCTTTCCCGCCAGCATCCCGAAGCAGTCGACC
>LFCJ01000195.1_pt1 | contig 35340 bp, 39 predicted proteins | sample 643141 | NCBI WGS metagenome assembly LFCJ01 (sample SAMN03766243, study PRJNA286221) | soda lake metagenome | biome: soda lake; feature: Kulunda steppe; material: water; isolation source: sample B1-Br-g2 brine of Lake Bitter-1 | place: Russia: Kulunda steppe | collected 2010-07
GAGATACAGCCTCTGGAAGAAAATGAGGCAGAAGAACCAGAAGTAAGTACAGGATGGTTTACACCAGACTCCGCATTCTACGGCATTGAAACTGCTGTAGACAATGCAGGAATGGCTCTAGGAACCACTAGCCCTGGCGATGTTGCAGAGAAAAGAGCAGCTGAAGCAGATGCAATGATCGAAGCAGGCAACTCTGAAGCAGCAGAAAGAGCAGCAAACGGACTGGAAAATGCCGCAGAAAGAGCTGGTGAAGCAGACATAGAAGGGGTTGAACGAGCTCAAAACAGTCTCCAAACAACAATGGAGAATGCTCCAGAAGAAGCTCAAGAAGGTTTACAGACAGCTCTTGACAATGTCAGCGAAGCTACAGAACCAGCTCCTGAAGAAACAGGTGCTCCAGAAGATGTTGGAGAAGAACCTATAGATGAGGGTTTACCTGAAGACGTAGAAGAGTTAGAAGAGTTTGAAGAGCAGCCGGCAGAAGAGTTTGAAGAAGATAGTGACCAAGATCAAGCTGAAGAAACTGAAGAAGAAAACGGTCAAGATCAAGCCGAATAATCCTGACTTAGTAAACCAACGCAACAAGCTTATTTCTTTTTATTTTTAGATTACTAGTTCTTCTTCCAGCTTTTTTCTTAGTTCTATCAGGTCTGTAGGAAGTTTTTTCGGGTCGAGAAAGATTATGTCTTCTATAACAGGACCCATACATTCAGCTTGCAGATACCGTTTTACCTTGCTTTTTCTGCTTGCATCAGATAGATCGGTTTCAACCTCGTAGATATGTGCTGTGTCCGCATCTATAACATCTACTATCCAGTCGTTGGGTACCTCTACTTCTGTACGGACTTCGTGTCCTTTCTCGGTAAGTATCTCATATATTGCGCTTTTCACCATAAAATGTCTGTACTCGTCGCCGTGTCTGTTAACACCTGAGAAACTGTTCCATTCTTTATGTCCTCCGCATTTATTGATTATGCCCATCTTCTGTTTGTACAGCTCCTTCTTGTTCATTGTTTCTGTAAAAGGGTTTTGTTAGAGAAACTTATACTTGAAGGGGATACACGGATTCATGTTCTGCTTTGTCTCAACATTCTATTAACAGCACTGTTTCAGTCAGAAAAATTAGTTTAAGAACAAGTTTCTCAAATAACGTTCTCACAAACGACCCATAGCTTTAAAACCCCTATTAACGCCTCCATAGACTTAAAAATAACTGTTTCTAGTATTTCTCTATGAGAAAATCATCACTAGTCCTAGTCGGTCTACTGGCACTATCCGTAATCGCAGCAGGATGTCTTGACGGAGAACCTGCACCGGAAGAGCCAGCACCACAGGACGATGGCTTAGAAGACGATCCTTTGGAAGATGACTTCGATGATGATCCTCTGGAAGACGACTTCGATGACGACTTCGAAGAAGATCCTCTAGAAGATCCTGAACTGTAGGAGAATCGTTCCAAAAGATCTAATCTAACACTATTATTATTTCTTCTTTTTATTCTGGAAGATTTAGCCAACTTATTTCTAACTGATGCCCTAAAATAATTTCATGGAGTCCAGAGAGAACTACCTCAAAGCAGTATACCGGCTGACAGATAGCGGAGAGTCTTCAACAACAACCTCAAAGGTGGCTTCAGAGTTAGAAGTATCTGATGCTAGTGCTTCAGAAGCTATCCAAAAACTGGAAGAGGAAAAACTGATCTGTAGAGCTCCCTACAAAGGATTCACTTTAAGCCCTCCCGGCAAAAAAGAAGCAAAAAACATAACAGAAAAATATGAGATACTGAAAAAGTTCTTGGAAGAAATATTAGATGTAGAAGACGCAGAGGAGCAGGCAGAAAAGATCAAACACCATCTAACAACTGAGACAATTGAAGAACTAAAGAAAATAAATAATGAAGGAAGATGAAAATAAGTCTAACCTTCTTCTTTCAAAAGATGTGATAAATTGAAGAGAAAGAAAGTTTTCCAGAATAGAGTGGTACTTTTCCTATCAATACTGATTATAATATTCCTGATAAGCGAAATATCTCTACAAGTTGTAGGGCACACGAATGATATAGATTTCCGACTATATGATCAAGAACTAACCAACCCTGACAGACTACCAGACAAACTATTTGTTGAGGCAGACCTACGCGTCTCACAGCTTGCACCTAATACAGACGTACTGGCTACCACATCAGACTTTTCTGTAATCTACAGAATTAACTCACAAGGATTAAGAGATTACGAGTATCCTCAGCAGACAGATAAAACACGTATAGCCGTATATGGAGACAGCCTTACTTTTGGAGAAGGAGTGCCGCGAGGAGAAAGGTTTGCCGACATAGCTGAAGACGAAATAGAAAATGCTGAAATACTGAACCATGGTGTTCCCGGTTATAGTCTCGGTGATATGTATCTCCATTATAGATTCAGCGATTATTATGAAGATATAGATCACGTAGTCTTCTTTGTGAGCGAATCAGTTCTTCATAGAGACAGCTCTCATCTAATAGAGAACGACACAATTACTATAGATCAGAATGATTCTGCGAATAGTCTCGGACATATAGATCGTGAAGACGAATTCTTTACAGAAGAAACAGGCTTATTGAGAAAACACTCTCACTTAGTAAGCTATATTTCATATCGATGGAATATTCTAAAACTGCAAAGCGAGATGGAGGAATATGATAAAAACCTCTGGCAGAGAGCAAATGATCATGTTTCAGAAAACTATGGAGAGGCAAGACCTGCCTCAGAAAAACAACCAAACATAATACTCAATGAAACTGTTTCAAAAGCAGAAGACAACGAACACAACTTTATCGTTATCAATATAGGCACAAGCAAGATACCTGCAATGGAAGAAATTAGAGGCATAACATACTACGACCTTTCAGAAAATATGTCCTCCTATGGAGAAGAAAACAGGATCAGATTCCAATATGACCCTCACTATAATCCTGAAACACACAACTTTATAGGCAAAAATGTAGCGCAGATAATCCAGGAAAACTATATGAAATAGATACAGTTTTTAAGAGTTAGAGTAAACAGTTTAACTTACAAGCCCCCTGGTGTAGCGGTCAATCATAGCGGCCTTTGGAGCCGCTGACCCTGGTTCGAATCCGGGGGGGGCTATATTCTCTAAACCTGAGTGAGAACATTCTTAACCAAGCTAAACTAGTTTTTTACCTGTGAGCCGGAAGAACAAGGATATAGAGAAGGCTTTTAACCAACTTGAGAATCTTGAGAATGAAATTGAGCATGATCAGCAGGAGGCTGAGAAAGTTGAACAGAAGCTCTCCGAAGATGAGAAAAGAACTGAGAAAGCTGAGAAAGCCGAGGAAAAAGAGATTAAGGACGGAGAGAATACAGGAAACACTGCAGAAATAGAGGATGCCGAGAAAAAGATGGAAAAAATTCTCCAGATGCTGAAGAAAGAGGAGAAAGAGACCGATCAGATTTTAAAAGATATAGAAGAAGAAGCTCAAACTAGGCGGAAATGTAGAGCAGATTATAGAGCAGATGGAAGGAACCGCCGAGAAAGATTTTAAAGAGGCCAATCAGAGTCTAAAAAAACTTATTAACAATTTTAAGAAAATTCAAGAGTCCGGTAACAGAAGTTTTGCGGAGAGAAATTTTCGGGCAGCAGAGGAAACTCTCGAAGAGATAAGGTTTTCTGCAGAAATCTTCAGAAGAATTTTACAACACGAAGAACGACTTGTAAAGGAGTTTAACCGTCTTGAGACAGAAGAGGATAACCTAGAACATCTTGCAGGAAGACTTTAAAAAGAGCTTGAGATGGATAAAAAAGAGATTAAACAACTTCTAACAGATTCTAAACACATTCAGATTCCTGAAGATATAGAGAAAGCCGAAATGGAAGGTAAAGAACTTTCACAGTTACTGGAACACGGGAATAGCGAAGAAGCAGAGCTTAAGAAGATAGATCAGCAGATAGAGAAAGAATTGGGAGAACTCAAGAAGATGCTTGGAGAAGATGAGACAATATTACAGGAAATGGAAAACTGTCTGCATTATCTGGAGAATCTAGAGACTATTATGCAGAACGAGAAAAGTACCTTAGAGTTCATGTCTGATAAGTCATCAGCTAAAACTGTTTTGAAAGATATTGACACCACTCGGAATAAGCTTCAAAGCGAGTTACAACAGGAAGAAAATATTACAGATAAGTTAGAAAATCAGTTTTCCAGTCTGAAGAAGAATGCTCCTAAAGGCAAAGCTGTTGCAGGTACAGCAGCCAGAGCAAGCATTTCTACATTAAAGCTAGTCTTAATAAGTGTTATAATCCTAGTCGCCCTAACCTGGTTCTATATCTAAACCATGTATTAGAGTTTCTGTATCTGAAATCTGGCTACTGAAGTCTTCTTAGTTTTTCGATCAGGTTACAGTCTTTAACATGCAGAGAGTTTGTTGGAAGAACTACTGTTCTTTTAGAGTCCGATAGGAATATTATTTTTCTATTTCGGCTTAAAAATAACCTTTAACCTATTAAGTAATATGAAGTTCTAAAAGCCTATAAACTACTTTAACAATCTAAAAGATACTAAAACAGCACAAAAAAACCTTTAAGTCTTAACCACAGTAGAAAAGTCTTTTATAACTTTACTAAAGAACAAATAATATGAAACGCAGAGAATTACTTGGAACCAGCAGTATAGTTTTAGGATCATTAGTTGCAGGATGTTCTAACTCTACAAGCGAAAGCAGTGGAGAAGAACCCTATCATTTCAGCAACTGGCTACATGCAGACCACGAACCTGCATTCGGATATACCAACTTCGAAAAAGCAGAATCCGAGGTAAAAATGGGAGGACTAAAAGATTATTTCGGTATAGATGAAGAAGATGTAGCGTCAATAGTTACAATGCCTCAGATCTCCGGAGATGCAAGCGAGTTTGTACTGGAAGGAGACTTCAGCAAAGACGAAGTCATAGAACATCTTGAGGAAGAGTCTGATGCCGAACCTGAAGGAGAGTATGGAGGCTATGACATCTTAGAAGCAGGAGAAACCATAGAAGTAGACCATCTCTTTTTAGAAAACCATCACTTAGGCGTCAGCTCCGACACAATTGTAGCAACATACGACCACGAAGACCGTATCGATGCTAGAAACGGAGAAGCAACTAGACCGACAGATGAGGACGAAGACTTCGAACTCTTATTCTCCAATATGCCTGATGCGGAAAACTTCGAAGAACCGTACATTTTTAGTGGCGGAGAATATCTATCAATGGACGAAGTAAAGTACCGAGCAGAGTCTCTTCTCAAGATAAGCCCTCCGGATTCTCCTGGCTTATACCACACCAACCTAGTATTTGAAGATGAGGAATATGTAACTGAAGAAAACATTGAAGACGCATTAAACCAAGAGTATGAAGACCGTAGCGGTGTCAGACTTGAAAATATAGTGGAAGAGGATATTGATGGAAAATTGGCATCGCTGGAATGGGAGTACATACCAGTAGCCTAAACTCTCTACCCTTTTCTTTCTCTTTAACCATAAAAGCTCACGGTACAAAAACAAGTTTTATGGCATCAGAAGTACGTGCATCACATATCCTTGTTGACGACAAGGAGAAAGCAGAAAATATTAAACAACAGATAGACAACGGTAAAGAGTTCTCAGAACTGGCAAAAGAAGCCAGTAACTGTCCATCAGGAGACAAAGGCGGAGACCTAGGATTCTTCGGTAAAGGTCAGATGGTGAAGCCTTTCGAAAGAAAAGTATTCAGCATGGATGTAGGAGAGATCTCTAAACCTGTAAAAACCGAGTTCGGCTACCACTTAATCAAGAAAACCGACGAAAAATAGAAGGATTTAAATTAAATTCCTTCATCCCTTTCTTCACCTTTATAAGATTTAACTCAGATTTAGGAGTTACGGGTTATACTATGGCCGAGACACAAGAAGTTGTAAGAATTGCAAGAACAGGAGTTGACGGTACAAAACCAGTCTCCGAAGCATTAACAGGACTAAAAGGAGTTGGCGAAAGATACGCTAACGCAATAGGAAAAGAATTAGACTTAGATTCAGATACACGTCTCGGTGACTTATCTGAACAACAGATCAACAATATTGAAGAAATGATTAAGAACCCTGACCAAGTAGATCTCCCTTCATGGATTAGAAACAGGAGACACGACAGAGACGAAGGAGACAACCAACACTTAATCGAATCAGATCTTGAACTCAAAGAAGAGTTCGATATCAGAAGACTGAAAGAGATAGCAAGCTACAGAGGATGGAGACACAAGATTGGTCTACCAGTAAGAGGTCAGAAGACCAAATCCTCATTCAGATCAGGAAGCAAGATCGGAGTTTCAAGAGCAAGACTACAGGAAGAAGCATCACCTGACGGAGGCGACGAATAATGGTAAAGAAACTAAAACAACAGTACGAGACACCGACAGAAGGATGGAGTCAAGAAAGAATTGAAAGAGAAGACAAGCTCATAGAAGACTACGGTCTCAAAAACAAGAAAGAAGTATACAAAGCAGAAAGCGAACTAAGAAACCTTAGAAGAGAAGCAAGAAGACTGATCGCTGAAGAAGATGAAGATCAGAGAAAAGATCTTATTGAAAGAGTACACGGTCTAGGACTTATAACAAAGAAGTCAGGACTGGAAGATATTCTAACACTTAACACAACAGACATACTAAACAGACGTTTACAGACAGCTGTAAACAGAAGAGGCTACTCTGACACAGTAAGAGAAGCCCGACAACTAGTAACACACGGACACGTCTACATCAACGGACAGAAAGTAAACATTCCTGGCTACCTACTAACACAAGAAGAAGAGAAACAGTTAGAAGTAAGAAAGCCAGAACCAGAAGAAACAGAAGAAGTTGAAGAAGTAGAGGAAGAAGCGGAAGAAAACCCTGAAGAAACAGAAGAAGAACAAGAAGAATAGGTGTAACAAATGACAAAGAAAGGTATCGTAAACATTTACTCAAGCTTCAACAACACAATGATTCACATAACTGATGCTACAGGAGCAGAAACAATTGCTAGAGTAAGCGCAGGAATGGTAACAGATAAAGGAAGACTACAAGGATCTCCTTTCCCAGCTATGAAAGCAGCTAAACAAGCTTCAGAAGAAGCTAAAGAGAAAGGAATCGAAAAAGTAGATATCCAAGTAAGAGCGCCAGGAGGAAGCAAGATGAAGATGCCTGGTAAAGGAGCACAGCCAGCAATCAGAGCAATCTCCAGAAGCGACCTAGAAGTAGGTAACATCGAAGACGTAACCCCTGTACCGCACGACGGCGTAAGAGCTAAAGGCGGTAAAAGAGGAAGAAGAGTCTAAAGTGGTCAAAATGGATATTGAAACAGTTGAAGAGACAGAAGACGTTCTTAAACTCAAAGTTGAAGGTATCAACGAAGCAGTAGCCAACTCCCTACGACGTTCAATGATGATAAAAGTACCAACACTTGCCATCAAAGAACTAGACGTAGTCAAAAACGAGTCAGGACTTCTTGATGAAGTATTAGCAAACAGAGTAGGCCAGATTCCGTTCACAATACCGAAAAACGTTGATGAAGAAAGCCAGGTAAACATAGCACTTACACAGGAAGGACCAGGAACAGTACTAGCAGAAGACCTGAAAGCAGATAACGATGAAGCAGAGCCTGTAAACCCTGAAACCGTACTAGTAACACTCAAAGAAGATCAAGGATTAGACTTTGAAGCAACAGCAGTACTAGGAACAGGAGAAGAACACGCCAAACATCAAGGCGGAACAGTAGGATACGAAAAACTGGATGACGAAACATACCAGTTCAGAATCGAATCAACCTCAGGCTACAGTAACGAAGACCTTCTCGAGACAGCTATTCAGACACTTAAAGAAGAGCTTGACGTGTTTGAAGAAGCAGTAGCCGAACTTTAAACATATCTACTTATTTTTCTCTATAATTTCTAACCACAGTTACCGAGTCTAGTTTAAACTTTTGTAACACCAAATAAGTACAGGCAGCCGGGTTAGCCAAGTGGTCAAAGGCGACGGACTCAAGATCCGTTCCCGCAGGGGTTCACAGGTTCGAGTCCTGTACCCGGCAAAACCTCAATCTAGCTATAAGAACATACATACAAAAGGCTAGAAATTACTACTGTTTGAGTTCTAATTAAGGAAAATGAAGGGTTAGTTATCTCCTAATCCGGATAGTTCGTCTTGAAGAGTCTCTAACTCAGAGTGAAGCTCTTCTACAGAGTCATCAATCTCTGATGTTTCATCAGTGTTTTGAGGAGCATAAGTTGCAGTCTGTGCTCCATCTACTTCCGGCATCTCCATTTCAACGTCTTCAAGTTTGTCGTTCAGTCTGTCAACGTTCTCGTATATTGTGTCGATAGATTTCTCTTTAACGTCTCTGACTTGTGAGAGTACTTCTGAAGCCTCTCTAATATTTTCTATTATCTGTCTTACGGCTTCTAAGTCTTGTAAAAGTATTTTATAGCCGTCCACTCTTACGTATAGTTGGTCTTCTTCAGATACCATTTCCTTACAAAACTGTTTCTCTACGCCGCTTATTAAAAATAACTTTTTTGGAGAAATGGAAAAGTAGTTTCTCAGAGGTGTTCAAGTTGTCATCATCCCTCTTCAGCGTCGAGGATCAGACGATGTCATAAACCTCATCATCGAAAGTAAACAGTTTTATTTGAGGTGTAAACTCCTTTATAGCCTTCCTTCAGTCACCGGGTATTGTTGAAAAGCATCTCAAACAAAAAGCTTCCTTGAGGTCAAGCACTATAAAGAGTTTATTCCGGCTAAGACTGTCCTAGAGCACATCATATCCATTAGGAATATTAAAGCTGGCTCCTATTGAACGGTGTGACCATGAGATTGATTGCTGTATTAGCACTTTCACTGGCTCTAATCTCAGGGGTTGCTATAACACACGCACAGGAAGAACCACAGGAAATGGAGAACGTTACACTGCTGACGGCGCAAGACTTAGACTTTCTAGTCGCCTCATCCGTATCCAATAACTTCCAGTTACCATTGATGCTTACCGACTCTGAAGAGTTATCAGAGGAAGCATTGATGCAAATAGAACAGATTCAGCCTTCAGAAGTTATCGTGATCGGTGGTCCGGAAGCAGTTTCTGACGAAGTAGTCCAACAGGTAGAAGACCATGAACTTGTAGAAGAAGTAACACAGGTTTATGGAGAAACCGCCTCAGAGACCTCGGTAGCAGTCTCACAGATGTTCTGGGACGAAGCTGAAGAAGCAGTAGTAGTTCACGGACAGCCTGATCAAACAGCTATTACAGAGATAGCTGAAACCCAGGTCGAAGGCCCAGTACTTCTATCAATGACTGAACCAGTACCAGAAGAAATGCCTGAAGAAGAACCGGCTCCTGAAGAAGAGAACATGACCGAAGACGACGAAGCTGTACCTGAAGAAGAAACACCGCCTGAACCAAACGAAACAGAAGAGCAAACACAGTTAGAAGAAAATGAAACACAAGACGAGATAGAGGAACCTGTCCTAGAAGAGATTGAACGTCTAGGTGTTCAAAACGTAGTGCTCTACACTGCTGACGAAGCGGTAGCAGAACAGTTAGAAGAACAAGGACTCAACGTTGAAACAGAAGAAATGCCTGAAGAAGAACCAGAAGAACAGCCTGAAGAGGAAGAGAACGAGAACGGTCTTCTAGAAGAACTTGAAGAAGAGTTCGACGAAGCATTCAACGGAGACGAACAGCCTGAAGAATAAGCAACTCCCCTAATTAGACCAACAAAAACCATCTACTTTCCCCTCTTTTTTCTCTCGAAGCCAATAAAAAAATAGATGTAGAAAAAATGATACTGTGAAGAACCAAATGATTGAAAGAAAATACACTCATGAGATAACATCAGAAGATGAAGGAGAAAAAGTGTCCGTAGCCGGCTGGGCACACGAAATAAGAGACTTAGGAGGAATAAGCTTCGTAATTTTAAGAGACCGTGAAGGAGAGATACAGATAATATTCAAAGAAGACGACAACGAAGAACTATTCGAAAAAGCACAAGAAATAGGTAAAGAAGACGTTATACACGTAACCGGACAGGTATCAGAAAACGACCAAGCACCAGGAAACCGAGAAATCCATCCTGAAAGCCTGGAAATAATCAGCAACGCAGAATCACCTCTACCAATGGACATCTCTAAAGATATTGATTCAGATCTTGCAACACGGTTAGACGCACGTTTCATGGATTTGAGACAGCCAGAAGTACATTCAATCTTCTCGCTTAGAAGCCATATCATCAACGCAATGGAAGAATGGTTCGAAAAAAACGAGTACATCAACATTCAGACCCCTACCATCGCCAAAATGGGTGCAGAAGGAGGAGCAGAGCTATTCCCAGTAATCTACTACGACCAAGAAGCTTTCCTAAGCCAGAGCCCTCAGTTATACAAACAGATGTTAATGGCTGCAGGATTCGACAAAGTATACGAGACCGGTACAGCTTTCAGAGCTGAAGACTTTGCGACAAGCCGGCATATCTCAGAGATCTCAATGTTCGATGTTGAACTAGCGTTCATCGAAGACCATCACGACGTAATGGATGTACAGGAAGACTCCCTCAAGTACACACTTGAAAAAGTACAGGAACGAGCAGCAGACGATCTAGATATTCTAGGAATCGACTTAGAGATTCCTGAAGACGATTTCCCAAGAGTCAGGTTCGAAGAAGCACGTAGAATACTGAAAGAAGAGTATGACCACGTACCTGAAGACGACAACGACTTAGATACTAAAGGCGAGAAGCTTCTTGGAAAACATTTCGAAGAACAGGGTCATCCAGCGTTCTTCGTAGTCGGTTATCCTGATGAAAAGTTCTACTACATGCAGGACGTAGAAGGTGACGACATCGCATCAAGAAAGTTCGACCTGATCTACAAAGGCTTAGAGCTATCCTCCGGAGGTCAGAGACAGCATGACTTCGACACACTAATGGAGTACGTACATGAAGAAGGTGCAGATCCAGAGGACTTCTCGTTCTACCTAGAAAGCTTCAAGTTCGGTATGCCTCCACACGGAGGATACGGTCTTGGTATCGACAGACTGGTAAAACAGATAGCCGAACTAGAGAACGTGAAAGAAGGTATCCTGTTCCCAAGAACACCGGACAGGCTAACACCTTAACTCTTTCCTTTTCCTTCTTGTCATAGTCTTTTTATTCAGTAGGCTGTAAACTGTTTTTACATGGCAGAGACCGTTCAGAAACAAGAGACAGAGACCTCTACTAAGATTAACAAGGTCACTTCTAAAGGATTCAAGTCCTTTCAACAAAAGACCGCCGTACCTTTCTTTGAAGGATTAACAGCGATTGTAGGAGAAAACGGGAACGGTAAAAGCAATATTCTTGACGCCATGAGCTTTGTATTCGGCCGTAGAAGCTCCAAGATCAGAGCAGAGAAGATGACACAGCTTATCTTCAACGGAGGAGAAAACCGTAAAGCCGCTGACTACGCCCATGTAACCATTTACTTAGACAACTCTAGCGGCATCTTCGACGAATTTTTAGAAGAAGACGAAGAAGCCGACGAAATAACTGTAGGCCGTAAAATTACGCGTGCCGGAAGCTCCATGTACAAATTCCAGGGAACCAACTGTAAAAAATCAGTTATAGAAGATATCAAACGGAAAGGCAACATCGATCCCGATGGATACCACTTCGTAAGACAGGGAAAAGTAACAGAGATTGTTGAACAAAGCGATGTAGATAGAAGAAAAGTAGTTGACGAGCTTTCAGGCGTATCAAAGTTCGATCAGAAGAAAGAAGAAGCTGAAGAAGAGCTTGAAGAAGTCGAATCCAAGCTTCAAGAACAAGAAATACTTTTAGAAGAGAAAAAGGAATACCTAGAGAAATTAAAAGAGCAGAAAGAACTCGCATTAAAATACAGAGAACTTGAACAACGTAAAGAAAAACTAGAAGCCTCTACACTAATAGTACGTAAAAGAGCATTATCCAACCAGCTAGCAAACATTAACACTGACGTATCCGATAAAAGAGAACGTATAGAAGAACTTGAAGAAGAACTAGAGGAGTTAGACGCTGAAATAGATCAGAAACAGGAAAGAATTGACGAAATTGATGAACAGCACTCCTCCGGAATGACGGATGTACAGCATCTGGAGAACCGTATAGAGAAAAAAGAAGGTCAGATAGAGAACAAACGTGACAAAGTAGAAGATCTAGAGGAAACCATTCAAGAGCTAGAAAAGATGAAGAACCGTCGGAACACAGGATCCCGAGCAGTCGACGCAGTTCTATCTATGAACAACAACAAGATTTTAGGTGCCTTCCAAGACCTTATCTCTGCCGACAACCGTTTTGCTGTAGCTGTAGAGACAGCTGCAGGAGGACATATGAAAGACGTTGTTGTAGAAGATAAAAACACTGCCTTAGATGCTATAAACTATTTGAAAAGAGAGAACATTGGAAGAGCACGGATGCTACCTTTAGACAAGATAAGTACCCGCTCAAAAAGCGCTAAGTCACAGATGGCTAAGAAAAAGAAAGGCGTAATAGGTTATGCTTCAGAAATAGTTAACTACGATCAGAAATATGCGAAAGCCGTAAACCACGTGTTTTCAGATACTTTAATTGCAGAAGACCTTGAATCAGTTAAAAATATTGACGGAATCCGTGTTGTAACTCTTGATGGAGACGTAATGTCTCGTGGCGGAGCTATGAGCGGAGGTAAGAAAAAGCAACGTAGAAGTAAGAACAAAAAGCTCTCTCAAAGCCTAGATCCGGAGAAAAAGAAAGAAGAGAAAAAAGAAGTAGAGAAAGAGATAGAGAAACTACAGAAAGATATCGCTGAACTAAAACAGATGAAAGAGAGGAAAGAAGACAAACAAGAAACAGATGAAGACCTAGTTCAAGAGAAAAAACAGATAAGAAAAGATCTGAGAGAGTTGAGAGACAAGAGACAAGATCTTTACTCAGAGAAACAGAAGATTAAGACCAAAGTTGACGATGTCGGCGGAAAAAAAGCACGGCTCAAAGCAGAACTAAGCAATGTCGAAGACGATTTAGAGGATTACGACTACGATGAAGACGAACTGCCAGGCCTAGACTCTTCTCCAGAAGACCTGAAAAAGAAAAAGAAGAAACTACTACGTAAACAGAACTCTATGGGTCCTGTAAACATGAGGGCTATAGACGAGTACAAACAACAGAAAGAAGAGTTTGACGAGTTTAACGAGAAGATATCCGAGATAAGGAGAGAAAAACTTGAAATTGAAGATATGATTAACGAGATTGAGAAGAAAAAACGGTCCTGTTTCATGGAAACCTTAGAACAGTTACAGGAAAGCTTCTCCCGTATCTTCACACAGCTGTTTGACGGCGGTAACGCCGAACTAGTTCTAGAAGATGATGATATAGACAAAGGACTGAAAATCAGGGCAGCTCCACCTAAGAAAGATCCTCACATAATACAGGCTTTATCTGGAGGAGAAAAAACTTTAACAGCTATTGCATTCGTATTTGCAATCTTGGAGTATGAAGAAAGTCCTTTCTACATCATGGATGAGATAGATGCTGCTTTAGATAAGAAAAACTCAAAGAAGCTTTCAGAGCTACTGAAAGACTACGCTGATGACAACCAGTTCATAGTTATCAGCCACAACGAGATAACTGTTAGACATGCTGAAAGAGCCTACGGCGTATCTATGAAAGAGGGTGTCTCTCGTATGAGAAGTATAGATCTAGACGCATAACGCACAAGTGATTACAAAATGGAATCTTACGAGCACTTCATTATTTCAGCAGTTGTAAGCCTTCCTCTAATTTACATGGTTGCAGGTTTTCCTGGTATAGTTTTGTTTACAGCCTACTGGCTTTACAGCATTGCTGCAGGCACTTTAATTGATCTGGACCACTTTATAATCTCCACTATAAGAGATAGGAACTTTAAGGAGGTTAGATTAGCTTTTTCAAGTCCTAAAAAGATTTTAACAGACAACAACGAAGCTCTGGACAACACTATACCAGAATGGAGCCGTTATATAAGCCATGTAGTCATACTTATAGGTTTTCCTCTACTGCTACTGAATTATAGTACAGTTCTAGCTGAGTTAACGTTCGCGGTTCTCCTAGTACATCTCATATCTGATATCTACGGTAGCTATAGAGAGTATTATTTAGAATAGAACCGGTCTACCAACCATACTTGTTAAATAGTAGAAATGTCTAAAAACATTGTTAGAGGGATTCAGTAAGAGGGGTTTTAGAATCAAGCATGGTTTGAGACATAATGGAACAGTATGAAATCAACGAACTAGCAGAGCAGCCCTGGGAAGAAACACTTGAAGTACTAACAGCAGATATGGATCCTCACAGTATAGATATCTGTCTTCTAACAGAGAGATACCGCGAATATATTCAAGAGCTTCAAGAGTTTGATCTGGAAGTTCCTGCACGCGCCGTAAGACTTTGTGCCGCACTTCTGAAAATAAAGACTTTAGCGGTTGCAGGAGAAGAAGTTGTAGAGGAAGAACCAGAAAACCCTATGGACTTTGAAGAGGAGGAAGAGTTTCTTGAAGACGAAGTCTATGAAGATCCTGAACCCTCACTTGAGACCGGTCCGGATTTAGATATACCTGTAAAACCTCGGCCACGTAGAAGAATGAGTCTTGACGAACTTAAAACTGCTTTAAACGATGCTTTAGAAGTTAAAGAGAGGCGTGAGGAGAGAAGAGAGCTGCGACAACAGATGGATGATCCTGTTGATATCGATGAGAAAAGTCTTGAAGAGAAGGTCAACTCTTTGTTTTCACGTGTTACCTCACTTGTATCTTCAAAAAGCAGGGAACGAATACCGTTCAACAACTTGGTAGAGAACGGTGATAAAGAGGAGAAGATCGAGAAGTTTCTACACGTACTACATCTAGAGAATGAACAGAAAGTAGAATGTATACAAGATGAATGGTTAGGCGACCTAGAAGTAAAGCCTCAACAGAAACCCGAGGTATTCAACTAAAAATGTATCTATCTTTTTCAATAAACAGGTCTGTACAGTAGTTATGGAAGAGAAAAAATCCCGGCTCGAGGCAGCGCTTTTTCTAAGCGAGGAAGCTTTAGACAACAAACAGATAGCAGACATCCTAGATCTTGGAAGTATAGGCTACGTAGACATGCTTATAGAAGAGTTCCAACAAGACTTAGAAGATGAAGACAGAGGTCTTGAACTTGTTGATACCCCTGAAGGCTACGAACTCAAAGTAAAGAAAGATCATTTAGAACATGTCTCGCATCTAGCCCCTCACCAAGACCTGAACGAAGGTCAGTTAAGAACGCTTTCTCTTATTGCTTACAACGCGCCTGTAGAACAGACCGATATTATCGATATACGTGGAAACCGGGCCTACCAGCATGTGAAAGAGATGGTGAAAAGAGGATTTATCTCAAAAGAGAAAGACGGTAGAACCGCTATACTTGATGTTACCGACCATTTCTTAGAGTACTTCGAGCTTGACTCTGTGGACGACTTCAAAAGACAGTTTGAAAACGAACAGGCAGGACGAGACTCAACTCAAGACGGTATCGATGCTTTCAACTAAGCGGGTTTTTTGTAACTCACCTTTCAAAAAGTAGTTTATGGAGCTTACCAGTTTAGACCTCTCACTTTTAATGAATGATTTAGACGAGTTAGAGAACGGTCATGTACAGAAAGTATACCAGAGAAAAGATGAGTTAACATTAGAGGTCTATGTAGGCGGTGAAGGTAAGAAACGTGTTATAATAGGTCCTAACCATGTTTTTCTATCAAAGTATAAACGTGACAATCCTCAGAAGCCTCCAGGATTTGCTATGGAGCTTAGAAAACATCTTGGGCGTATCACAAGTATAGAGCAGCGTGGTTTTGACCGGATACTTGAAATTGAGAGTGGAGACACCAAGCTAATATGCGAGGTCTATGGTAGAGGTAACTTCGTGCTTACGAAAGACAATAAGATTATAGGAGCATTAAGAGAAGAAGAATGGGCCGACAGAACCATCCGTGTGGGTGAAGAGTACAGTTATCCTGAACCAACTTTTGATCCTCGTGATACAGAGAGCCATGTTGAAACCTTGGGAGAAGGTGAAGTAGTACGTAAAATTGCTTCAGACCTGAGTCTCGGAGGAGTATACGCCGAAGAGATCTGTGAGAGAACCGGTATAGACAAACACAAAGCTGTTGACGATTTAGAGGAGGACGAAAAAACCAGGTTAGACGAGGAGATTAACGAAGTACTGTTCGGAGAGCTCTCACCACAGCTATATATCGAGGACGAAGATCCTGTACGTGCCTCCCCATTCGAACTACAGACCTACAGCGAGTACGATACCCAAGATGTTGAAAGCTTTTCCGAAGCCTTAGATACTTACTTCTATATCAAAGAGAAACGGAAAGAAGAGAAAAAACTCAACAAAGCATACAGAGAACGGAAAGAAGGTTTAGAAGCCCAATTAGAACAGCAGAAACGTAAGATACAAGGCCTAGAAAAGTCTTCAGAACAGAACCGGGAGACCGCAGAAAAGATATACGAAAACTACCAGGAGCTCGAAGAGATCAAAGAGATGGTTGAAGAAGCGCTTGACAAGTATGGCTGGAAAGAAACAGAGAAACGGATCAGTGAATCTGAAACCAGTGTTTCAAACAGGATTAAAGGATTCAACGAGCAAGAAAGATTTTATACTGTAAAAATTGATGGTGAAACCGTAAAACTTAAGCCAGGAGACAACTTAGAAGCTACAGCTTCAAGATACTACGACAAGGCTAAAGACTCCGAATCAAAGATTAAAAAAGTTAAAAAAGCGAAAGAAGAGACAGAAAAACAGTTAGACGGCCTTGAAAAAGAAGAGATAGATATAGAAGATGTCTTAGAAGACAAAACACAGAAGAGAAGTAAGAAATGGTTCGAAAAATACCGGTGGTTCTACTCGTCTGAAGGCTACCTCGTCTTATGTGGAAGAGACTCACAGACAAACGATATGCTTGTGAAAAAACATATGGAAAGTAACGATCTCTACTTCCATGCAGACTTCGACGGCGCTCCTAGCGTAGTAATAAAAGACGGGCAGGACTCCGGTGAAGAAACTCGCCAAGAAGCAGCCAAAGCATCCATAACATTCTCTAAAACCTGGAAAGCAGGTATAGGATCCGACAACGTCTACTATGTTGCACCTGACCAGGTTTCACAAGAGCCTGAGCCAGGAGAATATCTGCCGAAAGGCGCATTCATAGTTAGAGGAGACAGAAACTACTTAAGAAACGTTAAAGTGGAGGCAGCCGTAGGAGTATACGAGGTAGAAGAAGATGTCTATGTACCTGTAAGCGGTCCGGTAAAAGCTATAGAAGAGAACTGTTTAGAACATGTAGAGATAAAACCTGGCAGAAGTAAGAAATCAGAGGTCGCTAAAGAGATAAGATCTCGTTTTGACGACTACGACATTGACTTAGACTATATAATCCGTGTTCTTCCACCAGGAAAATCAAGTATTAAAAGTTAGAGCTCTCTAGCATCTTCTAGTTCTTCGAGAACACCTAGCTCTTCGGCGAACTCTCTGTAACCTTTTCTAATTGTTACTTCTGTTACACCTACAGTTTCAGCTATCTCTTTCTGCGATCTTTTCTCTCCTTCTAGTACCGAGGCGATGTAAAGCGCTGAAGCCACAACACCCTCAGGACTTCTTCCAGCTATCAAGCCTTTTTCCCGTACATCTTTTATTATCTGCCGGGCTTTCCCTCTTGTTCTACCGGAAAGGTCGAGACTTGAAGCGAATCTAGGAGTAAAATCTTCTGGTTTAGCAGGCACTACTCTTTTATCGAGTTCTCTGGCTACGTAACGATAGTTTCTACCTACTTCTGTTCTTTCAACTTCTGCAGCTTCTGCAACTTCATCAAGCGTTCTAGGAACGTTTTGCATCCTACAGACAAGGAAGATTAATGCAGCTACAATGTTTTCTACTCTTCGTCCTTTAACTACTTCTATCTCCCATGCTTTTTCGTAAAGTCTTGCCGACTCCTCATGAATTCTTTTAGGTAGATTGAGATCTTCTACAACTCTCTGCATTTCAGACAGTGCCAACCTCATGTTTCTAGGCTTGGATCCTGACAGCCGCCGGTCCCATTTTTTCATACGGTGGTAACGCCCTCTTTTATCCGCAGACATTTTGTCCATGTTCTTGCTTCCTATACGAGTGACTATACCGCGGTGATGCTTTGTGTAGGTTAAAGGCGAGCCTGTGCGTTCTTTTCTCTGTTTTTCCTCGAAGCTGAAGGCTCTTCTTGATGCAGACTGTTCTACAAGATTGTCTTCTAAGACGCCCCCACAGCTGTTACATACTAGTTCGCCAGAGTTCTTGTTTTGTATAAGGTTTTTAGAGCCGCAGAATGTGCAGCTACGTTTTTTAACAGTTTCAACACTATCTAGTTTGTTTTCCATAAAAAATCCCTCCCCGATTTAGACTTTCCTTATGAGCATTCAAGACCTTTCTCGCACTAAAACAACGTTTATAGAAAACTGTTGTTCCAAAAACTATTCTCAATTAAAGGTTTTAGATGTTCTATTCTAAACGAACAACTATTGCAGAGTTAAAAAGGAATATTGTTTTACTGTTACTATGAGACATAAATCCCTTCTAATCCTTTTAACAATAGTTTTGTTAACGTTCAACGGTTTGTCTGCAGAAGAATTCAGTGAAAGTGCAGAAACAACTCTTGAAATAGGTGAAGAGCTGAAGTTCGGAAACCATGTCATAGAATACTATAGAAACACACGAAACAACGAAGAACTCAAAATAGGATACGATACCGGAGAATCATTAAGAGTTTTAGAACGCATCACCCAAGACGAGATTTATGAGAATGAAGGAGAAGTAGTTCAGATCTCCGAAAATCTATCCCTTGGTATAAACAGGCTCTGGAGTAGTCCCGACGGAATATATATTGATCTTGAAATATATGCAGATAGCGAGACATTGAGCTCTGCAGACATGACTACGTCAGTACCTTCAAGCTTTCTGGCTCAACAAGGAGACGAAACTACTATAACTTTAGAGATAACTAATACCGGACTTAAAAACCAGACCTTCAGCTTAGACAGCAATCACAGCTCGCCCATTGACATCTCGTTCGACCTTGATGGCTTTACAGTATCAAACATCTATGTTCCTGCAGGAGACTCTGAATCATTAAACGCCGATTTATCTATACCTCAGAACACTGATCCCGGAGTCTATGAACTAGACATAAATGCGGATAATCGTACATCCCTCTCAGAAACAGTGGAGTTAGAAATTTTGGGGGCAGAACAAGAAAGAAACATGAATATGAATGTAAGAGATCAGTACTTGAGAGAACAGCCCGGCGAAACGGTTTCATCAACTATAGAAATCATAAACAATGGCGACGTGGCATTAAACAATATTGAGATAAATACAGAGGCTCCTGAAGACTGGAGCTATGAACTAGAAGCTGAAGAAATAGATGTTATACAACCTTTTGGCCGAGAAACTGTAGAAATAGAGCTTGATATACCTGCAGATGCGGATGTTGGCGACGACTTTATCGAAGTATCCGTACTATCTGACGAGACGGATGCAGAAGAAACTGAAGAGATACGGGTAAACATCGTAGAAGAAAGTAATATGAACTTAGTAGGCGCAGCTCTAATGGCTCTCAGCCTTATGATGCTATTATTTGTCTATAGAAAGTTTGGACGGAGGTAAAAGCTAATGAATAATGTGGTAGAGCTTGAAGAGATAGAAAAGAGTTATGGCGATTTAAAGGTGCTCAAAGACATAACTCTATCCGTAGAGGAAGGAGAAATATTTGGTATTCTAGGACCTAATGGCGTAGGTAAAACCACGCTATTTCAAACAGTTATAGGTCTGATTAGACACGATGCAGGTACTATAAAGATTCAAGGAAAGTTGCACGACCATAGCAAAGAAACCAAAGCTAAAATAGGTTATTTATCTGCCGACGTAAATTTCTATGAAAATAGAACTGCCGAAGAGAACTTAGAGTTTTTTGCAGATCTCGCTGAGAAAAAAACTGATCTAGACGAGTTTTTGGAGCTTGTAGATCTTAAAGATGAAGCAGACAAAAAGGTTAAAGGTTTTTCCACAGGAATGAAGAAACGATTAGGTATAGCTCAGTCTTTAATCAAAGATCCTGAGATAATCATCTATGACGAGCCCACAACCGGTTTAGATCCTCAGGGAAAAAAAGAGTTCAAAGATCTAATCAGAAAAATAAACAGAGAGAAAGATAAAACCATTATACTTTCTTCACATGCGACTACCGAAGTAGAATCTCTTTGTGACCGCTTCGCAGTCTTAAAAGACGGAGTGGTAATGGCTTGTGGAACAAAGGAAGAATTAAGCAGCTCTAATAGCAGCTATAAACTTCTTTTAAAAACTGAGAATAATGATAAAACCGAAAAAATACTTGAAGAAAAAAATCTAGATTTTAAACGAAAAGATGGCTGCTTACTAATCAAAACAGAAAGAGATATACGGAATAATCTATTCGAAACACTTGTAAAGAAAAACATTACTATTTCTAAACTTGAAATCGAAGAAGAAACCCTAGAATCAGCTTATCTAAAACTTACAAGTGATTAAAATGGGTTCTAAGTGGGACATCGGTCGTAAGCAGCTTGAAGATACTTTTTCGAGCAGAAAATTCCTTCTTATCTTCGGCCTTTTCTTACTTCTTTCAGTAGGTTCAGTACATTTAGGCGTAAACGAGTTTGAAGAGGAGATGGACAGGTATGAACAGGGCGCCGGCGCTGCTCCTGACGAACCTTCACTTATTGATGTATTTGGGTTTATGGCAGGTTTTAACCTGCCTCTTGCAGCAGGCATATTAGCTATATTACTGAGTTATGATTCAGTTTCAAAGGAAAGGGAAGAAGGAACAATAGAACTTCTGCTTTCTTATCCTGTTTATAGGGACGAAGTTATTAACGGCAAATTCTTGTCAGGTTTATTTACAGTGGCCTTAGCTCTTCTAATTGCTTTCATAGCTGCATCAGGATATGTTATATTTAGAATCGGCCAATTACCTGAGCTTTCCGAAGTTTCACGCTTAGGTTTTATGTGGATAGGAAGTGTGGTATATATGGCTTTCTTTTATGGCCTAGGTATACTTTTTTCAACAGCATTAAGATCTAGTAGAAGAGCTTTAATTTCTTCAATGGTTTTACTTATGATTTTTATAGCTACACCATTTCTCCTTGGTATGGTTGCAGGACATATATATGAGTACGATAGTTCTGCTAACCATCACGCTCAACCTAGTCAGATTGAAGTTGTTGACACAGAAGTGGAAGGCGAACGCATTATAGAGGATCGACCTGAACCCGATCATAGTTCCGGAGATTCTAGGGAAGAAGTCATGGCAGAAAGAACAAGATTTACTGAACGTTACTCCCGATTTTCTCCCTCAACTAGTTACCAGAATTATGTAGGACTAATGATAGGTACAGAGTATGATGGCGAGTTTCCTCCAACATTGGAAGAGAGTTTACAGCAGGCATCAGGGTATCTTGTTTTCTTAATTAGTCAAACTATGCTAGTTTTTGCGACCGCGTACACTATTTTCATGAGACAAGATCTCTAAACACTTTTCAACACATGTTCCCTACTTTTTGTTAGAATGGTTACAAGAGCAGCAATTCTTGTTTTGATAACTGTTTTGATGTGTTTTAGTGCTACAAGTTATGACGACAGCTTTTATCCTGAAGATAATGAAGCAGATATATGGGCTTACTACAGCGTCAACAACTCTTTTGATGGCGTATCCAACTCAATTAATATTATAGTTGAAAATCCTGTTTCCGAAACAAATGAAACTCTGGAAGACTGGAGAGAGGCCGAAGGAACAGATAGATATGCCTACTTAGAGAGAAACGGCTCCGGCGAGTGGCTTGAAGAATACTCGCAGCTAGAGAAAGGAAACTACTACAGCAAACGCAAACATCTAAGACTTTACAATGCCGGAGACTCCACTATAATCCAAGGTCATAAAGAGTTTTGGAACTGGTTCACATTAAGACACGAAGTCGTAAGTAACGAGAAAACAGTAAACGAAGTAGAAAACAATCTGGCTGATAGCACCAAGAATATAACTAAGTATGATGCAGGCAATGATGATTTTCTTGATTCAAGCGGATGGATTACCGTTATACAGCTAAGCCTTATTACTTTAGTAGCTATGCTTAAACCTCTCAAAAACATGAGCAAGTACAAAACAGAGCTAAAATTATTTTCTCTAACCGTTAGCACACTTCTAGTTCTCAAAAGTATACCGATAGCTCTTGAACCTACTTTAAACGTCAACAACCATTTAATCACGTTTACTTTCTACATTCTAATTTTCTCCATGCTACCTTTAACGGTATACAAAAGCTCTACAGAGAACAGAACTATTCCAAGTATCTACTCGCTTCTTACCGCTTTCTTACTGGTTTTCTTTATTGATGCAGCTTTGTTTAAAACAAGCTATATCCCTAGTAGCTACGTTCTACAGTACTTTGGATTCGGAATAATAGTTTCCTGTCTACCCCTAATTAAGTCGTCAAAGGTCAAGTTAACCTATAATCTAGGAATTTGGATTACGGTCTATGTTTTATGGCTGACAGCAGCAAATCTAGGATTTATCTAAACACCTATTCTGCTCTCTCAGTACAACAGTTTTACCGCAACAATTATTGTATAAAGAGATACAGTATTAGCTTTTTGAGGTCTTAACAAGAATGAGCGACAAGTACTCCAGACGCCAAATTATTGCTTTAGGAGGTATATCCAGTCTTTCAGGCTGTTTAGACAGAGTGCCAGGATTAGGCGACGACGAGCCTGAAGAACCCGAAATCCATGCCGATATGGCTGTCAGAGCTGAAGAAGCTGAAGCAGAGATACTAGAAGACGAACTTCTACTAGATTACGAAGAAGCCGACGAAAGAGTTATAGCTGACAGCGCAAGAGTAGAACTAACTATTTTAAGAGATGTCGGTATAGGAGATGCTCAAGAGTACCGTGTAAGCGCTAAAGCAGATCTAGGACGTAACATCGATGATCTTGAAGGCTATGTTGAAGAGGATAGACAAACACTAATAGATAAACTCAGTGAACCTTCCTACGACATGACAACCGTAGTGTTCGAACATTTAGAAGAGTATGACGCTGAAGAGAGAAACGTGCATCAGACACGGCTAACGCAGTACCAAACACGTTTTCACGGTAGAAATGAAAATTTTGTCCGTTATAGGATAAGTTCTGAGCAGCTTAGAGAGTTTGAAGAGGAAGAAGATTACTTAGAACATTTTATAGATAATGCAGAAGTCCATATAGATGGCGACACCTATTAAACCACGTATCCTATCAGAGCAGTCAGTAAAACCGCCATGAAAAATGCGGACACCCATGCTGCTACAGTAAAGCCTATCTTGTGTAAGTCGTTGTTAGACTTACCTTCAACCATTCCGCTCCCTATCACTGCAGCTATAATAGCCAAGTTAGCTGAAATCGGAGCCCCTATAATTACTCCTGCCTGAGCCGTTATTCCTCCTGCTGCAAGAGCTGCTATTGAACGTCTAGGACCGATATTTGAGTAGTCATATGAAACCGCCTTTATTATACGCGGAGAGTACATCCAAGTACCTAAAAGTATTGCAATAGCGCCAAACCACAGTAAAGCAGTTTGAGAGTAACCTAAAGCAGACATTGGACCTGCAACAAGACCTACTGAACCTGCCCCAGTTGTATAAGCCATATAAGATGCCGAGATTAAAAGTAGATATCTTATAGGTTTTTTGGCATCTTTCGGAATATATTTCTGCAGTAAAATTGCAGTAAAGTATGCAATAATAAGTGACGCAAAAGGCACAACAAACCAGTAAGCTACCACGTCAAACAGTTCTGCCCAGTTAACAGCATCTCCGAAACCATAAGCACTTCCTACTATAGCTCCAGTAGTGGTGAATGCGGTTGGCATCGGATAATCTGTTAGAACACTTACAATAACCAGTAGTCCTGCAACAAAAAGTATTGCGGCTGCCTGAGCAACCTGTATTTCTCCCATTAACAGTCCTGAACCCATTGTGTCCGCGACATTTTGTCCTTGTAGAACTGATCCTAGAAATGCAAATATTCCTGCAATCATTGCAGCTCTTAGAACGTTCATTGCTCCTGAAGAGCTTACAGGTCCGAAGGTTGCAGCAACGCTCGATGCACCTATTGATATACCCATAAAAAGGGCAGCAACCATCGTTATCAGAGTGATAATTTCAAACATTACTTATCTTCCCTAAATCTTGTCTGTACATCGTTTCTACACTCTTCATCAGGTATGTTTACTCCTAATATGTATCTACCATTTTTCTGAGAACGCATATCAACAGAAAATTCTTTAGTATCGAAGAAATAAGGGTTGAATCGTAGCATCATGTCGGAATAGATTGTTTCTTCAAATTTACGGACCGACGTTATCGTTTTTGACATTACAAAGTTGCTAACTTCTTTTGAAGCATCTTTGATCTCCCGATCTGGCTTTTCGCGTTTACCTACTTTTTTACCTGCTTCAGCAACTTTTTTAGAAGCCTCAACTAAATCTTTGGAACCATTACTATCTTCTTCAGGCTTTTTCTTATCTATAGATGCCTGTTTAACCGTTTTTTTCTTTACTTTCTCTGTATCATCTTCTTTTCTCGGTCTCCACTCCTTATATTTTTTTATCGAGTCATTTTTGATAGAGGTGTCTTCTATAGCTTTTTCAACATCTTCTGCAAAGTCTGTAATCTCTTCCCAGTCGCCTTCTTTTTCTATACCTGAATTAGTATGCTTGACGTCTTTTGGCTCCGTCATCCTATAATGTAGAAGACAAGTAAGCTCAATAAAAAGGGTTTCGGTTCCGTAAAAAAATTCTTTAAAAACAATAGATTCCTGCCCTCTTACAACGCAGAATTTAAGTTAGACTCCTTATTTTTTCTTTCAAATCCTCTGTAACCGCTTTTTTAGACCTCTCTCCATCTATTATATTCCAGCCCTGATCTTTGGCTACTTTCCTACCATTTTCATTAGCCTTTTTCATATAAGAATCATCTAATTCATGGATATCTTTTTCTTTATCCGACATACGTCTAACAGACTCTTCAACAGACACATCTATATAGAAGACAGTATCTGCATCAGGTAAGTCTGCATCAATTGCTTTTACCTGTCTAAGTTTTTCATTCCATTCTTCTCCTTCGAAATCAACAAGCTGATGTATCAGATTTGCTTCTCTATAACGGTCGGCAACTATTATCCCTCCTGCAGACAAGTATTCAGCTATTGTTTGTTTGAACTGTTTTCTATCTGCAGCATAGATATCTACAATTGTCTGAGTTGAGAGCTCATCCCTATTACCGAACTCCTCCTGTAGGTAAGCGTTTACGACTCTTCCTCCAGGCGTTTGATGATATGTTGGGAAAGATAGTCTCCAGACACCGTTCTCTAATGAGTCTTCAACTTTATCATAATCAGGATCGGGATATTTGCCAGGCATCCTCGAAATTATCTCTTCTTCCTTTTTTTCAGAGATTTCGCTCACATTTGACTCTCTTAACCACTCTGAAAGTCTTTCAACTTGAGTCTGTTTTCCTGAAGCATCCGGACCTTCTACTACGATAAAGGTTCCTGGGTAAGAATTTTTCCGCATTACAGAAATTAATCGGAGAGCCCAGCTATTTAAAACAAAACGAGTATTCCATTTCTATGTTGGACAACCACGAGCTCAAAAGTCTAGGAATAGGATCAGCACTGGTACTAGTAAATATTGCTTTAATGCTCGTGTTTGCCAGAACATTCCTAGTAGACGTATTTAACTATGTTTGGGGTCTAGGAGCAATAGTCGGAATAATTGTATACGCAGTACCTCTTATTGCAGGAAGCTGGCTCGGAAGAAAAGGTATTGAAGAAAACAACCTTGGTTTAGCCGGTATCGGTATCTCGCTTCTAATGCTTGCATACGGATCGTTTGGAGGAGGTATAATAGCCCAGATAGGAGACTTTGGAACACAAGTAGTTGTATTGGCTGTAACAGCCCTAATCACAACTGCTATAACAACTTTAGCAGGATTATACGTTTACTGGACTGATAGAAACCTTTCAAAAACAGGTCACTACTCGAACATTGCATTCTTAGGAGTTTTCGTAACAGGTTTCATAGGAACATTTGTACTACCGCTCCTACTACTAACCTTTATACTTGCATTAGCAGGATTCCTACTGTATCTTGTCTATGAAGTCTGGAGAATGAAAACCGAAGCAGTCAGCCCCGAACTAACAGGTCTCGGACTCTACATCGCTTACGCAGGTGTCTTCATCCACGTACTTCAGATCGTGGCTCGGCACTACATAGAAGAGTAAAAAACCATTAAACATTCTCTAAACCTATTTTTATTCTATGAAGTATCCTCTGAGAAAAATCGTTACAGGTATTGAAAGACGTATATCTCCTTTACTTGGAAAAGTTCTCTGGCCTCCTACAGGAGCAAACGTAGTATGCTGGACAAACGAAGAGAAAAATGAGCTTGTCTTACTTGATGTAGACGGAACATACAACTTTCCGGCCGGAATGATAGAACACGGAGAACATCCAAGAGAAGCAGCTGAAAGAGAGTTCAAGGAAGAGACAGGACTAGACGCAGAGATCAAAGAATTTCTAGGCGTTAAAACTGTTTGGAACGGTATACACGGACTACATTTCTTCTACGAAGCAACTTTGGACAGTAATTTTGAGACCCGTAGCTCAGGATGGGAAGGAGAACCAACAATTGTTGAAAGTGAAGAGGTCAGCGAACTTTTAGACCAACTTCCTGATCCGAAAGAAACATAGTAAGTAGACACAAAAATAGTTCTCAGTATGGAGCACCAAGATCTTTCTGAAGCAGATCCTGAAATATACAAAGCACTGAAAAAAGAAGTGGACCGTCAAGAGTCCGAAAGCCTGGAGATGATCGCCTCTGAAAACTTTGTACCTAAACAGGTTTTACAAGCCCAAGGAAGCGTTCTAACTAATAAGTACTGTGAAGGCTATCCCGGTAAAAGATACTATGCCGGATGTAAACACCACGACAAGGTTGAAAACTTGGCAAGAGAACGTGCATGCGAAATATTCGATGCCGAACACGCTAATGTTCAGCCTCACTCAGGCTCAACAGCAAACTTTGCAGCATACTTCGCAGTACTGGAAGCGGGAGACAAAATATTAGGTCCAAGACTTTCTCACGGAGGACATCTAACTCATGGCCACGGCGTAAACTTTTCAGGAGATCTCTTCGACTTTGAACCTTACTACATAAACGAAGAGACAGAAAGATTTGAGAAAGAAGATATAATTGAAGCCGCGAAAGAACATGATCCTGAGCTTATTGTATGCGGTTTCTCTGCTTATCCACGTGAAATAGATTTCCAAGCGTTCCGTGAAGCTGCTGACGAAGTCGACGCCATTCTCATGTGCGATATTGCACATATTTCTGGTCTTGTGGCAACAGGGGAGCATCCAAGCCCTTTCCCTGAATGCGATATTGTAACCACTACGACCCACAAGTCTATTAGAGGCGCCAGAGGAGGCATGATACTTTGTAAGGACGAGTACGCTGAGAAAGTGGATAAAGCAGTCTTTCCTTACAGTCAGGGAGGTCCTTTAATGCATCAGATAGCAGGTAAAGCCGTATGTTTCAATGAAGTTATGAAGCCTGGTTTCAAAGAGTACTCTAAACAGATTAAATCAAATACAAAAGCTTTAGCCCGTAGTCTTCAAGAAAATGGTTTAGAACTGGTTTCAGACGGTACCGACAACCACTTGGTTCTAGTAGATCTTAGAGACGAACAGGTTACAGGTAAAGATGCGGAGAAAGCTTTAGAAGAAGTTAACATTGTTGTTAATAAGAATACTGTTCCTTATGATCCTGAATCTCCTTTCGTAACTTCTGGTATCCGTATCGGTACTCCGGCATTAACTACTCGGGGTATGGATGAAGAAGTGTTTGAAAGAATTGGCGAGATGATTGCGGAAAGAGTTAATAACCCTGAAGATGAGGATGTGGAGAGAAGCGTTAAGAGAACTGTTTCAAAGCTTTTAGACGAGTACCCTCTCTATGAGGATTCTGGTGTCGAGTTCTAGGCTTTTTTCAGTCTGAGCTCGTATCCAAATCCTTCTTCAGTTACTGAGGCTTCCTGACAGTATTCTATATTACCATTGAATGTTTCGGTGATCTCTCTACTAATGTATAGTCCAAAGCCTGTTCCTTTACCGTGGTCTTTCTCAAATATTTCTTCAGGGGTTTCTCCGTTAAGTCCTGGTCCGTTGTCGCCAACTCTGAATACAATATCGTTTTTATCTTGGTAAACTGTTGCTTTTAGTTCGGCTTCTTCATCTTCTAAAGCGTTTTCTGTTTCTGAACCGTATTTTCGCCAGTTTTCACCAGTAGTTTTGGAGATTATTTTTGCTGCCTGGTTAGCGTTTACTTCAGTGTTTTTAGGTAGTTCATAACTTATATCTGCGTTGTAATCTTCTTCTAGTATCTCTGTTATTTCGTTTAGTTCGATTCTCTGTTCGCCAGAAGGGTCTGAATGTACTTCTTGATAGTCTTTCAGACACGACACCATCTCTACTACGTTGTCCACTCTAGTACCTAGATCTCTTTCGAACCTTTCCGAGTAGCCTTCTAATCTCTGGGCTGTCTGTGGAGGCATCCAGTTATACTTATCTAGAGAGTCTAAGACTTTGTTTGTCTCTGTTAGGAACTGTTCTACTTCTTGGCGGTTCTGACTTATCTCTTTCATGAAAGGGTTTTCAGGCTCTTCATGGCGCTCTGATTCCTCTAGATAACCTGATATCACTGTCACCGGGTTACCTAGCTCGTGTCTAAAAGTTCTGTACAGAGAGATGTCTCTTTCTCCAAATATCATTCTGTAGCCATCGGAACCTTTCTCCAAATCCATTTTTTATATCTCTCCAGTAACAAATCTGTCTTATATGTTTAAATATTAAACCCTTCTCAGAGAAAAAGTTAACTTAAGAAGGGGCGAAAAAGCTTGGAACAGTATCTCAAACTAGTTGAAAACATTCTAACAGAAGGAAACTACAAACCCAACAGAACCAGCGTAGACACAGTATCAACATTCGGACAGTTCTACAAAATAGATTTATCCGAAGGATTTCCACTACTTACAACCAAAGACATGTCTGGATACCGGTGGAACTCACTGATCCATGAACTACTCTGGTATTTCTCAGGTGAAGAACATATCAAGAATCTTCGAGAAGAAACTAAGATCTGGGACGCCTGGGCTGATGAAGAAGGATTGCTTGAAACTGCGTACGGCCGTTTCTGGAGACGTTATCCTATACCTAAAGAATCTGATCAGTTGGAAGGCGAAGCCTGGCCTGGAAAGAATCATAAATGGGTTAACGAAGAGGAGAATGGAAGACTTACTTTCGATCAAATAAAGTATGTTATCGATCAGTTGAAAGAGAATCCTAAGTCCCGTAGAATTGTTGTAAACGCCTGGCATCCTTCAAACGCTACAGTTTCTAAACTTCCGCCTTGCCATTATAGTTTCGTATTCAACGTTCAGGATGGAAAACTTAACACGCATCTTACACAACGTTCGGCAGATACTGCTCTCGGAGTACCGTTCAATATCGCAGCCTATGCTATAATCACAAGGTTAATAGCTAAAGAAGTAGGTCTTGATCTAGGAGAGTTTGGACACACCTTGGTTGATGCTCATCTCTACTGCGGAGAAGATGAGAGAGGGGAATGGTACGGAGAAAATATTGAGGAACTCCAAGAAAGAATGAGCAAAGTAGAAGAAAAAGAAGACTACCTAAAAATCCGAGAATGGATACTCGAAAACGCTCCAGAAGAAGAAAACAAAGGAAAAGATCATATACCCGGAATGCTCAAACAGCTGTCACGAGAACCAAAAGAAAGGCCGGCACTAGATATAGCCGACAAGTCTTTAGACGAACTAGAGTACAAAGACTTCAAACTAAGAGACTACGAACCGCATCCAGGACTAAAGTTCGGTATAGCCGAATGACCACGAAATACCGTGAAATAGTCAAAGATCTGGAGAGCCGCAAGAACAACAAGTCAGATCCTACGCTAGAGAAGACTCGGAATGCGTTAAAGGAGCTTGGAAACCCTCAAAACAGTTACAAAACTGTTTTAGTCGGAGGTACAAACGGTAAAGGTTCTACAGTAGAGATGATATCTGAAGGGTTACAGAGCAAAGAGTTCCGAGTTGGAACCTTTACCTCTCCACATCTAGTAAGTTGTAGGGAAAGAACTCGTGTAAATCAAAAGAAAATTAGCAAGGACTGTTTCGTGAAGCTTTTCAAAGAGATAGAAAGATTTAGTCCGGGCTTATCGTTCTTCGAGTTCACAACTGTTTTAAGCTATCTCTACTTCGACAGAAAGAACGTTGACTACGCTGTGGTTGAAGTAGGAATGGGTGGCAGACTAGATGCCACCAACGCTGTAGACAACAAGTACGCCGTAATAACGAATATTGGTAAAGATCACTCCGCATATCTTGGAGAAACCAGAGAGGAGATAGCCCGTGAGAAAGCAGGCATAATACCGAAGAACGGTAAACTAGTTACAAGAGAAAACTACTCCTCTATCATTAAGCTAGCAGAAGACCGGAATACAGAGATAGTAAAACCCGTAAAGATAGAGCAGAAAGGTTCAGAATATTACTACGATGAGAAAAAATTTACCATACCTTTAGAGGGTGGTTTCCAGAAAGAAAACTTAGAAACTGCAGTAAAAACTATAGAAATGCTTGAAGAAAAGATTGAGAAGCCTTCTGAAGCTTTTGGAAACCTTTACTGGCCTGGAAGAATGGAGAAAATCTCAGAAAATCCTTTGTATATTCAAGATGGTGCTCACAACCCTGACGCGCTAAAGAAGGTTATACCTGATTATCCTGAAGACTTTGTATGTGTTTTCAACGCTGTAAAATCAAAAAACACTAGGAAAATGATTGAAATAATTGAGAGTAAATCCTCCAAACTATACTTAACAAGGTCAACAGTATTCACTGCTGAGAAACCAGAAAAAATTGCAGAACATGCTTCAATCCCTTTTGAAGTAATTGAGAGTCCTTCTGAAGCTGTAAAAAAAGCTAAGAACGACGGTAAACCTGTTGTGGTGACAGGTTCTCTTTACCTGCTTGGCGATTTAAAGAAGACTTCTAAATAAAAAAAGTTTCAGAGATAAAGAGAAAAAGAAAAATGTAAGAAAAGGTTTAACCGAAGATTGAAGCTACTCTAGAGAATACTCCCGGACTCTCTGTTGGTGATTCAACTGCTAATCCTGTAGGAGTCTCTTCTACTTCTGCTTGTCCTGTTTCTTCAAGAACTTGAGCTGTGTCGTCCATACTGTTCTCGACACTTTCAACTCTTGATTCAAGACTTTCTAGCTCTTCTTGTTGAGCTTCAATTGTTTCTTCTTGTTCTTGGATTACATCCTGTTGAGCTTCAATCGTTTCCTCTCTATCTTCAACTGCATCCTCTACAATTGAAGTAACTTCAGATTCGCCAAGACCTGTTGAAGCAGGTGCTGAAGGAGCTACATCCTCTGCGATCTCTTCAATCTCAGAAACAGACCTCTGAGAGTCGGTGTTAGCTTCAAATCGAGACCATTCCTCTTCATTCTCGCTTACCTTCCAATCAGCAAACGTGAAAGCTACCTCGTTGTTATCTAGTGCCTCCTCAGTAGGGTAATAAGGCCTCCACTCAACATCACCCTCAACCTGAGAACTATCAAGTCCTGTAGGATCACTCCAGTAGTTCTCTGTTGCATCTAGAACTTCTTCGTGTTCTTTTGCGTCAATAGATGTTTCTGAGACAAATTTATTAGATCGAATTTCAGTCTCGGAAGGGTCATAAGATTCTAATTTGACAGACTCTATCGCTTTTTGAGAGTCAATTTTGTTATTTTCTACTGTTGTTGACCGAACTTCTTCTTGGAGGGTTACAGCCGTATCAGCTGAAATTATATTCCCCTCAATTTTTAGGTCCTCAACATGATTTCCTTCTTCTGTCCAGTCGAATAAGTCACCAAAGTAGTTTCCGCTGGCTCCGATTGCTGAGGCTCCTTGAATATCAAATTCGTTACCAAGAATCTCTACAGCTTTGGAGTCAGTTACTACAATTCCTGTTGATGTCCATTCACCTTCATCTTTCTCCTCTTCTAAGTTGTGGGCAAACAAATTGTCATTAATTTTTGCTCCATCAGAGTTCCTCAAACTGATAGCATTTGCGCCATCTGTTGTAAGAAAGTCAATAAATTCAAATCCTGAAATCTCTACATTCTCTGCTTCTTCAATGACAAAAGAAGTCTCTGAATCACGGTCAGCTTCTTCAGAAGATTGAATTGTTGCACCGTCTTCACCAGTTAAACGCAAATCATCCTGCCTGATTTTAACAGTCTCTTCTAGTTCATAATTTCCTGCTCCAACCTTTATTTCGTCTCCTTCCTCAGCTGTATCAACAGCGTCTTGAATACTAGTATAGTAAGCTTCTTGATCAGCGTTTTCTATATCTCTATCGTAAGCAGAATCTGAAACCTCTACAGATTCTACCAGGTTACTATTCAGAACTTGGTAAGCTGTTTCCTCAGAGTTCTCTACATCAATCCCATTTATTTTATTTGGAATGAAAATTAACTTAATTTCTTTGTTACCATATTCTAGGACTTCGTTATCTTCAACCTTAAGATTGAAAGAAGTTTGCTCTGATTCTGCACCATATGTCCAAATTCCTTCGTCTGTTGCTTCGGTCACAGTATTTCCAACAATTTCTACCTCAGCGTCTTCGGAAGGATATAATCCTATAGCTCCTGTGACTTTGTTATCCTGGACAGTTACATCTCCTCCACTGTCGCCACCCCAGTGACCTAAAGCTAATCTTGAAAGGTCTTCAGGATTTGCTTCAACTACATTGTTGACGACTTCTGTTCCTTCAGTACCTTGGAACTCAATCACATTATCTGCTTCTTGATCAACCACATTTACTCCCTCAACTCTTACATCATCTGAAGTGATAGTGATTTGGCCTTCAATAATTGCCTCTTCTTCACGTTCAGAGTCTCCTGAATTATCTGTATTAGGGCCTTGAAGAGTTAGTTCTTCAACATCGATAGCGATATCTTCCTCATATGTTCCTGCTTCAAGTTCTACAATATCTTCTGAACCTGCTTCATCTATCGCTTCCTGAATTGTATCATAATCCTCATCCACCATAATTGTGTCTTCTGCTGCTACTCCTGTTGAGAATAGTGCGAAGGACACGAATATTATTGTTAGAAATGTTGTACTTTTCGTAAAACCGTTTTTTAAGTTGTATTTGGATGTATTAGTCATTTGTTGTTCTCCCCTCTTTAAATTTTAAGGTAAAAAATGATTTCAGAAATGAGTTTATTAAGGGTTTTTCTATAACGCAACGTGTTTTAGCTTCTAAAACTTGGTAATAGTCAGTTTCTTGAATACTGGCGAACAATCAGTTAACTTATGAAAAAGGTTATTGTTGCAGCAGTTTCAGAAAACGGTGTTATAGGCAGGGACGAAGATATCCCTTGGTATTTTCCTGAAGATTTGAAACATTTCAAAGAGGTAACCCTCAATAATCCTGTTGTTATGGGTCGTAAGACTTTTGAGTCGCTTCCAGAGGATTACAAGCCTTTACCGGACAGAACTAATATTGTTTTAACTCGTTCAGGTCCCGATCTCCCTGAGAGTGTAAAGGTTGTGAACAGTCTTGAAGATGCATGGAGCACAGCAGAAAAATTCGGAGAAACTGTTTACGTGATAGGAGGCTCAAGCATCTACAGACAGGTCTTGGATGAAGCTGATAAAATGGTTTTAACCCGTATACACGACCATTATGAAGGCGACACATTTTTCCCGGACTGGAACACAGAAGACTGGGAGCTAGTAGAAGAGGATAACCGCGGAGAGCTCTCATTTTTAGAGTACGTAAGAACTTAGGAAAGGAAAAGGTTGATATGAATAAAACTTCTTTTAGAAGATTTATGAGAGAGTCTGAAAGAGACGCATTAATTATTGTAGCCTCATGTGTGATCATAGGGCTGTCCCTATACAGTTTAATCGGTATTCCTGATACGTCTTTCGGAGCTGTAGAAGTACATAATATCCATGCCGAAGGAAACCTTATTTCGCTTCATACCGGATGCCACATACTAAGTATGAGTACTTCTCAACCCCAGATTTCGTCTATAAACCAAGAGTTCGAGAACGAGACCACAAGACCTATGACTCACGATCTTGCTTTAGATCTTGTAGAGAGCAGTGGTTCAAGTGTTGAAACTGTCAAGATCCATAGCTTTCAAAACGGTACATACTACAGCGACATAATCCTTAGCAATGGTGAGAAAGTTGACGCTCGTCCTTCCGATGCTTTAGCACTTTCTCTACGAACCGACTCCCCTGTTAAAGTAGATAGAAATCTTCTTCATAGCGAAGGCGAGATGGTATGTGACCACTTCGTCTGAAAAATAGCATTAGTAGTTTTCAGACTAGAGCCTAACAACAATTTGGAAAGCCAGAGAAGTAGAGTCATAAGACTTCAACCTCCAGTTACTATATTATGAAATTAGAAAACCTAGATCTACCAGAGAAAATTAAACAAGATTATCTGGATTCTGGTATAGAAGTCTTGAATCCTCCACAGCAGAAAGCTGTTGAAAACGGTTTAATGGAAGAAGAAGATTTAATTATTGCTTCTCCAACCGCTTCAGGTAAAACATTTATTGCAGAGTTAGGGATAGTTAACCAAGTAGTTAAAAACAAAGGTAAAGCTGTTTACATCGTTCCTTTAAAGGCTTTAGCCTCAGAGAAGTACGAAGATTTTACAGAACGTTATGAAGATCTTAACGTTATGATGTCGGTAGGAGATAAAGACGAGTCCGGAGACTACCTAGAAACCGCGGACATAGTAATTGTTACATCTGAAAAACTGGACTCCATGCTCCGACACAACCCTTCATGGATACACGATATCAACTTAGTGGTGACCGATGAAATACATCTTTTGACTTCGCCTAACAGAGGTCCTACACTCGAAATAACACTTACACGGTTAAGAGATATACTAGATTTCCAGATGCTGGGACTGAGCGCTACCATAAGCAATTCGAACGAACTAGCTAACTGGCTGGACGCAACACTTGTCGAATCAAGCTACAGACCAGTAGAGCTAGAAGAAGGGATCATGCACGGAAACGAAGTAGAGTTCTACCCTGAAGACTACGAACC
>LFCJ01000196.1_pt1 | contig 35332 bp, 43 predicted proteins | sample 643141 | NCBI WGS metagenome assembly LFCJ01 (sample SAMN03766243, study PRJNA286221) | soda lake metagenome | biome: soda lake; feature: Kulunda steppe; material: water; isolation source: sample B1-Br-g2 brine of Lake Bitter-1 | place: Russia: Kulunda steppe | collected 2010-07
CCTCGAGCACGAATACGAGATCGGCGTCCTCACCGGTCGACCGGCAGCAGAGGCCGAAATCGCCCTCGAGCGGGTTGGTCTCGATGACGTGGTGCCGGTCGAACACCGCTTTACGATGGACGATTGGGAGGAGGGGAAGCCACATCCACGAGCGCTAGTGACGTTAGCCGAGCGGTTCGGTGCCGAAAGCGTCGTCTTCGTCGGTGACACGCTCGATGACGTCCAGACGGCGGTCAACGCCACCAAGGACGACCCCACGCGGCGCTACCACGGCGTCGGCGTCCTCACCGGTGGGCTAACCGGCGAATCGGGCCGTCAGCTGTTTTCCGAAACCGGCGCCAGTGCCGTCCTCGAGTCGGTCAACGCGTTGCCGGAGCTTCTCGAGTGAGACAGACAGGCATGGTTTGCCGGTGACCGCTGCCTCGAGTGAGCCGCTAACCAAATAGAACAGACCGGCTGAGCCGAGTTGACGGGTGTGTTTTTGCCGTCGCCGTCCGTACAACAGGTAATGTCAGGCCACGAGTGGCGAGCCGACGCTGTGGATGTGGGGTCCAGCGCGCTGTGGAGCGGCGTCGAATCGACGGCGGCGGCACTCGACGAATCCGTTCGCGTCGACGTCGCCATCGTCGGTGGCGGCCTTGCCGGCCTCGCGGCGGCGACAGCGATCCGAGACCGTAACCGGTCGGTCGCCCTCTGTGAACGCGGTCGGATCGGCTCCGGCGCGACAGGCGCGACGAGCGGGATACTGACGAGCCAGCCCGGATTCATCTACGATCATCTTCGCGAACGGTTCAGCCCACGGGCAGCAACGCGGTACGCCAGCCTGCTTGGTGAGACAGTCGAGCGAGTCAGCGAACGACTCGAGGGGAGCGACACTGACTGCGGACTCATACGGGGGCCGAGCTACGTCTATGGAAACAGCCGGGACCGGATCGAACGCGAGGCAGAGGCCGCTAGCGCAGCCGGCGTTCCCGCATCGGTCGTCACCTCAGTGCCACCGTTTGAGCGGGCGCTGGCGGCAATTCGAGTCGACACGCAGTCGGCTATCGATCCGCGGGCGTATGCGGGGCACCTTGCCGAGAACCTGGCCGCCAGAAGCGGGGTTGAACTGTTTGAGGAGACGCGAGTTCGGCGGGTCGAACCGGGTTCGCCCTGTCGACTCGAGACCGACGAAGGAGCCGTACTCGCCGATTCGGTCGTACTCGCCACCGGCTTTCCGCTGGTCGATCCGGCGGCCTATTTTACGCGGCTGTACGCGACGCGAAGCTATCTCCTCGCGGTCCGTCTCGGTGGGCGCGCACCGACCGGCATTTACTGCAACCCGGACAATGACGGGCGGACGGTTCGGGTCGTCGACGATGATGGCGCGTGGCCGCTGGTGCTCGTTGGCGGTGAGCGCCACAAGACCGGCCATGGTGAGTCGACCGCGAAGCGGTATGACCGCCTCGAGTCGTGGACGCGCGAGCGGTTTCCGGTTCGGGCGATTGAAAAACGGTGGTCAGTCCAAGGATATACGACGGCCGACGGGCTCCCGTTCGTCGGGCCGATTGGCGGCGGGGCGAAAAACGTCTTTGTCACCACCGGGTTTGGCGAGTGGGGTGAGGCGGCGGCGCTCGCTGCCGGCGAGGTAGTGGCCGACGCCGTTGTCGCTACAGCGTCCTCGAGTGACACGCCCCATCCCGCAGGCAGCCTGCTTGACCCACAGCGGGTGACGCCAACAGCGTCGGTCCCGACGGCCCTCGTCGAAAACGCCGACGCTGGAAGCCGGTTTGCCACCGACTGGGTCAGGACGTTTCTCACGCCCGACCGCGAGCCACTCGAACCCGGAGCGGGCCGGGTTCGCCGGGTCGGCCGAAAGCCGGTTGCTGTCGCCAGAGATGATGTCGGCGCGTACCACGCCGTCTCGGCGGTCTGCCCCCACCGGTCGTGTCTGGTCGAGTGGAACGACGCCGAGGCGACGTGGGACTGCCCCTGCCATGGCTCGCGGTTCGCGCCTGATGGGACGTGGCTCGAGGGGCCGGCCGGAGAGGGGTTACCGACTCGAGCGGTTCCCGACGACGAGGTCGAGGTCGACAAAAACGAGTAGTGTTAGTCCGAAGCCGCTTTGCCGGCGGTTATCGACCCGAGTCCCGGATACATCCCAACAATCCCGTCAACACCGGCTCGAGCCAACTGGTCAAACTCGTCCCACGTTTCGACCGTCCACACGTTGACGGCTCGTCCGGCGTCGTGGGCTTTCGCAACGATATCGACCGGCTGTTCACGCCCGGAAAGTGGCCCGTCGGGCTCAGCCGCCAGACCAGTGCCGGCAATCGCATCCTTCGGGGGATGAATCGCTGCACAGTCATACCGACGAGCGATCTCGAGGCCGTCCTCGAGGGCGTGGGCCACGACCGGGGCAGCGGCGTAATCAGGGGCGCAGTCCGTAAGGGCCGCGATCGCGCCCTCGTAGAACGACGAAAACAGCAGTTCTCCGTCAAAGGCCGCACAGTCGGCAACCACGCGTTCGACCATGGGTGTCCAGGCCGCCTGCCGGTCGGCACGAACGTCGTCCTCGAGGGCGCTGTCGGGGCGCAGGCCGTCGGTGGTGCCGGGCGATTTTAGTTCGATGTTGAGCGCCGCCGTCGGTGGCAGCGCCTCGAGGACGGCAGCGAGCGTCGGCACCGTCTGTCCGCTCTCGAGGACCGTCGCTGCCGTGATCGTCTCGAGTGGCGTTGCCCCAACTCGGCCAGTCCCATCGGTAATCGGTCGGCCATTTCGGTGACCATCGAGCCGGTCGTCGTGGAAGACGACCGGGGTCCCGTCGGCGGCCGGACGGACATCGATTTCGACCATCGCGGTCTCGGGGTGGGTAAACGCTCCCTTGATCGCGGCGACCGTGTTCTCTGGAGCGATACCGCCGAAGCCGCGGTGGGCGATGACGGCAGGGGAGGTCATAGCTCTAGCTCGGTATCTGTCGACCGGTCATAAATGAGTTTGCGTGTGTTAAACAGAGACCACCGCGATGAAATGGCGTCCAAATTAGCAGCGTCTAAATCGTCACGGAGCTTCGATACCCTGCTCGAGCCGAACAGTGCTCTCAGTGCCAGCCGTCGAGACGCTTGCCCCGGTTCGAATCCACCTCACTCCATCGATGGACTCGGTCTTTTCGGCCGTCAGCTGTGGCTGGTGGTAGTACGACGACATCGTTGACGGGCCGGCAACGGCGAGTTCCTGTGAGTCCCCACCGGTGAGAGCTGTCGTCTCGACGGTTGGAAGGGCGCTCCCAACCCGGTCAGCCTCGATATCTGCCGACGTCCGAACGTGCGTGATCCCGGTTTCGGGGATACCACAGAGCCGAACGGTGCCATCGGCCTGTCCGTGAAACGCCGCTGGGGTCGGTTCAACGACGGCAATCCCGTCAGCACCGGGCTCGAGCCCGGCCGCCCGAAGGTCACCGTACTGGTCAGGGGTACAGAACAGCCGGTCGATGGAGTCGACGCGCAGTCGGGAGGTAACCATCGTGCCATCCCACTCCTCGAGTGGGCAGTAGGTGCCGCCGTCAAACAGCGTAGCCGTGGCGCCGTAACAGAGCGCGATAGGGCGAGAGAGTGGGAGCGTACCCAAATGACGACCAACCCCATCACCGATGAGCGTGCGCCCAGCATTGCCAGCGGTTCGGAGCGCTTCATGCGTGTAGACGACGGCGAGTGGCTCTCCATCGTATCGGCCGACGTACGCGATCAGTGCACGGTCGTCGTCGGCCCGGCGGGTGAGCGTGATACCGGTTCGCGTGGAGTGTTGCATCCCGCTGTTGTCGAGAAACGAGTCGTAATCGACGCCGAGAGCGGCCGGCTCGACGGTGACGGCAACCTGAAGCTCGTGGGCGTGAGCACAGATCGGGAGAGGAGAGCGCCCCTCAAGGAGGAGAACTTCGCTACCGGTTTCATCGAGAACGGAAACCAGGTCGTCGTTCCGGTAGCTTGGCGGAACGGTGACTGGAACGCTCCCGTTTCTGAGCGTGCCGTAGATAGCCGTAAGGGCCGTCTGTGGATCGGAAACACAGATGACGACGGTATCGTCTCGTCCGACATCGTGCGCTCGCAACCCGCCTGCAAACCGGTTCGTCTGGGACCAAAACGTGCCGTAGGTTACCGGTTCAGTCGCGTCAATCGCAACCCGGTCTCTGTTCCGCTCGACGGTCGACTGCAACCGGTCAAGGACGTTAACCATACTCACATCGCACCAACCGAGGCTTATAAGTATAAGCCATATACCATTTTCAGAATTAATATCAATACCCACGACATTAATGGCATACTAAGATTTGACGCCGACAGTCGCTATTCCAAGCCGCGAACTCTTCTATCCGAGACGCACAATACTGCTATGAGCCTCGAGCAAATCGAAGCCGACCTCGAGCGAGCGACGGAACTTGCGCCCGACGAGGCCGCGACCGTCCTCGAAACCGCCCGCCAGCAACTGCAAACATTGCGTGGGGAGCCAGACATCGACCACGAGCGGCGTGAGAGCCTTGAAACGAGCGTCAAGCAGCGACTGCGCCAACTCGAGCAGCGAGACAGCTACGACAGCAGTTACGGGGCGGCGCTGAATACGGATGAGGACAACGCACCCTAACGGAGTCCACCGCCGACCATAGGTCGCTATACTAGGGCGTCTCGGTACGTGTCAGATTTACGGGGATGACAGTCGGTGTGTTTAGCTTTTACGTTATCCTGTTACTTTTACATTTTTGACTGTGTGTAAAGAAGGTGTTGGAACGGGACACAAACCGTCGGGGTCGTTGTTGTAATGTGTCCAGTTTTGGGGGAGTCAGTCGACAACATTGAGCCACTGTGGGAGAACGCATACCATTTATTCTCTCCCTCCACAGAAGCGAATATGCGAATTGCACTGCTTGGCGGAACCGGCGACATCGGCGAAGGACTGGCCCTGCGCTGGGCGGCTGACACGGACCACGAACTCCTCATCGGCTCACGCGACCCCGAAAAGGCTCGAGACGCAGCCGAGGAGTACGAGGCCGAACTCAAGGCCCACGGCCACGAGCGGACGATCAAGGGCTTTGCCAACGAAATGGCAGCCGACCGCGCGGATGTCGTCGTCCTTGCCGTGCCGCCATACTACGTCGGCGACACCGTCGAAGCCGTCGCCGAAAAACTCGATTCCGAGACGATTCTCGTTACCCCCGCCGTTGGCATGAAAGGGGACGAAGACGGGATGCACTACCATCCGCCATCGGCCGGCAGCGTCACCGAACTTGTCGCCGCACGGGCGCCCGACGACGTCCCAGTCGTTGGCGCGTTCCACAACCTTGCTGCGGGTGCACTCGCGGACCTCAGCAACGAGATCGACCTCGATACGCTTCTGGTGGGTGACGATTCGGATGCAAAGGCGACCGTTCGACAGCTAGCCGATGAGATTTCGGGACTGCGCCCGCTCGATGTTGGCCCGCTCGCGAACGCTGCCGAAATCGAGAGCGTGACGCCACTGGTAATCAACATCGCCAAATACAACAAGGACCTGCACGACGTCGGCGCGAAGTGGGTGTAGGGTCAGAGAGTCTCGAGGCGGTTGCCGATGCACTCGAGTCGCCTCAGGTTGTCGGGGCCGAACCCGTTTCAGTCCCAAGATGCGCCTGACTCCCAACTCATACTGACGGTCGCTCGCCGGGAAAAATAATAACAGTTGTCAGGACTCTCCGACAGACGAGACACCGCAGTCGGCGAGGACAGTTATGCCCCGGCGGACTCGAGGGCGTTCTCGATATCCTCGCGCTGGGTGACACCGACGAAGCGTTCGACGACGCCGTCGTCGTTCTCGATAATGAGCGTTGGCAGTGAGCGTACCTGATACTCGTTTGCCGTCTCCTGGCGTTCGTCGACGTTTACCTTCTCGACTTCAAAACGCCCCTCCCAATCGGACTCGAGTTCCTCGAGGATGGGATCTTGTGTTTTACAGGGGCCACACCAATCTGCGTAGAAATCCTTGAGCGTGACGGTCATGGAGTGGTCAGTAGTTTTGGCCCGGTTTGCATAAGAGTTTCCCACCCGTGTTCAGGCCGCCCCAGACCGGGTCGAAAGACTTAGTTTGAAGGCCCCGAAATGGAGGGGTATGGATAGAGGACAAAACACCGGTGGGCTGATGTCCAGTGCCGGACTCGTCCGGTACTTTGACGCCGAAGACAGCAATGCGATTCGTATCGATCCGAAAACCGTCATCGCCGTTGGCGTCCTGATGGGCGTCTTAGTCCAGTTGCTGACGTTCGTTTCCTGAACCGGCTACCGTTTTCAGTATCTCCACTACAGCCAACACGACCGGTGGCTACACTAGCCGCTGACGCGACCTTTTTTATGACCCCTTCCCTAGCCGAGCCATGTCACTGACTGCAGGCGTCGTTGCCGTCCAAGGCGACGTCGCAGAACACGTCACCGCAATCGAACGCGCCGGGCAGGCCCACGGCGTTGACGTTACCGTCCACAAAATCCGCACCGCCGGCATCGTCCCCGACTGTGACCTCCTTGCCCTCCCCGGCGGCGAATCAACCACCATCTCGAGACTCATCGGCGAGGAGGGAATCGACGAGGAAATTCGCGCCCATGTCGCTGCCGGCAAGCCCCTCCTTGCCACCTGTGCCGGACTCATCGTCGCCTCGCGTGATGCGGGAGACGACCGAGTCGATCCCCTCGAGTTGGTTGATGTCACCGTCGAACGCAATGCGTTCGGCCGCCAGAAGGATAGCTTCGAGGCGATGCTCTCGGTTGCTGAGCTTGGGAGTGGTGGAAGCGAAGGCGATGGAAAGAGCGAACCACAACCGTTTCCAGCAGTGTTCATCCGAGCGCCAGTGATCATCGACGTCGGGGACGTCGACGTGCTCGCCTCGGTCAATGGCCGGCCGGTCGCGGTACGAGACGGACCCGTAATTGCCACCGCGTTCCATCCGGAGCTGACCGGCGACTGGCGACTCCACCAGCTCGCCTTTTTTGCTGAGGAGCCGACAATAGAACAGTAAGACGAATCGACACCTGCTCGCGCCCACAGCCGGCACTCGAAGCCGTACAAGTTTTTCCCTGTTGCCCACATCTGTCGACTTATGAAGGCATCTATCGACGCCGTTCGGGTCGCAGGAACGCCAGAGGGGCCGATTCCTGTTCTCGTACTTGCCGTCGACGGCGAAGACGACGTGCTCCCGATTTTTATTGGCTTTGAGGAGGCGACTAGCATTGCCCGCGGCCTCGAGGCCGAGGATATCGGGCGGCCACTGACACACGACCTCTTACTCGACGTGATGGAAGAACTCGGGGGTCGGGTCGACCGCGTCACCGTCAGTGGGATCGAAGAGCGCGAGAACGGGCAGGGTGGAACGTATATTGCCGATCTCCATGTGAACACGCCGCGGGATTCGGTCGTCGTCGACGCCCGACCAAGTGACTCGCTTGCGCTGGCTGCTCGGACGAACGTCCCAATCGAGGTCAGTCAGGAAGTGTTCGAAAGCGGTCGCGACGATCGCGAGAAGTTCGCCCAACTGACCGATATCCGTGATGTACCGGGTGAGGTATAGATGCCAGCCGAGACTAATAGTGAAAGCACCTCAGCCGACGAAATCCTCACTGACCTGTTCGCCGTCATCGAAGACCGCAAAGCGAACCTGCCGGAGGGATCATACACCACGTCGCTGTTTACTCACGAGAAAGGCGAGAACGCCGTCCTCGAGAAAATCGGCGAAGAAACCACAGAAGTCATTCTCGCCGCCAAAGACGACGACACCGATGAGATTGCCTACGAATCGGCCGACCTGGTCTACCATCTGCTTGTTTTGCTCTCGATGAAGGACATGGACCTCGAGGACCTGCGGGCGGAACTCGAGTCGCGGCGATAAGCGCAGACGGACTCGATCTGTCTCAGCCACTGGTGGCCCCGGCCCCGACAGCTGATTGTCGAACAGATCAGGGGTTGACAATCCCGCCAAGGGCCCCAGCAACCGCGCTCTCGAGGGCCATGATCATCGCGATAATGACGGCGAGGGTAACAATCCCGACGCCGGCTGCACCGGAGATGAGGCCGCCAACGGGACCGAGGCTGAGACCGGCGACGCCGACGGCGACCCCGAGGATAAGGCCACCCATGATACCGCCAAAGGCGCCGGCAAGCAGCCCATGCCAGAAGCCACGAAAGAGGCCGCCGCCAGCGAGGAGGCCGGCGACGAAGCCACCGACCAACCCCGCAGTAAGTTGGCCGAGACCGGGAAGGGCGAGGCCGACGATGCCGATTACGGTGACGACAAGAAAGCCAATGAGGACGGCGCGCCAGTTCGTCATGAACTGTCTCCTCTCGCCGAGCCCAAAAGCCCTCGCCGCGCAACAAACGACCTTTTATCATCGGGCACGGTATAACGGGTATGATTTTCGAAAATCTTCCGACGACGCCCACGGCGGAAGAACTCATCGACAAGGCGTTTTCCCGGGCAGCGAGAGCGGGCCGTGCCCAGCAGGGGATTGAGGCCCAGCAGTCAATGCTCCAGACGTCCTCGAACATTATCTCCGACAATTTGGAGAACACCGTCACGGCGTGGCCGGATTTCGAGTACGTCGACCCGTTCTATTACGAACTGGCTGACGCCATCTTGGCGGGGAATAGCCCGGAGATTCCCGAGGGCGCACCGAACGGCGTCGACGCCCTCAGAAAGAGCCTCTCACAAGTGATGTGGGCGAGCCGGAAAACGCACGAGATCAACACCGAGTACCAGGGGAAGCTCCGAAAGACCGACGTCGACACGGCCCGTAAACACCGCAAGCAGGCGTTTGCCCGACTGGCGAACATCGTCGAACAGGTCGAAGACGATCTGCTTTCGATTAACGCCGCCCGGAACGCACTCCGCAATCTCCCCGAAATCGACCCCGAGGAGCCAACAATCGTCGTCGCTGGTTATCCAAACGTCGGCAAATCTTCCTTCGTCAACGCCGTCACGAACGCCCGCGGGGAGACGGCATCCTATCCCTTTACGACCAAAGGAATCGGTCTCGGCCACGTCACCCGCGATCATATCCGCTACCAGCTCGTCGACACCCCCGGCCTCCTCGACCGACCACCAGAGGAACGCAACGAGATCGAGTCCCAAGCGACGAGCGCCCTCGAGCACTTAGGCGACTGTGTCCTCTTTATGCTCGACCCCAGTGAGGCCTGTGGCTACCCACTCGAGGCACAGCTTGAACTCCTCGAGGCCGTCGAAGCCCGCTTTTCGGCGATCGACGTGCCCGTCCTGACGGTAGCCAACAAAGCCGACCGCTCGCGGGCTGTCGAGGCTGACTACTACATGAGTATCGAAACCGGCGAGAACGTTGAGGCGGTTCTCGAGGCGGCCATCGACGCTATTGGCGAGGAGTTGACGTTGCCGTTCGAGCGGGAGGATGCGTCGTAAAATCCACTCTGTTTTTGAGTGCGGACATTCCTGAGGCCTCGGTGCGGTCTCGGATAGGGATGGAATCACCCCTCCCACACATAGCCATCGGGCGTCGACCGAAGCGTCCCCTCGGTGGTCCACGTCTCGAGGATCTGTTCGAGCCCGTCCCGATAGGTTGGATACCGTGGTTCCCAGCCGGTTGCCGCTCGAAAGCGATCGCTCGAGGTGGCCATCGGTTTCGTGAGGAGGGCCGTCGTCTCCGAGCCGATCACGTATCGAGCGAGCCACCCAGGAATCCGCCGGGGTGGGGGAGCCTCGAGAGCGTCGGCAAACGTCCGAAAGTACGTCCCAGGCGTGACGGGTTCGTCGTCGACGACGTGGTACAGCCCGTCGATGCCGGCCTCGAGGGCGGTGGAGAACGCGCGGGCCGCATCGTCGGCGTGAAGCATCGAGAGCGTGCCGTCTTTGCGACCGACGATTCCACCGCCGACGATCGGGAGGTCCCTCGAAAGCAGGTTCTGGCCGAATCGGCGGGTGTAGGCGCCATCGGGTGCATAGAAGAGGCCACAACGGAGAACGGTTGGTTCGAAACCGTGAGTTGGGCCGGCGTCAGCGAGGAAGTCTTCGACGGCGGCGACCGAGCGCGTCGACCGGTCCGGATAGCGGGGAGCCGATTCGTCAAACGGCGAGCCGTCGGGCTGGCGGGCGACCCAGACGACACTCGGGAAGAGAAACCGGGCAGGGGAAGCCGAGCAGGCGTCGAACGCGGCCACGAGATTCCGTGCGCCCTCGAGTCGGACCCGCTCGTTGTGTTCCCAGTCGGCGACAGTTGGCTTTTGTGCCGTCGGAAGCGCGGTGGCGGCGTGGATGACCGCATCGATCCGGCCGGCCTCCTCGACGGCCGACCTGAGTGCCGACTCGAGCGTATGGGGCTCGAGAACGTCGCCCCGGTACGGAACCCCGCCGCGTTCGTCAACGAGTGTGGCACCCGACTCATCCCGAACTAGTCCGTAGACCGTATGGCCGGCGTCGGTGAGTTGGCTGACCAGACGGGAGCCCAGAACACCCGTCGAGCCGGTCAGGAAGATGTGCATGGGCAGTGGACGGTACGGGTTCCCCATTTGAGGCACTGCTGCCGAATCTCTCTGTGGGATTTATGTACACCACGCTGCCAGAACCGATATGAAACACGTCCGGCTCACCCTCGACGCCGAGGGAAACGAGGCGGCGATCCATCCGATGTACGACGCACTCGTTACTGCGCCATACATCGAGCAGGCGACGGCGATGCACTGGACGTTCACCGGTTCGGAACTCGGGATCATGCACTATATCGAAGGCGACCGCGAGGCGTTCAAAGCCACCCTCGAGGCGGTACCGGAGGTGCTGGCATATGAACTCGTTCCCGCCGGCGAGGAGGCCTTTTATGCGTACGTGAGGGATGCAACGAATGAGCCGTTGCGAACGATATTCGACTCTCTCACCCAGCAACCGGTCGTGCCGATTCCGCCACTCGAGTACGCCGACGGAGTGATCACCTGCTCGCTGTTCGGACCCGCCGAAGCGGTCCAGCAAACGATCGAGGCGATACCGGAGCCGATTATGGTAACGGTCACTGAAATCACGGGCTTGGCGGGGACACCCGGTGTACTCGAGTCGTTGCTAAGCGTTCGTCAGCGGGAGGCACTCGAGGCCGCTGCCACCATGGGCTACTACGATATCCCGCGGACGGCAAGCCACGAGGCCATCGCCGAGGCAATCGGCTGTGCCCCGAGTACGGCCGCCGAACACCTTCGAAAGGCCGAGTCGACGCTTCTTCGGTCACTGATCGGAAACTGACGACCCAGTCAGGCCGTTTCGTACTCGATCGTCTCGACCTGTACCTCGACCGGTTCGCCGGTCTGAGAGTCGATCTCGTCGGCAAGTTCAGCTGCAAACGCACTCGGATCGGCCGGCCCATCTTGGGCGACCGTCACGGTCACCGTTCGCGGCCCGGTAAACGGCGAGAGGTCGCCGTACTCCGTCTGCACTGAGACGGCCTCGAGATTCTCGTGGGCGGGCTCCTCGAGCACCTCGCCGACGGCGCTCTCGATATTGCGTTCGGTGACCGTTTGGTCGACGGTGCCGACGATAACGGCCGTCGTAAGCAGGAAGATAACGGCGATGAGCACCCCAAGCCGGAGTTTCGGCCACTCGGTGGCCCGGTCCATCGGCGGGCGCTCCCGTCGGTGGTATTTGAGACCGCCGAGGACGCCGAGCACCGAGACGTTGATCAGGACCAATGTGACGACAAGGAGTGCCGCCGAGCCGATGGCCACCGCTGGATCGGCCCACGCGATGGCAACGCCCGTCGCCCCGGCGGTCGGAATCAGCGCCGCGGCGATCATGACGCCGATGATCGATGTCGGCCCTTTTGTTGTCAGCCCAATCCCCGCGGCAGTGCCGGCAGCGAGTCCGACGACGATCGAAAGCGCGTTCGGGGCCATCCGGACGCCGATGAGGTCCAGTGTGGGCAACTCGAGTTGCGGCGGGATGAATCCCCCAAACCGGAATACGGCCGCCAAGAGGGCCGCGCCACCGACGGCCAGGCCCAACCCGTACAGTTGCATCCAGAGGCTATCGGCAATCATCTTCCCGTCGCCGGTGACCGCCCCAACGCTCGCGGTCAGTGCCGGACCGATGATCGGCGCAATAACCATCGAACCGACGACGATCGCCGGCGCGTCCATCAACAGGCCGGCAGTGGCTATCAGCGCACTCAGAACCATCAGTGCCGCATACGATCCCTTATCACGGCTCAAGTCGCGGGCTTTCGTCCGCAACTCGAAGCCAGTAAGCGGTTCATACTCACCGACGTAGCGCTCCTCGAGTTTCTCCGTCGTCGGTGTCAGTGCCGTCTCAGCGCTGGCGACTATCGTGTGATCCTGCAGGTCGACGCCGGCCGCCTCGAGCGTATCAAAGGCTTCGGCGACGGCGTTTGAGGGGACCGGCAGCTCAAACAGGACGCCATCGGTGTCCTCGAGTGGGATTTCGATGAACGTCATATCCGTCCGTTCTAAGGCTTCGGCTGCAGCGGCCCGGTGGTCAGCCGAGACGACGACACGAAGCAGTCGCACGGAGTCAGCCTCGAGGCTCGCGCTCAAAAGTTGCCAGCATGCGTACAGAGACAGTGACGGATTTCTCCACAGAAGGTGCCCCTTACAGGCTTAACTCTCGGCGATGGCGACATACCTCACCTCGACGACAGCCGGTTCATCGGCGTGGTCGTTGATTCGGTTATCCAATAAATGAGGCAGTTCCGGAAAGTCACCGGCGGGGGGGCCGCCGATCGTGACAACGACACGCTCGGGGCTCCGGAACGGATAGTCGTCATCGAGTTCGACCTCGAGGTCGATGAGCCGGAGGTCGTCGTAGGCCTCCTGGGCCAGCAGTGCCTCGACTTCGCCTGTGGCATCGGTCTCGAAACTGGTCACTTGCTGTGAGGTGTACGTAATCCCGCCGAGAAACGCCGAAAAGATGAGGACGACGACGACGAGTGAAAGAACCTGCCTGCGAACCCGACGCTGGGTTGGCTCGAGGTCGAAAATACTCTCGGGACGGTAGCCGGCGTACCAAAGTGTTACCAGGCCGGCGAGGTTGACCGAGAGGACGTTGACGAAGACAAGGACCGTTGAACCGATCGCCGCCGCTGGCTCGCCAAAAGCGATGGCGATCCCTGCAGCCGCCGCTGGTGGGATCAATGCCGCAGCGATCATCACGCCGACGAGCGCAACCGAAACGCCGGTTGAAATACTGAGAACACCGGCAACGCCAGCACCGAGGGCGATTACGAGCGAAAGCAAGTCGGGCGCAAGGCGCTCGGAAATCTCATCAACGGTCGTCAGGTCGAGCCCTGGCGGGACGATCTGGGCCGTTCGCACTGTAAACGCAAACACGGCCGCCGACGCGATTGCGAGGATAACACCTAACAGCTGGTATTTCGCGCCGGTCACCAGTAGGTCGGTGTCTCCAAGCACCGTCCCCACACTCGCCCCCAACGCCGGCCCGATCAACGGCGCGATCACCATCGAGCCGACGACGACCGCCGGCGAGTCCAACAGCAAGCCGGCAGTGGCCACCAACGCGCTCACAATCGTCAACCCGACGTAGATGTCGAACGTCGGCGTCAGATCCTTTGCTTTGGCCGCAAGTTCCTGTCTCGAGATCCGGTCTTCTTCGACGTCGCCCTGCTCGTACTCCTCACGTAACGCATCGAACTTACTCGAGATGACCGTCTCGGCGTCGACAACGACTGTGTAGGCGTCTTCCTCGAGCCCAGCCTCTTTCAGCGCGTCAAGTACCGGTTCGACGGCCGCTGTCGGAAGCGGGAAGTAGACCACACAGGCGTACTCGCGCGTGCCAATCTCATCGGTCACGACGTACGCAATCCCCTTTTCATCCAGTGTTTCGAGGACTGGTGATCGTGTCCCCGTCGGAATCAGTAGTTGGACGAGCCGCACGAAACGCTGCACGGGAGCCAGGGCTATAATAAAGGGGTCCGAAACGCAGCGGACCACGGCAGGCGAGGTTGAATCCCACCTCGCGGTACTTACAGTGGGTGGGGCCAAAGAGAGCGGTATGTTTGATGACCGTCCCGACCGCGACGCCGAAGTCGTCCTCGTTGGCCGCTCGAACGTGGGGAAATCCACGCTCATGCGAGAACTTACCGGCCACAAGTTCGATACTGGAGGGAAACCCGGCGTCACCCGCCAACCAAACCACTACGACTGGACCGCCGAGGACTTCGTCCTCACCGACCTCCCCGGCTTCGGCTTTATGAGCGGCGTCGAGGCCGACCACCGTGAAGCGATCAAAACCGCCATCGTCCAGTATCTCGAGGCTGAAGCCGACAACATCCTCGTCGCGGTTCTCGTTGTTGACGGCAAGAGCGTCATCGACATTATCGACCGGCATACGACCGAGGAAGAGATTCCCTACGATGTCGAGATGTTTCACTTTCTTCGAGAGTTAGACATTCCGACCGTCGTCGCCGTCAACAAAATGGACAAAGTCGACGACCGTGACGAACGGCTAAACGACCTCTGTGACCGACTCGGGCTCTTTCCACCGTGGCAGCAGTGGCAGGAAATTATTGCACCGATCACGGCCAAAAACGGACAGATCGGAGCCCTCGAGGAGGCCGTCCGCGAGCAGTTACACGAACAAAGCCGGGACGACCTGTTTAAATTCTTCTGAGGGGGCTACCGGACGACTGTCACGGGAACTGACGCCCGTTTGACCACGAGTTCGGTCGCACTCCCGAGTTGGAGTGGGGCCGTCGAACTTTGGCCGCGCCCACCCATCACGATGCCGTCGAGATCGGTATCTTCGGTGTAGGCGACAATCGTCCGCGGCGGCGAGCCGACGGCGGTGTCGGTTTTGATCGTCCCTGAATGGGTCTCAGGGTCAACATGGGCATCCTCGAATGCGTCCCCAAACAGTTCTTCGGCCGCTGCGTGTCGCTCTTCGAGCCACTGTTCGGTCAGTGGCGGAAGGGAGTCTTCGGCCTTGGGTGTGAGTTCGAACGGATCGATGGCATGAAAGAGGACAATCGTGGCCTCCGGAAACGTCTCGAGGGCATACTCAAGGGCAGTTTGGGCGTGGGATGAGCCGTCGTGGGGGACGAGAATCGAACTGGGCATACGTCCTATTGGTCGTCCAACAGAATAGTTCCCCGTGGAACGCCACTCAATTGAGGGGCGATACAGACACAATATACCTGTTAAAACAGATATAATGCCAGGAATGTCTTTAATAGGCCAATTTAAGTAACGGGAGTCACGAGCGTTCGGAAAATGGGGAACACATGTCGAGACGCCTACTGGGCCGCAGCAAACGCACTCGAGGGGCTTGTCGAATCGAGTGAGGTCCGACTCGATACAACGCTCCGGCCACAGCTACAGATTACTGTTGACGGACCCACGCAATCGTATATCGCCGACGGAGTCGTGGCCGACCTCGAGCGGACGACCGTCGAACGGGTCCATTAGACGCCGCCAGCACTCTGTTTGGGATCACTCCCCACCAAAGGGCACACAGAACACCGGCAGGTCCGCGTTCCGGAGCACGTTTTCGGTGACGCTCCCGAGGAGGAGCCGTCCGATCCCGGAGCGACCGCGAGTCCCGATAACGATGAGGTCTGCGTCCATATCAGCGGCGTAATCGAGAATGACGTCTACGGGTGGCCCGTTCGCGACAGTTCCAATGACGGTCACCCCCTCAAGGGCTGCCCACTCACGAACGGCCTCGAGTGCGTCTTCGCCACTCCGCTCGAGCGTTGCCAGTATGGCACCCGGCGTTCGGGGACCGATAAAGCGACTCGTGTCCGCTGAGTGGAGCGTGTGCACCCTCGCATCGAACGTCCTCGCAAAGCTCACACCCCATTCAACGGCACGCATCGCCCCGTCGCTCCCGTCAGTTGGGAGCAATACGGTGTCGATCATCTCCTCGGAAAACGAAAACGGCTTGGCTCCAAGTGGAACGGCGAGAACCGGAACCTCGACGGTTCGGAGCACGTTTTCGGTGACGCTCCCGAGTCGGATTCGCTCGAGGCCGCTCGTCCCCTTGGTTCCCATGACGATTACGTCGATTCCGGCGCCCTCGACGTAGCGACTGATCGCTCGGTAGGGGGTCCCGTATTCGACTGCCGTTGTGGGTTCGAGTGCGGGCTGGCGTTCCGTAGCCATTCCGGCGACGGTTTCGACAGCCGCTTCAGCCCCCTCGAGGGCCGCCTGTTGGACGTCGGTGTCAACGTCAGTGTGAGTGGGAGTGCTGGTTTCGGCCCCGGTGTCACCGGTGGTTTCGGTGTCAGTGCTGGTGTCAATAGTAGTACCCGGCTTGAGCAGCGACGATAGCCCACCGAACGGCGACGTATCAATTACCGAGAGGACATGCACATCCGCCCCGACCGCAGCGGCAAACTCGAGGCCGCGTTCGGCACCGACGAGTGCCCCAGTGCTCCCATCAGTTGGGAGAAGGACCGAATCAATTGTATCGACTCGCGGTGGCATAGGGCTCATACACCGTCGTATGGGATAATGGAGAGGGGTCGAGGAGGTGCTCTCGTAGTCAGTCCTCGGAGTTGAGTGCCTGCCAGGACCAGACGAACCGCTGGCCCGCGGTGACGTGCGTGAAGACCGCAAGGAAGACGAGCGTCCACTCGACGAGCGAGAGCCCATAGCGGACAGGGTTCGTGACGGCCGCAATCGCAACGACGACGCCGACGAGCAGTAGAATATCGGCACGGCCGAGTACCCCACCATAGATTCGTTCGAGGCCGATTGCTTCCGCCTGCGTCCCAAGGTACGCCGTCAGAAGGACGCCGGTGAGCGCGACCATCCCCAATTCGTACTGTTCAACGCCGAGTGCAAGGCCGCCGAGTATCAGGACATCGCCGTACCGATCAAGGGTGTGATCGAGGAAGTCGCCGGCGGCCGACGTGGTGTCCGTTGACCGCGCGAGCGCGCCGTCGAGCACATCGAAAAACCCGGTTAGCACGACGAGTGCGGCGGCCGCGAGGTACCACGACGAATCGGAGCCGCCAAGCACGAGCGCATATCCGCCACCGGTCGCAGTAACGACGGAGAATACCGTGATCGCGTTTGCAGAGATACCGAGTCGGGCTGTAACGGCGACAAACGGTGTGATCGCCCGACTAACGAGCGGGCGAAGTCTATCGAGCGTCATCGCCGTCGGCTGCCCCCGCGGTCTGAAACCATTCGTAGGCCCAAGTATCTGTGCGCGTAGTATAAGTCACCCTGATCTCGCTTGCTCCGACAGATTCCGGTTACGTCTATCTCCTGTTGACCAACGTATCAAATCGACCGTGCCCACCGAGGTCCATCGGGCCTGGCTCGAAACCGATCGATCTACAGGCGGAGCAGTGCCTCGAACCACTTGACCTCGAGTCGGTTCACAAAAGGGATTGATCAGAACCAAACAAACACAAACAGGCACCACACCTCAGGAAGCCGACACCGGAGGATCAGACAACGCGGTTGTGAAAAACCTCACCAGCCTCGAGTCGGCTGACGTTCTCCTCGACAAGACCGCCAATCTCCCGGAAGTAGTCACGAGTGAGGGCAGCGGCGTGGGGCGTAATGATCACGTTCTCGAAGTCCCACAACGGTGAGCGCTCCGGAAGCGGTTCGGTTTCAAACACGTCGAGGGCGGCCCCCGCAATCGCCCCGGTCTCGATGGCGTCGATTAGCGCCGTTGTATCGACGACAGGGCCGCGGGCGACATTGACGACATAGGTGTCCGACCGCATGCGGTCGAACGCTTCGGTACTGAACAGGTGCCGGGTTTCCTCGGTGAGTGGCACCGTGAGGATGACAAACTCAACGTCGGCGATCGCCTCGTGTAACCGGTCGGTGCCGTACATTTCGCTGAAGCCGGCCACCGGCTCGGACATCCGACGCACGCCGTAAACGTCGACGCCGAGTGCACCGAGAATTTCGGCGATACCCCGGCCGAGGGCCCCCGTACCGACGACGCATGCGGTCGTTCCCGGCAGCGTCGAGGGTACATCCCAGTCGGGCTGGTCCCATTTATGATGTTCCTAGTTGGCGACATGAACGTGGAGTCGGCGGGCAAAACAGAGCAGATAGCCGGCGACGGTCTCAGCCACCGTGCGGCCGTGGATACCCGTGCTGTTGGTGAGGACGACGCCGCGGTCGGCAAACACCTCGAGTGGAAACCGGTCGATACCGGCCTGAATCGAGTGGACCCACGCAAGATCGAGAAAGGCCTCGCGGTGCTCGAAAGTGACGGCGGCGTCACAGCCCTCGAGCGCGGCATCGTCAACGACGCGAACTGAACAGTACAGTTCTGAGAGGGCCGCCTCGAGTGCTGTCGGTGGGAAGACGGCACCGACGGAGTCGTGGATTCCGAGTTTGAGGTCGGCGGCGGTGAGTGAAAGTGACATTCAAGCGGCTACACAGGGGGTAGAAATCAACGTTTGGGCGGTTGTGACTGGATATGGTAAGAGGGCGGCTCAGCAAAAAGGCCTCGTCACAAGGGGCTCAGAGGGGGTAACATTTCGTCACGGCCGCCCACAAGGTCCTTGGTCGGCGGCAAGGTTTGGGCCTGTCGGTTCACACACAGACTCAACCCTCGAGCCACGACTCGTACTCGGCCAGTTCGCGAGCGATGGGCGCAACCGCCGCCGGCGAAAGGGCCCCTCGTTCAGTAATGATCCCCTCGAGGGCGTCAGCCGGCGTCACATCAAACGTTGGGTTGGTGATGTCGACCGGCGCGTCGCCGTCGTAGACCACCGACTGTGAGCCGAACTCGAGGTTGAGCCCCCTGTTGGTGATTTTATCCGTGGCAGCGACAGCATAGACGGGGATCCCCTCGTAGTGGGCGGCGAGGGCGGCCCCGCGGGTGCCGGTTTTGTTGACGAGTCGGCCGTCGGCGAGAATCGTGTCAGCGCCGACGAGGAGACAGTCGATAGGCTCCTGAGAAAGGAGGTGCGCGACGGCGGCGTCGGTGTGGACGGTGACCGGCAGGTCGTCAGCCAGCGTCTCTGCCACAGCGATTCCTTCGCAGGCGGGCCGGGATTCGGCGATGAACACCCGATCCGGCTCACCCGCTCGGAGGGCCTCGAGGACGGTTGCCGACCGCGAGAGCGTGAGAACGGTCCCCGTCGCGTGGGTCGCGGCGTTCCCAGCCGCCGTCTGGTCGGCCTCGCGAGCGCGGTCGATTTCGTCGGTGACCGCCTCGAGGAGCCCCGCAGCGTGGTGCTGGTCCGCATCAACGGACGCCATCGCGCGGTTGACGCGGTTGCGAAGGACCGCCATACTGGGGCGGGCCGAGAGCAGTCGCCGAGCGAGTGAGGTTAGTTCGTCCCATTCGGCGGCTTGTTCGGATGGGGACAGGTTTGAGTCCGAACTCGAACTCGAGTCCGAGTTCGAGTTCGAGTTCGAGTCATCAACCTCCCGCTCCTCCAGAAGCACCTGCGCACGGGTAGAAAGTACCTCGAGTGCAAGCACCGAGAGGGTCGCCGCGCCGTGGTCGGTGTCGGCGGCAATCGAGTGGACCGTCGGTGTCCGTTCCACAGCCGTCTCGGAATCGGGGTCGGGATCGGTCATGGCTGAGGGAAGGGGAGCCGGTCGAAAAGCCGTTGTGAAAGACGAACGACGGTGGGCTTTTGCTCTTGCTCTCAAATCCACCAGTATGAACCTACAGGCAGTGCCGGACCTTCCGGAAATACGCCCCGGTGATGACCTCGCGGCACTCATCACTGAGCGCGTCGACCTCGAGGCTGGTGACGTCCTCACCGTCGCGAGCACTATCGTCTCGAAAGCCGAGGGGCGGGCGGCCGATCTGGCCGAGTTCCCAGCGGGGCCGCGGGCAACCGAAATTGCCCAAAATCTCGAGGAGCTGACCGGCGAACAGAAGGATCCCCGGTTTGCACAGGCCGTCCTCGAGGAGAGCACCGACCTGTTGATCGAGGCGCCGTTTTTGTTGACTGAGACGCGGTTCGGGCACGTCGCCGTCAATGCAGGTATCGACCGCTCGAACATCCCCGGCCACGATCTGCTGTTGTTACCAAAACGGCCGGCCGAAAGCGCCGAACGAATCCGGGCAGGGCTGCCGGCGGGCGTTGCCGTAATCGTCACCGACACTTGTGGCCGGCCGTTTCGCCACGGCCAGCGGGGTGTCGCCCTCGGTTATGCGGGTATGCACGCCAGCCGCGACTGGCGTGGGGAACCCGACAGGGACGGACGCGAACTCGGCGTCACAGTCGAATCCGTCGTCGATGAACTCGCCGCGGCGGGGAATTTGGTCGCCGGCGAGGGTGCTGGGGGCACACCGGCGGTTGTCATCCGCGGCTTCGAGCGCAGCGGGGAGGGGAGCGACGAACTGTTCAGAGCAGTATCGGATGATCTTATACGCCAAGCACTCAGAGAATGGGCATACCAATGATCGGAATCGAACTCACCCCAGAGCATCCGCCAGATGAGATGGCCGACCTCGCTGCCCTCGCCGAAGCCGAAGGGTTTGACGCAGCCTTTAGCAGCTGTCACTATTTCAACCGCGACCCGTTTGCGACGCTCACCAAAATGGCCGAGGCGACCGACGACCTGCAACTCGGCCCAGGAATCGTCAACCCCTATGAGAGCCACCCCGTCTCGCTGGCCGCCCGCGCTGCCACACTCGAGGAGGTCAGCAATGGACGGGCACTGTTCGGGATTGGACCGGGCGACCGTTCGGCACTCAAAACCCTCGGTGTGGACCATAACCGTCCACTCCGACGCGTCCTCGAGTCGTTCAAAATCGCTCGACGGCTGTGGGCCGGCGAGACCGTCACCCACGACGGGACGTTCACCGCGACCGAGGCCTCGCTCAATCTCCCCGAATGCGAGATTCCCGTCTATGTCGGCGCACAGGGACCGCATATGCTTCGGATGAGCGCCAAACACGCCGACGGCGTCCTTATCAACGCTAGCCACCCAGCCGACCTCGAGTGGGCCGCCGGTCAGATTGAGCAGGGTCTCGAGGAGCGCCCGAGCGAACGCGGATCGTTCACGTCGCTGGCGTTTGCAAGCGTGAGCGTCGGCGAGGACGAAAGCGAAGCGATCGAAGCTGCACGGCCACCGGTCGCGTTCATCACCGGCGGCGCTGCCCCACCAGTGCTCGAGCGCCACGATATCGACCGCGAGGCCGCGGGCGCGGTGAGCGAGGCGCTCGAGGCCGGTGAACTCGGGACGGCGTTCGAGCATGTCACACCTGAGATGATCGAGGCGTTCTCTCTGGCGGGCACGCCGGAACAGGTGGGTCAAAAGTTCGAAGCTGCACTCGAGTACGTCGACGGGCTCGTTGTCGGCTCGCCGCTTGGACCGGATCTCGAGGAGGCGGTGTCGATGGCCGGAGACGCACTCAGGCAGATCCAGGATTGAAAAGGCTCAGTAATGCGCCGACGGTGAGGTAGCCGAAGACGCCGAGGGTTGCAGCGACGAGGATGCTGCCGACGAGGAGGAGGAGGATACTAAATCCTTCACCCATCGCAATCTCAGCAAACTGGCGGTTTATTTCGACGATATCGTCGACAATCGGGTTGAGCGGTAGGGAAGCCATGTGAGCGCTTGACGGTGGGGATACTTGGCCGTGACGGTCGCCGGTGACGATACGGGGAGAGGAGGTGACCGACAGTTAAGCCATCGGCGTTCGTATCCCGTCTATGGCCGATGACTCGAGACTGACCGATTTCGGTATCGGAGACCGGGAGGACGGCGAGGGCAGAAGCGACAGTGATCTCGAGGATGAGAACGAACCAGCTGAAGGGGGAGTGGCGGTCGAGGGAAACGCCGCCAACACAGCGGAAACGACAGCCATTACGCAACCCGAGTCGGGGTCGGGGCCGGGTTCGGACTCGAGTGCAGACTCAGACGAGGACTCAGCACACGCGACAGTAACGTACACATGGACACCGGACGGAACCTGTGACCGCTGTGGAACGCCAGCCAGTCGCCGCTGGCGCTCGAGTGACGGGAGTGGTGACAGTGCGGCGTTCGTCTGCGAACCGTGCAAAAAGTGGTAGTGTACCCCGACACTCGAGGTATGAGACCGGATTTGGGTCGATATTGACCGGTTGGCTCCCGAAGCTTTATAATCTCGTCGCGGGTTTGTTCGGATGCAATGGCGCAAGGTACGGTCGCGTTCTTCAACGACACAGGCGGATACGGATTTATTGAAAGTGACGATTCGGACGACGACGTGTTCTTCCACATGGAAGACGTCGGCGGTCCGGACCTAGAGGAAGGTCAGGAGGTGGAGTTCGACATCGAGCAGGCCGACAAGGGCCCGCGCGCAACGAACGTCACACGCCTGTAGGAGTCCGTTCAAGAGGTATCGTTTTCTGATTGTCACCACTTGTGAGCGGACGCTCCCTCGATTGCCGTAACTGGCACTTATATGTCTTGGAGCGTGCAATACTGTTGTCACCTACGCCGGTGTGGTCGAGCGCCCACAGAATCGCCGTCCGCCCAATTCCACTGAAACGACCTGCCGGCGAACCGATTGCCGCCAACTGACTCGAGTATGACAGAAACGAACACCGAGAGACGAGAGGAGACACCAGGGCCAGTCGAACCGCTCCCCGTCACCGACGCAAAAGCGCTCGCCGAGGATATTAGCACCAACGTCGAGCGGGTTATCGTCGGCCACACCGGCGCAATTGAACACGTTGTCACGGCGATGCTGGCCCGTGGTCACGTCCTCTTAGAGGATGTCCCCGGCGTCGGAAAGACGATGCTTGCCCGGTCGATCGCACGGTCGGTCGACTGCTCGTTTCGCCGGGTGCAGTTTACGCCCGACCTCCTCCCAACCGATATCACCGGCGTCAACGTCTTCAATCAACAGACCCAGGAGTTTGAGTTCCAGCCCGGTCCGGTGTTTGGCAACGTCGTTCTCGGGGACGAGATCAACCGCGCGCCACCGAAAAGCCAGAGCGCACTGTTAGAAGCGATGGAGGAGGGGCAGGTGACCGTCGACGGGACCACCCGCGAGTTACCGGACCCGTTCATCGTCATCGCCACCCAGAATGCCGTCGAACGCAATCGAACGTACGACCTCCCGCTGGCCGAAGTCGACCGGTTTATGAAGAAACTCAAACTGGGCTACCCGACTCTTGAGGAGGAGTCGGAACTGCTCGCCCGAACCGTCGGCCGCCACCCGATCGAGTCACTCGAGGCCGTCGCGGACACCGAGACACTGCGGCGGGCTAGGGAAACGGTCGCCCACGTACGCGTCGAGGAGCCTGTCCGGCAGTATGCGACCAGACTTGTCGCCGACACCCGCGAAAATGCCGCCATCGGTGTCAGTCCCCGCGGAACGATCGCACTCCTCCGAGCAGCCCAAGCCCGTGCGGTTATTTATGGACGGGAGTACGTGCTGCCGGATGATATCCAACAGGAGGCCCCTACGGTTCTGAGTCACCGAATCCAGACCGACTCGAGTCGGGGACCTGAAGCCGGACGCGAGCGTGACTCCAGAACCGGCGCTGACAGCCTCGACCCCGGCACGAGGATCGTCGAAGAGGCGCTTGCACGGGTGCCAGTCGATGCAACTGCGAGCAGTAGCGAGCAGCCCCACCACCCAAAATCGAGATAAAAGCCAACACCCATGAGCCACCCTCTACCTAACCGCCGATGACCATCCACTCCCCGCTTACCAGACGTGGCGCAGGTGTCCTCTGTGTCCTCGGCTTCTGTCTGGTCATGGCGTGGGCGTACGGCACTCGAGGGCTGGGTGCGCTCATTATTCCGCTCCTCGTGGTTGGAGTCACTGGCCTCATCAGTTTCGTCCGGGCCGAAACGCCGACGGTCAGGCGGGAGCCGGTCGAACCGGGATTCAGCGGAGACAGCCGCACCGTCGCCCTCGAACTCGAGTTTCCCAGCGGACCGAGAGCCGCGACCGTCGCCGACAGTCTCGGGGAGGGGCTGACAGCGGTCGCTGGCCAGAACGTTGGAAAGGTTCCTGCCAGGGCTACTGCAGACACTGACACTGACACTGAAACACCCACTGCCACTAGTACTAGCACCAACCGCCAACGCTACTACTACGAGATTCACCTAGCACAACGGGGCGTCCACGAACTCGGCCCAGTTTCGGTGACGGTTCGAGACGTGTTCGGCCTGACAGCACGACGGGTCACTCTCGAGGCGACCGAATCCGTCCTCGTCTATCCGACGGTGTACAGCCTTCGAGGAGACACGTTCGGACGGCTCACGGCGTCGGTTCGAGACGGTATCGAACGGGAGTTCGACCACTTACGGGCGTACGAGCGTGGGGACTCACCCAAAGACATTCACTGGAAGGCAACGGCAAAACGGGCTGATGGCGACCTCGTCGTTGGCGAATATATTTCCTCGGAGGCCACAGAGACAGTCGAAATTGCGAGTGAGGCCACCGAGGGCGCCGTTGAGGAGATGGCCGCCGCGACCGCAAGCGTGAGTCAGTATCTCCTCGAGTCGGGTGTCGCAGTCGGTCTCACGACGCCGGACGGGCGGTGTGAACCTGGCGAATCGGAGTCGGGGCCGAGTTCGGACCACCAGACGACAATCCTTCGAGCACTCGCTGTGGCCACAGCTGGGACGGTACCGAGTGCCCGACGACGGGAGGCCGATATCGTTGTTCGGTCCCGTCCAGAGGGGACGACGATACAGACTGGCGAGAATGAAATTCCGTTTGACCGGATTCGTGGAGAGCCGATTTCCCACGGCGAGACGGGACGTTCGGAGTGGGACCATGAGTCAACCGGACAGCGAATCGAGGTGTCTCTATGAGCACCGTATGGAGTGGGAGTGGGAGTGAGAGTGAGAAAGACACTAAACGAAAGAACCGCTCCATCTCGATGACTGCCGACGGCCACGTTGGGGCTAGGCCGTTTCGGCTCCTCGCACTGAGCAGCGTCCTCGTACTCCTTGGATCGTTGATACTCCCCTTACAGGCCGTCACCAACGCCGTCGGCGGCACACGAACGCTGCTGACGGTCGTCATCCTCATGCTCGCCACGGCGACGCTGGTGGCACACACGATCCGAGCCGCGTTCGCCGCACTCCTCGCCTGTACCGCCGGCGGGATTGGATTCGGCTACTACCTGACTGTCACCGGCGTCGGTGTCGGCGCAGTCTTCGAGACGACCGACCAATTCGTCTCGGATACGGTCGCCCTCGCAACTGGCCTCCCGATTCTCGGTATGCTCGAGGCCGGCATCTGGACGCTCGCATTCGCCCCCGCACCGGTCTTTCTCACCTGGTATCTCGCCCTCCGGAGACGCTACGTCCTCAGTGTGATCCCCGGTGGGGCAGCCCTCCTCTTTTTGATCCTGACCGGCGACGCAACCGGCCCCATCGCACTGGTCGGCAGCCTTGGGGCAATCGGGGCCGTCGGCTTCGGCGAACTCGAGGCTCGAGGTGCAACGATCGCCCAAGCGGACGTCCTGGCGCTTGTCTTTGCCGTGACGATCGTCTGCTCAATGACGGTTGCACTGGTCCCGATTGGGACGGACGGCGCAGGCACCGGCCCGGACATTTTCGGCGCTGGCGACCGCGAGACAAGCCTCGAGGGGAGCCTGATTTCGGCACCGGATCGGTCGGCGATCCACGGCAGTATCGAACTCTCACCGGAGGTCCGGTTTACCGTCCAAAGCGAACAGGAATCGCTCTGGCGAACGGGCACCTACGACCGATTTACCGGCGATGAGTGGGTTCGAACCGGCGAGGAGAACGCTTACACAGGACCGATCGACGGGCCACCCGGAGAAAGCTGGGGAGTGGGCCAGACGGTGACCGCCGAGACCCGAATGGACGCAATGCCAACGGCCCCACAGCCGGTCGGTGTCGACAGTGAAACCGCCGGCAACACCCTTGTGACCGCTCACGGTCAGTTCCAACCAGATAGCCCGATCGAAGCTGGTGAGAGCTACACGGTCGAAAGCCAGACGCTCATCGACAACCCCGGCCTGTTCCGAACCGCCGGAACCGACTATCCAGACCACATCGAAGCACGCTATCTCCAGACGCCCGAAGACACGTCCACGGAGTTCGAACGCTACACGAGTGATCTCGTCGAAGACGAGGACAATCCCTACGACAAAGCGGCTGCAATCGAGTCGTACCTCCAAGAGTCAAAGAGCTACTCCCTCGAGGTTGAGCGCCCCGACGGCAACGTTGCCGAGGCGTTCCTCTTCGAGATGGACGCCGGCTACTGCGTCTACTTTGCGACGACGATGGTCCAGATGCTCCGGAGCGAGGAGATTCCCGCCCGGTATGTCGTTGGTTACACGAGCGGCCAACAAGTCGACCAAGACGAATGGGTCGTCCGCGGTATGAACGCCCACGCCTGGGTCGAAATATACGTTCCGGATCAGGGATGGGTCACGTTCGATCCGACCCCTGGCGATCCGCGTGACGGCGACCGCGCCGACCGACTCGAGGATGCCCGAGAGAGCGGCGATGAAGACGCCGATACCGATGAAAGCGCCGATATCGGTGTCGAGCGCCCGGCCGAGGAAGACGGAGACGAAGGAGACGAAGCCGAAGGAGACGAAACTGACTCCGAAGGGGATGAAACCGAAGCCGGCGACGAGACACCGACCGATGACGACACCGAACAAACCGAGATGGGCAATGACTCACTCGAGGGGATGGGAAGCGATGCCGAAGGCGGAGGCGGCGGTGAAGCGGGCGACGGCGACGGCGTTCCCGTTCCGGTGCCGAGTACCGAAAACGCCGCCTTTGGCCTCGCCGTTCTCGTCGGCCTCGTTGCCGGCGCCCACCGAAGCGGCCTCCCACGTCGCCTGCGACGCGAGGCGACCCTCTACTGGCACGGCCCTCGTGAGGACCCACTTACGGACACGAAACGCGCCGGAGATCGCCTCGAGGAACTGCTCGCAAAGCAGTATCGACCGAGAGAAGTGACCGAAACCCGACGGCAGTATCTCGTCGCGGTATCGGCAGCCGAGACGGAGGGTCGTGGGCTTGACCCTCGAGTGGAAACCGTCGCCCAGACCTACGAACGGGCGGTGTATGCCGGTGGGGTGAGTCGTGCGGAGGCTGATAGCGCGGTCGCCGCAGTCGATGAGTTGGCTCGCGAACGGGTGCGCCGACGGCTGCCGATCATCCGACAGCTTCGGCGGTGAGGCCAGCCAGCCAACCACCGAGTCCTCCCCAATACTCGAGTCTGCCATAACACCACGTGCTATTCACGAAATTCCGGGATACAAGGGTTCAATGCCGGTATCCGTACCCCGGCATACTTATCAACCTTGACTTTGTACAACCTCCTAGGTAATGGCCGGAGAAGTCTGCTCGACGTGCGGGTTGCCCCACGAGCTTTGCGTCTGTGAAGACGTCGCCAAGGGACAACAGCAACTCACCATCCGCATTGACGAGCGCAGATACGGAAAAGAGGTAACGATTATCGAAGGCTTCGATCCGAAAGACGTCGATCTCGACAGTCTCTCATCGGATCTCAAGTCCAAGTTCGCCTGCGGCGGCACCGTCGAGGACCGCCATATCGAACTCCAGGGCAATCACACCGGCCGCATTGAGGATTTCCTCAAAGAACGCGGCTTCAACGTCGCCTGAACCCGCATGAACTGATCTGACTTCCGGACCCACGTTTTTTCGAACGCAACGAGCAAACGATAGCGCCGGCTTTTCGCATCGATCGCTAGTGAGTGCAGTCGGTCGCGGCTCTCGAGGCGCACGTTTCGAGAACGGTGACAGACTCGAGACGAGACTCCGTTATTAAAAGGGGGGAGACGGTCCTTCAGGTTCGCTTTCAGGTTCGCTTTCAGCGGAACTCGAGTCAGAATCCGAAGCCGAGGCTGGAGTTGACTCCGAAGCCAACTCGTAGGACGCCGCCCACTCCTCTAAGCCGCCAGCCATACTCTCGACGGTCGCATCGGCGCTTCCCTCATAGGATTTGATCAGTCTGGCTGCCTGAATGCTGGCTTTCCCGTGGGGACAAACCGTCACGATCCGTTCGGGACCAGCCAATTCCTCGACTCGTGCCGGTAGTTCGTGAAACGGGACGTTTGCACTATCCTCGATATGAGCGTGGGCGTAGCTTGCCGCGTCGCGAATGTCGACGACACATACATCGGCGCCGTCGGCGAGGAGATCGTGGACCTCCTCCGGGGTGATTTCGCCGTCCATAGCGAAGGTGTTGTGCCACGGCTCAATAAGCGCCACGGGTACGGGAAGTTCCTATTCAATCACCGGCAAGGGTCCTCAAACCGCAACCACAATCACAATAACAACCATAACCACAACCGCACACGCCTCAAAAAAACGCACACCCCTACAAAACTACAAGAAGCCGTCCTCACGCGCCAACAACACACCCTCGAGCGTCGCATCGTTCGTCGGCACCTCGCGGGCAACCTCGAGCGCGCGGTCGACCGGCACCGTCTTGACCTCGAGAAACTCGTTGCTGTCGAGTTCGCGCTCGCCGGGTTCAAGCCCGTCGGCAAAGACGATTGCCCGTTCGTGGTCAAGGACGCCCGTCGAGACGGCACACGTCTGGAGGAGGACGGTGGTCGCAGGCCGGAATCCCGTCTCCTCCTCGAGTTCGCGGGCTGCGGCCGTCGTGTAGGACTCGCCGTCTTCGACAATACCCGCGGGCAACTCGAGTTGGGTTTCGCCAATGGCGGGGCGATACTGTTCGACGAAGAGTACTGCGTCGTCAGTACGAGCGACGATCACGACCGCCGGGGGGAGCCGCGCCCAGTAGTAGCGTTTTTCCGTCCCGTCGGGCTGTTCGACGAGGTCGTAGCCGCCGTCGTACCAGCCGGTTTCGTACTCGACTGCAGAGTCGAGGACTGGCCAACCGTCTGCGTCGGGCGTTGGGTTCGCTTCGGAATCGGAGTCCGGCTCGAAATCAGAATCCACTTCGGCGTCGGCGTCAGGATCAGACATTAGCCTCGTCTGTGATCTCGAGGCGGTAGTAGCTACCGTTATGTTCGATCCACACCGTGTCGCCATCGGCGGCCGCCGGTTCCCAACTACGGAACTCATCGAACTCATCGAACGGTGTATGAGTAAAGAACTCCTCAAAGCCAAACCGCCCGGCTTCGTAGGGGTCGGAAACGCCGTCGTCAGCCTCGAGTGCCGAAACGGTGTAGGGGAAGCGGTTGGCCGAAAAGTCATCGAAATTGAGCGTCTCGGTTACGTTTTCAGCGGGTGGCTCACCGGTGTCATCCTCGAGTTCAGTCTCGGTTGCGACAATGTAAGAGATTTCACCGCCGCCGAGCAGCGACGGTACCGCCCCCAGGGCGAGCAGGGCGACCAGCGGGACGACGATGATGAGTAGGAGATACCGCGTACGCATAGCCGACTCTCAGGAGGGAAGCGGTATACGCGTTTCGTCCGCCTACAACCGCTCGCGATACAACCGTCCGAACGCCTGGCGGCGAAGCGTTCCGATCGCCGCCTCCTCTTTCTGTTGGAAGGTCGCCGCCACCGCCTCCCCAGTCGGGCCGGCATGCCAGACCACGTTCTCGACGTTCTCGTGTCCGATCTCAATCACCTCACCCTCGTAACCCGCTCGCCACTGGTCGTACTCCTCGCGGGTCCCGACGGTGACCTCGAGTAGCGAGGCAAAAATCGCATCGCGGGCGGTTTCGACGACCGCACTGGTGACGCGGTCTGCGTACTCCTCGCGGGAAAACTCCATCACGGAGGCGACCTCCCGAACCGCCGTCTGGGCGGCCGGACCGGCAGCCTCGTACTGCTCGCGGGCCGCTGCAACTGACTCGGGAGCGAACCGTCCTGTTGTTTTCATACCTCGAGATTGGCCGGCGGACAGTTACTCGTTTTCCTCTGAGTCGGCTGCCATCTGCTGGCTCAACGCTCGAGCCTCTTCTAGAACGGCCTCGGCATCAGGATCGACCGCCATTCCACCGCGGCCGCGTCGCTGACTCTGGGCGGCGAGTTCGGCCTCGAGCTGTGGGCCGCGCCCATCCTCAGTCGTTTCGGGTTCCTCAATGGGCTGGGCGAACGCCCGAACCGTCTCGGCTAGCTCCTCGGGCCGTTGCTGGCCCCAATCGGGTGCATGTGTCTCGAGCCACTCGAGATGGTCATCTCGACCGAGTGAGGCAGTCACAGCGAGGTGGTTTGCGATTTCGACGGCGTCAGTCGAAGCGACTGAACAGACCGGACAGACGTATCCCATAGGGAACTGTATGCCGGCGGACGCATAAAAATCCGAGCAGCAACTCACGGTGACAGCTGCCGAATCATGACCACCGCATCCGTCCCATCGCTGTAGTACCGAGGGACGTGGCGTAGCGCCTCGAACCCAAAGGACCGATACAGTCGTTTGGCACCCTCGTTATCGGCTCGTACCTCGAGTTTGACAGTCGTTGCACCGTCGGTGGCAAGCCTCGAGAGCGACCGAGAGAGCAGCGCCGAGCCGATCCCGATCCCGCGGCGCTCAGGATGGACGGCAATATCTTTGATATGGCCCAAGTCCCGCCCGTAGTTCGGTGTCACATCTGAGACGATGTAGCCGACAACGGTGTCACCGGGCTCGACAGCAACCAAAAATCCAGGTTGGTCGAGGAACGTCTCGAAGGCGTTGTAGGGCCATGGCTGGGGAAAAGAGGCTTTTTCGATGGCGACGATTGCAAGCAGATCAGCTCGTTGTGCCCGGCGAATCCGCAGGCGGTCGCGCTCGCCAGCCGGTGCCGTAGTCGTCACACCTATTTGTTAGTGGCGTGGAAATAAAGTTCTCGCCCTCACAGTGATCGGATCACACGGGCCACACGTTTGATTTCCGTGTTGTGGGGTGTGAACTGTGAGCTGTGAATCTCGTATCGTGAATCGTGAGCCCAAATTACAGACTCACTCGAGTGCAGCCTCTACCTTATCGGCATGTTTCTCGAGGTCGGCAGCAAGCGTTCGTGCCTGCTCCGGCGTCAGTTTGTACTCGTCCATGTGCGCTGGGAGATGCTTTTCAGTCATGTTGTCCAGTTCGAACTGCAACTGGACCACATCGGGGTTTTTTCTGGGCGAGGTCGCATTGACAATCCCATAGGTCTCCTCGGTGAACTCGTGGCTCTTTGCGACGGCATCGACGAGGTCGAGCGTCGTGTACGCGGTGACGCTGATAAGTCGGTCAGCCATATATTTCTGAACGGTCGGTAGACACTTATCAGCCGCGACATGCTCGAGAGAGCCCAACGGGCTCGAGGTACAATCTCCGTGTTCGAGCCGTGCGTGGCGAAACTGTTTTGACGCTCGATCACCCCACTATTTCCACAGTAATGATAATAACGCCACGTCGAATAGTTACAATGAAGGATGCCGATCGATAGAGAAACGTTCGATCAAGCAAGCGAGGAGGAACTCTCGGAACTCTCGACGATTGACAAAGTTCTCGGATTTCTCGCGGTAAACGAGGACAAAGCGTTCAGAGCACGAGAAATTGCCCGGAAAACGGATTTAGACGGTGGGGCAGTCAGTACCTCGTTACTCCGACTCGAAGAGCAATCGCTCGTCGAGCACAAAGGTACCTACTGGGCGGTGGCAACCGAGACAGGGAAGTTTGAAAATAGTGACATGTTTGCTCGAGCAAAGGCGTTGTTCAACGACCAGTTCAAACGAGTCAACAGAGGCGACGAGGCGACGAAGTCCTCGAAGTTGCTGCAAAAGTAACGATCGAGCGTTTCAGTCGTCGGAGGTGATCGGCGACCCGTCCGGACTAGCTGGAGCAGGACTGGCGTCGAGATCGTCAGTTTCGGCGTAGGGATACCAGGTCCGTTTGGTGTTGTGCATGTACGGATCCTCGTAGCTCGTTTCTTCGGGTTCGATCAGTTCGGCAAGTTCGTCGTCGTCGTGGCGTTCGACGAAGGCACGGAAGCTCTCTTGACCATCGCGGGCGTCATCGAAGTTCGCAAGGAGGTTCTCGATTGCACCGGGAACCTCATCGGCCGGCACGCGCTCGGTGACCCACGAGGCAAACTGCGGATTCTCGCCTAAGCCACCGCCGAGGCCGATATCAAGGGCCTCGACGGGCTCGCCGTCTTTTCGCGTCTTCATCCCACGCAGGGAGATGTCGGCGATCTGTGGCTGGGCACAGGAAGCCGTACAGCCCGAGAGGTGGATGTGGAAGTCCTCGACGCCCGCAGGCAACTCGACGTTCGCTTTGAGCCAGCGCGCATAGCGAACTTGGCGGTTTTTGGTTTCGACAATCGAAAGCGAGCAGAACTCCGTTCCCGTACAGGCAATCGAGCCACGCTGAAACGGATGCGGATCAGGACTGTACTCCTCGAGCAGCGGTTCTGCGAGGAGGTCGTCTAGGTTCTCCTCAGGGACGTCCATCAGGATGATGTTCTGACGCTGGGTGAGACGTGTTTCACCGGAGCCGTATTTCGTGGCGAGTTCAGCCAGTTCCTCGGAGTCGTCGGCTCCGATACGCCCGACGAGGACGTTGAGTCCGACGTAGTAGTTGCCGTCTTTCTGTTCGTGGACGCCGACGTGGTCGCTTTTGCCGTTGTCGTAGCCGGCGTTGTAGGAATACTCCGAACGGAGGTCCGCACCCGCCGTTGGGAGTTCGAAGTCGACGTAGCCCTGGAGCACTTCTCGGATCTTTTCGGGACCCCACTCGTCGACGAGGAATTTGATTCGGGCGTTGTATCGGTTTTCGCGGTCGCCGTGATCACGGAACAGTGCGGAGACGCCACCGGCAACGTCGACGGCCTGCTCTGGCGTCGCGAAAACGTCGATATCGCGGGCAAAGCGCGGTTCGTTTCGGGAGAGACCACCACCGACGCGAATGTTGTAGCCCATTACCTCCTCGCCGTCGATCTCTTTGCTCGCTGGCTCGAAGGCCAAATCGTTAATGTCGCCCTGTCCGCAGCCTTCATCACAGCCGGTCACCGACACCTTCCACTTCCGTGGCAGGTTCGAGTGAGCCTCGTTCTCCTTGAACGTATCGTGAAGGTCGTGAGCGAGTTGGTGGGCGTCAACGTGTTCGTGTTTGTCCTTGCCGGCAACCGGACAGCCGACAATGTTTCGCCAGGAGTCGCCACAGGCCTGCACCGCAGAGAGGCCGACTTCGTCGAGTCGGTCGAAAATTTCAGGGACATCCTCGAGATTGATCCAGTGGAGCTGAATCGCCTGTCGGGTCGTCACGTCAAGCCAGCCGTTGCCGAACTCGGGATTTGCCGCTGGCCCGGTCGAAAACTCTTGGGCGAGTTCCGCAAGCACCTCGAGCTGTCCGGGCTCTAAAACGCCAGCCGGTGGCCCGATCCGCATCATAAAGTACGATTCCTGGCCGGCTCGCTGGTGGTACAGCCCGTACCACTTGAACCGCTCGAACCACGCATCCTGCTCATCGTCCGGGATCGTCTCCCAGCCCTCCTCAGCAAACCGCTCGATATGGCCACGGATATCCGTGCCATAGATGTCGTCTTTCCACTTCTCGACGTCAGTTGGCATATAGACGAGTTAGGAAGGGAACCAATATACACCCGCCCGTCGCGTCAGTTCTCCCCGCATCTCACCTATTGCGGCCGGTTTTGCCGATTGTATTTGCGGTAACGCGGCACACACCATCGGTCGGACCCTCATAGCCCCGGCTCGAGCGTCGACTGGACGGCTGCCGGGTCGTACGGCGCAAACTGGCCCTCGAGGGCCCGGCCAACGGGGAGTCGATCGATCGTGTCGCGGTGTCCACAGTTGATACACTGGCCGACCGCGTCGGCAACAATGTGCGGGCCAGCAACGTGAGTTGATGAAAAGCCCTCGAGGAGGACGTGGGCCGTCTCACAGGAACAGAAATCCGTCGAGGTAAGCGTCCAGATGTCGCTGACGCCGACTTCACGGGAGTCGTTAACGCTGATCCACGCGCCGTCATCAAGCACACGGAGGGAGATAGCCATACTCGACTATGGGGGCCCAGAGTCTTTGGGTCGTCGGCCGGCGCAAACCTTACCGTTCGTTGGACAGACACAAACTCGAGAATCACGGGCCGGCAAGGCGAAACCCCCCATTTCGCGGAACCGAGATACCGGCACCCGTTTCCGGTAGACGTGAGTACGGGTATCGCTTGCAGGCGTAGCGTCTCTTATCCTCTAGGCTCGCTAACGGGGGACTATGAGATCCGAACCGCCGATCAAATTACCTGTGGGACGCCGACTGGAGTTCGACAGGTTACCGGGACAACATGTAGGTGACTCTTTGTGACGAACGCTACCGAATGTGCGAAAGAGGAGGCAGAGCCCGAACTCGGAGACGAAGACGAAAACGAACGCAATGACGCACACCTCGATGATGTCGAAGTCGGTGCCGGCTGTACGGAAATTTGGGAACACCTTGCTGAAAAGCGCGAAGAATAACGGCCGACGACCACCTCAGATACCTGTTCTGACCACCAACAAGCAGTCAGCCGACTGTGATCAACCCAAAGCGGTGAGTCGATACCGAAGCCCACATTCACTAGTCACCGGCAGAGCACAACGTGGCAGCAACCACTGAACACTGAAAACCACAGACACCTCTAGGAGCGTTTTTCCCACCGGAGTGAGAACACCCACTGAAATGACGGACGACCGAACCGGGAGCCGTTCACGTGATGCCCGACGCGGAGAGCCGACCCCGATTCCAACCGACCGCGAATCACCCGTCGGCACACCCGTAATCCGTGGCGACGAATCGGTCACCGGCAGCCACGCCCGCCGTGCCGTCCAGTTCGATCCGGAAGACCCCGACAGCCTCGAGTCAGCCGCGAAAACGGTCCGCGAATTCGCCGACGGCACCGCAAGCGACGACGACAATCTCCTTATGCTCCGCGGGGCAGCTGCCTGTGCCGCCCTCGTCCGCGGGGAAGGATCCTACAAAGCCGCCGCCGAACGCGCTGGTGGCCCAGCAACGGTCTCCTTTATTCGGAAATGGGCCCGCGTCCACGACCTCCCGCGATCGGTCCGCCGACAGGTCGCTCTCGGCAACATCGCCCCTACCGCCGCCAAACACATCGCCCGCGTCGGCGGTGAAGGCCGCCTGCTGCTCGCCTGGGCCGTTCTCGACGGTGACCTGACCGTCCGTGACGTCCGCACTGTCGCCAGCGCGGTCAACGAGGGTACCCCAATTGATGAAGCACTCGCCGCTCACGGCGTCGAACTCGGCCGACTCGAGATCACGCTCCCCGCAACCGCCTATCGCGACCTCCGACGCCAAGCCTCCCTCGAGGACGTCGAACCCGGTTCAGTTGTCGCCGACGCCCTTGAGTCGTACTTCGACCTCGAGTGAAAAGAAACGTTTAACCGCTACTCGGCAAAAGAGGAGATAGAGGGCCGGTAGCTCAGTCCGGCAGAGCGTCTGGCTTTTAACCAGACGGTCGCGTGTTCAAATCGCGCCCGGCCCGCTTCTGCGAGGAACAACC
>LFCJ01000197.1_pt1 | contig 35268 bp, 38 predicted proteins | sample 643141 | NCBI WGS metagenome assembly LFCJ01 (sample SAMN03766243, study PRJNA286221) | soda lake metagenome | biome: soda lake; feature: Kulunda steppe; material: water; isolation source: sample B1-Br-g2 brine of Lake Bitter-1 | place: Russia: Kulunda steppe | collected 2010-07
TTGGCGACGACGGCAAAGCCATCGCCGGCTTCGCCAGCGGTCGCCGCCTCGATGCTCGCGTTGAGCGCAAGCAGGTTGGTCTGATCGGCAATCGTGTTGATTACCTCGACGATTTCGTCGATTTTCTGGACCCCCTCTCGCAGGTTATCGACGTCATCGGATACCGCTTGAGAGGCCGACTCGACACGCTCCATTTTTGTGATCGCATACTCGGCGGTTTCGGCCGTTTCCGTTGCGATCTCCTCGGCGTGTTCGGTCGTAGCACTCACCTCCTCGGCGTTTGAAGCGATTTCCTCGACAGTCGCACTCAGATTCGAGATCTCGCCGGCAACTTCCGACATCGACGACGACTGCTCCTTAGCGAGCGTATTGATCTCACTGGTTCCCGAAGCTACCTCTGTCGCCGACTCCGATAGGTTACCAAGCAACGAGTCAATCGTGGCTTGGGCTTGCTGTCGGTCAGTGCGCTCCTGTTCTAGTTCTCTCTTTACCGTCTCGAGTTCGCGCTCTCGTTTCTTGACTTTCTCCTCGAGCGTTTCAACCTCCCGCTCTCGACTCTCGAGTGCGTTTTCGGCTGCCTCGACCTCGGTTTCGAGCGTCGTTGACGTCGACTCGAGCCGGTCGCGTTCGTCGGCAAACTGCGACTCGAGGGTGGCTTCGGTCGCCTCACGGGCCTCCCGTTCGATGATAGTGACGCCCGTGTTAATGGCGACCTGCTGGTCGATCAGTGCCGCCCGGAGAAAAGCCAGCGACCGCTCGACGACGGCGTCGACAGCCGCTTCGACGGGTGGCTCATCTGCAGATTGAGCGGCTGAAACGGCAACGCCGCCGTCGGGCTGGTGTGAGTCGTCGGCCCCTGAGGCTGGTTCGTCGTCGCTCTCATCTGCCTCTGAGTCATCGATTGCGGGATAAAATCCATCAGTATCCACCTCAGCTTCGGGATCGGTTTCTGCTGTTTCGCCAGTGTAGGTCGTTTTGACCGCCTCACCGATGGCTTCGATGATGCCCGTGTAGTACGTCCCATACGCGCCGACGTATCCTGCTGGATCGGCAGCCAATAGCGGTTGGACGCCCTCGCGTTCTACCCGCTCTGCAAAAAACGAGCGGTCGTATGTCCCATGACCAAACTCCGCAATAGCTGCCTGCTGAGCCGATTCTAGCCCGTCTGTGGTACCGTCGCGGTCAATCAATGCCTCCCGCCGGTCGGGGTCGTTCCAGACGGCGTCGACATAATCCGCTGCCAACTCTTCGACGTGACCGCGAAAGAGGTCGGCCATCGACTCGAGTAGCTGCGCGTCTGCGTCGGTAAACCCAGCGGTCGTTTGCAATGCCGACAGCTCGATGTCGGCAGTTGCAAACGGCGTCCCGCCTGACGCTGACTCGTTTGCAACGCCATCGTTGCGTGACATACACCGATAACAGTCGGTCTCTAAAATAAGTGTTTTTGCTACACAACATACCGGATTCAGCCCGACTACTCTCCCTATTAGACTGTTTCGGCCGACCCAGTTTGTGAAGGCCTATCCGTTGAATATGAATGTTTAAAATCTGATGGTATCGCCCTCGAGTGTGTGATATCCCTCATTGCTCGGGTCGAGGATGGCTTACTCGAGGACTGAAATGATCGCGTCGACGTCAAGCCAGGCGATAAGCGATTTTTCCTCGCCGTCGGCGGCTTTGATGATGCCTTTGACGAACTCGTGTTCGTGGCCGGTGAGGCTCGCGCCCTCCTCGCTGCGTTCGATTTTGCTCTCGTGATAGGTGACGGCGTGGGAGACGTTTGTGACGCGGATGCCGAGTTTCTGGCTTTCGCCTTCTCTTTCTAACACGACGATATAATGGTCTGACGAGAGCGGACAGTGTTCGACGCTCAACAGCTGTGTCGGGTCGATGACTGCCGTAATCTCTCCACGGAGATCCGTCACCCCGTCGACTGCGTCGGGGCCACGCGGGAATCGCGTGATCTGTTTCATTTTGACAATCGCGCTAATTCGGTCGATCGCAATGGCGTAGCGATCACCGCTGAGGAAGAACTCGAGGACTTGGACGGTGTCTTCGTCGTTGTGGGCGGCGGAGATGAGTGCGTTTCCGTCGGCAAAGACGTCGCCGGCCCGTTCTGTGGCCCCACCCGCTATGGCGGCCTGTGCGGTATCCATCTCCGCTTCCATCACTGAGGCGTCAACCGTTGGGCTTCCATCAACGTCGCCACTGATTTGTGGGACGGCCATCCCGTCGGTAGCGCCACCACCTGCGGCGGTCATCCCGGTGGCCTGTGGGGCCGATGGTGTCTCGTGTGTCTGTCCGTTTGCCGGCTGCGTATTGTGACCGTTGCCCGCCGGCTGCGTTTGCCTGCCTGCTGGCTGCGTATTCTGGCTGTTACTTGCCGGTTGCGTTTCGCCTGTAGGCTGTGTATTGGTCCCTGCTGGCTGTGTATCGGTCTGTCCCTGTTCGTGAACCGGTTGGTTATCGCGTCGGCCGTCGTTGGCTCCGTCCGTTTCGCCTCCAGCCTCGGCCTCTTCGGCCCCTTCATCGTCCGCCGTTGCTGAATCCGGACGGACACGGTTCCGCGTTGCTCGAATTCGTCGTGCTCTATCATCTGTCATGCTGGCATCTCCTGTGTTTGAAACTGACCGTCGATTGCGGCTGCAATCTCGAGGAACCGTTCGCACATGTCTATCTCCTCGTCGGCGGCAAAGATCGACTGCCCCGAGGAAAACGCCCGTTGTAACGCCACCCGTTTTCGCACCTCAAACCGGCTGACATCTGGCAGTGCCGACTCGAACCACTCGAGCATCTCACGGGCTTCGGCGGTGTTTTCGATCCGGTTTATCACCAGTGTGGCCGGCTCAATCCGGATATCGTGGTCGAGTTCGAGTGAGCCGACGTAGTCAAACAGCAACTCGAGTGAGCGTTTGCTCGTCGATTCTGCAAGCGCAGGTATCACAAGGTTTGGAGCCGCACAGAGGGCATTGTCGGTGAGCATCCCGAGGTGCGGTGGGCAGTCGACAACGACGTAGTCGTAGCCATGGTCTGCTTGGTCTAACAGTTGTTTGAGGCGTAACTCGCCGTCGGGATACTGTAGTAACGAGGCCTCGGCTGCCGTCATATCCACGTTACTAGCGAGGACATCCATCTCGGGATGGGTGTAGATGAGTTCGCCAAAGTCGACGCTACCAGGGGTGACCAGCGCGTCAAACAGCGTTGGTGGCTCGGCGTCGTATGCCTCGAGCAAGCCCAATCCTTCGGTAGCGTTCCCCTGTGGGTCGAGGTCGACAAAGAGGACGTTCCGTCCCCGGCGGTTCAACGCGGCGGCTAGATTGATTGCCACGGTCGTCTTACCGACGCCGCCTTTCTGGTTGGTAACGCAGAGTCGCGCGAGTCGCGCCATTCGAACGACCTGTTGCCTCCCTGCCTACATAACTCCGATGGCTACTGGATTGACAGCCCGTTGCATACGTCCGTCTGTGGGCGTCTGCTCGGCCGATAGATTCACTATCCGGTTCCGACGGAATCGCATTTAGCCACATTCTTTATAGCCTAGTCAGCGGAATCCGAATTCATGGCAGTGAAGGTGTTGATCGTCGACAACTCCGAAGTTATGCGAGAGGTTCTCCACGATGTTATTGCAGAGCGTTTTACCGTCGTCGGAGAGGCTGCAAACGGTGCGGAGGCGATCGAAGCCGTCTACGAGCGTGAGTTGGAGATCGACGTCATCATGATGGACATGGTGATGCCGGAGGTCGGCGGCATCGAAGCAACTGCCACGATCAAAGACCTGTATCCGGAGATCAAGATCATTTTCTGTACAAGTGTCACCCAACAAGAGCGGATGCGACCGGCGATCGAAGCCGGCGCGGATGGTTATATTATGAAACCCTTTGAGAACAGTACGATCACAGATGCAATAGACGACGTTGTCTCCTCATGACCCGGGCCGTCATCGCCGATGACTCGAGTGTGATGCGACAGATTCTCACGGAGATTGTCGAATCTGGCGACATCGAGGTCGTCGCCAGCGTCGAAAACGGGCTCGAGGCAGTCCGCGCAATCGAAGAACACGAGCCCGATGTCGCAACAATCGACCTCGAGATGCCCAAAATGGGCGGCCTCGAGGTAATCGAGCGCGTGATGGCTGACAACCCGACACCGATGCTCGTTATCAGCGCCCACAGCCAGCAGGGGGCGGATAAGACGTTCGACGCCCTCGAGGCCGGCGCGGTTGATTTCTTGGCCAAACCAAGCGGCGAGCTCTCGGTCGATATCTGGTCGAAACGTGAGGAGATTGTCGCCAAAGTTCGGGCGGTTGCAGAAAGCAGTGCGACACGGACGTCACGTGGACAACCCGAACCAACGGCGACACAGGCGGTCTCCGCGGTGGACTTTCCGAACGACCCCACACTCATTATTGGGGCCTCGACGGGTGGCCCGCGAGTGGTCGAACGGGTGCTCTCGGAGCTTCCACACGAGGCAAACTTTCGAATTCTGGTGGTTCAACACATGGCAGATCATTACACGGGGCGCTTTGCGAGGCGTCTTGACGAAAAGACGGCGTATGACATTCGAGAAGCAGCTGACGGCGACCGGGTACAGCCGGGTGAGGCCGTCGTTGCCAAAGGCGGCTATCACTTGCCGGTGACTGGATTCCGGGATCGCTGCCCCGTTGTCGCCCACGATGACGGCCCAAAGCGTCACAACGTCAGACCTGCAATCGATACCACAATGGAGACTGCAGCGGAAGTCGTCACCGGCAATCTCGTCGGTGTCATCCTCACCGGCATGGGTGCTGACGGTGCCACCGGCATCTCGGCGATCAAACGCGCTGGCGGGAAAACCATCGCACAGGACGAAGCAACCTCGAGAGTGTATGGGATGCCAAACGTGGCCGCCGAAACCGGCGACGTGGACATGATCCTTCCTGAATCGCGGATCGCCGAGGGCATCACCAACGCCTTCCGGGGGTGGTCGACGTGAGCGATGCCACCAGCACGTTCGTCCATGAAAGCCAGGAGGACATCCTCAAACTGAACAACGCCTTACTCGAACTCGAGGACGACCCCGACCGACAGGAGTCAATCGAGACGGTGTTCCGGGTTGCACACAATCTCAAGGGTAACTTCGGGGTGATGGGCTTTACTGCAGCAAGCGAGTTGGCCCACGCCGTCGAAGACTTACTCGATCTGATCCGTGACGGCCAACTCTCGGTCACCGCCGACCGAATGGACCTCATCTTTAGTGCCGTCGACGAACTCGAGGCGATGGTCGATGAGGTCGCCGAGGTTGGGGAAACCGAAACCGATCCGAGGCCGACGGTTGAGGCGATCCGTGCCTCGATCGAAGCGGGCGAAACTGAAGCCGAGGCCGCTGGCGGTGGAGGCGATGGCGGCCAAAGCGGTGGGACGCGTGAGGTCCCAACCGCTGCGTTGGTCACGGCGACCGATCCCGATGACGACAGCGAGGTGTACCGGGTGACGATCGACGTCGGCGATACCTCCTCGAAACGCGTCGACGCGATGTTCATCTTCGATTCGACGATCGACGAGTACGAGATAGTCCACGCCGAGCCCTGCCGCGAACTGGTCGAAGACGGGGAGTTTACGTCTGATTTCGATATCTATCTCCGAAGTGAGGCTGACGCTGATGAGATTCTCGCGTTCTACGAGCGCAGTCGGTACATCGACGAGGTAACGGTCGAGTCGGTGACCAAACAGATCGAAACCCAGCGGGCTCAAGATGAAACGGACGACGATGACGACGTTACCTATCGAAGCAAGGAAGTCGACTCCATTCGGGTCGATGTCGAGCAAATCGACCGCCTCTACAATGAAGTCGAGGAGATGGTCACCAGCCGGATCAAACTCAGAAAAATTATCGAAGACAGCGGGCTCGTCGAAGCCGAAGACGAACTCGACGAACACGGGAAGATCACTGAGAGCTTACAGGATACCGTTCTCGAGATTCGGCTTGTCCCCTTAGAGAAAATCGTCGGCAACTTCCCGCGGGTGGTTCGAGATCTCGCCCGCAGTCAGAACAAGGAGATCGATTTCCGGATGGAGGGTGTCGATATCGAGATGGACCGCTCGATTCTCAACGAGTTGAGCGATCCGTTGATGCACATTATCCGTAACTCGGCCGACCACGGCATTGAGACGCCCGAAGAGCGCGTCGCAAACGGAAAGCCACGCGAGGGAACGATCGAGTTGCGCGGGAATCGAGAGCGCGACCGTGTCTCAGTCACCGTCGAAGACGACGGTGCGGGGCTCGATACCGAGATGATTCGGGAGAAAGCCGTCGAGAAGGGGATCAAAACTGAAGAGGAACTCGCCCTTCTCGATGAGTCAGAGATCTATGACCTTATCTTCCATCCCGGCTTTTCGACCCGCGATGAGGTGACGGAAGTCAGCGGCCGTGGCGTCGGGATGGACGTCGTCAACAAGGTCGTCCGCGGCGTCGACGGCTCGATTAACGTCGAGAGCGAACTCGGTGAGGGAACGAGTGTCACGCTGACGCTTCCGGTGAGCGTCGCGATCGTCCGCGTGCTGTTTGTGACTGCCGGGGAGGAGACCTACGGGATTCCGATCAAGAACATCGACGAGATTTCGGAGTTCGGTGATGTCTCCGTCGAACGGATCGAAGGAAAACCGATCGTGACCCACGACGACCGCGTCTATCCGCTGCTCTCACTCGGAGACGAACTCGAGGCCGTCGGCTCCGAGCCGTCGCCGGATGATATGGTAATCCGGATCAAAGAGGGCGTCAGGCAGGTCTGTATCCGCTGTTCTGACGTCTTAGAACAGGAGGAAGTTGTCATCAAACCCTTCGAGGGCGTCCTCAGCGGCGCGCCGGGAATCAGCGGTGCATCGGTGCTCGGCGAGGGTGAGGTCGTGATGATCCTCGACGTCGAGACGCTCTAACCCACATGGATATTGACCGTCGAAAACTCGAGGTGTTTGATCGGATGGCCAGAAGCGGTGCAACCGGCGCTGCCGGTCGATTCTCAGGGCTGCTTTCGCTCGAGACGGCCGTCGAGAGCGCCCGTCTGTCGCTCATCTCCGCAGCCGATATCCGGACCGCAGTCGACTGCCCGGAGGCCGTTGCCATTTCGATTGGCCTTACTGGCGATCTCGAGGGGGAGGCGATTTGTGTGTTCGACCAGTCAGTAGCACAGACGCTTGCAGAGACGTTCATGCCGATGCTCCCCGCTGACGACGGCTATACGAGCAAACACGAGGATGCCCTCGGGGAGATCTGTAACGTCACCATCAGTGGCTACATCGATGGCTGGGCGAACCACCGCGAGGAGGCAGTCGTGATGGATGCGCCACAACCCCTTTCGGCTGGCGCCATCGAGGGCTGGTCCTCACTCGGTGAGACGCCGACTATCACCCAACGGAGTACGTTGCGCACAGCGGCCGGAGACTTCGAGTTGTACTTCTTGGTGACACCCGCCTCCGCAACGACACTGTTCGGCGCGGAGGGTGCGGCCGACGCCCTCGACTCGGGGCCCCTTGAGATGCTCAAACGGACGCTCGAGACAGCGGCCCCAAGAGTTGGTCGCCGCCTCGAACGGGAGACGGACACTGAAATCGGTGTCGACAGTCAGGCCGTCGACCTCGTTCCGACCGAGCGACTGTCCGACCGGGTTTCGGATGCGCCAATCGTCGGCACCGTCGTCGAATTCAATGGCGGAAACAGCTATCTCCTCGCTCTGTTCGACCCACAGTCTGCCCAGACGGTCGCTGGCTCGGTTGCTGTGGAGCGGGATGCAGACGATTCTCTCAAACATGCGGGACAGCTCATCGCTGATACGGTCCTCGGGCAGCTTCCACAATCTGTCGCCCCTTCCGTCCCGCGGCTTGTCGAAGACATGCAATCATCGGTGCTCAACGACGCCGTCGTCAACCTCGGTCCCGACGAGCGGTTTGCACTGACGGTCACGGCGACGCTTGCAGCCACCGACCGGCCGATAGAGTGTGAACTGTACATGCTGTTCACTCCAACATCCGTTCAACGACAGTGGTCCTAATGGGAGATGAGCACGCACGATCAGATTCGGGTGCCCTCGGTGGAGCCGGGGACTCGACCGACGAGGAGTTTGAGATTCCGGTCTATGAACCCGGCGCGAGCGAGCAGACGAATTCTTCGGATGAACTCGAGATTCCGGTGTATGGCACGGCCACAACCGAGCCGGTTGCCAAACGGGACCCGATCGCCGTCGGCGTTGCCGACTATGCCATCACGACCAGTCTGCAACCGCTTCGGACCAGTGGCCTCGGCTCGTGTATTGCCGTTGCGATCGTCGATTCCGGTGCCAATGTCGGTGGCCTGCTCCACTTTATGTTGCCAAAGGCAGCCGAATCGAACGGTCGCGATCACGATGCCGGCAAGTTTGCCGACACCGGTCTCACGGCGATGTTTCAAGCGTTTCGGGAGGCCGGTGGCGACCCGAACCGGACAACGGCCAGAATCGTCGGCGGCGCGGCAATGATTACCTTCACCTACGGCGACCGCCCGGTCGGCGAACGGAACATCCACGCCGCCAGGTCGATACTCCGAACGTACGACGTGCCGATCGTCGGCGAAGAAGTCGGTGGCGACACCGGTCGCTCGGTCACATTCAACGTCGAACGCGACGAACTCGTCATAAAACGAGCTGACGGGACCCAGAAACTGTTGTAACGGACTCAGTTAGCCGACGAAATCGATATCGTCTTCCTCGGCCTCAAGTGCCGCTTCGGACTGGCCGTAAATTTGTGGACTCGTGACGCCAGTGACGACGATCATCGTTCGCATACTTCCCTCGAGACTTTCGTCGATCGAGGTTCCCCAAATAATGCGCGCGTCGGGGTCGATACGGTCATAGATCTCTTCGACGACGCCCTCTGCCTCCTCGATGGTCATGTCGCTGCCGCCGGTGACGTTGACCAGCGCGGAGGTTGCCCCGGAGATGTCGACATCGAGCAGCGGCGACCGAAGGGCGGTTTTCACCGAGTCACGGGATTTCGACTCCGAGTCGGATTCGCCGAGACCGATCATAGCGACGCCGCCCCGTTCCATCACGGTGCGAACGTCAGCAAAGTCGAGGTTGACGAGCCCGGGTTTCGTGATGAGTTCGGTGATGCCTTTGACCGACCGCATCAACACCTCATCAGAGACCTTGAACGCTTGACGCACGGGCAGTTTGCCGACGGAATCAAGCAGGCGGTCGTTCGGGACGACGATGACGGTATCAGCAACGTCACGAAGCCGTTCTAACCCAGCTTCAGCGTTCGTTCGGCGAACCTCTCCCTCCGCGGTAAACGGCGTCGTGACGATTGCGATCGTCAGCGCACCGACTTCACGCGCGGCTTTCGCAACGACCGGTGCGGAGCCTGTGCCGGTGCCACCACCGAGTCCGGCGGTGACGAACACCATATCCGAGCCGTCGATGGCGTCGATGATATCCTCCTGGCTCTCGAGAGCGGCCTCTTCGCCGACCTGTGGGAGCGAGCCAGCGCCACGGCCACCGGTTTTCTGTTCGCCGATCAGAATTTTTGTGTCGGCTTCGATTTCGACTAAATGTTGGACGTCGGTGTTGGCGGCGACGAGCGTTGCGCCATGGATACCCTCCTCTTGCATCCGGTGGACAGTGTTGCCCCCAGCACCGCCACAGCCGACGACGGTGATGTCCGTCTGGAGGTCCTGTAATACGTCGGCTAGTTCGTCGTCAGTCATCGTCCCTGAGGGCCCATTTTGTGTGTCGCCGTCAGCCACCTCGGAGAACGAGTCCTCGTCCTCCGCTTCGGCCTCGTCGATTGCGCTTTCGACAATTGAGTCCATTCTTGAAGCCTCATAGATGGTGGAGGGTAATTATTGTTCCCCCATGAGTCCGACAGTCGTCTGACACCACCTCGACCGAGTATATATTTGATAACTGAAACGAAGAAAACGGCCTCAACTGCGGAGTAATATGTTACTACTACCAACAAACGAGCAGCTTTAGTCGCGGTCGGCTAGCTGAAAGCGATGGGTCCGATCAACGGTAACCGACTCCGGTTGAACGACCGTCCCATCGACGATAACCGCTTCGCCCTCTGCGAGTTTTCCAAACGCTGGCCCCGGTTTCACCCCGGCCTCGCGGGCCAGTTCAGGTGCAAACGCTCGCTCGTGTGCAACCACACTCTCTGGCGTGACCGTCACCGACTCGTACTTTTTCTCGAGGATCGGTACCAACGCCTCGACTAGCTCGAGCCGACTGCGGTCGGCATCGACTGCAACCCGCTTGCCGACTCGTGTACCGCCGTTTTCGGTCTCGAAAGCGACCGTTTTCGATTCAACGGCCGCCCACGTCGCCTCGGGATCGATTCCGTTGACCGTCTCGAGCAGGTCGGTGGGTAACGGGGCGACCGAGATCGGTGTCGAACGCTCGGTTCCAAACCGGACGCCGTCGGCTATTGGCCCCAACTCGCGTTCGACGACCTCGACCAGCTCGAGGGGTCGGTCGCCGACTGTCCGCAGCCACGTCTCACTTACCACGCGGTAGCCCAGGTCGGTAATAACGCGTTCGATGGCGGGCTTTTCGCCCTCGATCACCGCAAGCTCGGCGTGGCTGGCCTCGAACGCACGGCAGAGCAGGTCGCGGTGGTCCTCGGGATCACCCATCGCCTCGAGTGGCCAGTCCGCACCAACGTGGCCGACCGTCCACGGCGTCTCGCGGATAATTCGCTCGAACCGGGGGACGTAGTGGCCGCCGCCAAAGCCGACAACCTGTCTCGAGCGTTGGGCATCGACATCCCGAAGGGCCAGAATCGCTTGGGCGACTGCCCGCGCACCGGCCGGGTCCGCCCACTCCGTTTCGCTGCTTCCCAACTCGACAAACAGCGATGGACAGCCGACGTCGGTTGGGCCGTGGTGGGTACACTCGAGGCCGACGTCGTACCCTTCGGGGGCGTATTCGTCGAACGCCTCGAGCAAGATTGGGAGGGTGTTTGGCGCTGCCTCGGCGAGGGCGTGATCTTCGCCGCCGTACTCCCCCGGTCCGAAGTTGCCAGTGAAGTGTGCTGTCAGTAGTGGCCCCGTCTCGCCAGCATGACGGGAGGCAAACACCAGCAGGTCGAGTTCACACTGAAAGGCTTCGGCAGCCGACTCAAGTTCGAGATGCATCCCCTCAAAGCGCCGGAGTTCAGCCTCTGCCGTCCGATACCAGCGGCCGCCGCCATCGCCCTCAGGTTGCGTCTCGTCCTCGAGGGTCTCCCACTCGAGAAGGTCACGTAGCTGCCTACAGATGTGCTCGGAGGCGCTGTCAGCACGACTTTCGACGATCCCAATCACGAGCGATAGTCGGCGGCCAAGCCCCGAATAGGCTCCGGTTACAGGGATTCCGTTGTGGGTGGTCAAAGCGGCGTCAGGACTTCGACGGAGCCAACCACGACGGTCACGACGAAGACGTAATTGATGAGCGTCGAAGACAGCGCATAGGCAGTTAGCCGGCCAACCGGATACGACGTTGAACCGGCTGGAATACACAGAAAGCTCCCCAGATACGGCACCAGATTCGTAACGAAAACCCCTTGCCCGCCGTAGCGGTCAAACAGTCCGTCAGCTCGCTTGAGTTGCTCGTCGGTGATCGTGAGCCACGGCACCGAGCGCACCACCTCGAGGCCGTACTGTCTGGCGATTGCATAGACGAGGAGTTGGCCACAGACGTAGCCGGCGGCTGCGATGGCGATCGCAAGTACGATCGTTCGGAGTGATGTCGAGATGGCTAAAATGTAGCCGGGGAGAAAAATCGATGTTGGCAGAATCTTCCCGATGATCGCTCCTTTGAGGACGAAGAGGACGAACATCACGGGGAGCCCAAACGAAAGCAAGAGCGAAAACCCGCCATCGATGAGCACTCCACTGAGCTGACTAAGCGACACTGTATGCGTCTAACGCAGCCACCCATTTCGTTGTACCGATCGTTCGTCGCAGTTGTCACAACCAGCAGGGGACCGTCTCCAGCCGTGTTGAACCAGTCTCTTGAGGCCGTTTACGGGAACAGTAGATACACAAACGTCCCGTAGCCAATGACGAGTATCGCGCCATCGAGCCGACTCAATCGTCGGCCACGAGCCATGAGGCCGACAACGACAAACGTAAAGACGACCAACGCCGGCAGTTCGAACCGCAACGTTGAGGGCGACACTGAGATCGGAACGAACAGGCCGAGAATCCCCAACACGGCCAAGATATTATAAATGTTCGATCCGACAACGTTCCCCACACTGAAACTCGCCTCTCCACGGATCGCCCCCACGACCGAGGCCGCAAACTCCGGCAGCGAGGTCCCGACAGCGAGAACGGTGAGTCCGATAAAGAGGTCACTAAAGCCCATCGCCGACAACAGCCCGCGCCCGCCATCGATCAACCACCGCGAGCCGATGAGCAAGGCGACGAGCCCACCGACGACGAGCGCCACATCTCGAGCGTTGATCCCCTTCCCGGCACCGGGCTCAGAGATCGAGGCCGGATCGGTGTTGATATAGTACAACAGATAGCCGGTAAAGCCGGCCAGCACGAGCAGAAAGATCGCCCCCTCGAAGCGGCCGATCGTTCCGTCTAAGGCCAGAACCACAAGTAAAAGTGCCGTAAGAAGCATAAACGGCACGTGGCGTTTCATCACCGTCGGCGTCACTTTCAGCGGGCGGATCAATGCAGCCACACCGAGGACGAGCCCAATGTTGGCGATATTCGAGCCAACAATGGTCCCAAAGCCGATATCCGGGGAGGCGTCAATTGTCCCGATTATCGCAACGAACAATTCGGGCGCAGTTGTCGCAAACGCAATGACAGTGACACCGACGGTCGCCGCTCGCAGCCCAAGTCCGAGTGCCAGCCGACCCGCCCCGGCGACCAGCAACTCCGCACCCGCATACAGCGCAACGATGCCGACAGCAAGCAACAGCAGATGCCATGCGAGTGCCATCATAGACTAACCTTTTCACTGCCGGTTACAAAAGGACTTGAGTTTAGGATCAACTTTCGATGGACATACCTTCCTGTCGATGCCACTCGAGGGTATGGAACTGTTCGGTCTCATCGGTAACCCGGTCGGTCACTCCCTGTCTTCGCCAATGCACGAAGCGGCCTACGACGAACTCGGACTTGACGCTCGATATCTCACCTTTGAACCCGAGCCGGCGGCTCTCTCGACGGCAATTTCGGGTGCAGACGCCCTCGGCATTCGGGGACTCAACGTCACGATTCCGTTCAAACAGGACGTGCTCGCCCTCGAGTCGGTTGCCGCCGACGAGCTTGCCCGTCGGATTGGGGCGGTGAACACGATTGATCTCACCGGCGAGGAGATTACGGGACACAACACCGACGCCATCGGCGCGTTGCGTGCGCTCCGTGATCACGATGTTACCCTCGAGGGGGCGACGGCGGTCGTCGTCGGTGCTGGCGGGGCGGGGCGGGCCATCGCCTTCGGCCTCGCTGATGCGGGCGCGACGGTGCAGATTGCTAACCGAACCGAATCGAAAGCCCACAAGCTTGCCGACGTTGTCCCGAACGCGACCGGTCACGGCCTCGACTCCGTTGCTGGCTTGCTCGCCGACGCCGACATCTTGGTCAATGCGACGAGCGTCGGGATGGAAACCGACCGCTCGCCGGTTTCGGCCGACGCCCTCCACAGCGAGTTGGCGGTGATGGATGCCGTCTACCGGCCACTCGAGACGCGGCTGTTACGCGAGGCGGCGGCGACAGGCGCGACGACGGTCGACGGTGCCTGGATGTTGCTGTATCAGGGTGTCGAGGCGTTTGAGCTGTGGACGGGCGAACGGCCGCCGGTTGCGGTGATGAACGAAGCGCTCCGGTCACGATTGTAGGACCCAATCGTTCGCTCCGCATGAACACTCCGGTCGACGCACCTGTCAGAATCGGACGCTTTTAAGTACAGTCACGGATAACGTTCACCAATGTCACTCCTCCAAAAGTTGAAGTCGTTGCTCGGGCTCAGCGAGCCCGAACCCCCGAGTCGAGATGTTGGGGTTACCGTCGAGCGAGAGCCGGAGTCCGAACCGACGCCATCCGAAGCGGCCGACGAACGGGCCGACGAGGGTGGAGACGCCGAACCGGCCGACGACAGCCCACCGCATGCAGAGTCGACTCCCGAGGAGGACGCTCCCCCCGAGGATGCGGAGTCAGGGATTGAACCCGACGACGAAGCGGTCGATGAGGAACCCGATGTTGACGAGGCCGAACCCGAAGATGCTGACTCGAGTACTACGTCTGATACCGACGATGCCGAGGTCGATGAGGAGGTCGATGACACGGACAAAGCCGATAACGAAACCCAGGATACGGACAAAGCCGATGAGGAAGTAGAGGACATAGACGACGCCGAACCAGCCGCTGCCGGAACCACCGCTGGCGGCTCGACCGGCTCGATCACTGATAGCGACCCGGAGACGGCGGCAGAGCCGGCTGAAGCGGCCGGGCCGACTGGGGAAGCTGAACTCGAGCCTGAACCTGATACTGACGATCAAGACGACAGCGAGCCCGTCAGCGTAATCAAAGGGATCGGCCCGGCATACGCCGATCGACTGGCCGGTGCTGGCGTCGAAACCGTTGACGAACTCGCGGGGGCAGATGCTACCGCCCTCTCGGAGGCGACTGATATCTCCGAGAAGCGTCTACAGGGCTGGATTGACCGCGCAGACGTTCGATAACTGCTTTCACATTCTTGACTGGCCAAACAGTTTGGCACACTGAGTATTTGCAGTATCAGACAGAACCGCAAAACGGTTACTGCCCGGTCGCCTTACTTATGGCATGAACGAGCCCCGCGTCGACACGACGGGTGCGCAGTACCACCGGGTCGCCAAGACGGCCCGCTCTGGTGTTCGCATTCCCGTCGAGGTTCGGGTGCGCGTTGCGGATCCGTATCTCGCCTACCGACGAGCGCGTGAGGGCACTGGCGGTGTGTTTCTCGAGACGACTGGTGGCCAACGCGGCTGGGGATATTTCGGCCTCGAGCCAGTCGACCGGCTGACGGTCAGTGCGGATGCAGTCGCCTGTGATCGGGAGGCTTCTCCCTCACTTGCGGCGCTGGAGGGACTCCTCGAGACGGGCGAGTTGGCTCGTGGGGAGTGTACCGTGCCGTACCCGTGTGGGGCGGTCGGCTGGCTCTCCTACGATATCGCCCGTGAACTCGAGTCGCTGCCAACCCAGACCAACGACGACCGACAGCTACCACGGCTCGAGGTTGGCGTTTATGAGACGCTTGCGGCGTGGGAGTCTCCAGTCGAGGGCGAAGTCACGCTTCGAATTACGAGCTGTCCACCACTCGCGGGGACTCAGAACGAAGCAATCGAGACAACCTACGAGCGAGCAAAGGCCACTGCCCTTGAGGTGGCGACGGCGGCGACGACGGGTGAACCCGCCCGCGTCGAGCCGCCAGTGTATGCGTCCGAAGCCACTTTCGAGAGCGACTGTGGTCAGGAGGCGTTTGCCGACCGGGTTCGACACGTCAAAGAGTACATCCGCGACGGCGATACGTTTCAAGCGAACATCTCCCAACGGCTGTCGGCACCTGCTGCCATCTCGCCACTTGCTGCCTACGGGGCGCTCCGCCGGGTCAACCCCGCACCCTACTCCTGTCTGCTCGAGTTTCCACAGGTTGACCTGATCAGTGCGAGCCCGGAGCTACTGTTAGCACGCGACGGCAGCTTTGTCCGGACGGAACCGATTGCAGGAACGCGACCGCGTGGGGAGACCGAGGCTGAAGACGAGGCGTTGCGGGCTGATCTGCTGAGCGACGAGAAAGAACGGGCCGAACACGCGATGTTGGTCGACCTCGAGCGGAACGATCTGGGTAAGGTCTGTGCCTACGGTAGCGTCGACGTTGCGGAATATCGCCGGGTCGATTTCTACTCAGAAGTCATGCATCTGGTTTCGGATGTGACCGGCCGACTCCGTCCGTCGGCAACGCTCGCTGACGCCATCGCCGCCGTTTTTCCCGGTGGCACGATCACCGGTGCCCCAAAACCGCGGACGATGGCGATCATCGACGAACTTGAGGCGACCCAGCGAGGGCCCTACACGGGAAGCGTCGGCCTCTTTGGGTTTGACGAGAAGGCCACGTTGAACATCGTCATCCGAACGTTGGTTCGACAGGCTGACCGCTACCATCTCCGCGTTGGGGCGGGAATCGTCCACGACTCCGACCCCTATCGGGAGTACGAGGAGACACTCGACAAGGCTCGAGCGCTCATCACAGCCGTCGATCAAGCCCTTGGCGAGCGGGCGGCGATGGGTCTCGAGATGGAACTCGAAACCGACGGCGGTGATCCCCAGTGAGTCGGATTCTCGTGGTTGACAATTACGACTCCTTTGCGTACAACCTCGTTCAGTACGTTGGTGAGGTTGCCGATGAGGTACTCGTTCGACGTAACGACGCCATCGACGTAGCGGGCGTCCACGCGCTGGATCCGACAGGAATCATCATCTCACCCGGCCCGGGGACGCCCGCGGAGGCCGGCATCTCGATTCCGCTCTGTGCTGAAACCACGTATCCGATTCTCGGCGTCTGTCTGGGCCATCAGGCGTTGTGTGCCGCCGAAGGCGCGCCGGTCGTCCACGCACCCTCAGTCGTCCACGGCAAACCGTCCGCCATCGACCACGACGGCACAGGCATCTTTGCCGGGCTCCCCGAAACTATTCAGGTCGGGCGCTATCACTCGCTGTCGGTCGAACGCGAATCCCTGCCCGACAGCTTAGTCGAAACCGCCAGCACAACCGACGAGCGAGACGTCCTGATGGCCGTTCGCCACCGGCAAAAACCCCAACTCGGCGTGCAGTTCCATCCCGAGAGTATTCTCACTCGAGAAACCGGCACGGACGCCCACTCTGAAACCGGATTGCCACTCGAGGTTGGCAAGCGAATGATCGATAACTTCTGTTTGTTTGCAGCCACCGCGGGTGGTAGCGATGGATGAACGCCAGTACTCCGTTGACGGCGAACTGCTCCCGGCGAGTGAGGCAACTGTCAACGTCGACGACCGGGGGTTTCGGTACGGCGATGCCGCCTTCGAGACGATGCGCGCCTACGGCGGGTCGGTGTTCGAATGGGACGCCCACGCTGACCGCTTGGCTGACACTTGTGAGGCCCTCGGGCTCGACCACGGGCTCTCCCGAGGCGACCTTCACTCTCAGATTGGTGCGACGCTCGAGGCGAACGACCTCGAGGATGCGTACGTTCGACTCTCGATTACCCGTGGCGTACAGCCCGGGACGCTTACTCCCCGGCCCGATGTCGACCCGACCGTTGTCGTCGTCGTCAAGCCACTACCCCGCGGGGGTGTTGCGGGGGAATCCGTCTGGGAGCGTGACGCACGAGCGCAAACGACCAAAACACGGCGCATTCCGGACAACGCACTCCCGGCTGGGGCAAAGACGCATAACTATCTGAACGGTATTTTGGCCCGAGAAGAACTGTACGAGGCCGATGAGGCGCTTATGCGAGACCAGGACGGATACGTTGCTGAGGGGGCGACGAGCAACCTGTTTTTTGTGACCGAGTCGGGTATACATACGCCGACCACCGAGGGACCGGTCCTTCCCGGTATTACCCGTCGTGTGGTCTGTGAACTCGCCGAGGAAGCCGGTGTTCCGATCCACGACGGGCGCTACACCGTCGATGACGTCCGCAACGCCGACGAGGCGTTTTTTACAAATACAACGTGGGAGATCCGCCCGATTCGGTCACTCGATGGACTGACCGTCGGTGGGGGCCCCGTCACCGACCTACTCACTCGGCTGTTCGATGAGCGAATCGAGCGCGAGCATTATTAACACAACTTGCGCTCTGTCTCCGCACACTCGAGGACGAAATCTGGGCCGAACGCCGTCGATGGCGTCTGAAAGCCGTGTTCGACGCCACCCTCGAGGACGCCTTCGGCTGCAGAGAGTGCCGCGTCGGCGGTCAACCGGTAGGGGTTTGGCGTCCGGATTCGCGCCTGTTCAATCCGCTCGCCGTCAGTCACCGCTCCCCAGACGGTCGCCCGACTCGTAGCTAACTCCCGTTCGTCCGGCCCATCGGCAAACGCCCGAACCAGCCACTCGAGGGTGTCCGTGACTGGTGGCAGTCTAAACACCGGTCGGAGTGCGTTTGATGCTGCCATTGCTGGAGCCATCGCTGCCGGTACGGCAAGATAGGTTTCGACCGTTTCGATGCCAGTGGAGTGGGCGGCTGTCACGAGGTCGCCAAAAGGGATGGTGACGGCCGATTGCGGTCCATCGCCGAAATCAATCTGTCGTCGGTTGTGAGCAACTGGCACCCGGTACAACACACCGTCGCGGCGAACGACCCCCGACTCGCCAAGCCCCTCGAGGGCGGTCAACGCCGTGCCACGGGAGATCGACATGTCGGCGCGAATCGCGAGTGACAGTTCGGTTGCCTCGGGAAGTCGGTCGTGGAGAAACGCAGCCAGGCAGTCCGTCGGGACGACATCGAAGCCGACGCCGGGGAGGAGGGTGATACCGGCCGACTTTGCGCGGTCGTCCAATTGCTGCAGCCGGGCGAAAACGTCGATCTCACCCGTGATATCGAGATACTGGGTGCCGCTATCGAGACAGGCCTCAACCATCGGCTCTGCAGTCTCCACGAAGGGGCCCGCACAGTGACAGACGACCTCGACATCCTCGAGGTGGCTGGCGATTGTCTCGTCATCGAGCGAAAACTGTCGACTCTCGAGGCCGGTTTCGGCCGCCTGTCTCTCGAGCTTTTCGGCGCTCCGGCCTGCCAGTATCGGCGAGTGGCCACGGGCGAGGGCTTCCTGACAGAGTAGTTGTCCCGTATAGCCATAGGAGCCGTAAATGAGGAGGGCTGACATATACACTGGCTTTGGGTGAGGAGGGCTAAAGACCCACGGTGGCGAAAGTAGCTACAATTAACACAATGGGGACAGATAGAACAGACAAATGGAGGAGTCACGGTGTATTGCGCCGCTCGAATCGGTCCCTGCGGAGACGACGCTTGTCTTTCGCATTCGCAAACGAGAGAGCGAGGAGCACGTAACGGATGGCGGGTCGGACGTGCAAGAAGCAATCCTGATTCGCCTCGAGGATGGCGTCGCGAGTTGGTTGAACTACTGTCAGCACTTTACGCATATCAAACTCGATAAGGGCGATGGCGCACCGATGCGTGATGGCGAGGTAATTTGTGCGAACCATGGCGCGTACTTCGAGTCCGATACGGGGCTCTGTACGTACGGTCCCTGTGAAGGTGCCTATCTGAACGACGTTGGGGTTGCCCTCGAGGACGATGCTGTCTATCTCACTGACGAGGAGTACGAACTGGTCGGGCTCGGCCCGATTCCCGATGACGGTGACCGAACGTCGACCTCTAACCTCGAGTTTTAATGTTAGCCGCCGACGCTCTTCGGTCGAACCAAATCTCGCTCCTGTTCGTACTCGAGTAAGCCGACTTCGACCAGTCGCGGAATGTGGTCGTGATACAGGGAAATGTACACGTCAGTCACCGTCTCGGCGGTGATATCAACCAGTGAACGGCCGGTTTCGTGTCTGGCCACCTCTTCGGCGACGTCCGGCAGTGTCAGTGACTCTCCATACGTCTTGACCACCTTAAGGGTGAGTCGACGGCGGCGGTCTGCAAGGAGCGTAAATGTGTCATCGACTGTCTCCGGAGGGACGTTCGCCCCGTCTAGCCACTCCAGAACGGTCGGCACAAACTCGTCAACATCGTGGGTTGGAGATGACATGCAGATTCGGATGCGAGACGCAACGGTGCGGTAATCGCTGACGTCTCGGGGTGCGTGCATGGGTACTGACCAGCGTTGTAAATAGAGCTACCGGATTCGATACTGCCCGTCAGCGGATATGAGTATCACTAAGTCAAATTATTCAATCGTGAAGATCGGTTCGGTCACCGCCTCGCTTTTACAGGCTGGACAGCGAGAGGGCCGGTTGAGGAGGTCATCGAACCCGTCGAAGCCACAGTCACGGCAGGCCGGTGGCGCAACCAGCAGCTGTTCGTCGGTACCGTCAACGGAGTGAGAGACGTGTTCGACGTGAGAGAGTATCACCGGAGCCGTCAGCTCAAACTCCCGAGCGAGCTCACTCGGCGTCGCCGGCTCCCCCCGCAACGACTCACGTATCCGCTGTCGCGTCGTTTCTTCGGCTTCGCGCATAGGCTCCCTTGCCCGCCGGCTGCCATAATCTTTGTTTGGTACGAGGGACACAATATTCACGGTATCTCAGGAAAAAGGGCAAGTGACTTATCGTTGGTTCATCACTAGGTGAATATGAAAGCAGTCGTACTAGCCGGCGGATACGCAACGCGAATGTGGCCGATCACCCGACACCGACCCAAAATGTTTCTCCCTGTCGGGAACTCGACGGTTATCGACCTCATCTTTGACGATCTCGAGGCCGATGACCGCGTTGACGAAGTGTTCATCAGTACGAACGAGTACTTCGCCGAGGAGTTCCAGGCCCATATCGACGACAGCGAGTACGAAAAGCCAACCCTCTCCGTCGAAGAAACCCGCGACGAAGACGAGAAGTTCGGCGTCGTTGGCGCGCTTGCCGAACTGGTCGAACGCGAGGGCGTCGAAGACGACCTCCTCATCATCGCCGGTGACAACCTCATCAGCTTTGGACTCTCGGATTTCATCGACGAGTTCGAAGCAAACGACGCTCCGACGCTTGCCGCCTACGATGTCGGCGACCTCGAGCGGGCTAAATCCTACGGTCTCGTCGAACTCGATGGCGACCGCGTCGTTGACTTCCAAGAGAAGCCTGACGACCCAAAAAGCACGCTCGTCTCGATTGCCTGCTATGCGTTCCCCGAAGCAACCCTCGAGTTGCTCTCGACGTATCTCGATAACGATAACAACCCGGACGAGCCCGGCTGGTTCATCCAGTGGCTCCAAGCCCGCGAGGACACCTTCGCCTATCCCTTCGAAGAGGCATGGTTCGATATCGGCACGCCTGCAAGCTACCTCGACGCCGTCGCATGGCATCTTGATGGCCAGTCGCTGATCGCAGACTCTGCGACACTGGAGAACACCAACGTCGGTGAGAACGTCCACATCATGGCCGACAGCACCGTAGAGGACGTCTCCATCGAGAACTCTGTTATTTTTCCTGACGCAACCATCCGAAATGGCGATGTCTCCGATTCGATCGTCGACGAAGGCGCAGTCATCGACAATCTCGATCTCGAGGACGCGTTAATCGGCGCACACACCCAGATTTCGGGCGAGTAACCGAGCTCGAAACGCTTTTTTAGACAAACGGGCGATACAACTAACTGTCTCCCGACGCACACTCTTTGTCGTGAGCGGATGCGATATCGAGGCCGTGCTTGATCGTGATGCCGAGGGAACCCCATACGAAGCACTTGCGGAGGGATTTCTCACCCTTGAGCGCTCTGGTGAAGATTCCGTCTGTTTGCTCGCCGAAGCCGCCGCAGCGACGACCGGACGGGGATCTGTCACACAGCTTCGCGAGCGCGTCGAGGCGTTTCACGCAGCGTTCATCAAAACGGGCCGTGTCAGCTCGTTTCGGGAACTTGCGGCACTCGACCTCGAGGATGAGGGTTTGTGTGCGGTGTTCAGCGCCGAACGCAATCGACACGTCCTCCTCGAGGCTGCGGCGGTGTTCGCGACGACCGGGACGGAAACGACAGACCTCGAGACGCTTCGGTTGTGGGCTGCCCAGGCGGATATTTATCGGTACAAAACGGACCCGATCGGAGCGATAGCCGGCGTTGGGCCGGGTAGTTTTCAGTTCCTTCGGATGCTCGCTGGCGTCGATACCGTCAAACCCGATCCGGCACTCGAGTCGTTTCTTCGGTCACTCAAACGCGAGTGCCCTGAGAGCCCAATTGATCCACGCGGGCCGCTGCGAACTGTCGCTTCCTGTGAGTGGATTGGGGCCGTCTCAAGCTATCGGCCCATTGAGATCGACCAACTGGCATGGTGGCTTGCAGCTGAGCCCGACCAGCGAGCGGCGGTGGTCCTCGATTAAGATTGGACAAGTTTGGTCTTGTAGACGACGTACGTCGACGGGATCAACAGGAGGAAAAAGAGGACGAGAAAGATGGCAAATATAAGCGTCGAACCCAGCGCGATACTGGCGATGAATCCGACGGCCAGCAGTCCATATAGCGCCGCAAATCCTTTCACCAGCGATTCCATACAGCGCCTACGCAAACGAATCTAATATACACTGCGTTTTTCGCTACTCGAGGGTGGCCTCAGTGACCCGAATCCGACCCCGCGTCCCATCCCACTCGAGTTCGTACTCGAGGGTGATTCGGCGGTCCATATGCGGTCCGTCGACGACGAGCGTCTCGAACTCTCCGCCCTCTCCGAGCAGGTGGACGCCATAGCGCTCGTTGAGTGCCTCGAGTTCGGTGAGTGCTTCGCGGTCCAGCCGGCGCCCAAGCCACGACTCGTCGAGGCCGGCCGCAGCAACTTGGACGATCATAATTTCGAACCCTGCCTCGAGCATCGCCTCCGCGAGTTCCCGCGGCGACTCCTGCCAGAGTGGGGCAAAAAGCTCACACCCTAAGCGGTCACACATCGCCTGAATGCGACTGGTCTGGAACTCGCTTTCGACCGCGCCAGCGGTGACGCCCGCCAGCCCGTCTGCAAGCGTTGGGCCCAGTTCGGCAAGCGCTGCCTCGAGTGGCTCGAGTTCTTTGTCACCCTGCTCGCCGGAGTCGATCGTCTCGGCTGCATCGAAATCCGCCGGCTCGATCTCGATGTACTCGATGCCGATACTCTCGGCGGCGAGTGCCGCCAGTCTCGTCTCCGGAACGTGGTACATATAGGAGTCTCCAGCCGGATGAACTGTCACTAGTCGCCCCACCGGAAGCCCCGCCTCGAGGGCTTGATACACCGCCCACGAGGAGTCTTTCCCGCCCGAAAAGAGCCCAACCCATTGCCCACTCGGGTCGGAACCCTCGCCTCTTGCGTCTGGTTCCTCGCGCTGTCTGCTCATAACTTTCCTTCCGGCGCGATGCCTAAAGCCGTATCTTTCTCCCTTCCGTTAGGACGACGAATCTCGTACCTCACTTTCTTCGAGTGTCGTCCCGCTTAGCATGGCGGCCGTCCGAACCCCAATCACGCTGAGAACGACGGCGACGACGACGAACAGCGCGAGGCGCTCGCCAGCTGAGAGGGGAAAGCTCTGGAGGGAAACGATCGTTCCGACGGTCAGTTCCGGAACGACAAACGAGCCGATGACTCCCTGTTGCTCGAGAAAGTAGGCACTAAAGCCCCGAAGGACCAATCCGACGGCAACGACGACGAACGGGAGATTGAGCAACGAGGATCGAAGGGGCTCTTCGCGGATCACCTCATCGAGCAGGCGGCCGGCACTCGCAGTCAGTGCCGCCGCCGTCAACCACGGGACGCTATCGAAGGCGAACTTCATTGCAACGACGAACGTCCCTGGCGAGTCCTCGAGTCCTGACACTGCAAGGCCACCGGCAAAGAGGCCGACGAGGGTGAGGCCGGCAGCCACCACATAGGTAACGACCGAGACCTGCCCCGTATACAACGATTCACGAACCCGGCGGGCCGCGTTGGTCACAATCTCGTCGATGCTAAAGCCCTTGTAGAGGAGAAAGAGACCGATAACGGTCGTGATCGCCGCCGCTCCCTCTGCTGGCCCAACGACCGTCGCTAACAGCGGAAACACGAGCAACGTCAACCCGATTGGAACAAGCACCGTCTGGCGTAACTCCTCATCGGCAAGAAACTGCTTGAGCAGGTAGTACGTCGACTCGATATCTCGAGCCTGCCGGACGACGACGCGGTCGACGGCATCGACCTGCACCCGACTCTCGACAATCGGGACGAGTCGCTCGTCTTCGGCGCTATCGATAATAACAACTGCCGAATCCGGCTCGTAGGTCTGCATCAACTCATCGATCTGGCGGGCGACAGCCCGGTCGGCACTCACCATCGACTCCCGATCACCCGAGACGACGGCAACCACCGCCTCCTCGTTGTCATCACGAAGCTCTTGGGCGACGCGAAGCGTCTCGAGTAGCGAGTTGACCCCCGAATCTTCCGGATCGGCAAGCCCCACGTCGGTCACGAGCGCCCGAACGGCCTCCCAGCCGACGACGGGTGTCCGTAGACCGGTCTTTCGGCCCACGTCGTCAGTCCGGTCGAGACAGACCACCAGCGTAGTCACGCTCACCACTCGTTGGTCGGCGACGATAAAACCAGTTGGTACTGCTTACAGTCGAAGTCGAAACTCCCCGTCTTCGGCGTCGGTGAAGATCGAGGCCACACCGGCTCCTGCGGCGTAAGCAACCCCCTGAGCACCCGCTCCAAGCCGACCCATGAGCGGTCGCGTCGGTTCGAACGGCTCGACGACCACCTCCTCACGATCGAGTGCCAGCCGCTCGGCGACCCGCTGCTCAACATCCGCTCGCGTTCCCACCTGATCGACCAAGCCGTTTTCTGCAGCCGCCTCACCCAAGTAAATTCGGGCTTCAGTCTCCCGAACAAACGCCGGCTCGAGATCACGGCCCTCGCTGACTCGCTCGACGAAGTGGTCGTAGTAGTCGTCGATCAATCCCTGTAAGTAGGTTCGTTCGTCCGCCTCGAGTTCTTTTAGCGGCGTCCCGGCGTCTTTGTACTCGCCGGCAGTAAACTGCTCGTAGCTGAGGCCCAGTTTGTCAGCCAGCTCGGTCGCGTTCACCCGGGAGCCGATGACGCCAATTGAGCCGACGATCGAGCCCCTGCGAGCCCACAGTTCGTCACAGCCACTGGCGATCCAGTAGCCGCCACTGGCACAGACGTCAGTCGTATAGGCGACCGTCGGTCCCTCAAATCGCTCGACGGCCAGCCGGATGTCATCACTCGGAACGACCTGCCCGCCAGGAGTGTTTAGTTTCACCAACAGTGCATCGACGTTGTCGTCCCCATTTGCTCGGTCGATCTCGTCGACAATATCGTCCGCCGGCGTCGATCCCGGTGTCGACGGCAGCGGTCGACTCCCACCGTCGCGAGTGATCGGCCCCTCAACGGCAACCTCCGCGACGTTGTACGTCGGAAACAACGACTGGGCGATCGAGCTCGTCAGCCTGAGTCCGCCAGTGACGACAATAAGCGCTACCAAAATCCCAAGTAACTCCGTGAGCGTCTCCGGATACCAAATAAACAGCACGTAGACGACGATTCCGACAACCGCGCCCCCGATTCCAACGACTGCCAGTCGGCCGCCCGCTTTCAGGCTATCGCTCACCGCAGACACCTCGATTCATAGCTCACTCTGTGTGTGCTGATGGGTTAAGCCTTCATCTCACTGCACGAGAGATGACTCACTCGCCACCACTCGAGGCAACGCCAACCCGGCTTGGTCTTGAGTACAATTACTACGACGTCACCAATCTCAATTTGGTCATCCTCTGCGGCGAGTGGCCGGTATGGGCGTAAACGAGGCGGGCGACCGTCTCGAAGGGACCATCAGTCGGCAACGAAACGACAGTTGCTCGTTACTGTAGGAGACGGTCGCCCGACAGGTTCCACCCGCTCATGGCCACTGAAAATATGGTAAGAAAGAAAGAAAATCCGCAGGGTGCCCAATTAGAGCAGGCCGGTTTTCTGCAGCTTCATGAGGTCCTCGGTGTCGAGGGTCTCGCCCTCTTTGAACTTCTGATAAATTTCTTCGGCCTCGGCTTTGGCCTCCTCTTTCTTCTCGTCACGAGCGGACTTGCGCTGTTTCTCCTCTTTCTTGTCCATCTCGCGCAGGCGCTTTTGGACACGAACGAAGTCCTCGTGGTGACGGTCGGCGGCTTCCTGGGCCTCAACGAAGCTCTCGTGCATGTCGTCGGCATCGTCACGGATGTCGTCGGCCTCGCGATAGGCCTCGATCATCTGGTTGTGGTGTTCCTGGGCCTGGTCAGCCAGCTCAGTCACCTTCTGGTGGTGTTGGGAGGCTTCCGAACGGACCTCCTCGGCTTCCTCGACGAGTTCCTCTAAGTCGTTGTTGGACTCGAGTTTGCCCTTTCGGTCGGCGTACTCCTCGCGTTTTTCCTCGATTTTCTCGATGAGTTCTCGCTCGTCTTCAGTCGAGAGTACTTCGGTTTGCTGTTTGAACTCGAGTGCTTCGATTTCCTCTTCGAGTTCCTCTAGGTCTTGGCCCTCGCCAATCTCCATGTCGGATTTGAGCTTCTCGACACGGTCGAACAGTTTGTTGGCCTCGGCGTTGAGCTCGTTACGGCTCTCTTTGTGTGATTGAACCTGCTCGTTGAGCTCGTCACGTTTTTCGCGGTGTTCTTGGGCCTCATCGACTTTTTCGCGCGTTTTCGCGTTTAGGTCGTCGCGCTTGCCGGCGCGCTCGGAGGCCATCTGATTTAAGTCGTTTCGTCGGTCTCGAAGTTGGCCAGCTTTTTTGATGAGCTGCCCTTTCGATTTGTTTGCAAGATCGTCTTCTGTAAGGTCGATGTTTTTGGATTCGTCTACCATGTTATAACCCTCTGTGCCATTCCCGCACCGGTGTGGAGCGACCGCTCAGGAACTGCGAAACCTCGGTGATAAGGATTCCCGGTCATTGATTATCGAGCGATACCCGCCACAGCCGGTGGCGTTCTGGTATCAACACCTACACTTTGTTCTCATTTAAATGTACCGGTCGCTGGAACTGTGGAAAACGTTAGCAAGCGGCCCGGAAAACCGTGTGTACGGTTCACACGACTTGTGACCAGACATATAAAAGAAGTATCCAGATGGGGGAGGCGTTGGCCGACACTGACCACCGATGAGAATTCCTTTTACTCGAGACACCAATCAGGCCACACATGTTCTACGAACAACGGATGACGGTTCCCGACACGCCGGAGGCACTCGCTGCTCACTATCACAACCAGTTCGCCGAAGTTGTCACCGCCGTCGGCCGTGAGCAGGCGGTTACGACGACCGGAATCGACGCCACTCGGCTTGCCGCCCTCGAATCGGGCGACCCTGCCCTCTCGCTCGAGGAAGCCGCCGCACTCGTCGCCCTCGAAGAGGGCGAACCCGACCCCGAGACGGTCGTCGAGATCGCCTGTGAACACCTCCTCCTTGGGATGTCGATGGCCGTCCTCGATGTCGAAGCTCTCGCAAGCCGACTCGAACTCGAACTCGATGCTAAAGAGATCCAACAGAAACTCGAGCGACGGGCTCCGATGACGTTTGGGGAGTTCGTCTATTTCCAACACGCCATCGTGAGCAGCATTCCCTAACAAGGTCCGTTCTTTGTTGGGCGTCTGTTCGGTCTCGAGTGCGGTGAATAACACGCACTGACGCTTTCTCCTCGTCCACAATGCACCTCAAAAAACGGAGGCGTTATTGGCAACCGGCGTTGAGCATCCACCATGCGCGTTGGAATACTTGGCTGTGGTCACGTCGGACTCGAGCTTGGCCGCCAACTCGAGGCCCGGGGCCACCACCCGATTGGTATTCGCCGGTCCGATTCCGGGATTGCAGCGATCGAGGCCGCCGGATTCGAGGCGGTACAGGCCGATATCACCGCAACGCTCGAGGCAATCCCCGACGTCGATACCCTCGTCTTCGCCGCCAGCAGCGGCGGGCGTGGGGCGGCTGCAGCGAAGGATATCTACGTTGACGGGTTGAAGACCGCAATCGAACACTTTGGCGCTCGGTCGGCGTCCCCTGACCGACTGATCTACACCTCTTCGACTGGCGTTCTCGGCGACCACGGCGGCGGCTGGGTTACTGAGGAGACGTCACTTGAGCCGACCACCGAAAAGACACGCGTGCTTGCTGAAGCCGAACGCATCGCGTTGGAGGTCGCTCCAGAACACGGCATCGATGGCTCTGTCGCCCGCTATGCCGGCCTCTATGGCCCCGACCGGTATCGCCTCGAGCGCTACATCTACGGGCCGGTCACCGAAGGCTACCTAAATATGGTCCACCGTGACGATGCCGCTGGCGTCGTCCGATATCTCCTAACCGAGCAGCTCGCTCGCGGCGAAGTCGTCCAGGTCGTCGACGATGAGCCCGTCTCGAAGTGGGAGTTTGCCGACTGGTTGGCCGACCAGTGTGGCCTCGAGAGCCCGCCAAAGCGGACCAAATCGGAGCGGCTCGAAGATCCCTCGCTTTCGGAGGCAGGACGCCGACGGATTCTGACAAGCAAGCGGTGTTCGAACGAGAAACTCCGCGGGCTTGGCTATGAGTTTGCTTACCCGACGTTCAGAGAAGGGTACCGAACGCCGATTGAGGCGTTCCGCCGTGAGGAGGCCGCAAACGACCAAATATCCTGAAATTCACCGCTCGGAACCTGAGGGGAAGTTTCATTATTGTTCGTTTTGAGTGGAATATATGAGCGTTGAGGTCGCACAGGTGACTGGAATCAGCGGTGCCTCACTCGGTGAATCTGCTCGATCTATCGATCCACTGATTATCTCACTCGGTGTCCTTGCTGTCGCGGCCATCGCCATCGGCGGTTGGTGGTTCATCCGGTGGGTCCGTCGGCCCCCAGGGGTTCGGCTCCGTCGCCTGCTTGGCAAACAGGACGAGATTACGGTGTTGATGCATCCAAACCCTGACCCCGATGCCATGTCGACGGCAATGGCCGTCGCTCGACTCGCGGAGTCTGCAGAGACCGATGCAACGATTCAGTATCCCGGTGAGATCCGCCATCAGGAAAACCGAGCGTTTCGGACCGTCCTCGACGTTGACTTAGAACGGATCGAATCACCAGCCGATTTCGCTGCCGAGACGGTCGTCCTCGTCGACCACAACACCCCCCGTGGGTTTACTGGCGCACAGGATATCGAGCCACTCGCCGTCGTTGACCACCATCCCGGACCGGGAACGGGGACGGCCTTTACTGACGTACGAACCGACTACGGCGCTGCCTCGACGATCGTTGTCGAGTATCTCTCGGATGTCGGTGCCGCAATTGATCCCGCTGACAGCGGCTCCTTTTCGGTTTCGCCAACGCTGGCGACAGGACTCCACTATGGGGTTCTCTCCGATACGAATCACCTCACCAATGGCTGTACTGCGGCGGATTTCGACGCCTGCGCAACGGTGTTTCCCGGCATCGATTCCGACAAACTCGGGCGAATTGCGAACCCGCAGGTCAGCGACGATGTCTTGCAGGTCAAAGCTGATGCGATCAAAGGAAAGCGCGTCGACGGCCCGTTTGCCGTCTGTGACGTCGGCGAGGTCCGTAACGTCGATGCGATTCCACAGGCGGCAAACGAACTGATGCAACTCGAGGGTGTGACGGCGGTCGTCGTTTATGGGGCCCACGACGGAACGCTTCACCTTTCGGGGCGCTCGCGTGATGACCGGGTTCACATGGGTGAGGCCCTTGACCACGTCGTTAGCGATATCCCGATGGCAAGCGCCGGCGGACACGCCCGGATGGGTGGTGGCCAACTCTCGATTGAACATATGCAAGGGCTCGGTCCCTCCAACGGTGTGAGCCACACCGAGTTCGAACAGCGGTTGTTCGATACCCTTGCCGGCGAGCGAAAGCGCTCGAGTCCAGCCTGAGCTCTCTGTCGACCTGCCCCGTTTTTATCTCCACCGGCCAAACCCATATCCATGGCAACCGGATCCGCAACGTGGGCCTATCGCGACCAGCATCACGAGCGCTTTGGCCGAACGTACTTTCGTCGCTGGGGCGATGGGCTCGTCTCGAGTATCGGTCTCGGAACCTATCTCGGGGAGCCAACTGACGCGTTCGATGAGCGATATGAAGCGGCGATTGCACGCGCCCTCGAGCTGGGCTGTAACGTCCTCGATACGGCGATCAACTATCGCTGTCAGCGCAGTGAACGGGTCATTGGGCGCGCACTGGCTGCGAGCGAGGTCGACCGCGAGGCCGTCTTCGTCGCAACCAAAGGCGGCTTCGTGCCGTTTGATGGTGCTCGACCGGCTGACCCCGGCCGATATATCCGCGAGACGTACGTTGACACCGGGCTGATTGACCCGGCCGACCTCGTCGCCGGCAGCCACTGTCTCGCCCCCGACTATCTCGAGGACCAACTCGACCGCTCGCTTGGGAACCTCGATATCGAGACGATTGACTGCTATTACGTGCACAATCCCGAGACCCAACTCCGTGAGCGCTCTCGAGGTGACGTCTATGACCAACTCGAGGCGGCCTTTACCCGACTCGAGGAGCGAGCGGCCGCCGGCGATATCCGGCAGTACGGCGTTGCAACCTGGGACGCGTTTCGCGTGCCACCGGACCACCCCAACGCCCTGTCGCTGCCGGCGGTGATCGAACGGGCCCGCAACGCGGCGCGGGCTGCAGGAACTGCCGGCACGCACTTCGGGGCCATTCAGCTTCCCTTTAATGTCCACATGGCTGATGCGTTCACCCTCGAGGTTCACGACTCGCTGGAGGGGCAACAGTCGGCGCTTCAATTTGCGGCCGACGCTGGCTTGAACGTCTTTACGAGCGCTTCGATTGGGCAGGGAGAACTCACCGCAGACGGGGCGATTCCCAAGGATGTGGCGGCGGCACTCGAGGGCGAGACGACGACCCAGCGGGTGGTCAACTTCGCCCGGTCAGCGCCAGGCGTTACGGCGTCGCTCGTTGGAATGAGCCGGCCTGAACACGTCGAAGAAAATATCGGGGCAGGGACGTTCGATCCGCTCGGGGCGAACGCGTTCGATGCGGTGTTCACCTAGCGCAGTGACTTCCACTCCTTGCCACAGTCTGGACAGATTCGGATCGTCGTAATCGTGTCCGGATCGTTTTTCGTCTTTAACGGCTTCTCACACTCCGCACAGGTGACTCGCTGGTAGGTGTCTTTGACGAGTTCCTTATCCCGAAGTGCCTTTCGGACGGTTTTCATATCCAACCGGTACGAACGTGGGGGAGAAAAAGACATGGGTCGAGTACTGTCACGCCGACAGGTCGGTTCACCGTTGGCCCTAGCGGTTTGGGGCGACACCGACAAAGCACGTGACATCTCTCGAGGACAAGCCCCGAGACACTCGCTGTAGAGACCGCTGACTCGTTGGCCGGAGTCGCCGCCGTTTTTACCGTTCGGCCGAAGAGTCGGTCGATGGAATACGTCCAGGAGCGGATTGCGACCCTCCATGACCTCCCGAGAACGCCCCAAACTGGCGATGGGGACTCGCTACTGGCAGAGACCGCCGTCGTCGTTCCGATGACCGACCGTGAACACGCGAGCCTCGCTGCCGAAGCCGTCCTCACCGAACTCGAGGACCTCCAGCCGACTGCCGTCTTCGTCCCCGTTCGTTCCCCGCCGGATCGCATCGAAGCCTTCCGGGGGTGGCTCGAGAGCTTTGACCTCCCGCTCACGGTGCTTTGGTGTACTGCCCCCGGTGTTTCCGAACTCCTCGAAACGGCCGGCCTCGCAAACGGATTCGGGAAGGGACGGGATGTCTGGCTCGCGCTTGGTCCCGCTGCAGCCGCCTGTGAGTACGTCGTCGTCCACGACGCCGACGCAGCCAACTACAGCGCCAGTCACGTCACACGACTATTGACTCCGCTGGCACTCGGATACGACTTCGCGAAGGGGTACTACGCCCGCGTCGAAAAAAACCGTCTCTATGGGCGGCTCTTTCGCCTTCTTTACCGCCCGCTCGTCTTCGCTCTCGCCGACGAACACGAGGCTCCCATTTTCGACTATCTCGCCTCCTTCCGCTATGCCTTAGCCGGCGAGTTTGCCATGACCGCCGAGCTTGCAACCCAACTTCGCGCCCAGCGCTCGTGGGGACTCGAGGTCGGGACGCTCGGTGACGCCTTCGAGTACGCCGGCTTTGCGGGCACCGCCCAGGTCGATCTCGGTCACCACGAACACGACCACCGTTCGGTTGCCGGCGAGACCGGCCTCGAAGGGATGAGCCGCGAGGTTGCCGGTGCGCTGTTTCGAACGATCGAAGACCACGGCGTCAGTCCAGCCTACGACCGCCTTCCCAACCGCTATCAAGAGGTCGCCACCCAACTTATCGCTGGCTACGAAGCCGATGCGGCGTTCAACGGCCTCGAGTTCGACACTGCTGGCGAGATTGATCAGGTCAACCGCTATGGGAGCGTTTTGGCGCCCCCGGGGCCGGACCGACGACTGCCGCCGTGGACTGCGTCGCCGGTCACGCCGGAGGATGTACTCACAGCGGCGACACCCTGGCTTTCGTAGGCCCATCGCACAAGACTCATCTAAACCCCACCCGTTATCGACCGCATGGACGTATCCGTCGACGAGGTTGCCGGCATCGTCGACTGCTTTGGCGGGCTTACCTGCGAGGAACTCGAGCGGGCGCTTTCGGAGGTTGCCTACCGCGACGGCACGGAACTCGATGCGGAGGCACTCGCAGAGACGATCACTGCGGGCCGTGAGGAATTTGCGCTCGTTCGATACACCCGTCCGGACCGACAGGAGGAGCCGCCACTGTTAGTCGCCGGACCCACGGCCTTTCCCACCATTCCGGACCACGGCGAAGATCTCCCCTATATACTCGAGATCGAGCCACGGACTGTCGACCGGGAAGCGATCGGTGTCCACGCTCGAGTTCGATTTCTTGAGGCCGTCGAGGCGGCGATTGCCGAGGCAGATACTGCCCGTGCGCGCCACTTGCTCGACGTCAGCTACGATCTCGAGGCATGGGCCCCCGTAGACCTCAGTGACGAACGCCAGCGGCTTGATGGGCTACTCGGGTGAGAACGGATGGCTCGCATGACTCTCGAACCCGTCGCCGCCTACGCTCCCCACGAGATCGACGACCAACCCTTTGATGCGGCGGTGCTCGCCCCGATCATCGAGCGTGAGGGTGACCACTGGTTGCTGTTTACCAAACGCGCTGATGACCTCGGTGAACACCCCGGGCAGATGAGTTTTCCTGGCGGCGGCCGCGACCCTGGCGATGAGACAATCTTCGAGACAGCCGTGCGAGAGGCAAACGAAGAGATCGGACTTGAGGCCGAGGAGATCGACCTGGTCGGCCAGCTCGACGATATTCGAACGGTGACTGAGTACGCAGTCAGCCCCTTTGTGGGTCGCATTCCAGATCGGGAATACACACCGGACGAACGGGAAGTCGCCGAGATTGTTCCCCTCCCGCTGGCAGGATTTCTCGACCCCGACAATTACGAGAGTGAGCGGCGAAGCCATCCCTACTACGGCGATATTGTTATCCACTATTTTCACGTCAACGGCTACACCGTCTGGGGAGCGACCGGACGAATCCTGGTTCAACTGCTCGAGTTGACGAGCCCGTTTTGCGCCCCCGAACGACTCGACCGCTCGCGGTACTGACTGTCGTTCGGGAACCACTCAGATATAAATAGGTTTGATATGACCTATCATCCATGCGGAGTCGAGAGCAATGTATCCACGGTGTTGAATCCAGTGGAGGTCGCCGATGACCGCTGAACCGCCCACACTCGCCTCTGAGGCCGGTACCGACGCCGCCGATCTCGAGATTGCCGTTATCGGCGCTGGTGCAGTCGGTGTGACAGCGGCATACCACCTCGCCCGTGAGGGCGCTTCGGTCACCCTGTATGAGCGGGGAACTGTCGGCTCGGGCTCGAGTGGCCGAGCAGCCGGCATCTGTTACAACGCCTTTGCTGACGAACTCGACGCGGAAATTGGCCGGGAATCGATCGAACGCTTTCGAGCGCTGTCGGGCGATGAGACGTTCCCGTTCGTTGAATGTCCCTACGTCTGGGCTGCCAAGGAGGGGGAGACGGACGCCAAAGAGGCGATCGCTGAGCAGGTTCAACGGATGCAGGCAAACGGAACGATTGCCCTCGAGATGGATGGGACCGCTCTTGGCGACCGCTTCCCGGCGCTTCGAACCGACAGCATTGCCATCGCGGGCGTCGCCGGTGCCGCCGGCTACACCGATCCGGCCCGCTACACTGCCACAATGGCGGCTGCTGCAACCGGGGCTGGCGCAACGCTCGAAACTGAAACGCCCGTTGCCATCGAGCGCGACCCGCTTTCGATTCGGCTCACCGACTCCGACGAGCGCCGAGCCGTCGACCGCGTTCTCGTTGCCGCCGGGGCACACAGCAAAGCAGTGGTCGAAGCCGCTGGTCTCGAGTTGGCGATGAAACCCTACCGGGTGCAGGCGGTGACGGCATCCATTTCCGACGCCTCCCCACTTGAGGGACCGATGTATTACGACGCCACCGAGGGATTCTACATCCGCCCACACGAGACCGGGCTGCTAATCGGGGACGGCGTTTCCACCCGCGAAGCAGATCCGGACGACTGGATGTCCGAGGCGGATGCGGACTTTGTCAGCACCGCTATCGAACGCGTTCGCACGCGATTTCGTGACCAAAACGAAAGCCCACTCGAGGTCCAGCCGGAACGTTCGTGGGCTGGACTGTGTACGGCGACGCCGGACCGGGATCCGCTAGTGGGCGAACTTCACGATGGAATGTATGTTGCAACGGGATTCCACGGTGAGGGGTTCATGCGCGCACCCGCCATCGGTGAGCGACTGGCGACGCAGTTGCTCGGCGGTGATGGTATCGACGCGTTCGATCCGACGCGGGTTTCGGGGACAAAACCGTTCGAGATTCGGGACGGAATCTGATTACTCTTCGAGTGTGACTGTGTCGTCTGTCTCCGCCGACTGCTCGGCACTACCGTGTTTTGGAATTTCGATATTGAGCGTCCCGGTATCGGTGAGTCGCGCTGTCGCGGCATCGGGAGAGACGAGTGCATCGTCCGGAAGCTCTGCTTCCCCATCGATGGCCATGCTTCGGCCGGGAAAGCGCATCGAAAATCCCTCTCGAAAGGCACGAAAGCGGTCGATCCGAACCTTGACCGTCCCGCCGAGATATCGAACCTGAATGTCATCCGTTTCAGCGCCAGGCGCATCGAACACGACGAGATATGATTGCTCGTTTTCGAGAATATCGACTGGCAGCGAGCGATTCTTTTGAATCTGACTGCTGGCTCGGCCAACCTGTCGGTACAGTGTACTACTAATCGACTCAGTTACGTTCTTTAATCCCACGCACAGACACCCCCACAACCGGTAGCAGGGCGACGTTCAGCACGGATTGGAGCGCGTTCCATTACGCAAGTCTAGACGCCCCTCGAACATATTGATTGTGATACACAACTCAGAAAACCAACAGTAGCCTCGGGTGCTTCGCCACGTTGGCCTCGGGATATAGTTATAATTGGCTCTGGTGAATCGCTAGACGGCACCAACTTGATCCGTTAGAACTAGGGAGTTGAAGCGGGAAACGGCGGATGGTTGATGTCCAAAATTTCCCGCTTCACCGAGAAAGTCGTGACGTTGGCTAAAA
>LFCJ01000198.1_pt1 | contig 35265 bp, 40 predicted proteins | sample 643141 | NCBI WGS metagenome assembly LFCJ01 (sample SAMN03766243, study PRJNA286221) | soda lake metagenome | biome: soda lake; feature: Kulunda steppe; material: water; isolation source: sample B1-Br-g2 brine of Lake Bitter-1 | place: Russia: Kulunda steppe | collected 2010-07
AAATATGGTAGCACGCAGACGTACGTATCTCGGTCTCCTCGCCAGTACGAGCACTGCTCTTGCTGGGTGTCTCAGTCTCAATCAAGGGTCGTGTCCGACACTCGGCGAACTGTTCGTCCATCTGCCAGCGACGGTGCCCGACGATGAGACGATAGATCCCCCATCCGATGATCTCAAAGAGGTTGAGGAGATTGAAACGGCGCTCTCACAGGCCAGACGTGCGTACGAACCGGGGATGGAAGACGAACTCGAGGGCGAGCCCCGACGACTCGCCACCGTGAGCAGCGAAGCGATGGCCGACGACGGGGCGGTCGAAGCGGCACTCGGCTATGGAACCGAAACCTATGTCGAAGAAACAGTCGACGATGAAACGGTGGTGTTCGAACTCACCTACGTCGAAACAGTCTGTTGATCAACCGAAGGCATCCAAATTCGACTGCACGCCAGCAGCCAGTTCGGACTTTCGTTTGAGTCGCTCGAGTGACACTGACAGGTTGGCCGCTACAGCTCTGACTGCCGTGTGGAACGTCTCGGCCTCGCCATACTCGCCATCGAAGGCATTGCGAACGCTCTCTCGGACCTGCCAGACGCCGACGGGTGCCCAGTAGTCATCCGAGATTTCCCGTAAGACGAGACACTTCGCCTGTCGACCAATCGACTCGAGGTGTTCTAATACGGCAAGCCGGGCGGCGTAGTACGCTCCTGCCGTTTCCTCGACGTAGCTGCTTCGGCCCGCATAGCCCTCGTGGGCGCTCGCCATCCAGACGCCATCTTCGGGAGCGGGGTTCCAGATGCTCCCGGGTGCTTTCATTTCGACGAGTTCGAACTCCCAGTTGCCGGGCGTGAGGACGATCCAGTAGCGGTTACCCATATACTCCGTTGCCCAGACCTGCGTCTCGTCAATACTCGAGGCGGTGCTGATCGACCCCCGCAGAAATCGCCCAACCGTATCATCGACGGCTGTAATCGACCATCGCGTTGGGACGAGCCGTCGTTGATTGGCCTCTCCTAACGCGCCTGCTGAGAGAATCGACTCGATTTCATAGACGTCAAAGCCCCGCCGATAGAGGTAGACCATCGCCCCCTGTGCCTGCCAATCGTCATCCTCGAGGGTCTTTTTGACCGGCTGGGGGACGTTGGGGTTTGCAGTCAGGTCAGCCGACCGAGCGGCTGCCTGTGGCCCCCGTGGTGTGGCAACGTCCGTGCCGGGGTCGAACTCGAGTGAGGGCGTTCCCTCGAGCCCAATCTCGACATCGACCGGCCGGTCGGCGATAGCGACCTCCCGTTGGACGCCAACGAAGCCGTCCCACTGGTCGGCGACTGAGGGGGCAAGCCGGCTCGCAATCGCTGGCGAGTCGACGTTCGCCCGCTTACTCGAGTTCAACAGGCCGGTTCGACGCTGGAGGACGTCCGCAATCTCATACCCCTGTTGGTACCAGTCGCCGTCGGTGACGTACTCGCTTGCGGCTGCTTCGTCCCCAACGGGCGAGAGCAGGCCAATCGGGATGTCGGGATAGTTCGACCGCCCGACGAAAATCGAGGGTGCTGTCGACCCCACAAGCGTCTCCCCGCTTAGGTGTTGCTCGAACGTCTGCTTGAAATCCTCGAGATGGTCGGTGATCGCGTAGGATTTCTCCTTTGCGAGTCGCCGACGCGCAGCTTCCTCGTCGGGTTCGAGTTCGTCGATATACTCCCCGAGATCCATTGGTCACCGTAGGACTAGCGCAGGTTTGAATGTTGAGTTCTCCGGAAGACCGATTGTTAAGACAGTTGCGCGCTAAGCCCAAATGTGTCCTCGGTACTCCCGGTCATCGTCGGGATTCTCGCCCTCGGGATTGGCGCGCAGGTGTTGTCAACGCGCCTGCGAATCCCGAGTGTCCTCTTTCTGATTATCATCGGTATTCTCGTCGGTCCCGAAGGGCTTGGGTTCGTCACAATCGACACCTTCGGCAACGGCCTCGAGACCGTCGTCGGCCTCAGCGTTGCCATCATCATCTTCGACGGCGCATTTCACCTCCAGCGAGCCAAACTCGAGTCGGCACCACGGGCAATCACCCGGCTGATGACCATTGGGGCGCTTATCACACTGGTCGGGACGGCCGTCGCCGTCCACCTCCTGTTGGGAATCGAGTGGGGGGTTGCCTTTCTTATCGGCTCGTTGCTAATCGCAACCGGCCCAACAGTTATTACCCCGATTCTCGAGGTGATTACCGTCCGTGAGCACGTCAGCGCTGCCCTCGAGGCCGAAGGGATTTTGAACGATGTCACCGCCGCAATCTTGGCAATCGTTATTTTCGAGGTTGTGGTCGTCGGCGGCACCCCGACTGAGGTTCCAATCGCCTTCCTCCAACGGCTGACGGTTGGAATCGGTGTTGGCGTCGTCATCGCCGGCGTGATTCGCGTACTGTTAGTGAGCGTCGAACTCCCAGCCGCAGAGGCGCCACAGATTGCAAAGCTCATTGTTCTTGCCGGGGCGCTTACGGCCTTTGGTCTCGCTGAATCGGTTTTCCCGGAAACGGGTGTCGCCGCGGCCGCTGCAGCCGGTCTCGTCTGTGGGAATCTCAATTTGCCACACCACGAAGAAATCGGCCAGTTCAACCGCTCGCTGACGCTCATTGTGCTCTCGTTCGTGTTCATCTCACTCGCCGCGTTGATCGATTTCGACACGCTGTTTGGCCTCGGGATTGCTGGCGTCGGCGTCGTCGTCGCCATTACGCTGATCGCCCGTCCACTCTTAGTTGCCCTCTCAGCAACCCACCCGCGGTTTACCCGCAACGAACGGCTCTTTCTCTCGTTGGTCGGCCCCCGCGGCATCATCCCGGCATCGATCGCGACGCTGTTTGCGCTCCAACTCGAGGCGGCCGGCCAGTTCGAAGCCGCCCAAGCCCTTGCCGGCACCGTCTTTCTCGTTATTTTCATTACCGTGATCCTGCAGGCGGGGCTAGCCCGCCAGATTGCAGATGTACTCGAAGTGATCCCAATGCGCACCATCATCGTCGGCGGCGGCCGGGTCGGCCGGGCGCTTGCCACCAGACTGGAGAATCGTGGTGAAAACGTCATTATCATCGACAAAAACGCCGAGGTGGTCGAATCGTTACAGAAAGACGACTTTACCGCTCGACAGGGAAACGGTGCAGACACCGACGACCTCAAACGGGCAGAGATTACGGAGGCCAAAACCGTCGTCGCCGCAACCGCCGATGATAACGTCAACCTGCTTGTTGCCCAACTCGCAAAGACCCGTTTTGGCGTCGAACGGGTTGTTGCCCGCGTTAACAACCCCGGCAACGTCGACGCATTCGAAGCCCTCGACGTTCAGGCAATCGACGTCTCGAGTGCGACCGCCTGGTCACTCGATAACGAGATTGAACGACCAGCACTCACGCACTGGATGACCGAACTCGGTGAGGGGCATGACGCCCAAGAGATTACCGTCACCGCCGAAGACCTCATTGGGTCAACAATCGCCGAAATGGATGCCGAAATTCCCGACGGCGTCATCGTTGCGGTGATCGCCCGTGGGCAGGAGACGTACGTCCCCGAAGCCAACACCGTCCTCGAGGAGGGTGACCGGATCACGTTTTTGGGGCGAGAGAAGGAGGTGCACCAAGCTGTCAGACGGTTTCATCCACACGACTGAGTTGTATTTTGCGACTCGATGGGTGGTGGCGTTACAACAGCCATACTTGAAGTCAGCCGCCCGTCTGACGGCGTGGTGATGGCAAGGCCAAAAAATGGACCGTGTGAAACTGCAGAGACTAGCCGTGGATGCCCATCGCTTCGATCTGCTCTTGATACCGGTTGCGGATCGTCACTTCTGTTACTTGGGCGACATCGGCGACTTCGCGTTGGGTTTTCTTTTCGTTACAGAGCAACGAGGCAGCATAGATCGCTGCCGCCGCATAGCCGGTTGGTGACTTACCTGATAAGAGGCCCTTCTCAGCCGTCTTCTCGATGATTTCGTTGGCTTTCGTTTGGACCTCTTCGGATAACTCGAGTTCAGAACAGAACCGTGGGACGTACTTTTTCGGGTCGACTGGCCGCATCTCCAAGCCGAGTTCCTGGGAGATATAACGGTAGGTTCGACCGATTTCTTTGCGTTCGACACGAGAGACTTCAGAGATTTCTTCGAGGCTGCGCGGGATGCCTTCCTTTCGGCATGCGGCATACAGTGCCGAGGTGGCGACGCCCTCGATGGAGCGCCCGCGGATCAGGTCCTCTTTGAGTGCGCGTCGGTAGATAACCGAGGCGACCTCCCGGACTGAACGGGGCACGCCCAGTGCGGAGGCCATCCGATCGATTTCACTCAGTGCAAACTGTAGATTCCGTTCGCCGGCGTCTTTCGTCCGAATGCGTTCCTGCCACTTGCGCAGCCGGTGCATCTGACTGCGCTTTTTCGAGGAGATCGATCGGCCGTAGGCGTCTTTATCCTTCCAGTCGATGGTCGTCGTCAGTCCCTTGTCGTGCATCGTCTGCGTCGTCGGTGCACCGACACGGGACTTTTCTTGCCGTTCCTGGTGGTTAAACGCCCGCCACTCTGGCCCGGGGTCGATTTTTTCTTCTTCCACGACGAGCCCACAATCTTCACAGATGAGCTCACCCCGGTCGGAGTCCTTAACGAGGTTCTCGGAGTCGCATTCAGGGCACGCACGTACCCCCTCTTGGGACTCGTCCTCGTCCATCTCGCGTGTTCGCTCCCGCTGGCGGGTGGACCGTGTCATCGCATTTTTATAGTAGTATCATCACAATATATAAGGCCTTTGCTTAAATTTCTTACATATTTGTCGCATCTCTCGAATCCGCCTGTTTGAGGCGGTTGGAAGCGGCGATCTGGTTTCAAAACCACAACGGTTTTATTCGGAATCCCCACACTCGAGGCATGCCCGTTATCGAGTGTGACGTAGAGGCGGCCCGGGAAAAACTCACCGCTGCCGGCATCGACGTTACGGCCGGAAATACCGGTCACGAACGCTGGCGCGCCAGTTGTGAGGGGGCAACGGCCGTCGCTTACGACGGAAAAGTGGTGATTCAGGGCACCCAACCACACGCGCTCCAGTCGATACTACAGGAGAACGGTGGCCGGGCACACGTCTATTTCGACGGTGGCGCGCGCGGTAATCCCGGTCCCGCCGGGATCGGATGGGTGATCGTCACGAGCGAGGGAATCGTCGCCGAAGGCAGCGAGACAATCGGCCGGGCGACGAACAACCAAGCGGAGTACGAAGCACTGATTCGCGCGTTGGAGGCGGCCCAACAGTACGGCTATGAAGAAGTCCACGTTCGCGGGGATTCAGAGCTCATCGTCAAGCAGGTTCGTGGCGTCTACAACACAAACAATCCCGAACTGCGCGAGAAACGCGTCACTGCCCTCGAGTTGCTCGCGACCTTTGAAGAGTGGACACTCGAGCACATTCCTCGGGAAGTCAATGACCGAGCAGACGCCTTAGCGAACGAGGCACTCGACAACGCCGCGGAGAAGTGACGCAGGTGACGACAGCAACCGACAGCCAAAAGCAGATTCAGCACCCATCGGCCAACAATGAGCGAGGGGACTGACACCGAACAGGCGGACACCGCGACACTCCCATCTGACGTCCTCGAGGAAGCCGAACGGCTCACTCGACTCGCTCGAGATGCCGTTGACGATAATGAGCGAGCCGCCTACCGTGAGCGACGGAGACAGCATCTCAGCGAGTATGACTTTACCGCCCGCGTCCGGACGGAGGATAACGGAGACGTACTCGTCTGTCATCCTGCAGCGTGGCACGACAGCGAAGCCGGCGTAATTCGGACCGACAGAATCGAGGACCTGTCACGAGCTGAAGAGGTCCCGCTCGATGCTGCTGGCGAGTTCGGCGACTGGGAATCCGTCGAGAAACAAAACAGAGCGGTCGTCAAAGAAGTGAGAGAGCACCACGGTGACGTTCACGGAGATAACGCCGCCGCGTTTGCTGATTTTATGGGGAACCACTACGCCCGGCCGGTTGAGACGGCGACCGACGGAGAGATCGAAGAGTTCTGTACGGAGTATTTCGTGCGAAACGCCTGGCCCACGGCACAACAACAGGCAGCAGTGAGAGAATCAATCGACGTGGTTCTCGCGAGTGCTCAAAAAATAACCGACGCGTCTCAGTAACTCGAGTCAACGAGGTCGCGGAGTTCGTTTGCTCGGTCGTCATCGGTAACGACGTTACCGAGGGTCCAGCGAATCTGGTCGACGACGGCCTCGTAGCCGTTGTCAGTCAGCGAGTACTGGTTTGTCCGTTTGTCCAATTCACTTTTTTCGACCAGACCGAGTTCGACGAGTTCGTCGAGGTTCGGGTAGAGCCGACCGTGGTTGACTTCGGTGCCGTAGTAGGCCTCGAGTTCTCGTTTGATTGCGAGGCCGTACATGGGCTCTTTTGCGAGAATAACGAGGATGTTGTTTTGGAACGCGGTTAATTCACGCGCGATACTCGTACTGTCCGTGATTGATTGTGCCTCTGACATGGATATGTAAATGTCACCGAACTATTTAACAGTTGCCAACTATTTTATCCGTTTGTTTATTTCTGGCTGTACGGCCGTGGACACGACAAGGGGGGTGGGTGCCCCACGAGCCAAATCTCGACAGCCGTTATTTATCAGTAGAAACCTGATTACGAAAGTACTTTTTGATCCCGCGGTTCAGAGTGCGTATGGTAAATCTATGGGAAGACATCGAATCGGGACCGAACGCACCCGAGGAAATCTACGCCGTTATCGAGTGTCTCAAAGGCGAACGGAACAAGTACGAATACGACAAAGACATACCGGGTGTCGTCCTCGACCGCGTGCTCCACTCAAACGTTCATTATCCGTTTGATTACGGGTTTATCCCGCAGTCGTATTACGACGACGGTGACCCGTTCGACGTCATGGTGCTGGTCGAAGACCAGACGTTCCCCGGCTGCGTAATTGAAGCCCGACCAGTTGCGATGATGAAAATGGACGACGATGGCGAACAGGATGACAAAGTAATCGCCGTCCCGATTGAGGACCCCCGATACGATCACATCGAGGACCTCGAGGACATCCCACAACAACTGCTCGATGAAATCGAGGAGTTCTTCGGGACGTACAAGAACTTAGAGGCGGGCAAAACCGTCGAAACCCAAGGTTGGGAGGACAAAGCTGCCGCCTGTGAAGCGATCGAACACGCCCAAGCGCTGTACGACGAACACTTTTAGATTCAATCGCGTTTTCCAGAGCGACAGAAATTAAATAGCAACGACCACAGTTCGTGCGCAAAAGAAAAAGGTTGTTACCTAGTTTCGAAAACAGTGTCCCGAAACGAACCTTCTTGTACGCGGTCGAACTACGGACCCCCATGGGTCTCTTCGACCGACTTCGGGGTGATGGAAACCCCCGTGTTGCGTTCATCGGTATCGACGGTGTGCCGTATAGCCTCCTCTCGACGCATTCAGAGGAGTTTCCCAATCTCACTGCGATTGCTGCGGAGGGCGTGGCAAATGAAATCTCGAGTATCGTTCCACCGGAATCCAGTGCCTGCTGGCCGTCGTTGACCACAGGTATGAACCCCGGCGAAACGGGCGTCTATGGCTTCCAAGACCGGGAGGTCGGCACGTACGACACTTACGTCCCCATGGGCGGAGAAGTGCAAGCCACCCGTGTCTGGGACCGTGTCGAGGACGCCGGCCGACCAGCAACCGTACTCAACGTCCCCGTTACCTTCCCACCACAGCGAAACATCTCACGGATGGTCTCTGGCTTTCTGTCACCGGGTCTCGAGAAAGCAGCGTTTCCTGAAGAAACGCGGGAGTATCTCGACTCGATCAATTATCGGATCGATGTCAACCCGAAACTCGGGCACAAAGCCGACAAATCGGCGTTTATCGAGGATGCTCACGAAACGATCGACGCCCGCTTCGAGGCGTTCTCTCACTACATCGAAGCCGATGACTGGGATCTGTTTTTCGGCGTCTTCATGACGACCGACCGGGTCAATCACTTCCTGTTCAAAGACTACGAACGCGACGGCGAGTACAAAGACGAATTTTTCGAGTTTTATCGAAAGGTCGATGAGTATATCGGCGCACTGCGGGATGCGCTCCCCGAAGACGTCACGCTGATCGTCGCCTCTGACCACGGCTTTACCAGCTTAGATCACGAAGTCCACTTCAACCGCTGGCTCGCCCAAGAGGGGTGGCTCGACTTCCGTACCGACGAGCCAGCCTCCCTCGAGGACATCACCGACGACACCCGTGCATACTCCTTTATTCCTGGCCGGTTCTACCTCAACCTCGAGGGCAGAGAGCCCCGTGGAAGCGTCCCCAAAGAGGAGTACGACGAGGTGCGTGATGAACTCAAAACCGCTCTCGAAGCACTCGAGGGCCCAGACGGCAGACCCGTCGCCGACCGGGTCGTCGAAAAGGAGGATGTCTTCCGTGGAGATCACGACGCTATTGCACCCGATCTCGTCGTGATCCCAACGAAAGGGTTCGACCTCAAAGCTGGCTTCAAAGGTGGCTCCGACGTGTTTACGACGGGCCCACGAAACGGGATGCACAGCTTCGATGACACCTCCTTGTACATCGATCATCCCGAGGCGACGATCAAAGATGCCGACCTCTACGATATCGCACCAACGATTCTCGACTTGATGGAAATCGAGTACGAGCGTGGGGAGTTCGACGGCGTGAGTCTCGTCTGAAACGTCTGTGACTCCACGGTGGGGTTCTCGCTTTCCGGTCTTACTTATAACATGTTTGTGCCCGTTTCGGGCGCAAGCTGTTTCCGCTCGAATGTGCGTTGGATCGTCTCGGGAAGGGGTTGGCCGTCGTCGCCAACGACCTCGCGGACCGTCTCCGGTATGTCCTCTCGAGTCGTCCCGGTTCCTTCGACGGCACGCTGAATGCGGTGGTCGGCCATCTCTTGGGGATGGCCCATCGCCTTTTTTGACATCCCTTCGGCGAGCCAGCCGTGTAAGCGGTCACCGTAGCGTTTTTCCAGGCGTTGGTGCTGGTGGAGTTCTTTCGCACTCTCGATTTCCTGGCCGTAGTGAGATTCGGCGTGATCTTGGTCTCGAAACGTCGGGACAGCCGACTGTGAACGAGTCTGTGACTGTTGGCCGTAACTGAACCGTGATGTCCTCGAGCGCTTTTTCTTGTCGTTGCTGTCCGATCGATTGGATCGTTCTCGCTTAAATCCTATATTTCAGCGACATAATTTAGCACATTTACTAATAGTTCTTTCCCGTATCAGTCGTAAACTCTGAGTTGGAATAATTCGCCCATGCTCATTTATTATCAACTAATTGATATGGATAGTGACCTGTGACGGTTGACGACAACTGGTCTACCCCCGAGCGCCTGTTTCGCGGCTTTGTCAGCCTCCCGCTCGAGAGCCGGGTCGGGATCAATCTGCAACTCGTCCTCTTTGGGCAGCATCGAAATCGCTGCCCCACCGGTCTGCTGTTTCACATGCGCGATTTCGTGGGTCAGGAGATGCTGGCCTTCCAGAGTCATCGTATCGTACTCCCCAGTATTGAACGCGATTTTGTTGCCACAGGTGAACGCTCGTGTCCTGCATAACGCCCCGTATCAATCACCGTGGTATTCGGTTTGGGTCTGTGCCGATGTTTCGGTCGTCGATCCTCCGTTTGATGGGGTGCCTGATCGTTTGGTTTCAGCCTCCATCGAGTCCCCCTCGTCGACGGTACCAAGTGAAACCACCGAGAGATAGGGCTCGAGGGCAAGCAAGACGAAAAAGAGGATGATTCCGACCATCGCCAGGGTGACGACAGCGGCAACGAGGACTGTCGGCTCGAGTGGAACTCCGTCAGCGAGTGCGAACTGGGCGGCTGGTCCCATTTTGCTCACCGTGTCATGCTAGCCGGGCGATAAAAATAGGGGTCGCCGTGGCACGTTCCAGCCGTTTTTATTCGTCGTCGAATAGCGTCTCGCCGTCGACCATATGCTCGGCGACAACATCTATATCCAGCGTCACGCCGAGTCCCGGCTCCTCGGGAATCTCGATGTAACCGTCTTCGATAACCGACTCCTCGACTAAGTCCTCCCACCAGCCCAACTGGTAGGAGTGGTACTCGACGGCTAACGAGTTTGGAATCGCCGCGCCGACGTGCGCACTCGCGACCGTCGCAACGGGCGAGGCGACGTTGTGCATCGCAACCGGAACGTAGTACATGTCTGCGAGGTCGGCGATCTTGCGCGTCTCGCGCATCCCACCGACTTTCGGCATATCCGGCGCGATGATGTCAACCGCTTGGTTTTCTAACAACTGCCGTTGACCGTGTTTCCGGTAGACGTTTTCGCCGACGGTGATCGGCGTCGTCGTCGACTGGGTAACCTCCCGCTGGACGTCGTGATTCTCCGGCGGGACAGGATCCTCGAGCCACCAGACGCCGTAAGGCTCGAGGGCCTTGACGAGGCGTTTGGCAGAGCCACCGGAGAACGTCCAGTGGCAGTCAAAGGCGACATCGGCACGGGAGCCGACGCGCTCGGTGACGGCCTCGACGATTGAGACCTTGTGGTCGATTTCGATGTCACGAAGGTGGCGGTTGGCCCGATCTTTTTCGTGACCGCTTGGGACGTCGAGGTCGAACTTCAGGGCATCGTAGCCCAGTTCCTCGACGACGCGCTCGGCCTCATCCGCGCAGGCGATTGGGTCGGCCTCATCGGCGGTGTGACAATCACAGTAGACGCGCATCTCATCACGGTATTTGCCGCCCAGTAGCTGGTAGGCCGGCACCTCGAGAATCTTCCCGGCTAGGTCGTGGAGGGCAACTTCGATACCCGAAATGGCAGTGACGGTGACGCCACCGATCGAGCCTTCACCGGACATTTTCTGCACTAAGTGTTCGGTGAGCCGGTCGATGTCAAGTGGGTTTTCGCCCTGCAAGAACGGCGTCATCCGTTCGATCAGTTCACACGCGCCGGCACCCCAGTAGGCCTCGCCGGTGCCGACAACGCCCGCGTCGGTGTAGATGCGCACGAGCGTCCACGGAAAGTTGCCATCGACCATCGTCGTCTGTATATCGGTAATTTCGACGTCACGCCCGCCGCCACGCTTCCCAACGAGCCCCATCGTTTCCGCCGAGAGCTCTCGCATCGTGTACTCGGCGTTTGGATCATGGAGTTGTGAATAATCGATTCCCATACAGTGACTCCAACATAGAGACAGTAAACTCTTGACTTCTCGAGCGAATACTATCAAAAATTTATAACTTCACGACGATCGAAACCAGTCACTGAGGGTCGTTGCGGTGACCTCGAATCCGCCCCCTTGTGCAAGCCGATCAGAGCCACCGCCGCCACCGCCAAACGTCTCCACGATGCTGTCGATGATTGCCGCCGCTGAGAGGTCACCGGAATCGACACAGACGACCGCAAACGGGTGGGTCTCTTTGCCAATCAGCCCCACAGCGTCTATTTTATGCTCCTCGACGACCGTCTCTGCAACCTCCTCAAGCACCGTTGGCTCGACATCCTCAACCACCGCAACTAGCCACGTCGACCCCGCTCGCTCGATCGGTTCGGCCCCTTGGATCCGTTCGGTGACCAGTTCGCGACGGAGCGTCTGGACCGTCGATGCAAGCGTCTCGCGGTCGGCAACCGTGGCTTCGAGTGCATCGGGGACTGCCTCGAGTGGGACGCCAAGCTGTTGCTGTGCTTTGTAGGCGGCCCGCTTTTCTGCCGCCCGTCTGGCGATTCCCTCTTCGCCGACGGCGAACTCGATTCGTGTTCGACCGGCTCCCGGATTCGACCGCTCGAGCAGCGTTACGGGGCCAATCTCCCTGGTGTTTCTGACGTGGGTGCCACCACAGGCGGCAACATCCCACGGTTTGGGCTCCTCACCGATGGTAACGACCCGCACTCGGCGGTCAGCGTCGGCATCAGCCACTGGTGTCGCCCCCTCGTCGCTGCCGGTCGGCTGTGTCGCCCCATCCTCCCCTTGTGTATTGAATACAACCTCCTCGCGGCTGTGAGCAACGGGATGCGGAATCTCCGTCCAGGACACCGGCTGTGACTCCCAGACTTGGGTGTTTATCAGCGCCTCGAGTTCGACCAGCAACTCGTCATCGACTGCCGTCGTCGTCTCGAGATCGACTCGAACTGTCCGCTCACCGATATCGAAGCCAGCGTAGGCAGGCTCCTCGAGGAGTCGCCGAGCGCCGCCGTAGAGGACGTGACTTGCGGTGTGGGCTCGCATACAGTACATCCGAAACGTCCAGTCGATTGCGCACATGACGCGGTGACCGACCGAAAACGTCGGCTCTCTGGCAAGCAGGTGGACGTGCTCGCCTGCAACCAGTTTGACATCTTCGACCGGAATCGAGCCGATTGTGCCGGTATCAGCGGGCTGGCCGCCGCTTTCGGCATAAAAATACGTTTGCTCGAGCGTAACCGCTCGCCCGTCGACGCCGCTCACGGCCGTTTCGAACCGTGTGGTGTAGGGTTCGGCTGCAGCCAGCTGTCGACTCATCGGTTGATATGGGTGGCTGTAACGTAAAAATCTGCTCGCCGTATACCGTTTCAATTACTCCGCAAGCGTCACGTCCAGTCGGTCCTCGAGGGCACTGATGAGGCCGCCGCCGATACCGGCCTGGGTCGCTCGTCCCTGTTCGACGGCGAGAATATCGGATTCGGAGACGCCTAGTTCCTCGGCGAGTTCTTCGCGTTTGAGCCCATTTTCTTGGCGGGCTTCGATGAGGGCGTCGCCGTATTTCGAAACGAGATATGGGAGTGGGTCATCATCGTAGTTTGTCCCCTCTCGTTCCCAGTGTTCGGAGTCACCATCCCAGATCGGATTTGCCTTGGCGGCGTTCTGGACGGCCCGTTTCTTACGTTTTCGCTCCTGTTTTTCGTCTTGGCCTTGGCTGGCCCCACCGCTTTTCTTCGAGCCGCCGTCGCCATGGGGTGCACAGTCCGGACAGACCTCAAGATCAGCACCGGCGACTGTCGCCTGCCGGAGCGAGTCGCTTTCTGCACCACAGAGTTCACAGTTCGTCCCACCGCCGCCACTGGACGAACCGGTCGAATATTTTGCCATGTAACTGATTGGTAGGTGTCGCATTTCAATACACCGCCTTTCGCTGGTCTCTCTCCGATTTTCTCGGCTGCGCCCGGTTCATCTCGATATGAGAAACGCTGACAGCTAAAACGAAACCCATATCAAACGACTCCGTCTACTCCAAGTTGCAGCACTAAGATAAAGCGAGCGTGGGTAGCCAAGCCAGGCCAACGGCGCAGCGTTGAGGGCGCTGTCTCGTAGGAGTCCGCCGGTTCAAATCCGGTCCCACGCATCGCACACGCGGTCACCACCGCGACAAACGAGGCGGCCCCGCCGCCGAGTAGTCGATGCAGGTGATTTCCTTTCCGGGACATCACCCACGCACAACTTTTACACACTCGAGAGCCAACGGGCTGGCTCTCGTTTTCACACCGCTCTAAAGTGGTAACCAGCGACGAAAGCGCCAGAGCCCAAGAGAGAAATCCCTTTGATTGCTCGCTCGAAGGTTCACGTATGTCTTCGCTTCCTCGAGAACGCGTCCCGCTGCTGACAGGGTTGTTGAGTGTACTTTCTGTCGGTGTGGTGTTCGCTGCGGCGGGTGGACAGATCCCCCAGTCTGCCGTCCCCGCCGCTCCCGACTGGCTGTTAGACGCGATTCCGACGCTCAATGTGGTCATCTCCCTGGCGGCCATCACGACCATCTCGCTGGGCTGGCGGGCGATTCGCCGCGGGAACGTTGACCGTCACCGCCTGTTGATGGTCGCCTCATTCGTCCTCTTCGGGCTGTTTCTGGTCTTTTACCTCTACCGGTTGGTCGCCACTGGCGGGGCTGACGAGTTCGGCGGGCCACAGGCGGTTTATCAGTTCGTCTATCTTCCGATTCTCGGGATACACATCCTGCTTGCAGTGATCTGTATTCCGTTTGTCTACTACGCGCTGTTGCTCGCGGGCACTCACTCCGTTAGTGAACTCCGCCAGACTGCTCACGCGCGCGTCGGCCGGATCGCTGCCTCGCTCTGGCTCATTTCGTTTAGTCTCGGCATCGTCGTCTACGTGCTGTTGCACCTCATCTACTAATCGAAGGCGACAACGCCCTCGCCCGTCCCATAGTAGAGGCGGTCTCCAACCAGCGCGAGAGGTGGCGGCCCGGTATCGCCAACCGGCACGCTCTGTTGCCATCGATCCGTTCCATCTTCACGCTCGAGGGCCATCAGTTGCCCGTCGCCGTAGTTGACACTCACATACACCAGTCGGTCGGTACAGATCACGTTGCTCACGCGGCCGTCGATCGATCGCGTCCATTTCTCCTCACCGTCGGTGAGATCAATCGCCGCAATCAGCCCCGATTCGGGGTCGCCGGCGCTTTCGACCCCGGAAACGTAGATGGATCTGCCGTCGGCGGTCACCGCGGGGACGCCCAGCCGCGAGGCAATCGGGCGTGTCTGTTCGGGGTAGCGGTGGCTCCGCTCTGGGTCAAATAGGCGAAGCGGAATCGGCTCCGCTCGACCATCTCGGCCGGCATAGACCACGTCAGTGACCACGGGTGCGGTCGGAAGCTGGGAGCTACCCCACCGCCAGCGGTCGCTCACGTGAGGGGCTTCCTGCGTCCCTGCCGGCTCGAGGACAACCAATTCGAGCGCGTTTAACCAGTAGATGGTATCCTCAGCGGCGGCCAGTCTAGAGTGTGTCGCCGGCTCGAGTGACCACAGTCCCTCGCCAGTTCCGGCGTGGACGCCATGAAGTCCACACTGACCAGCAACGTAGACGACACCGCCATACTCGAGGAGTTCTGCGACTGGGGCATCTGTCTCGTATGTCCACTCCTCATTACCGTCAGCAGCCTCGAGCGCCCGAACGTGCGTTCGGTCTGAGAGGTAGAGCCGACCAGCAACCGCCTCGAGTCGCCGGTCTGCACCAGAAGAATACGGCTGGTGCCACACCTGCTCACCGCCCTGGGCGTCGACGGCCGTCACTCCCTCACTGTCGGCGGCGTAGAGCGTGTCGTCGGCGATTACGAGTGCCGTCACCGGGGCTGGCGTCTCGACGCGCCACGATACAGTTGGCTCTCCGTCTCGACTCGTCGACTCGAGAAATCGGTTATTCGTGGGTGTCCGGTTGGGTCGTGGCCACTCCGCGGTGGCGTACGCCTCGAGAGAGAACTGTCGGTCAGCTGGCGTGCTTCGATGCACACAGCCGCTGAGACTGACGGCTGTGGCGGCTGCAACCGTAAGAAACTGTCTGCGGGCGACCACAGGTTAGTCGTCGGCCTGAATCGGCTCTTGGCCGATCGTCGGTCGGTTCACGTCTCGGTCGGTCGTCTCGCCGTCGATATCGTAGGGGTACTTGCCGGTAACACAGCCCAGACAAAGGTCGATGCGCTCGCTCTCTAAGACCTCGGCGATGGCGTCCGTCGAGAGGTATGCGAGGCTGTCGGCGTCGATGGTGTCACAGATTTCCTCGACGCTTTTGTCCGAGGCGATCAGTTCCTCACGGGTGGCCATGTTGATTCCCATGTAGCAGGGGGCGACGATCGGTGGGGCACCGATTCGCATGTGAACTTCCTTTGCGCCACAGTCTTTGAGCAGGTCGACCAGCTGTGTCGAAGTTGTCCCGCGCACAATGGAGTCATCGATGATCGTCACCGTTTTGCCCCTAATCGTCGATTTGATCGGATTTAGCTTGAGACGGACTGCGCGCTCGCGTTCGTCCTGAGTCGGCATAATGAACGTCCGTCCGACGTAGCGATTTTTCATTAGGCCTTCAGCGAATTCGACGCCAGCGTCATCGGCTGGCCGCGATTCGCCGTCAGCAGTCGTCTCGCTTGCTGCATCCGCATAGCCGGAGGCAAACGACCGTCCGGAGTCAGGGACGGGCATGACGACATCGGTCTCGACGCCGCTTTCTTGCCACAGTTTTCGTCCTAACTCACGACGGACTTCATACACCAGCTTTTCGTCGATAACCGAATCCGGTCGGGCGAAGTAGACGTGTTCGAAAAAGCAGTGAGCGGTGTTCTCTCGCTCGATCAGTTGGTAGGAGTCATATCCCTGCCCATCGGGTTTCAGCACAACGAGTTCTCCCGGCCGAACGTCCCGGACGAGTTCGCCATCCAACGTATCGATTGCCGCCGATTCGGAGGCAATAATGTAGCCATCCTCGAGTTCACCGATACACAGCGGCCGGTTCCCCTGTGGGTCGCGGACGCCGAGGACGGTGTCGTCGTGCATGATCGTCAGTGAGTACGAGCCATGGATTCGCTCCATGGTGTGTTTCACCGCGCGAACGAGGTCCTCCTCTAAGAGGTTGCGCGCGAGGTCATGGGCGATGACTTCGGTGTCACCATCGCTGGTAAATGCGTGGCCGTTGCCCGCGAGTTCGTCCCGGACCTCGTCGGCGTTGACGAGGTTACCGTTGTGGCTCAAGCCCAGTGAGCCGCTTTTGAACGAGACGGAAAACGGCTGGGCACAGCAGGTGTTGACGCTGCCGGCGGTGGGATAGCGCACGTGACCAATCCCTGCCGGGCCGTTCATCTGTGCGAGGTCAGTCTCGTCGAAGGCATCACCGACCAACCCCATCTCGACGTGGTTGTGTTGTTGGAAGCCGTCGTGGGTCACGATTCCCGCAGATTCCTGCCCACGGTGTTGCAGTGCGTACAGCGCATAGTAGAGGGGACGAGCCGCATCCCGCTCGGCCAGCGACACACCGACGACACCGCACTTTTCGGTCATTCCGGTTCGCTGCTGGGTCCCGCCAGGCCCGTGTTGCATGTATGTGCCTACTGGAGCGGACCCACTAAAAAGCCCTTGTTTGTGCGCTGTTTGCGGGGGTTCGACCACGAGAATATGCACATTCGTGTATACCTCCGCTCCGGCCTGCGGTCTGGAACGCGTTGTTGGGTCACTGCAGTAAGCAACTGCTAGCCTAGTTGATGGACGCTGGCCGGGCTCGGAGGGGAAAGCCGGTAAGACAAAAACTGCAGACTACGTTCGCTATTAGTTGTCGCCAGCTTTGCCTTGCCAGGCGTACTCGCGTCGTTTGGCGGATTTGCCAAAGCCACACGAGGAACAGACGCCCTTTCCGACGTGGTACGATTTCTCACCGCAGCGACGGCACTTGACGTGGACCGTTTTATTCTTCTTTCCTTGGCTTGGGGTTCCTGCGCCAGTCATGGAGTAATCGAAACGACGTTATCGCCGCGTATAATCGTTGTGTCTTCGGTCGGCGGCTCCTCCTCGAGTGAGGTGTCGACCGGAATCGAGACCTCTTCGAGGACGAGATTCATATGCTGGTCATAGCCAGCAAGTTCGCCGAGATATTCATCGCCGCTTTTCAACCGGACCGACACCCGTTCGCCGAGGGATGCCTCGAGGACATCTAGCGGTCGTCCACTCATAGATTAGAGGGCAGGTGACGGACACTTAACCGTACCGGTCGTCTTTTCAGCATCAGTCACTGTCACTGCCACTGCCACCCACGGCGTCTCCTGTCTTGCAGATTGGGTGTTCCAACACAACGGATAAGTGTCTACTCGGCGATGTCTATTGTATGAGCGACCGCAAGATAACCTTACTCGAGTTACACGTTGACGGCGAAACGCAGTTTGGCCCCAAATCGATCGGCGGATTGCCGTTTGGCTCCGATGCGGACGACGCTGACGCTGATCCTGACGCAGACGCAGATGAGGCTGAGGCGGAGTCCGGTTCGAAGGGGAAAGCAATCGGCGTCCTCATCGGCCTCGTCGTCCTCGCCGGAATCGCTGTCGCCGCCAAGAAGTTCCGCGGTGGCGACGACGAACTCGAGGAGTTTGAGGAGCCGGACGTCGTCGTCAATTAGGGACAGTGCCTGCTGGCCGGCAGCTTTTATTCACGTGGCGGCTGGCTTTTCGGCGTCTTTCGTTCACAGCCGCACAATCGAAACATATAGACGTATAGTTACAATAGTGACAGTTCGTGAGCGAAACGACTGCTGACTTGCAAGCGTCCAGTCTCCGTGCGCCGTTGAGTGGACTGTTGTTCGTACTCCTCGGTGCATCCATACTGCTCTGGTTCGTCGTTCCGCCTGTTGTCCACTGGTTCGATAGTGCGCTTCGTGCGGTGATCGATCCAACGCTGGTCGGCTCACTGCTCTACACTGTACTCGGCGTCATTACACTCCTCTACTGGATAACACGCCGACGGGTTGGATTTCGTGACCATGACCGGTTCGAATTGCTCTATCTGGGTGGCGTCCTCGCGATGCTCTCGTTGCCGGGATTCTTCCTTCTCATTGCCCGTGGGGCCCTCCCGGCCGTTCCGACCAGTCTCCTTGTTACCCTGCTGGCCGGTCCGGTTGGGATGGGAGCTATGGCACTCGCCTACGCACGAACTCGGCAGTTCGACCTGCAGGTTGCCCTTCCCAGCAACGACAGCGTCGGATACCTCCTCGGGGCGGCATTTCTCGCTGCGGCTATTGGCGTAGCCTCGGTCGGTGTCTGGGCCGTTCTCGAGTTCGACCGACCCTTTACCACCCAGCGATCCCTTTCTACGCTTGTCCAGGTGCTTCTCATCCCGAGTGTCCTGACGGGGCTTGGATGGGGGCTGTTGTACAACGGAGCGATCTAAGAAGCGCTTCGAACGGATGTCGGCCCCGGAGCGGCTGTTGGGGCACTCACCGCTGTGGTTGGTGTCCTCCACGTTGTCGGCCCGTTTGTTCAGACTACCGGGCCACTCACGACCGTTGGAACCGTTTCAATAGCTGCTCTCCTCTTTCTGATCGCCGGATTCGTCGCGGTTAGGGCAACAGCGGTTATCGGCGTGAATCGAACGGCCGAACTCACCCCACGGCAGGGAGCGCTGATTGGTGTGCTCGTCGTGTTCCTTTTCGTGCTTATCGGTGGGGCCCTTGTGAGGATGGTTAATGCAAACGTGACTCAGTCGCTGGGAGTTGTTGCGGTCAATCTGGGTATTCCACTCGTAGCTGCCATAGCCAGTCTTGGCTACGAGCGCCACCGTTCAGTGTGGGTCCCAGCCAGCGTGTTCGCCGCCTACCTGCTCTTCGCTGATGTGAACCTTGCATTTCACCTACTTGGCTGAACACTGTCCCACTGAGCCCAACGTTTTTGGCTCCACTCTGCCTAGCAATAGTGTGAACCTCTATCGTAGCGCCCGGGCCGTTGCCGGGGCCTCCGGCGACGACGCAATCGACTGGCAGGCAGCCGCCAACGCGGCGAAGTTCGCCACCGAACCCGGCTCACTGGACCTCGAGCCTGCAGAACTCGAGGGCTACGAACGCGACGTTCGGGATGCCAGAGACGGCGTTGGCGCGGTTGCCGGCTTCGAGTTCGCCCTGCCGAACACCGTCGAAATCCAAAATCGGTACCACTGGATGGATGCTAACATCGAAACCTTCGAGCGGGTCATGAAGCCACTCGAGGCCCAAACTGGCGTCTTTCCGGGAGCCGCTCGGACGATCAACACCGGGACGATGACGGTGATGCTCGCGTTTTTGGGCCGGAACGTCTTAGGCCAGTACGACCCACTGCTGCTTGCAGAAACGCCGACTGAAGACCACGCGTTGTATTTCGTCCGCCCGAACATCCTTCGGGTGTCGGAGCTGCTCAACGTCGACTCCGACCGCTTTCGACGGTGGATCGCCTTCCACGAGGTGACCCATGCTGCTGAGTTCGCTGCCGCGCCGTGGCTCTCGACGCATCTTGAGACGCGGATGGAACGCGGTGTCGATGCCCTTTCAGCCGGGTCGTTCGACAAGGAGGCGTTTCGGGAACTCGATGCGGCAATGACTGTCGTCGAGGGCTATGCCGAACTCCTGATGGACCATGCCTTCGATGACGAGTATGCTGACCTCAGAGCGAAACTCGACGCTCGCCGACAGAGCCGTAACCCGGTCCAACAGCTCCTTCGGCGGCTGCTCGGCTTGGGACTGAAGCGACGACAGTACGAACGTGGGAAAGCCTTTTTCGAACACGTCGCGGAGGTGCGCGGAATCGAGGCTGCCGGTCGTGTGTGGGAGCAACCGGAGAATTTGCCGACTCAGGACGAACTCGATGCGCCCGGTCGGTGGCTTGCGCGGGTTGATCGCTGACTCCGCGTGCTCAATTACGAAACTCGCCGTTGAAATTCACCCTCGCTGGCTGCTCACGAGAGACTGACCGTACAGCCAGGGTTATGCCCATAGGGCGTAATTATTAATTATGAAAATCAACCACCTCTCCGGCTACCTCGAGACCGAACTCTCCTATCCGACCGACCAGTCAGCCGTGCTCGAGCAGATCGGGTCGGTTGTGATCGATGCCCCGGATGCCGATGAGACCGAAACGGTGTCGACGATCATCGAACCGCTTGGGGAACAACGGTATGACTGTCCAGAGGAGCTGTTCGAGACGATTCTCGGCAACGTCAGCGACGAGTATATCGGACGGAAGTTCTACGATGACCGTGGGGCAAACCCAATGGAGACGCCCCTTGGGCCGGCTGACGAGACGGACGTCTCCTTCTGAGTTCCGATCACCGTAGACTCCAGTCTAAGTACCACAACAGGGCCACGCCGACAAGCAGGCCACCGAGGATCGCGAGGCCGATAATCCCGAGTGAGGCCCCCGCCTGCAAGGCAGTGAGCCCTGCTGAGGCACCGATGAGGCCGATAAAGCCATACCGGAGCCGGCGCATTCCGTTCTCGCGTTTCTCTTTGGTGAGCGACGGCCCGACCATTAGCTCTCCCGTGGGGCGCTTACGTGCATTGTCACAAACTCCCATCCCTCGTCGGTGGCTACCATCGTGCCGCTCCAGCGGGTTTCAAATCGGCGTCTGATACCGGTGGTTACGTCCGTCCAGGCGAGGGTGACGAGATCGGAAAACCAGGCGACATCCCCCTGTTCGGTCACCTGCAACTGGTCGCTTTCGACGATCCACTCGTCGGTCGTCTCGGTCTGTTTTTCTAGCGCTGTGGCGACGGCGTCGCCACCCAAATGGGCGTCGCCGACTCCGAACTTGACCACTGATTCGCCCGCAGCGAAGTACGACTCGAGCGGATCACCGGTTCGAAGCGCCTCGTAGTAGGCTTCGACTGTGGCTGCCGCGTTCATATCCCTCAGTTGACCGCCCAGGGTAAATCAGCACCGGATCGTTCATCCCGTCGCTGTCTCGGCTGGCCTCCTTACATAAATCCGCGGTCGACCTCGTCGCGCTCGATCAGCTCCTCGAGTTCGGCGTTGAGTAACGTCTCGGCTTCCTCGAACTGGTCGGCCAGCGCCTCGAGTTCGTCCGGGCGGTCGTACTGGTCGTAGGCCATCGGGCCGAAGGCGGGGCTTTCGATGGCGTCCATGACGTCCTCGAAGAGTGCGTCGGGAGTCGTCGGGGCGTCGGCGTGTGCTTTGAGCACCTCCGAGAGTTTCGTTGCCTGTGATTCGGCTCGCTCCTCGTCGTCGGGGGCCTGTTGGACGGCAAACCGGCCGCTTTCGTCGTGGTCGGGTAGAAAGCTCCCAATCTCATCATCGAGGTTGCGAGCGACGTGGCTCCCGACGCCACGGAGGTCGTAGGGGTTTTTGGCGTATGTTTTCAGGACGAACAGTCCAGCCTGTGGGTGTCCAAGGTAGAGGTCCTCACCGACGCCGGACTGTCGGTCGCCGGCGACGGCTCGCCACTCGTTCGGGTGAACGTTCCGGTCTGTGACATCGGCGAGGATATCTTGCCACTCACGAATCCGCATATAGTTCCCCTTTCGACTCCGTGTGAAAGAACGTATCGGTCGTATTGCGGCCATTTGGCACGCTCAGGGAGGACGGTTGGGTGTGGTCCTCCAATGGGTGTTCGGATGGAAGCGATTGTGACCGATGTGGTGAGGACGACAGTTCTTGTTAGCGCGTGTAACCGATCGAGACGGATCTTGTCAGCGCGAGTGGTCGACCGAGTGAGACACCGACAGCATTTTTGAGCCACCACACCTTGCCCCAGAAGTGAACGTACGCGGAACCGTTTCCGGTGTGGCGACGGTGCGGACCGTTTCGACGAGCTACGGCGAGAGTGAGCTTGCGGAGGTTCCGCTCAGGATCGAAGACGAGGCTGCCTCGAGCCAGACTCAGTTGACCGACTCCGAGACGCCCACGACAGTCACTTTGTGGGGGAAGTGGACCGAATCCGCTGCGTTACTCGAGTCCGGCATGGAGCTGCTGGTGACCGAAGCTGAAGAACGCGAATATCAGGGTGAACGGCAGTTTTCGACGACTGGCGACTCCTATGTCGTCGTTGAACCGAACTTTCTGATCAACGTGACCGACATCCGCTCGTGGGTCGAGTGTCCTCGGCTCTACTATCTGAACAAACTCTCGGGTGTCCCGCTGAACTATCCCGTGGTGAAGGGGACACTCGTCCACGAGGTATTTGGTGACTTGCTCCGTGACCGAAACCTCGAGGAATCGATCGCCGATCGGATCGATGGTCGCGGCCTCGAGTTGGGCCTCCTTGGTGAATCGCCCGGCTCCGTCGCCGAAGACGTCCGGGAGAACGCCGCGGCAATCGAGGGCTGGCTCGAGCAGGGGCGGCTTACCGAAGACGATGAATGGCGCTCAGAGCAGTTGCTCATCAGCGAAACATTCGGGATTCGAGGTCGGGCTGACGCTATCCGCCGTGGCGCACCGGTCGAACTCAAAACGGGCAAGAACCTGCGAAAAGAGCCCCGATTCAAGGATAAGGTGCAGGCGGCGTGTTACGCCCTGCTGCTCGAGGAACACGGCGGCGATGTCGACACCGGGACGCTCCTCTATACGAAAAACTCGGCGCTTGATCGCAACGAGGAGACCGGCGACTTGACACCGGCAAAGGAGTTTTCGATGGGTGATGGGCTGCTCAAGTACGTCGTCCGGCTGCGAAACGAAATCGCGGCGATGGAATTTGATAGTGGTATTCCGACGGGCCACGAGGCCAACGCCAAATGCGAGTACTGCTTCGAACGCGACACCTGTATGGTCGTCTCCGGTCGTCTCGACCAGGAATCAAAGGCCGGCCAGATCGGCCAGTCGCTCCCCGAAGAAGAACTCGAGCACTTCGACCGGCTGTATCGGGCAATCGAAGCCGAACGGCGGGCGGTCCATCGGGAGTACGCCAAACTTTGGGAGCAAGACGCCCAGGAGCGTGCCGACGACGACCGGGCGCTGATCGACCTCGAGTTTCTGGGGAAACGCGAACTTGAGGGAGGGCGCTGGGAGCTGCGAGCGCGCCAACGGACGCCGGGGGCCTCGAAGCTTCGGGAGGGAAATCTGGTGTTGGCGAGCGATGGCCATCCGGTCAGAGGCGAGTCGGAGTTGGCCCGAATCGAGCGGTTTGAGCGTGGTGAACGTAACGGCGAGGCAGAAATCGTCCTCACCGCCGACGAACCGGTTGCCGTCACCCGCCTCGATGTCTACCCCTCCGAACTCACCACTGACCGACTGCTAACGGCACTTCACGACGCCCTGCTCAAGGGCAGCGACCGGCGCAAGGACATCCTCTTTGACCGGGCGAGTCCCGAGTTCGAGGCGCTCGAGGAGACCTTCATCGAGACGAACGAGGCCCAAAACAAGGCCGTCTCGATGGCCGTCGGCGCGGAAGATTGTGCACTCATTCACGGCCCGCCAGGCACTGGCAAAACCTACACCATCGCCCACGCAGTCGAGGCGATGGTATCCCGTGGCGAGCGCGTCCTGCTGTCGGCGTTTACCAACCGGGCCGTCGACAACGCCTTGGAGGCCGTCCTCGAGCATGCCGACCTCGAGCCCGAGCGGGTCGTCCGCGTCGGCTCCGAAAGCGGAATCCGCGAGGATATGCTCCCTTACCAACTCGAGCGGTCGGGCGACCCGGAGGAACTTTTAGCACGCCTCGAAGGGGCGCAGCTTGTGGCGGCGACGACGGCCTCCTGTGGCTCCCGAACGATGAAAGAGCAGTCCTTTGATGTCGCACTCGTCGATGAAGCTGCCCAACTCACGGAGCCGGGGGCCTACGCGGCCATCGAGTTGGCCGAACGCTTCGTCCTCGTCGGCGACCACCAACAGCTGCCGCCGGTCGTCCGAGCCGAAACCGACCTCTCGAGGTCGCTGTTCGAACGGCTCGTTGACTGCCACCCCGAAGCTGGCGTCATGCTCGACCGTCAGTACCGGATGAACCAGCGGATTCAGGCCTTCTCCTCCAAGGAGTTCTACGACAATACACTCCGGCCGGCAACGCCCGAAGTCGCCGCCCGAACGCTTGACGACCTCGAGGGCGTCTCCCGCGAGCGCCTGCCGAGTGAGCTTCGAGATCCCGTCTCGTTTGTCGCCGTCGAGGGTGACAGCGAGCGCTACACTGACGCCGTCGAAGCCGACCGTATCGCCGAACTTATCCAGCAGTACGAACGCGCCGGTCTCGAGCGAAGCGATATCGGCGTCATCGCTCCGTTCCGAGCCCAGGTTTCGAAAATCGCTGCCCAGGTTCCCGACGAGGTGACCGTCGACACCGTCGACCGGTTTCAGGGCTCGAGTCAGGAACTGATCATTATCTCCTTTGTCGCCACTGACCGACTCGAGGGGCCAATCTTTGAAGATTATCGGCGGATCAACGTCGCGCTCACCCGGCCGAAACGCGCGCTTGTCCTTGTTGGTGATCCGAACGCGCTCGCGTCTGATCCGGTGTATGGGCGGATGCTCGAGTGGGCGCGACGATAGCAGCTGTTGTGAGTAGGTTTCTATTCTCGGCGTCGGTCCACGAGAAGAACGGTCCCGGCGAGAACCGTGGACACCACTGCAGTCCAGCGGTCAGTCGAACGATAGAAGCCCTGATACTCGATGGTGAGATCGAGCAACGGCCAGAGCATGAGACCGGTCTGGCCGGTGGGTCGCCAGAGGAAATAATCGATCACGAAGTGGGAAGCGATGCCTACACAGAGCATCGCGAAGACGGGTTTACGCACGTCTTTGCGGACGAGGAGTGTGAAGATCAGTGCAATGAGAAGGGCACCGCCGCCGCGGTGTGTGACCCCCCATTCCCATGGAACCCCGGTCATGGCGGTGATCGATTCGGCTGGAACGAGGATGTCGATCCGGTTGAGGTCGGGGATCGCGCCACCGACCATGCAGGCGACGACCAGTGGTGGCGTGATCCACTTGTATCGCCAGGAGGCGAGCGTCGCAATGATCAACCCTGCGAGAACGTGGGTGAATAGCTCAGCCATCGAAATCGTCCTCTTTGAGAACGGTGAAAATAGGTTCCTCGCGTGGTTCGACGAGGAGGCGGTGTGGATCGACCCGCCAGTAGTTCAGGATTAGCAGGCCCGTGAGAATGGCACCGAGGAACGAGATGGCGTACATGTAGATGCGTTCCCACGGTGCCCGAACCGAGATATGGTCGTCCGGGCCCACGACAACGGTGCGGTCCTGAGTGATGGTGCCCGAGAAAGAAACCTTGTGACCGTCTTCGAGCGCTGTACCGTGGGTGGGACCGATATCGAGGGTGACAACGAGGTCGGTTTCGTCAGGGCTGATCTGAATCTGGTTCATATCGGCGTCGGTAACCACGCCGCTAGTGACGATGGGTTCCCCGACATACTGGTCGGAATCCGCAGCGAGGCTCTGTTCTTCAGGGCCAACATCGTCGTGGGGTGCAAACGGAATATCCGCGCCGCCGAGGACGAACAACCCGCATAACGTGAGGAGGGCGACCCCGATGGTGATAGATCGGTTCGCTTCCATTGCGTACAGATGCCGCACCATCAGATCGTGAATATAACGATTTGATTGAATGCCAACGATGAATATTTCTTTAGTTGGAACAGCGAAAATTTTGGCCAACCGCTGCGGGCTTGCAGAGACCCCTCTCGATGTGGTCCACCAATGCTGTTCGCCAGTGCGTATTTGACAACCCAACCACTGGCGACGTTTTAACAAGAAAAGAGTCCCAGTGAACGGTCAGCGGTCACAACGTATCCAGCCGATAGCGCCATACTTTCTCTCTACAGCTGTTCGATAGATTTTATATGTTACTCAAACCGTACTCCGTATGGTCCGTCTCGTTGAACAGAGTGCGGCGATTCGGGAGGCGTACCCCGCCGAGTACACCGAGCTGGCGGTGTTCGTCACCGACCTCGGTGGCTCGACGATGCTCATGTTCGTGCTGGCGCTTTTGTTCTGGCTGACACGCCGTCGTGAAACGCTGTTGGTCGTCAGCTATGCGGTTGCTGGCGTCGGGTTTATTCTTCTCATCAAAACGCTGCTAGCGATGCCTCGACCACCCGCTGAGGTTCACCTCGTGCCACTCACCGACGATCCTTATGGCTTTCCGAGCGGACACGCCTTTGCCGCCGTTATCGTCTACGGCGGGTTGCTCTCGGCGTTCGGCCGAGCCCGTCAGTGGTTGGCAGTCGCTGCCGTCTCGATTCTCGTGGTCCTCATCTCCCTGTCGCGTATCGTCCTCGGCTTTCACTACCTCGGGGACATCATCGTGGGGGCGCTCCTCGGTATTATATTCATCGTCGGAATGAATCGTCTGACTCACGGGGACCCACACCGCGGCTTCCTAATCGCCCTCGTCCTTGCAATTCCGACCCTCGTCGTCACCGGCGTTGCCAGCGACGGACTCCTTGCATTTGGCGGTGCACTGGGCGGCCTCGTCGGCTCCCGATTCCTCGAGTCGGTGCCGCCGTTGCGCTCGAGAGTAGAGGGTGGCATACTGGCGGTCGTCGGCTGTGGGTTCCTTCTCGTGATGACCGTCATCGAATCGGCCATCCAATCGGTTGCCGCTGGCGCAGTCACGATGCCCGCGCTGACGACTCTCTACGCGCTCATCTTTGTTGGCCTGATTGGCGCGCCGGTAGCCATTGGGCGACTCGAGGGTGAACCACTTTCTCAAGGCGCATAGTCGGCGGTAGCTTGTCAGCCACCTCGTTTTTATTACTACCCCGCCGAGGCATTGGTATGGAACTTCCGTTCGGTGACGGAACGATTGCGGTGGATCTCTCGAGCCACGAGGTAACGGTCGCTGAACCCCCGGGATCGGAACCGGTCGATGTTCGCGACGCTGGTTCTGAGGCGTTGGCCAACCCACATGGCCCGCCGCTTGCAGCGTGTGTCGACCCCGAAGACGATATCGCGATCGTCGTCACAGACGTTACCCGAAAAGCGCCAGACGACGTGTTGCTTGCCCTGCTGCTTGAGGAACTCACCGAGATTGGCGTCGACCGCGAGCAGGTGACCGTCGTCGTCGGCCTCGGTCTCCACCGGCCGATGGCCGAGGCGGAACTCGAGGCGATGCTCGGCCCTCATGCCGATCTCGCAGTCAATCACGATCCCAATGCCGTCGTTGAAGTCGGCACCGTTGACGGCGTCCCCGTCGAGATTGGCGAACCGGTTGCGGCCGCTGACAGCGTCCTCGCCACGGGCGTCGTCGAACCGCACCAGTATGCCGGCTTTTCGGGGGGTGCAAAGACGGTCGTTATCGGTGCGGGCAGCGAGTCGATGATTCGCTACACCCACGGGCCCGAACTCCTCGGGCGCGAACGTGTTCGACTTGGTCGACTCGAGGAGAACCCGTTTCGGGAGGCCATCGACCGGGCGGGTGACTGTGTGGGAATCGATTTCGTCCTCAACCTGACCCACGGGCCACAGGGGATTCTTGGAGCGGGTGCCGGTGAACCTAGAGCGGTAGTTTCTGAGTTGACGGATGTAGCGAAAGCGGCGCTTGCGGCTCCGGTTGCCGGCCAGTACGACGCTGTCATCTGTGGTGTCGGTGCGCCAAAGGATGCGAACCTCTATCAGACAAGTCGCGCAGCGACGTATGTCGCGTTGGGCGATTACAACCCGCTTCGGGCAGATGGCCGCCTCGTCGTGTCGGCACGACTCGAGGAGGGAGCCGGTGAAGGTGCGGGCGAACGGCGTTTTTTCAACCGGCTCAGTAGCGCCGCCGATGCCAACTCGCTTTTCGAGGAAATGAAACAAGGCTACGAACCCGGTGCCCAACGGGCGTTCGTTCTTGCGCGCGTTCTCCGTGACCACGACATCTGGATCACCAACAGCGAGTCTCCAGAGGTCGTCGAAGCCTGTCTCATGAACGCTGCAGAGACCGTTTCGGAGGCCCTCGAGCCCGAAAGCGACGTACTCGTCGTACCGAATGCGATGACGACGTTGCTCGAGGAAGCGGGTGAACCGTAAGACGGCAGGCACACTCGAGGATTATCCCCCTCGTCGGTGTGCAGTCGGTATGCGTGTCTCGAGTGCCGTCCGTAACCGGCTTGCTCACTCTGACAGAAAGGGTGCCGTCTGGGCCGTTCTCACTGTTGGTTTCGTCTCGATTGGGACCGGTATTGTCGCAATTCTCACCGACCCCGCGATGGCCCCACCCGACACCCTAGAAACCGCCCAGTCCGTCGCCGAGTTCAGCGGTGTTATCGTCGGCTTCGGCCTGCTCGTCTCGGCCTGGGCGTTGTATCGTAACTACCGACTTGGATACGTGTCAGCAATCATCCTCCTGGTGGTCGCCGCCGCCCACGGCACCGTTCAATGGCGGCTGCTTTCCGTGCCCCTGGTCGTCATCTCGATCGGCGGCTTCGTTCTGCTCGTCCTCACCAGCCGCAGTTTCACTCGGCGGACAACGATCACCCCAACCCAACTCGGCTCGCTTGCAGCACTCGTCGGGGTGCTCTGCTATGGAACCGTCGGCACCTACACCCTCCAAAACGAGTTTGCGGGTGTCGAATCCGCCTTCGACGCCCTCTACTTTACCCTCGTCACCGCAACCACCGTCGGCTACGGCGATATCTATGCAACCACCGAGGGCGCTCGGCTCTTTACCTTCTCACTCGTCGCCCTCGGCCCATCGACGCTCGCCGTCATCGCCGGCAGTCTCATCGGTCCCGCACTCGAAGGTCGCCTCTCACGAACCGGCAAACGGTTTGTCGACACCCAACCGGACGGCCGTCTGGTGATCCTTGGGGCCTCGCCGGCTATCGACCCAATTCTCGAGGCGCTCGAGCGTGGGACAGGAGCGAGGACGGGGGCAGAGACGGGGACAAAAAAAGAAACAAACACCGTCGTCGTCACCGACAACGACGAGCAGGCCACCCGCCTCACCGAACGTGAGCGTGGGATCAAGGTGATCCGTGGCGAGCCGACTGACCAGGAGACGCTCAAAAGAGCCGGCCTCGAGGACGCCCACACCGGCATCGTCGACTGCGAAACACCCCTCGAGCAGATTGACGCCGTCCTCGCCGGACGGGCTACGTCGTCTGACTGTCGGCTGATCGCCCTCGGAACCAGTTCTCGAGCGCCGGCACTCGAGGGGGCCGGAGCCGATGTCGTCCTCGATCCCGACGCGCTGCTTGCACAGGCAGTCGTCGATCTAGTTGGAAGGTGACCGAGGGCAGGTAATTTGAGAATTGTTGCCAAAGTTCGAGAAGAAAGCCCCGTCCGTTAGCGCGGGGAGGATACCAAAGCCAATGTGAAGGAATCGGCGAGCCGTTTACTCGATATAGGTGGTGCGCAGTTGCTCTACATACTGTCGATCCCACTGCTTCGTCTCGACATAGTACGTCAGTGCAGCAGTGACGTACTGAGGAGTAAGGTGTCCGCGGTCGGCTAGTACGCACAAGATATGTGGGGTCGTGAACAGGCTGTTTCGGTCCTCGAGTGCCAAGGAAACGAAGAGATAGTTTGTCGTATTGAACTCGTCCGTAACGAACATCCCAGCCGAAAGCTCGTTGGCAAGCCAGATTCCGTGTGATTCACCCCGGTCAAGTCCAAAGCCGAGTGGCTCCTCAACCTCGCCCTCGACATCGTGGGTCGTGAAATGATGAGATGCGCGGAAAACTAGGTCTGCTGCTGCCGAAAGAAGGTCGTCACTTCCCTGTGCCTGGCTTACTTCGCCAAGTACACTCGACGGGATGTGAACGTCGTATCCCGTCAGCACCCTTTTGAGTGGGTCTTCGCCAGTCGGGGCTCGAGTGCGCCCGTCAACCACCGGTGTTGCGAGGTTGAGAAGAACGTTCGCATCGACGACGATCACGGCTCGTTCGCCCATCGCTACGTGTGTGCGTCCTCGTCTGCTTCGTCGGAGGGCGTCCACTCGGGAACGTCACCATCGTAAAATTCTGCTGGTGGTGGAAGGTCGCCTTCGACGTGTGGTTCGGGTGGCTCGCGGTCCAGTGATGTTCCCAAGAGTTTCATCCGCATCGCTTCTTCCGTGCCGAGGATCGATTCAATAGTCTCGAAATCAATCTCTCCGGAATAGTACGCACTGCTGATCAGCCGCCGGAATCCGTCATCGGTGGCACGATCCTCAATTTCGCCGCGAAGCGCCTCGATAAGGAGTTGTGTGCGAGAGACATCCAGAAGGTCAGCGACCACATCCGCCTGGTCGACGAGCGAACTGGGGGCGTTGAAATCAACTCGAGTCTTCTCCGCTGGCATGGTATTCGTGTGTAGGACCTACACATGAATAGTTCTGCTGGTGGACCCCGGATTCCGATCAGTACGCATGCCACCGACAGCCGCAATTATGAGACGCAGCACACGTCGATTAGCGGACGGTGCGCTGTTCGACGCTGTCTCTTAGCTCCTGATTGAACGTCTCACCGTCGCAACCCTCATGTACTCGCCGGTGACAGTTCGGACAAAGCGAAACCACGTTCTCCGGATCATCAGCACCGCCATCACTTCCGCGCGTCAGATGATGCACCTCGAGAAACGGCTCTCCACTCGCGTTTTCAAACGGTGCCGGTTCGTGACATCCTTGACAGACACCATCTGCCATCCGCAAGGCGAACTCACGGACGATAGTTGATCGTGGATACGATCGACCGGTCGTTGCGTTGCTCGTCGCCGTCCTCGAAGGTGAACATGAAGACGAGAGTGGACGAAGACGAAGTCAGTCTGCGAAATCCAGCGTCACCTGTTTCGCGTGACCACCTATTTTAGTCCGTTTATCCCTAAATTCGTCTGGAGTCAGTGCACCGCATCGCAGTTGGTATATTCGCTCATGATCTTGCGAAGTGAGTTCGTCGCCGTATATACTCTCTCGGAGATAGTAACCGAGTGCTTCGCTGAGATACGGTGGAACCGCGTTACCAATCTGTTTTCGAATAGAAACGAGACCGCCATCAAACCGATATGTATCGGGGAATGTCTGTAATCTCGCCCCTTCACGTGGCGTAAGCCCACGATCCTGAAACGGATGGATGCACCTCGCACTCGAAGGCTTTGACATATTCGAAGTAATTGCGACGGCAGGCTCGTCTGAACTGAGCCGTGAATAGGAGTTGTGGTAGCCAGAGGAGGGCTGGAGTTCCTCCGGAATAGCTGTTCTGTTCCCACCGTCGGGAATGTGAGAGATCATTTCGACCATGTCTTCGGAGTGTCTTGCGCCAATGTGTGCGGTCAACTCGTCAGCTCCGTTTCTGAGGTCTTGTTGGAGAAGCGTCTGCGGTTGTGCATCGTACGCAGTGATCTCTTCGCTGGGACCGACCGCTGGAAGGTCGCCAATCCCGTCCATGACGCCCGGAGTCTCAATCGGGTTCAGTTCGAATCCGTCGAATGGATGCTCCCGAACACCTCTTTTTGTGGCAATCGCTACAAGTCGACGACGGTGTTGGGGAACACCGAAGTCGGACGCTTTAATCACTCTATGCGTCAGGTCGTATCCGATCAAGTCAAACGACTTCTCGACCGCTTCGAGGAACCTCCCACCAGCGGTGTTCTGTATCCCACGGACGTTCTCGAATAGGGCCGCCTCGGGATCGAGTTCGTTCACCCAACTCACAAAATTCGTAAACAAATGATTCCGATCGTCAGAGCCATCGGGGCTCACAACTTCTGAAAAGCCCTGGCATGGAGGTCCACCAGCGACTAGGTCGACGGAGTCCTGACCAACGAGGGTACTGATCTCGTGAGTATCAACGTCTCGAATATCGCCCGTTATGTCCTCGGGTTCGATTCCAGTTCTATTTCGCGCGAACGTAGATTTGGCATCCGTATCCACCTCGACAGCGTGGACTAATTCGAATCCGGCTCTCTCTAAGCCGGTGGAGAGACCGCCTGCCCCGGCAAATAAGTCAACGTATGTGAGATGCCGTTTTTCCATCTAGTGGAGACTGCCGCCTAACCGTATTTAATTATTCGCCTCTCACCTCTCTCGCCGAACGTTCTATTTAATAGAAAATTCTTTATTCGATGTATAGTAAGGTATACACCATAGATGACCGATTTTGCTTGACGCCAGAGCAAGTGAGTGGAGGGCAGTCATATCACGAGGAATAACGGAGAAAACGCGGATACAACCGGGGACGAGAGTAACAAGATCGATGAATTTCTCTCGGCGTATTTTCATCAGGATAGCAGCCAACACCAATTTACTTTCGACGAACAGGACACGAGCGAGTTAACGATTGCCGAAGCCGAAGTGATAACGCAACTAGTCGATCGGACGAGAAACATATACGACGAGCGGGGAAAAGGCTATCTCGGTCTCGCCCTCTCTTTCGTCCTGTCCGTTGAGGTCCTCTCTAAGGCAGACCAATGGCTCGTTGCGTTCAGACCAGCCCTCGATTGGGAAACGGATATTCGACCACGATACGAACAGAAAGGTGTCGACTACCGGACCGAACGTAACATCGACACCCTCACGCTACAGTACAACGATCACGAGGTTGGAATTCGCAGTCAAATAAACGATATCGGCGACTTCTTTCACCAAACGATGAGTAGGACAAACTTTCCGAACGCCCCAGGCCACTATACGGGAAACTGGGAAGACCACACCGAAATTCTTGAAGCAGCGTTCGGTCTCTCCGGGCCGGGCCGACGCGAAGCGGCAGAACGTATCATCAACGTGGGACTCGACCGACTGCAGTCGAAAGACTATCCCAACCGGGAGCCAGCGTTCTCACAGCCGTTCCTCGAGGTCCTCAACGAGTACGATAGAACGCACGACAACGAGATGGGCGGGCTTGCGTATCAAGCGCTGGTGTATGGGTACGCAACGGCAGAATGGCCGCATCTGTCGCTCCGTGCAAGCAGTGTTCGAACGGGGTCCTCGCGACAACACCGATTCGGGGACATCGACGGCTACCACGGACCAGACCTCATGATCTCGATTGAGGCGAAAGACCAGGTTATCAACGAGTCAAACATCGATACAGAACTCGGGACGATGATCACATTAGCCGAGGAGTCGACGACGATTTCGGTTGCCGTCTGCCGAACGGTCGAGCCAAACGCTCGAGAGACACTCCAAAAAGCGGATGTGAAAGTCATTACTGATGCGGATCTTACGATTCAACTCCGTACCTGGGATTATCACAAACAGAACGTCGCGCTTCAGGGAATGGTGCATTTCCTCGAACACATAGAGGAAAACCCGACTGCAACGCGGCGATTGCTACGATTTGTCGAAAATATCGATTCGAACAACTCAGCACTAGCACACCTAGATGATGGGGACAAATCGTGACCGAGCGTTCCTAACAGGTGTGAACGCTGTGGAGAATCGGTTCCCGCTGCGGTCTACCCAAACTGTCCCAGGAATGCCACGGCAGTGAGAACAGATCGATACCAACTGCGAGCAAGCGGAACCAAATACACTCGAGATTGCACAATGGATGCAGTATTCCGACCGGCGTTAGACGAGTTGGCTGCCACAGACCAGTCGGTGTTCGGGCCAACGTCGTTCCGAGACTACGTTGCTGCACACGATATCGATGCGAGTCCTCGGACGCCGCGATATATTTCAGTTGACGCGCTCGAGGACCTCGAGCCAGAGCTACGCGATGCAGACGTCATGGTACTCCGGATGGGGGCTGCACCAAACGGGACGGGGACGGCGTTTTTGCTCGTTGACGCTTCTGATAGCGTCAGCGACTTCTTCTTTCAGGATGGCCAGATATTCAACGACAGCTCGACTGAGGAATTCCCGAGTCTGGTTGAACGGGAGCGGCGACTGAGCTTTACCGTCCTGCCAACGCTTTCTGAAACGTCGTTGGTGAATCTCGGGCTCGCCTCCGGCGTTCTCTCTCACGCCCTTGAGCTCGACACGACAGGCGCACTCGCGCCGCCCGCCACCGGCCGCTCGACGTTCACATTCGATGTTCGACCACACAGCGCTCTCGAGTCAATCGGCACCCATCGAAACGGTCAGGTCGAAATCGATACGCTGTTTGCCGAACGCCGAGACGGTGAGACGACACTGTTCGTCATTGAAGCAAAAACGGGGCCTCGAGCGTCCCTCGCGAAGCACAAACTCGTCTACCCGGTGCTCGCCATTGCTGAAAGCATCCCACCAGATATCACAATTGTCCCCGTCTACCTTCGGTGTCGCCAAACCGGTGAAACCATCACATTTGACGTTGCAGAGTGCTCGTTTCCAGATCCACGACAGGGATTGCCTGGGATAGATGATCTCGAAGCAACCCAGACTCAAGTGATCGAACTGGCTCTCGACGACGCGTGAAACACGAGGCGTACACACTGCCCGGTACAATTCACGCATCTAGTACAGAGAGACGAAGGAGGAAATTTACGCCCACATATGTTACCATAGTAATATGATCGAGACTCTCTCGAGTATCCTCGGGTTGGTGGTGATTGTACTCGGTATTATTTTCATCCACGAGCTAGGTCATTACGTGGCTGGACGGTGGGTTGTCGGCATTCCGTCATCGGATCTCAGACTCGTTATGACCGAGTTTCCGCAGCACGTCGCATTGCGTGACAACGGCGAGTGGGTTGGGCCGGGCGAATTTGACCGATACAGTACGGTGTATGGGCGGTACGACGCTGACTACGAACACCTCGAGAGTTATATCGGTGCCGGGGAACTCGCCCAGACCGTTGGTGTCATCACCATCGCTATTGTTTTGGCCGGCAGTGGACACCATCGCGCGGCTGGGTCAATCGTCCTTATCTCACTGCTCATGACTGGATTCTATGTTGGTTTCGATATCTTGTGTTCAACACGTCGTGGACATCAAACAGGGGATTTCTCGGCACTCTGGCTAGCCTCGCCGGTTGCCACGGGGATCGTCTTGGTCGGGTTCTTTGTTCCGCATGTGCTGCTGTATTTGTGGATATAGTCGATACTGTCAGTCCGTTTGTCGGTCTACTGAGCGGCCAGTTCACTATTCAAAAAGTTCCCATACCAATGCAGCGGCCGTGGTGAATCGCCATACTGCGGTTGATTTCACTGTTTGATGGCACGCTTGATGTTGTAGACAAGACACATCAGTACTATTTCACGGAATTCACGATACCAGGACCGCGAACGCACGGCATCG
>LFCJ01000199.1_pt1 | contig 35252 bp, 33 predicted proteins | sample 643141 | NCBI WGS metagenome assembly LFCJ01 (sample SAMN03766243, study PRJNA286221) | soda lake metagenome | biome: soda lake; feature: Kulunda steppe; material: water; isolation source: sample B1-Br-g2 brine of Lake Bitter-1 | place: Russia: Kulunda steppe | collected 2010-07
ACACACACACACGCACACACATACACACCACCACCACCACCACAAACACGTACACTCACTCAAACACGCATACGCGCACGCACGCACGCGCACACACGCGCGCGCGGGCACACACACACGCACACACACACACACACACACAAACACACACACCAAAAAAACGTACAATCACTCACACACGCATGCATGCACGCACACACGCACGCTCGCACGCACACGCACACGCACGCACACGCACCACAAACACATACACTCACTCACACACGCATGCATGCACACACACATACACACACACGCGCATGCACGCGCACACACGCACACACACACTCACGCACGCACACACATGCACACACGCACGCGCATATGCTTGCGCACACACACATGCGCGCACACAGACACACACGCACACGACACATGTGCGCTCACGCACACGCACGCATGCACAAATACACACTTGCATATGCATGCTCACATGCATTTACATACTCACATTTGTCGGCATGCAAGTATGCAGTGATGCGCATGTCCACACCCATTGATATACAATTACATGCATATGTACGCACAAGCGCACACGCGGTTCCACACTCACAAACATTCATGTACTTATTATTTAGAATTTTATTGCTATTGTTAGACTCGTATTGCATCTTTGGTGGGAACATGGAGACAAATGCTCAAGGTGAAGCCATTCATATGATCAATTTGCTTGTAAGTGACTTGACTAGTCAGGACTTGCAGCGCCTAGTGGACTTGGTGAACCATCGTCCAAGTTGAGTTGCAGTCTTCACACATCGCCTCGATCATCTGTGGTTTGGCTGCAGATGAAGGTGCACAGCACGGTCAAACCCAGATCAAAGAAATGGAGTGTGCTCCCCTTGCTATTGTTACTTTCTATCTTGGCAGGCGTTGGTAAGTTTCCTATTGACCAGGATTTTTGAAGATGTCTCTGATGAAATTCCCCTTACATTTTCCTCCCCTATTTTCAGCAATGAAGTTTATACTGGGAATTTGATTGACCTTTATCATGTGTCTTGCAGGCTTATTGTTCAACCTACATAGCCAAACTGATCAGAAGCAGCTCTTAAGGCCCAGTCATAAACAGGGGACTTCAATTAAAGGGGCACCTGTCCAACAACACGTGCTCTTTAAGCTGAGTCCTGATGTCCTTGCAGAGCGTTGCCCATTTGCCAAGGGTGACTGGTGCGAGGGGTGAGTACTGTTGTGTCCTGGCTGAGTTGCTGCCGAAAGTAATATTGTGTGAGCTGAATTTGCATTGCCATAATCGATGTTCGCATGCTTACAAACTAATTAGGTTATGTCCTGCTACTCTACACTTCTCTGAGCCACAAACTGGTTTCTTGTCTGTTTCTACATGTGCACGCAACTAGAACCAAACAAAGCAAGCTGATAAGTTGGAAGAGATAGCGATTTCCTGAATGTATCCAGCAAGCTTTTCGAGCCCTTGTGCGACCATTATTGAACATATATATCCCTGGAGTTAAGCATGTGCGCACAAGCGCACGCGTACGTGCATGAAACGTATGTACAGCGTGCAGCAGGGATCTGATTATACTTAGGTGCGCAAAGAAGCAAAAACGCGTGTCCTTGTTTGCTTTTTATGATCCGTCATGTTCACTGGTGCCAACCTTGACACTGACAAATGAGTAAGGCAAATTGAAAATATGTGTGCTAAAAAATTGTTTAAGGATCAGCAATTGCTCGAGGATAGTTGCCTCTCTATGACTGCGGGCTGCTGGCTGTAGTGTCAGCCAAAGCGCTCCATTCTCGCTTTTTATTGCATAATTCAACATCCATGAAGCTATGCCCATGTGCCCTGTCAGGTATTGGCAGCAGAGGCCATTACCAACAAAACCACCATTTCAAGGCAGCAAGGACTGCGCAGATCCGAGCTGCAATGGGGTGGGCTGGTGCAACCATGACACAGGTGGGTTTTATGCCTTCATGGCAACACTGCTGTACTCCCTAGTATGGAAATGTTGACAAAAGGCAGAACTCGCAAGACACAGGGCAGAGGCTGGCAGGCAGGTCAAAACTGGATCCCGTTTGTGTGGTTTTTTCCTGGCCTACTGCACAAAATGAAACAAATGCAGGCCCACCAAGTCTCATTTGTTTGTGCATTACCTTTAGCACAAATTGTTTGTCACAAGCCAGTGTTATAAGTGTTGTATAACATGTGATGTCCCAAATTTTCCGTTCGAGCTTGTAGGCCGGTGCGTGTGCCGAGCTGGATACACGGGAGATGACTGCACTGTACCCAAGAAGAGGGAGTGTTTTATGATGGGCCCTGATGGTCATGATGTAAACATGACAGCTGGCGTGTGGCTGCACACAAGATGTGCTGGTAAAGAAAGCACTTTAGGGCGCTTGCAAAGCTACCATGTGTTAGATGTTGCTTTCAAAGTATCTGAGCCATTGTCTTTTACAGGAGCTAGTGCTTTAGTGTGCTTGCCTGGTGCCAGGTTGCAATAGCCCAAAACTCACTCATGAATGCCTTTTTAGTTAAATGCTTGCTTCATTTTTGCACTTAAGACAATTTGGCAATTTTCCATGCTGTAGCATAATCTGATTGAGCTTCCTGTTCCACTGAGAATTGTGCAAAAATTTGTTTACCGTGACCATAGGCATATGTGATGCAGACGTTGGTGAATGCTTCTGTCCCAGTGACACTAAGTATGGATTGATGCCTGGTGGAGGGGATGCTGCTAGGCAGAGAGCTCGTCCCATGAATGGCGTTCATCCTAACACGGTGCGGCACACAAACCCCAAAGACAATATCTCTCTCGGCTAGGTCATATAAATTAAGTGTCCACCTTCAATTCATGTTTTGTGTGTCACTTGCATCTCCCCTATTGCTCTAGCCAAGAAGGCACGGAACTTGGCTGCAATGCGCAGCTTGTGAACTTTTTTAGCATGCCTGTAGCATCTTGCTCCTGGCTGCAAGGAGTCGTCAAACTCAATGACTGCCTTTATCAAATGTCCTGTATACTTGAAGACAAAAGATGGCCGTCTGGTTCCATGGGCGGCAAGAACGTTCACGTTCAATGACATAATGGGCCCCCAAGGCTGGTGCAATGCTGACCAGCCAATTCGAAAAGTCGACTGCCTCTTGGATGGACGGACAGGCCACTTTTGCAACATCACCTTTGAGCAGGTGCGTGGCAAGCACACAGCATGAGCTTGATTCCAGCTTCTCCTCAATACAGTGCTTACATAGGTGAACCATTTTCGGAGGACTTGCATGCTTAATGGTACAGCTGGTAACCATACTTGTTGCATTGACTTCCCATTTGTGTTAGCCATTTCTATGCCATCTTAGTTGCAACTTGGATCAAACATTGGCCAATTGAAAGTGTCGAAGCAGCTAGAGCTTTTGTCTTTCTTATCACTGGCCTTGAGGTATAGATATTTTTTTGTTTGCCATCATGCTTGTTCTTGTTGTTGATGGGCAGAACACTCTCCAGGCACCCAATCTTTGTTTTGGTTGATGAGAGTATGAAGCTGAAACAGTTCCTACCTCTCAAGGGCCCATGTCCTGTTTTCTGACCTTGCTGTGTGCTTGGTTGCGTACGCACTCAGGTGTGCATGAACCAATGCAGTGGTCATGGGGAGTGTCTGCACGGGTTCTGCATGTGTGAACCTGGATGGTATGGCCATGACTGTGTGAAGCACAGACAGGGACTACCTCCTGCCGGTGCGTGATTTAGGAAAATGTTAATGTGTAGAACGCAGGAACATACGAGCAGTTCTTATCAGAGAGCCCTTCTTCCAAATGATTTCATCTAGCCAATAGATAAGCTGGCTAGAAGGCAGGCGCACAGCTGGGCGGATGGACAGACATTTGGAGAGGCATGCGAGTAGGGAGGCAGACAGAGAGATAGACAGACAGACAGACACACAGACAGACTACTGATGGACGGGCTGACTGACTGACAGACTGATTGACTGACAGACTGACTGACAGACACACAGACAATGACTGACAGACACTGACAGACACACAGACAGACAGACAGACAGACAGACAGACAGACAGACACATGGACACACAGACACACACAGACACACAAACATTCATGCATGCAGGCATGCAGCCATGCAGGCAGGCACGCAGGCAGACTGACTAAACTGACTGATTGATTGACTGACTGGTTGACTGTACAATGATGGACTGACTGGCTGGAAAACAAAGTGACAGACAGGAAATCATTGGCAAGATAGGTTGACCTTGAGCTTACATACCTTGAATGGTTTTTTGCTTAATGATATGCACACAAGCTGCTATTCAAACCTGCCATTCACTGTATCTATGAGAAGAGAAAGTGAACACTGTTGAGCAAAGTTTTCCTTTGGTAATAGCAAACTCACCACCCTTAATGCGGCCCAAACCCAAGCCATGCTGTCTCCTCAAATCTGCTGCCCAAGCCCAAGCCCTGCCCCCCACCCTGATGTTCTTGCGCACATGTCCTCCGTGTGTTTATCCAAATTGCGCACATACGTTTCCTATCCATGCTGATCGCTTTATATGCATCCCTTAAGTTTGTACAAATTTAGTTTGCCCCTCCTGTCTGTCCATGTATCACAGATAATCAATACATGTTGATCCTTTCATCTGATTGCAGGTGACCCATTTATAGCAAAGCCATGGCTAAGAGAGCTTTTCCAGGATGTTCCTGCTGCAAAGCCACCCTCAGATCGGCCTTTCAGGTATGCAAGGAGCACCTAGGCGTGCCCGACATGCTCCTAGTAAAATGATCACGCCTAAATACGCAGCGCTCCCTTGATCTTCAAGCCTAGATTTGCTGCTAATACCTGTCAGTGCTTGGCTTTTGTACTTTGTTTGCAGGAAGCGGCCGTTCATATATGTGTATGATCTGCCTCCTGAGTTTAATTCCCATCTCATGCAATACAGAATAGACAAAAATCTGTGCACCAACCGGTAAGACAAGCTTATGACACCAGAAGTGCCAACTAGAAAGCCTCACCTCCTTACTACCGCTTTATGCTCTGCAAAGCACTCAGACACTTTGTATTGCCCTTGGGCTTGTACTCCAGACGGATAAGCTCCATTTTTGTCATGCTACACAGCCGTGCTGCACATGCTTTTGATTATTTTTTGTGCCTGTCTTGCCTCCCGCAGTATTTTTGAGGCCAACAATGCATCACGCTTTGAAATGTATACCTACTCCCTGGAAACCCACTTTCATGAGATGATGCTCAAAACTGAGCACAGGTATGCATTGCTTAGTATTGTGAAAAAAAATTTTGCACAGCTTGTGTGGCAAACTAGAGGGCTCGTGTGCCAAGTTACACATCTAGATCTAAGGCCAGGCAAGATAGAAACAGGAAGAAGGTCAGGTCTGAAAGGACAGGCGGGAATACCTGGCTCAGTTGAAGTGCAGAAGTGCACAGATACAGGCATTAATGTGCTGTTAATGTGCTGCAGAACAATCCTACTGAATGCAAAAACATGGTTCTGTCAGGAGTGAACCTTGGTAGGCAAGCAAAAAAGCCTGCCTGTCATGCCTCCAGCATACTAGCAAGGATACTGCTGACTCTTTCATCCAGCACACGTTTGCATGTATGCTTTGATGCAACCTCGGAGCTCAGGGCATGTTGTGGCGTGGTAAAACACCGCAGACGTGGCGTTGCGTTACACATGCATATCTCTGTGAGTGAATCACCCAAAAGAGTCTATTAGAGAAGTTCTAAAGTCCATGATTGCCTGACATCTTAGCTTATGTTTCTCTTTTAGGACCCTTGATCCAGAGGAGGCGGACTACTTCTATGTGCCTGTGCACCCTTCTTGCTTTGCTGACATTGTCGGTAAAGCTGACAAGCCCATCTTTCCTGATGATGTGCCAGGCGTTGGAATGTGGGGTGCGTGCAACAAGGGAGATGACTTTGTGCCTACCAGGAAAATTAATGCCACAAGCCAGTGCAACATGATGCGCAGTGTTGTCAGCTTCATCTTGACAGTTAAGCACTGGAAAGCCAATTTGAGAAATTAGCTATGTTTCAGGGTTTTATGCCTGAAGCACGTTTGCCTCATGTTAAGTGCTTTCTTGACTTTCACCAAGGCCCTATATTTCTCATTTCTTGGTCTTGCTTCTGCTCATTGTCCAACGTCTTGTTCTGCAAAGGGCCCTGCATCTTCTTTTCCCTAAATGCAGCACTTTCTGTCTGCCTTGCATTCCACCAAGATCTATTTATTGTTCTGAACGTGCTCCTAAGTTTGGCAGCTCCAAATTGTGTGGCATATAGCCTTTAGCTGAGTGCACACAAATTGTCGCAGAATGGCGTGTGTACCATATGTCTATGATGATGCGCGAAGCCTGGAAATGGCTTTCGACTGCTTTACCCTACTGGTGAGCATGGGATGTGATCATGGACTTTCATCGGGGTTGTGGCATTTTTAATGCTCTCATCATCACTCAAGCAGGCAAGAACATGCTCAAGCTTGTATTTGCTCGTGCAGGATCTGGCAGGCCAAACTAAGTATTGCTTACACTTTACCTTGAGAATAGCTTTTATAAATGTGCCAGATAGACTCGTGAAATCCGTCTTACCTTTTAACCTTTAGCCCTCTTGGTGCAATGCATTTGTCAGGAATCGGAAGAACGGTGCTGACCATATCTGGCTCTTCACTCATGATGAAGGCGCCTGTTATGCACCTACTGAGATATGGTAAACGTCTGCTGATCCATCTGGCTCTTATCACGTGCTTAGTGGCTGACGTGACAGGAATCCTTGATTGCAGAGCACCTGAAAAAGTAGCCTAGCAATAATTGCTGATAAGGGCCTTTGATAGACTTAATCTCAATGCAGGGACTGGAAGTAATGCAATGCACATGTGTTTATGGCGATCCACTCTTGCCCATCTAGATGCGCTTGTCCGTGCAACTCACAAATCAGATGGCAATGTAAAGCAACGTCCTGATACAATGGTATAGTGGTATACATTCATGACCTAAAATAGAATATGTTACGCTTAAATAGAAACGTCAAAACTCTGAGTGCAGGAACTCTGTATTGCTGACACATTGGGGGCGCCTTGACATGCCCCATGGCTCGAATAGCTCCTACCCACCAGACAACTATTCACGAGAGAGAGAGCACCCAAGCATTCCCAAGGGATGGTTAGCTGCATCGTCCCATGCTCATCCTTGCCATGATCCACAGAAGGTGACCACACTGTTATCATATAATCGTCTGCTCAAGGGTGGTAAGACAAATCCAGTTTCTTCATTAATTGCAAATTCTTTCACAGTTGCTTGCATGGGCCTTAGGCAAATGAGCGTTGTTATGTGGTCTTATTTTCCCTTCTGATTGCTAGCCGCAGTGTAGATACAATTGGAACTTGCAATGGGCAAATTGGTAGCAACTTACCTGGCACTATCCTCTTCAATTGCTGCTGTTTGATGGCAGGATTGAAGGAGTTTGTACTCTTAATAAGAAGTGTGATGAACAGCATCTTTAAATGAACGTTACTACTCATGTAAGGCACCATCTGTTGAAAAGTAAGCTTTTTTGCATTGAAAAGTAATGCAGTACTTCCGCAAAGCTGAGAAACTCTATGTAATTTTGGCTTTGAATGTATGCAGCATTTGGTGGTGCCTGTCTTCAAAACACCTGAGCACTACAAGTTGTCCATTTACCTCGGGGCTCATCCGCCTGAGCGGGATATCTTTTTGTTTTTTCGGGGGGATATTGGGCTGCAAAGGCGCGGCTGTACATACAGTAGGTGAGCTCTTGACCTGGTCTTTCCTAAGCGTATTTGAACTCAGCTGGTCTAGGTGCACGCACATTGTGCATCACTCCATGCTCAAAAGCAGCGCTGCAGCAAGATCGTGACGAAGTATCATGTCAATTGCACATGTGCACGTGCTAGTGTATGAACTTGCACAACCTTGTGTGCATGCTGCCTTCTTTTGCCGTTGCGCTCTTTCCAGATGTTAATTCCTGAGCAATAAGAAGCTTACTTCTACTTTGCTACACATGTAGGTGCACTCGCCAGCGATTGTGGAGAATTATTCAGGCAAAGAAGGACACGTGGAAGCGTGATCACAATGTGACAGTAGTCTATGGAACAGGACGAGAGGCGCCAGGGGACTACAGTCACCTTCTGTCACGCTCAAAGTTTTGCTTGGTGCTAACAGGTGTGTAGCACTCACAAAAGGCAAAGAGCATCCATCCTGTGAAATGATACAGCTCAGATGAAAGCCCATTTTTTAATAGCCCAATCATGCAAACTTGGACTCTGCTCCAATTTCAGCCTTTCAAAGATTGTTTTCAGATTTTTGCACACGTGCATGCAGGCCATGCATGCCCTGAAAACCACATGTCCACTTACAGTGCAAATCTTTGGCTTTTATGTACCTGAGCTATGAAATGGTAAAAGGCACGTAGTTTGATGGATTGCAGAGAGTTGTTCATTTGCTACAAGCTTATTGAACCAGTCTCCATTCATCCGACTATCTATCTTGTCTGTACCACTCGTGTTAATCAGTAAGCCTGTAGCCTCCTGCAATCACTTTTTTATTTCCAAATCACTTCATCACAATCCCCACAGCTTGAACCCTCTTTCTCCACGCTCCTACATGTATCCCTAATTTTTGAGGGACAAACTGCTCCAGTTTGATGAGACAAGCACCCTTCCTGCCCGGTAGTGCTAGCTTGATTTGCTTTTGACCACTAAATTGCTGTGCAGGTGATGGCTGGAGTGCGCGGTATGAAGATAGTACCCTCCATGGGTGCATTCCTGTGATTGTGATGGACAACACCCTGGGACCATTTGAATCCCAGCTTGACTATTCCAAATTTTCTGTCAGGTATGATGGGGTTCAGGCTCAACAGTGCCAGCAAGAATGCCGTGCATTACTATTCAGGTACTTAAGCCTTTGTAAAATGAACCGACAATTGGTGGTATAAAAAACAGCGATGGTCCAGTATATTATATACTGGAAGTCTTGAGGGTCTTGGACAGGTCTGGTAGACAGGTCTGGTAGTTATAATAGACAGGAAGTCTACGTATTGTTACATTCCCCCCTGTCTAGGTGTGGCCGTGACTTCCACACATAAGTGTTTGGTGGTATGACATCACTGAAATTGCATGCATTTACTGGGGTCTTTAGGCTGTCTTCCTCTGCGTTTCTGTCCAGTCGGAGGAGGGTTCGTCTAGGGACGGTTTGTCTGGGGAGGGTTTTTTGGAGGTCTGCTTCTGCACTTGAGCAGTGTCTGCAACTTGTCTTGTTTGGTGGTTTCTTGTCGCAAAGTCTGCCTGTCTGCTTTTTGTCTTGCCTTTATCTTTGGTAATAGAGGCTCACCGCCAATGGCTCTCCAATAGGGTCCCAGAGTCAGGTCTTTGCTTACAATATTGTCATATGGCTCCTAAGAGTTATGCTCATGGGCATAGCCTTTCCACTTGGTAAGGAATTGCCAAGAAATGTGTCTGCCCCTTGAGGGGTATATGAGCAAGCACATCTTCATATGTTTGGACCCCGTCTCCGTCTACTTGGATAGGAAGGTTGGAGTGATGTTGTACTCAGAACGTCTGTAGGGTTTTATAAGGAACACATGGAAAACAGGGTGTACGTGGTATGTCTCGGGAAGTCTTGACTGTACCGCTGCCTTGCCAATGAGTCTGAGTCTGTCTGTTGAAAAAGCCCAATATATTTAGGTAAGATGTTTTCTGGTACCCACAGTCTGGAAAGTCAAATTTTTGGAACTAAGCAGCACCATATCTTCAAGGGTGTATTTAAAACATCCCAACGTCTGGTGTCAGCGTACTTTTTTTGTCTGTCTTGTGCTTTGCGCAGACTGTCTTGCACGTGTCTGATGGTCTGCTGTAATTGGTCTGCATACAGTCTGGCAGGTGGAACAGTAGAGTCTGTCTGAATTGGCATGGGTGTAAGAGGGTTTTGGCCCTGCATGAGAAAAGCAGGGGTCTTTCCTTTACATTCATTTTTTAGAGTTGTTGGCCGCAAATTCGATTGCGAGCAACAACTCGTCCCAATTGGTCTGGTCTGCGCCCGCATAATGTCTCAGCATGTCTTCAGGAACAGCATTGTATCTCTCCCTGTCCGTCTGTCTGGGGGTGGAAGGCAGTGGAGAAGGCATTTTGAATGCCAAAGAGTGTGCAAAGCTCTATGTACATATTACTAGCAAAGCGCATGTCTCTGTTTGCAATATGTGATAGTGTGCAAGGATCAAAGTCTGATAAAATAAGTTCTTCTCATGCAGACAATTTGGCACTTGACTAATGCTTGGTCTGGTACCTGCAGGGTGGGCGAGCACCACTTGGAGAGTGTCATGGACATGCTTTTGAGCATCACACCTGATCGTGTTGCAGAGATGCAAGCAAACCTCGCGAATGCATGGATGAGGTATGGCTATGATCTTGTGACAGTAAGTGTATTGTTTCAGTGGTATTGTTTGCGAAAGTCTCTGCCTTTTCACACTTACTGCACGTGTACGTGTTTACCCTGAATAATGTTTTCACCCGGTCTCAAGATTTGAGATGCAGTGTGCTAGAATTGTGTAAGCACTGCATCCAGTGCAATAGTCTTCTTAGTGTGCTTTTGTGCATCAAAATGCCAGGTTTTGTTTGCATCAATGTGTATACCTGCAAGTAGGCCTCAACTAGACCCAGGATTTCAGGGATTTGTATTGATTTACACCAGGGTGTGATGTATATAGGGGTCGGCGTATAACGTTGTATTAGAAATTCTATAACATCACATCACGTTATATGTACCAATATAACGTCATAAATGGTTATACAGATCTGCTATAGATCTCAGTGCACCCCCAAGGGCAATGAATTTCACCTCCAGATTTTTAAGATGTGTGGGGCAGGCTGAATGCTGCTCCTTTCCAAAATGGCAAGTCAAATAAATGATCCAGTTGTGAGCTGCCAGCTAGGAGGTCAAAATATAAAGTTATATCTAATCTTGCTGGGCACTCCCCATGGCACTCCCCAGTGCCTCAGTGCTATCGTTCAAAGCTCGTTCCAGTTGCCCGCTGCTTCAAGCCTGGTCCTACTTATTGTTGCCTAGCTGTGCCTCACCTCTGGCATGTTAACCTTCACAAGTACTAGCTTCTCCGCTGTCTCAATGCCAAGGCTGTTGCGCAAGCTGGTGTAGATGCAGCCCCATGCACTCCAGTTGCGCTCGGCTGCGCAAGATGTGGCATGGGCAGAGAGAAGCTTGTTGGCAGCCACTGCCAGTGGGGGAATATTTGGTTGGCCTCAGTCAGCCAGAAGTTGCGCGAAAAGTTAGGCTTAATGGGGATGATAGTCTGTAGCTTGGCGGGTCTGCCAAGTAGTCACACTTTACTAGGTGGCGGGCTATGTCCACTAACTTATGCCAATTACCCATGTCCAGCTCCATGAGCTCTTTGCTGACTGCTGCTATCACGATGCTGTCAATCCTGCCTTTGTTCAGGCGTACTATGAGCATGAGCAGCTCCTCGTGCTTGGCAGTCAGCTTGCCATGGGGTGTGCGGTTAATACCTGCATGTGTGCAATGGCATAGGGCAGAAAATTATGTAAATGCCAGTGGTAAACTGGCGTTCCGGGAGCCACCTGGAACACTGAAATAAAAATCATATCAAGCATGACAATTGCCTTTTCCAGAAATTGTTACTAAGTGCAAAGCTGGACATTTATGCAAGCAGTCAACTTACCCTCCTCAATGATGAAGTTGGTGGGGCCAAGTACAAACGCTGCAACATGTGCTGGGGTGTGGTGCTTGCTTCGACAGTCTGGTAAAGCGCTGACAGCGTGCTTCTTCATAGCAGCAGGGAGGTCAGGGTGTCTTCCTGCCCATTGGGCTGTGTTTTCGAGGGATGCTACGCACGCCGGCTGCTGCCAGTGCTGCTGCTGTGCACTTGTGGCATTGTGCTGCCTGGGAGGGTTTGGCGGGGCCGACATGGGCCTTGCACCTCTTGCAATCCAGCACACAGAAACCCCCACACTCTTGCTTTATCACTGCTTCAAACACTGCCTCCCACTGCATAGGCTTGTCTGATGTGAGCTTCCTGAACAGCTCTTCAGGCTTCATGTGCCCTTGCACATAGGATTGTGTACCATTTTGGCCAGTTCCATCCAATATTGATCCCCTTGTACTATATCTGCCATGTTTATACATAAACGAGTTGCTTGTGAAGAAGATCGAGGGTGTAGAGGGTGCCAAAGGGCGAATATGGCCCAAATTTATAGATAGCGTTAAATATAAGGATGGGTAAATAGGGTGTCTAACAATTACAAAGTGGCACGTCGAGCCTCTGCAGAGCCTCAGCCTATGTAGAGAGGGCCTCGGTGGTGCATTGTCGTTAGAAAACTGCTTTTTCACAGACACACTCAAACGCCCTCAGACTTTTCATGTGAGTTTGATAATAATAAAAACAAATATTTTTAGTTGGACCGGCCCTCCTGGAGACTGGAATGAGTCAGGAGAAACCCGAGCACCTGGTCAGCGCCCCCGCCCGCCCATCCCTCAAGCTTCCCCACTACACAGCGCTGTTCAGTCTAAAATTCCACATTTTGTTCACGCTGCTTCCTGATTGTCCGCCTCGAAGAGCTGCAGGCTGCCTCAGCACCCTTGCTGCACTGCCTGCTGGTGCGACGCACGTAGATGAGCTTCCATGCACACACCAGAGTGAGCCTGGATCGAATCTTGCTGTACATAAGCCCCCAAGCTGACCAGTTGCGCTGGCACGCGCACAGGCTGTTGAGTGCACGCCACAGCAACTGCAAAGCAAGCGCACTGCTACTCCTGGCAAAGCTGGGAGGCTCCTCTTCCCACAAGCGCGAGAAGTTGACATGCTCAATGATAGGTTTCAAGCTGCCATCTTCTTTCGGGAGGAGCCCAGCAGTCAGCTTACTCAAGTTCTTCTCAAAGGGCGTCAGCTAGGCACCCTTGCATGGACCGCACAACACACTCCTTACGCTCATTGGTCCCACACAGGCAACAGCCACTTGGTACAGATGCACATGCACACCCTTTCACTTGTTAAAATGCACATGCAGCACACACATGCACATGCGCATGTACACATTAGTTCCGTTCATGTGCAAGCCTCCTCTCTCACCTGAGCTCCTTCTTGAGGGAAGGGCCTGCGTCTCCTCTCAACTGTGCAGCTGACCTTCCTGCAGCATTGCCTGGCGTTTGAAGCTCATGGTGCTGATGCTGCCTCCTGTTTACCCGGTGCTGCTGCTGCCTGCTGCTGCCTGATGTTGCTGCTCTTTGGGAACCAGACCCTCCTTCACTCCCGAGTGATGAGCCTTGCACAACGTGATTTTAAGATGCGTCTAGCGCATTAGGGGGTTGGGATAGGCTGAGCTGTTGCTTGCACAGCTTGCACTGTAGCTTGCTAACAATGTCTGCATCTCAGCTCAGTGACAGGCACCACACTCATGCATCGCCACTGCCAAGACTTCCCTTTGGCCTTCTGGCTTCTCACTGCTTCAAAGACGGCATCTGCCATCTTTCCACCCTGTCCAGCAAACCTTTCTGAGCCGAGGCATCTGCACCCCACATCTGCCATGGTCGCATCCCCTCAACATCATCGCAATAGATGTGAGGGCATGTTTCAATGTAGGTAATAATAACTTAAAAATATTCGTTTGGATTTATCTGAATTTATTGAGTGTCAAAGCACTGTTCCAGTGAAATAAGGTCACCGAAGCTTTGGCACTTTTGGCAAAGAGGCTCCCCGGGGCTCGCCGAGGCTCGACCTTGGCGAGTCTCAGCGAATCGGCTACCCACCCTTAGTTATATAAGATCAAGGGCGCTGACCCTTGATGTATCATCCATAGAGCATCTCTTTGCTTTTGGCTTAGCAAATGGTCTCCTTAACAAGCTTGTAGGCTTCATTATTTTGGCATCCATTACACTTCATCTACAAACAACTCATATAATTATGATATAAAATCAGTTTATTTTTAAACAAAAGCAAATCTCAGCTTGACAACCTTAAGAAAGGACAGTCCTGCTTGATGGCTAAAGAAAGAAAAAAAGAAAAAACTAGTCGCAGTGCCAAGCCGCGGGCCTCATAGACAGTTTTCTGAAGCAGCTGCAGGCAATTTTGAAGTCCCATAATCAGAAAAGGGACATTCATTTACAGGGATTTGAGTGGCACACTGTCAGTTTCGTTGATCCAGCACGGATGACATGCAATTTTGGGACAAATGATCGATGTTACCAGAAAAATTAAAAGGCTCCATAATCTAAATTCATATAACGTAGGTTCGTGAAGCTTCAACGGGCTGGAAGCTTTGCGATTGCACTTCTGTGCATCCCGGGATCCAAGGATTAAGGAGTCTTTTTAAGGAACATATTGTGTACGTTTCAAGTAGCATAGGTTCCGCACAGAAGCGTTGACCGGAGCTTTGTAACTCAGCACATTCCAGGATCTATGGATAATAAAGAAGACTCCAGTTCAGATCACTTGCGTTTTAAGCAGCGTTGGTTCGGTGCTAAAGCTTTGAGCGGAAGCTTTGCACTTTAGCGCATTCCGGGTTCCATGGATAATAGAAATAAAGATTTCAATTCCTACAACATGCGTTCCAAGCAGCACTGGTTCTGTGCTGAAGCTTTGACCACAAGCTTCGCGATTGTCATCTCAGCATATTCCGCATTCGCGGACATAAGATACATTTAAATGTTGGACTCAAAATGTTGTCCTTGTGACACAGTTTGAAGCAGACTCTCAAGGTACCAATTTGTGCATTATCCATGGAATACCCATCTGCCACCGTCTCGCAGAGCCAAGGTCCCGGACCTCTTCTGGAGGGCGTCAAAAATTTATTGATTCGTTTCCGTGGAATTTTTGCGGCGTCAGGGCGCAGATCTCTCAGGAGTGTGAGAATCTGAGAGGTTAGGTAATGTATGCCTGGGGCCGCTGCGGTGCTTCGCCCGCAGCCTGGAAAGAAAAAAAAGAAAAACTACGCAAGCAGCAAAAAGCTCCTCACATCAATAAAGGAAAAGGGGCCACTTGGGAAGAAAAGCCCCTCCACCCGAAAAAAAGGGGGGTCAGTGAGGATCAGGAGGGTTGCGGGCAGACAGGCCAGCAGACCTCTCCTGATTGGTTTGAAGGTGAGGAAAATGCTCAAGAGAACGTCTGGTCTGAACAAGCTTATGAGCATAGTGCACAGCAGGGTTGGGTCATGCGTATTTTATCGCATTTTACGCATTGAAAAATAAAATTCGCGAATTAAAAATACCCGGTTTCAAACGCGGGTTCAAATGCGGACCCCCCCCGCCGGCCTCTCCTTTGTTCCTGCTCATTTCCTATCTCAGTGACCTTACTAAGCGTAAGCAAATTAAGGGAAATAAGGAAGTTTCAAGCAGTATATTTCTTATGTACTCCTCATCTCTGCTTCCGTCGTCTGCATCACTGCCCTGGCGCTCCTCATCGTCGCTGAAGACTTCCCATGCTTGTGCCTGAGGCCCCTGCTCCAGGGACTGGGTGCGCTCAGCCAAGCGCAGGTTGCTGTACGGCCTCACCAGCTTGCATGCGCGCGATGTGGTCAAGCAGTTCCGGCTGTCGCTGTGTACGAAGGAAAAGTTACTCCAGTTCTGCTCGCATTTGCACTGCTGTACTCCTGTCGAGCTGGCGCGGCGCTGCTGCTGCTCCTGCTGCTGCCTTGTTCTGAGCATCGATGGCCCTCATCTCAGCCAGGACAGGCCGCAGGACTGCCTCGTCTGCTGTGCACTTTGCTACCCCACAAGCTGGATTAATGTGCAGGAAGTGCTCCCTGATGTGGGATGCACCACCTACAAAGACATGCTTGCAGTACTTGCACTCCACCATGTGCTGGTGTGCTTGTCTTTCAGCTCAACGACCCTGACATGATTCCACTCCTTCTCCTTCTCTCTAGGCATTTTGAATACATATGTGTACATGTAAGAACGTATAGGGGTGGTTATAGGTAGCTGGGGGGGCAGTTGGGGACCCACAGGCCCTCCTCTACCCCCCCTAACCACTACCCTAAAAATGACCCCTAAATGTGGACGCATTGACGTTAAATACGCGAATTGTTCGTATCATACGCGCATTGGTCTGGGCAAATGGACGCATGACCCAAACCTGGTGCACAGAATGTGTATGGAGCTTGAGAGCATGTTTCTTGACTCTTTGTGAATCAAGGCCGAGACTCTCCAGAGGAACCAAAGTGTGAGGAATGTAAATAACACCCCCTACACCTAAGAGAATAGCGTGAAGAACATGGTCTCCTACAATGCTGCGTCTAAGGTGACCATGCTGAGCATGGGCAGCTTGGAGCTGCTGCTCAGGGCAAGTGTCTTCACAGTACTTGATCTCGATGAGATGGGTGGTACGACACTGCCAAGGGAGGTACTCGGGGCGAGTCTGTCTAGGCCGGTAGGCTGTGGCTGGTGATGGGGGTCTACTTCCAGCTGCAGTGGCTGCCGCTAAAGAACCCTGCCCCCTACCCTTAACCACCCTCCCTCCACTCCTTAAAGTAAGGCCTTGATCATTGGGATGGTTCTGTTGATTTTGGGAATTGATGTTGCATGCTTTTTTCTTTGGAGTCACTAGAATGGCGTCAGGGCGAGAAGTGAGCCTGTCTCTTCGATTGTGGTTTATAGCAAAAATCCAAGCTGGAGGAACTCTGGCTTAATTTTAAAACTTATTTATGGCTCTCCACAAAACCATCGTCCTGATACATCCTGGTGTTGTTGGTAAGCAGGTAGCATGTTTAGATATTTGCAAAATGCAGCTGGGCACAAAGCATGCTTGCGGCTGGCCGTGTGATCGAGGGTTTAAGGACTTCAAGCATCATCTCTTTACTGCCCTTGTTCAATACAGATTTAAATGGAGCAATCACCCGCTTACCATAAGAGAAGCGCACAGAGTAAGTTTTTTTGTCCGTGTATAAGCTTCGTTGCCTCTGATAAGAAAATCACGCAAATAAGCAGGTAGCTGCAAGCCAGCAAATGCAGATGCAGGTGCTTTAGGGGAAGCTGTAGCCATTGAGGCTGAGCTATGCATTGATGTATTAGACGTCGAATATCATGATCTCCAGTCAAGGTGCCTCTAGATGCCATTTGCATGATATTTTTTAAAACAGCAAACGCTGAATAAAAATCATTATTCCATTGAATAAGCTTATCTGCCCTGATTTTTGGCTATCAAGTTATCATCAATCAAGCTTAAACACGCACTAATTTACTTTGACTTGCTCAACTCTATGACTGATCATAAGTTTGTGATAGCAGAGCAATAAAAGCATTCCATGAGGGCATCAGGTCCATATTTTATGTCGAGGATCAGAGCCTCATGTTTGGTGTGCATCAAGCCTCCTATTGTATGCAAGAGGTGCAGCTTGCTTAAGCTATTCTTGGATACAAGGAGGCACATTGTGCAAGATATTTTTCCTTGCACCCGCAACTCTCAAAATAGTCTCATTTATAACTCCTTCAATTGCGGGCCTTGAGGCCAACCTTTCGAATGCAGCGTGGATTCAAAATGCCGAGGGCATTTTCAAGTACTGAGTATCTTGTTTACAAGCAAGCGCAGCTTGGCAAGCAGCTTGAGTATGTAAACCTTCCTGATCTTGACTTGTGGCATCGGTAACAACTTCTGATCCTACCTCTGACCCCATTCACTACATGCACATACCTATTTGCTGTATTCGCAGATCATGAGGAATGGCCTGCGGAATGTGAGTGGAATGAAATGGGCTGCAACAGGGGACAACGATGCTTTTTCTACCATCATACAATGGTTGTATTCAAGATTGCAAGAGCAGGCATAAGCGCAAGCTTGTCCATACCACCAGCCACTTGCCTGTCTCAAGAATAAGTCTTATATTGCACGCCCGCCAGAATCACATTTACTAGATGCTGCAAATATGACGCCTAAAGCCTGCTTTAAACCTTTTCTGCGGCTAAGTTCCCAGTGACAACAATAGTGCCGGCTTAACGATACTCAGAGTGGTTGGGGATCGCAACCACAAGTATCAGCTTATTTATGATCTAATTATTTCATATGGGCTCCATAGAAGCTTGCTTGCTTGGATATTCCGGGACTAGAGATTCAAGTATGTTTTGCTTATGCACATCTAGAATAAATTGTAAACATGTGTCCAACATTATCTTTCAGTTGCATGCATCAAGCAGGGCAACTGCAAGCATTGTGCAGTCCTCTACTAGAACACACAGTCTAACAATTAAAGGAGTTCAGAATTGAGTTGCTCCAAGTAGAGTTTATCATTCAAGCCCCCTAAGCCTGTCACAGAGGCAATCACTACTAGCTCTTTACACTCGAGCAGGCGGCAGAGGACCTGCAATGGAAAGCCAACTATCTACCCTCGCAACCTGTGGGCTCGAACCTCACTAGAGGCTCACAACCGGCTAAGTTGCCCTCATTCGGTGGATACAGCCTTGAAAATCTTATACCTCGACCTTTCTCATTCAATGCTAATTCACCCCACAAGTGATGTTGTGCTTTCAAGTCATGACAGTCCTTTATGTGTGTCTCTGTGCAAAGTAAGGTACAAGGTTTACAAGGTTTACAAGGATAAGGCCTTCAGTCAAGAATTGCGACTGCTAGCCTGCTCATAAAAAACGATTAATTCATGAAGAAAAAAAGGAAGTGTATGGTTGTTCTGGTTTAAAAAGTAAGGTACATGCTTTGTTCCAAGGCTTCCTTGTGTGCCCTAAGAAAGAAATAAATGTTCCTTTCTCCTCTTAAGGCCCCTAAACTTTCGTATGTCTTGTCATGGCTCTGGTCTGCCAAACTGTGGTCGCCTTCCAAAATTGCCAGCTTCCCCACTTGGAACAGATATCACTGATTGCGTTTTTGTCTGGCGATAACCAGCCAACAATCTGTCATCCCAACGACAAGGCTGCCAGTTAACCCCAAACTTGTGGGAGCGCTCACTCTATCCGTCTTGTCCAGGTAGAGGTTGTAGGCCTGGTAAGCTTCAAGCTGACGATTAGCTGCTCGGAAGTCGGCTGTCCACCCCCGCAACCTGTGGGTTCAGGGTTCAACCCTCACTGGAGGCTCACAACCGGCTAAGCTGCCCTCGTGTGGCAGATACAGCCTTGAAACCTTACACCTTGCAAGCATTGCCAGCCTGGTTCTGAGAACCATTGCCTTGTTCCACCACGCTTTTGGAATTGTTATGTTTGACAGCCAGATTGCAAGCAAGAACACATCAATCTTAGCGAAACTACTGACCAGTTCATAATTATTCTCCAGGCAAAAAGATCTTCTTTTGTCAAACTTGTATATGAAGCAGGTTGGGTCCTCAATTCCCACACGCCAGCATGTCCCTTGTCATTGACGGCATGCCGCAGTGAGAGGCGAGAACCAAGCATCTGCCTAAGCACAAGCTGCAGGGGTTCTGCTTGAGTATTCTGTCCTCCTATGTAAAAGCAAAAAACAATCTTCCACCTGCTTCTGCAATTTTCATGCTTAAGGAGCACCGCGATTGGAGAGGGCCTCTTGCTGCATGTACATTGCAACAGCATGCAATTGCTGTGAGCAAAAATTCCAAAAGGTTCAATCTGAGTTGGTTGCAAGATTGATGCAGGATCAACAAAGAGCAGGGTGATGAGATTCTCACAGGTAAGCTGTAGTCAGGGGTAGGGAAAGCGTCCTCTCCCTTTCCAGTTTGTCTCGCCCTTTGCGCTTGCTCCTCCAGAATGCGCTTGCGATTCTTTCGCCTGAGAATGCAAGAGGAAGATCAGGCTTTCAGCAGGAGGAGCCGCCTGGCGCTTCATGAACTGGTAGACAGCCAAAAGGGCTGTCAGATACACATGACGACCATTGCATAATCACTTTCCTGGTAAGCCACCGCCACAAAGCAGTTTGTCAACTATTCGAGCTGGGAAACATGTGCACTAGAGGCCCAGGGAGTTAAATAAAGAAATACTGCTACTCACTCTTCTTGCGCCTTTTGGAAGTCCTGTGCTTGGGCGCGTTTAGGGGAGAGCACCAAACCAGCACCGAACAAACTGAGCACAGCGTCCCTGGAAGAAAGTGCGTGCATTCTTGTAAGGCTTGTCTATGTCCATTCTTCAACCTCCTTTGGAGCACTTACAACAGGCTATGATGGTCTACACTTGGAGCAATCCAATCGCCATTGGCGGAAGACTATTACTCCAGTACACCAGAAGATGAACCAAACGTACATGAAGTGCTACTTACCTGCGGGTGCCTCGGCAAGACACCACAGCGCGTGTCCTGGTTTGTGGCGCGCATCTGGCGAGGGCAGTGTTTGAGGCAATCATGTCCGATGCGGTCTGAATTTAAAGATAAGTTAAAGAAAAATATCTCAAAAGAACTTGTCTGTTGTTGAGGTGAAATTCCCAGTGAAATTGGCAGCTGGTGCAAGCACCAGACAGCAGATTCGGAAGGTGGGAGATGCAGTGTCTCAATGTGGATTTTATCGGACTACTAGCTGCAGGGCTGAACACAATCGCGCTGGAGCAATAATAGAGCAATAGTAGAGAGGGTCACCCTTGTTAACTTGTTTCTGGCTCTGAACCCTGCATGCCAATCGCAGCATCGCTCAATGAAAAAATGCAGATCAATGCTCAGGCTTAGGGGCATGTCTGTCCTGTCAATCTTGGAGCCATGAAGTCAGCACAAGGTTTGCACTGAGGGAGTTATGCAACCGCTGCCCCTGAAGTGCTGCACGAGTGCCGCCCAGTGCGGATCACCTCGCTCCAGCGTGCTTGTGTTGCCAAGCACAACCAAGCCTCGCTTTGCACGGGTGATGGCCACATTCATACGCCGCCAGTCGCAGAGAAAGCCCACCTGCAAAGACAGAACAGTGTATGAGCTTGTTGGTGCACACAAACCCTTGCAAGTAGGGTGGAAATTTCCTTGAAAGACGTCTGAGATAGCTTCTGTGGGGCTGGTACCAGCTGAGACGAAGATACAGGGTCTACATCTCCATGTTTGTGATGCACAGCCTGACCCAAATAGAAGAGTGATAGAACAAAGTAGTCCCGTCTGCTTGCTTGTAGTATTGTTCCTCATGTATCTCTGCTGTATCCCATGAGTTCCTGATCCATCTACACCTCCCTCACCCGCATCGCTTCATTGTCCAAAATGCACCATGATGGTTTTCCCTCTTCCTAGCGAAGCCTGTCCAGATAGGATGTCGACACGCTGTCGTCTAAAAACCGGCTACGCAGTTGCATCCTACGCTTGTCAGGTATTATAATGAACACTCGAGCTATTTTGAGCAATGGCATGGTTTCACATGCAGGTAGGGAGAAAGGCAAAACAAAGAGACATTGCATCTAATTCAAGCAACACACCTGGCCCTCTGGGTTAGCCCGCACAGCACTGAATACAATGATGCCCTTCTCGCGACCTTGGTAGCCATCCACAGATTTCACCTCAACATGCATGGCTTCTTCCATAGGCGTTCTGGGCTGGGAACCAGCAAGCTGGCGCAAACAGTTGGACACCAATTGCACCTATGTATACAGAGCAGATGTGCTACACATAAGAAGAGGAGCGCACACGCGCAAAAGCGTGCGTGTGCGTGCATTTGTGTGTCAACTTGTGTGGTGCGCACAAGAGAAAAACTTGCAGTATAAGCCTAGGTGGCATGCACATGCTTGTGTGCACAAACAGAATAATTCAGTGAGAAATTGACCTACATGCTTTCATTCCAACACTTACACTACTATCTGTCAACTTAGCTTTCATAATTGCATCTCTTAGGCTGGATGGTCTGACAGGACCTGGACATTTGAAACCAAGGCATGATGGTACACCCTGTGGCTAATGAATGCTCCCTTTTGGTCTCCCTCACTTCTCTACACAGGCCCAGGGCCCCCCTTTCTGCCTCAAGCGGAGCCTATATGAAGCACTGGACCCCTCATCTTCTTGCTGCACAACCTGAAGCAGCGCAAGTAACTTAACAAGCCATCTGCTTTGTTGTGTGCATGCGACACCTTTGCTTAGCATGCCTGTTTGCCATGAGGCCCTGCACCCAATACATCTCAAGAGACTAAGAAATATTAACAGTCCATTATGTGCATCCACTAGTGAGGTTCTGGAATCCGGCAAAGCCTGACCCCTTACCTGAGACAAGTAAGGTGTGACAACTCCTATATCTGCAGCTGTCTCGCCGGCAAGCATCATAGCCTGCACTACCCGTGCTACTGCCTCGGCCTCTTGCTTGTTGGACTTGCTGCCATTTTGTGAGGAGGTCTGGATTAAGCACAAATGGAACAGATGTTATCTTTTCAAGGTCTTCCAGTCCTTGCTTTGTACAACACATTGTGTCTCACTGCGAAATGCATTCCTCCGAGACTTATACACAGCCTGAAGTCATGCACGCATGGACCTTGCATATATAAGATTTCCCAAGCATACCAATGCATGCATGCAGCCTCCTAGTCACGCCTGAGGCTAAGAGCTGGGGTACGGTCGTTCACAATTGCATAAACGTTGACCTTGCGCTGCTGAATCGTTAACCCAGGCAGGATGAAAACCTAGTAGTTGCGACCTTCACCAACAGCTGTGCCCTAAAACATGCTTTTAGACAATGGACACAAACGGCCTCAAATACGTGATGTTAGCTGTAAACCTTGCATGGAGAACGTGCATGACAATGTCAGGCACAAGCTCCTCTCAGTATAGTTACTACTTCCTACCTCCTGGCCATGCACGTCCAGCATAACCATGGGCACCCCTTGCACGGGCAGGCGCAGGCCTTTTGGCGGCAGACGTTGCTGCGGCCGCACCCCATCCACAAGGCGGCCCGCATAAAAGCGCGCATTAGGGAAGGCAGACAATGCAGGATGCATGCGGTACTGGACCTGCAAATTTTGCAAAAGCAGGAGCCGGGGCCAGCAAAGTCACTCAGCATAGTCACTCAGTCATAGTCACTCAGGCCAACGGGGCCAGCATAGTCACTCAGGCCAACGCAAGAGTTGTAGATGTGGTTGTGGTGTGCGCGCGTACGTGTGTGTGTGATGAGTACAGAGAGGTGCACATGAAAGGCACCTGCCAAAGATACAATGCCATGTAGCCGCGTCAGGCATTCTGTAGGCTTGCAGCATGCTGAGTCAGCTTGTGGCACATACTGGCTTTTGGTATCAACTTGGCTGAATTGCCTATGGGATGAGCCGCGGAACCATACCTGCAACAAGGCAGATGGCACGCCTTGTTGCATGAATCGTTCAAAGAGGGAGAGATCCAGTCCTTTGGCAGCAGCTTCCTGGCTTTGCACCACTGGTGGTAGCTGGAAGTGGTCACCGACCAGGACGACATGGCTTGCACCCTGCATGCGCGTGAGCGCATTGTGTTGGGTCAGCATCTATCTTGTGTCTGCATGAGACTACCATCCACATCAGCAACCATTGAATGCTACCGAGGGGCCGATCTTATAGCAACTTGCATAGGTCAACCTTGCCCCTGACAAACATACTTACCATACACAACAGTTTTACATTGGCAGATCAGAAGTCCATGGTGTCTGTGAAAATGCCTCCGGCCAGAGTTCCCAGACAATAAGTGTTCACCCTTTGCCCAAGCGCAGCATGCAGCATTTGTATACATGGCTAACCTTGGTGAGGGGGATGAGCGCCTCTGGCTCGGAGCATTGGGAGCCCTCGTCCAGCACCACGATAGGGAAAGGAATGTCTGCCAGCTGTTCACCTCCTGCGTAGGTACCGGGCTTGCAGGATGAGGATTCAAAATTGATGTGGGACGATCTGGCACAAAAGATGTACAACGCGTAGGAGACACAGCCTCCGAGTCAATGGCAAGGTGTACAAGGCCAAGGAGTACAAGTGTGCAAGTTAATGGCGAGGTGTGCAACGCGTAGACAGGGCTTACGAGTTAATAGCCCCCCCTGCAAGCCTCACCAGTTGTCCAATTGCCAGCTCTACTTGCAACGAGGGTGCCCCGTGGAGCAGACACGCAAAAACTTTAACCATGTGATTCATGATATCCAAGGTTCCTGTGCACTTGCAGGATCTCAAGTGTCTTGAACTGCCACATTAAAATGTTAAGTGAGATACCGGGTTGTCTTGCAGCTACTGCTACCCTTTTCCTAGTGCACATGACCAGATACCTGGTCGCATAAACTGTATGCTCATTTTTCAACACCTGGGCGATCTTACCCTGTCTGCTCTCCTGTGCGGCAGGCAAGAGGATGCTGCACTTGTAAAAAAGTGTGAATCAAGAGGCCAGCTTAGCCTCCTTATCAGAAAGTGGCTAAGAGTTGTGCCAGTGCTCGCCTTGTGCTCACCAAAACTTCTTGTGCAAAGCCTTTCTGATCTATCCCAGCTTGGATCGTGTGTCCTGCCCTTTACCTGCCCCAACACATGTTGCACAGATAACATCTGCATCCTGGAGCACTTGGCTAGCCATGGTTTTTCTTAAATCGTGCAGCCTCCTGCATCCAGGGAATACAGCATTATGTTTTTGTGCAACCAAGACACTAGTCTTTAAGACGGAAGGCTTGATGCTTCGGAGCTCTTAATGCAACATCATCCAAATAAGTAGCGGCACACTGCAACTGCACCACCTTTGCCGTGGAAGCATAAGCCTTAGTGTCTGGGGGTGATGCTCACCTGGTCATGATGGACTTATCTCGATGCCCAAGGCCCCTATCTCTCCCATGCATGTGGGGCAGACGGCGGCAATGCTCTCGCAACTCATTGGCCGCCAACTCAATGTCTACCTGCACAAACAAACACATGTTGGTTGGTACTTAGGCGTGTGCAAGTAAGCAATGACCAAATGGATGGCTAAAATCACATTTGCAGTGACATAAAGAGCAGCAGCAGCACAGAGGAAAATAGAATGAGTGCAGGAATGTCATGGACTTGGCCTATGCTGGCACACTGTATGCACAATGAAAGGCAACGGAGATTTTTTGAGTGCAAACAAAAACGATTTGAGCATACGTACTTGCATAGGGTGATTGATGAGGCGCGCATCCAGAGTAGCATCCCGAAGGGACTCACGGACCTACAGGGACAGAGGTGTATGAAGTGCCTGAAATTAAGAATTTGGTTTCAGGATTAGATGACGGCACTACATTTCAGACAAGGACACAGTGAGGTATATTGCATCATTCAAAGGCAGGCCGCAGAAAGGTACGCAGACGGAGGGCGGCTGTAAGTAACTCATGCAAGGAAAAGTCACCTTGACAGGTTGGCCAGTCCTTACAGCACTCAAACCAGCATCCACCAGGCCTTCAAGTAGGTTGTCAACTGCCACCTGTCATGAACAGCAGGCATACATTTGCAATTATCATGCTGTATTTCATAATCCAGTCGGGTGAGTGCAAGGAGGGCAATGCAAATGACAGATACGGAAGAGAGAGTCCAGCCACGGGGCAATTAAATCTTTGGTTAACAGAACAAAATTCCGAATGATGTACAAGTGCCCCCCAAGCCCCCCCTTAGTTTTGCATGATGAACAAATCTAGATGGGAAGTAAGATGCCTAACCTTTGCTTGCTATGTGTATGGCATTGGATACCGCAGCATTTAAAACCTATTGCTGAGTGCTATCTGATAAACATGCATGATGTTGATACCCTGAACCAGGGTTATGTCATTTGCCTGCTTTGGATTTTCAATGCTCGAATAATTTTGTAAAATGCAAAATACGCTCAACGATCCGATCGAGCGTTCTCCTGTGAAATTCGAGAGCAGGGGGAGGAGGGTTAGGCACTAACTCACGCCATCTGACCCTTCCCCCCCCCCTTAACCCCTGATTCCACATATATACACCTAACAAGAATGCTTAAGGCTACGTTGTTAGCATGAGCTAACAAGGTGCATAACGGAGCAAAATAGGTGCATCGTAGGGCCCATTCTGGGGAGGGTCTCTGCAATACTGCAAATGATTTGGTAAAATTTGAAAGCGCGAATGACACAACCCTGCCCTGAACCTTGTTAGCAGTACGCGAAAGCACCAGTCAAATACATGATGTGCTCTAAGGCAAACCCCTAAAAGGACCACAAGCTATTTGAGGTTAATGCACTTACGTTGGACTGAGCGCATGCCAGGATTGGGACTTTGATTCCAAAGTTACGCTTCAGCATGACCAAATATCGAACAATGGTGGTAGTCTTGCCTGCGTAGCATGTAAAGATTTGCTCATACAAGGAAAAGTGCTTACGATGGAACCTGGGTTGCCTTGTGTCTGGGGATGCAGACGCTCCCAGAATACTTAGATCAGCACTCAAACCTGAACCCCTATTCTCAATCACATGCATAAACATGCAGGGTGCACTCAAGCACATGCCCACACTCATGAGCAGGCACGGGTGCACACACACAAACATGCACACGAGTCTGTGCCCATGACCACCTATGCGCACCTGTCCCTGGGGGGCCTTGCAGCAGAGATACCCTATGGCTCAGAGCAGTGGCCACGCCAGCCAGTTGGGATCTATTCATGCCAAGCGCAGCGTCCTCTTGCACAGCCTGCGTGCCGCTGAGTGCCACCGCTGCCACACCTGCTCCTGCCGCCTGCAAGAGCGTCTCGTGTGTGAGTGCATGGGTGCATTTGAGTACTCTGTTTGTGTCAGGCAGTCGGGATGGTTTGTAAAGCTATTACAGGTCAGGTGAGAGAGCCAGCAGAGTTGTGTGACGCAACTTGTGTCACCTTCTTATTGACTTCATGGTGCAAGTAGCACAGGGAAGTGTGCTGCATGCTTGAGGACGGTTGCAGCAACTGCTTCCACGATTATCACCATCTGTGCATGCTTGCCAGAGGGGTGGAAAGGGACAGTGCCACCAAACTCTGCCAAAGGTGGCCTAAAGAGAATATCTCTTGCATGCCACCAATATTAAGGTTGCCTTCAGATGTGAACAACTCAAACATCCATACGCAGCAGGGGCCTTCATCGTTTTGGCAAGTCTGCAGGGAGTCTGCGCCCCTGCATGAAAGCTCAGTGGTAGTCGGCACCTCAGAGAGGCTGTCCCCTAGTGAGTGCCCCTGTACACCACAGTGTGTGCAGCACACTCAAGACCAGAATAGCGCCGACCGTGCCCGACCAGGCAGAGGCATGCCGATTGTCGCCGGTAAAAGCTATGAATATCCCCCGCTGCACGTATGTGCACTGAGCTGCTTCCCCCGTGGCACCAAGCAAAGGGTTTTATTGCTGCCCATGTAACGTTGCCACAGGGGAAGGGGCACATGGACGCCAGGCTGCTGCCTCAGTGAAGTGTCCTGTCCCACGGAAATGATTGGTGCCCACCCGGGCATACATTCCAACAAACAAGAGTCACCCATACACAGCATCTGTGGAGACGGGTGCAATAAGGATCCCTTCCCCTTGCTGCCACACAGTTACCTTAGCCCTGCTGTGCAACCATGCCACATTGCATTCCACGCACCACAGGAGCACCTTCCCCTGCTTGCCGGCTCGCCCACTCCAACCCAGGGGCAGGGATGAGGCCCGACGGACGCGCCGCTGCTGCTGCTGATGCTGGCGATGGCCCCAGCAGCACATCACGTATGCAGGTGCCCAGAGGCAACTGGTCTTCCTCCTGCAGCCCGCAGTGCATCAGAATGCGTGGTGTGCGTCCTTGAGGCGCATCGGGGCAAGACACCTGTGGGTTGCTCACAGCGATTCCTTCCACGAGCAGGCAGCGCACCACACCCAAGGCTTTCCGCTAATGCATAGCACAAAACCCCTGAGGCCACGCTTCTCACAATGGCGCTTCTCACAAGTAGGCAGCTGACCACATGCAAGGTCTTGCGTTAATGCATATCCATGCATACCACACTGGCTTACACACCAAGCAAGTACACCCGCAGGCACAGGAGGGGGCCTTGCTTGTGTCACATGCATCTGCCCGAGAGAGGGAGAGGGAAGAGACAAAGGGAGAGAGGCAGAGCAAGGGAGCCAGAGAAGGAGAGAGTTTAAGTAGGAGGGAATTTAAGAGGGAGTGAGGGACAGGGGGAGGGAGTTTTAAGTGGCAGAGAGGAAGGGAGGTAGAGAGGGGGAGGGGTGGAGGGAGAGCACGAGAGGCATGGTGGGGGTCTCGGGTCCATGGCGGAAAATGAGTCAGGCGCACACCGTTACTGGCGGGGTCGGGCTTAGGGAAAGGGGTCGCATGCGGATGCAAGCACGGCCCCCCTTGACCACGCCCTCACCTGCAACCGCCCGTGCCCTGCCCCCTCCCCCGAACGCCATTGGTGCTTGGAGTGCCAGTCGCACGCAATGCAGGGGGCGCGTCGTGCTGTGAGGGGCGCTTGCTTGCACTAGCGCAGGGACAGCGGACTAAGGTTTGCATCTCGTTGGAACAACACGCCCACCCACTCCTGTGCCCGCTTACATAAACAAAGCACCATCCTGGACACATGTCAAGGCAAAGCGCAGCCGGGGGTGCGGTCAGGGGCGCCAGCGGGGCACCCGACGGTCGGGGACCACACCTGTGCAGGTGCACCATTCGCCAAGCCGCGACTACTGCCCGGACACGCGAAAAAGGCCCTGTCCAGCCAACATTGCCTTATGCGTGCTTTCACAGACATTTGACTGTCTCATACACCCTGAGTATCTGTACCAATTATCAACACCAATCGGCTCTGACAAAGCAGAGTACAAAAAACACGCATCTGCACAATGCACACCCAGCGCACCTCCTCATCGTTCCTCCGCCTGCGCTTTGGCTCTCCACGTCCGCCCCTACCCTGCCCGCCCCTGCCTGCCCCCCTTTCATCCCCAGCATAGCTTCTACCTCCCCCACCCGAGAAGCTGTGACCGTCCTCGTTGGCATACCCAACGCTGCTGCTCAACATAGGCAGCTGCTGGGGTGCCTCAAGGGCAGGAGTAGGTGCACCCACTAGGGGAGGGGACTTGTACAGAGAGCGCAGCGCTGCAGCAGCCCTGAGATACAGTGTCATGTTGACACCCTTGTCCACCCTGCACGAGTTTGGCAGGAAGGCAGAGACCCTGGCATAAGCAACGATCACGCATGTATGGCTCTGAAAGTGCAGTGCCTTTGGCCCATGAATGCTGTCTGGACACAATTATGCACAACTTAGTGCTGTGCATGCTCTGTCAGATCCCTAAAAATAGGCGTAAGGCAGCGGTAGACTGCTGCACGCTGCTAGGGCAAAGCCTGCACTTAAATGCAAACACAGTTAAGTGTGCCACATATGCCATGTGTTGTCCGACTGACCTACGCCCCATGCATTATTATGATGCTCTGCAATTCATTATGAAGAACTCAATGCTTATACACACCAGAGCATGCGCACACACACACACACACACACAGACACACAAACTTGTGAGAAATGCGCACATAAATACACGAACACACAACCTACCTCCACACTCCATCATTCAAGCCAGGAGGAGGCCCGTCAGCAACTAGACGCAGCTCCCAGCGTCCGCGATCTAGAACCAGGGCTTCAAAGGCGCGCTCTGTCAGTGGGTTGTTCCGGCAAAGAGTGACAAGGTCTCCAGAACTGCAGAGGGGCAGGACCAGAGGTGGGAGACAGAGGGGCTCACATGAATGCCTGCAGGTTGGCGTGCAGCGGACCATGTATCTCCTTGCGTACACACTTCCCTGTGGCCCTTGCACAACCCTCTTCTCTTCTGTACCTGAAACGGTGGAAAGGCAGGTCTTCTCCTGATGCCTGGGTGAAAATGAGCACAGTCTTCCCAAAGTAGGCGCCATGCTTACGCCCGGACATCTTGATCAACACGAGGCCCTCAGACTGCGGGCAGCCAGGCAGTTTTAAGGTTCCAAGTAGGCCACTCAAGGCCTCGGAATTGACTGCTTTGGCCACCCACTTGTGGCAGTGCGCTTAAATGGCAGCCCACACCATCAGGTTCAAGAGAGGGAGGGAGAAAAGAGCCCGCCTGGCTCTGGGCAAGCTAGCACAGGAATTGATTTAACGGAACTCGAGGTAAATTGCAGCGTGCATTCGCAAGGCAACCCTGCTTCCTGACCTGTAGGCGGGGAAGAGGCCAAGACAAGAGCCGCTCCTTAACCACACGCTGCTCCTCCTCCAGCTCCAGCTTCAGCAGTGGGCCTTGTCTGACATGACAGGACATGACGAGAACACCGTGAGCATGGAACAACCTTCCTTATCACAAGCTCGGCATAGGACACACACACACACACACATACACACATTGATCATGCCGCTGATGAGCCTGCTTCACTAAGTTATGGGTTCTTGCTGAATGCTCTAGCTGGCAATTAGAGACAACTCAAAAAGATTGGTCAGTGGTCATACACTCAAAGCAAGCAGAGAATGAAGGAGGAGTTGAAGAGAGGCATAAACCAATCTCAAACGTTTCTCCACAACAAGCAGCAGTTGGTGTGATGGCTAAGGAGACAGAAACTCTGCCGCATAGTCCACGCCAGGCCTGGGGCTGGTGGTTCTGAGTGGTTTGTTGATGAGTAGAGCTGTGTAGCGTGCAAGCCTAACAGAGAATCTTTGCATTAAACATGCTTCCATAGCGCAGTAAGGCACTTAAACAGCACTGAAGTATAACTGCAGGGTCCCAGGCCTCTGATGCAGCAGACCAGCCCGTAGAACTCACTGTACCTGTTGCAGTAATCAGTGATGGCGGACCGAATGCCATGATCCAACATCTCTGCACTGGTTGGGGGGCTCCAATCTAGCTCACCCTCAGGTTTGCTGCCTTCCTCACCCCCCTCTCCCCTGCCTGGCCCCCTAAAACGACCACCACCACCTCGGTGGCGGCCACCTCCTCTGAACTGGCCTCCACCGCGGCGATGGCGGCCACCATCCCTCCCGTAGCCACCTCTACTGCTCATCACAATGCCCTGTGGACGGCCAGCAAGATGGGAAGTACAACCAATGAGCACACAATAGATCACATCAACCCAAACCGTCCAGGCAGGCACGAAGAGTATACAAAGCCATGCCTTGCTCCAGCTGCTCCAGCTCCAGTTCCAGCTTGAGCTCAGATTGCGGACGCAACGCACTGTGAAGACTATTATGAAGAATCGTGAGGTAGTGTTGCCATACAGAACCTGTCATGTAATTATTCAATTAAAATAAATGCGTTTAGTGCTTGTCTGCCTGTCTGTGCATGCGACTCGTTGACCACTCGTAAAAATATTATAATGAACAGCAATTGAAAAATATCATGAGCCAGGAACTCGGATCCCAGACGCTCAGCTTACCACTGGGAGACCCTTTCGTCGGTCTGCCTGAATCACAGGGTCCCATAGCTGACTTGTTACAGCCCCCTGCGTTCAGCTTGACACAGGATGGCAGCCAGCAGGATCAGGTGGCAGCGACCTTGACGGGAAATCAGTGCATCAATGCAGCACACAGTGCTGCCCCCTTCCCCCCTCTCATCAATGCTGGGCATCAGCAATCTTTCTACCAGCGCTTTCCGTCGGTGCAAGATGTGCAGCAACACGCCCAGCAGCAGCAGCTAACCAGCTACTCGGGCAATTTGAGCTACCCGGCAAAAAGCAGGCAGTCGCCCCCGCGGCAACCCCACCACTCCCTACAAAAGATAGAGCACAAGGGCTCTAGGGCATCCAGACGCGGGCCAATGTGAGTGCGTGGGGCCGGGGGTCCCTGGGAGCACGGCAGCACAGCATGCCTTACTGTGCTTGCACGGCAGCACAGCATGCCTTGCTGTGCCTTGCTGCGGCGACCGCTCCCGCATCATGACCGCCTTTACTTACTACGCGAGCTCAGTTGCATCCTTGATTGCATTCGATGTATAATCGGCAGGTTGGGGCTGGGAGGCCATGCACAAAGAGACGCCCAGCTTCCTGCTGTGGACGTTCTCTCTGGCAGCAATCACTTTCCTATGGAGATCTAATCACAGTTCATAAGATCAACTGTCGTGCTCAATTGCAACGGTGGCTTTGTTTGAGTGACCCCTGACTTCCAACTTATGTGCTGCAGGGATGAGATGCGGCAGCTGGTGCGGATCCTTGTGAAGTTTATTCCCAAGTGAGTGGGATTTCGCCACTGAATGCATAATTCAGTGCAGAGTGCACTGTGAATTGCCTTCTCATGCCAAATCGCCGAGGCAGCAGACTCTGCCTCCACCACAAGCAATTCCATTGCATGACCGTACAGACTCTGTACTACAGAGGGTGATGATGTTGGGGAAAGTTCCGGGGATAATAATGGGCCAGAGAGTTTTCCATTCTCGGCGGAAGGACATAAAAAAAGCAGCCCTTGAGCTCGCAACTTGACTCACTCGGGCCTGCCTCTCTCACGGTATACATGCACGTCCCCTGCCATTGCCACATTTACAGGTCTGCAGAGGTACTGAATAGTAGCCTGGACAATGGCGGTGGTAACCGCGTTTCCGAGGAGCAGATCAAGAACTACCTACAAAAAACATTGGGGGAAGAGGCACCACAGCCTGAGTGGGGCCTGCCTGAAGGCTGGGGCCATTACCTGTCAGGTTTGTGCTGGCCAGGCTGTCTCCTGGATGTGCTGTGTATGTATATACGACTAGATTTTCTGCGTGCGTGTGTGCATCAATGCATCTGTGTTGTTGGAAGCCTTGTCCGCCAAAGCTTTGTTCAGGTTCATGCACTTGATCAACTCACTTTTGTCCAGGGCTTGATTGACTTGACTCAAATCACTTTTGCCCAGGACTTAATTGACTATCCTGAATCCTTTGCAGAGCTGTTGTGTTGGGCGCTTGACAGGCCTGTAACACGAGAGCAAGCAATGACTTGCGCGCGCCGGCAGCAGGGCCGCAGCTGGGAAATTGTTGAGTCGGCTGTCCGAGATCTTGGTGAGTGTCTTTGGAAGAGGGGAACTTACAGCTGCCGAGTCGTGACATAGGTGTGAGAAATGCTTTTGTGCTCCAGAAAGGATTCTCTTTAATTGTCCGTGTTGGAGGCATGTACTCTTGAGGAGCGGCAGGGCTTTACTGCTGATTTGCAGGCAGACGTCCTGCTACTGTAATCTAAATGCACATTCTTCAGTTCGGTCAAGAAACATGTCTTTAAGAATTGAAAACTTCCTATGATAGATGTTACATTCCAGTTGGGGCTGTGTGAGGAGACCTGGCAGTTCGCTGTTTGGGTATCAGTAGGGAATTTCATTGTAATGTTTATCAGCTGTAACAATGCCTACTCCTAGCCTAGGGCAATATTAGCCCTAGTGCTGCAATGGCTATTCATCCTAGGACCCTGGCTGCTGGTGCAGCTGCTCCAGCTAATACAGATGCTGCGACTCTAGAGTAAGAAGACTAAATGGTGTTGCAGGCTCTTGGCATCACTTTGCTTCCGCTTTTGCATCACTGTGTGTTCTTCACGACTCAGTGTGCACAGTACGGTGCACGTTGCTTGTTGAGCGCCCGTGCACAGTCTAAGACCTAAAGTCTAGGAGAGAGGTGCATAACGTGGGGATAAGGGGTGTAACTGCGCATGAGAAGGAAGCCCTGGAAAGGAAGTCAGCTATACTGTGCTGCCGAGCTCTTGGGGTATCCAGGCCCTGCGCACTCGAATTGGCTTGCACCTGGATGCCCTGGGGCTTTCGTGCCTTAATCTCTGTAGGGAGTGATGGGGTTGCCACAGGGGCAACTGCCTGCTTTTCGCCAACTAGCTCAAATTGCTTTGAGAAGTTGGTAAGTCCCTGCTGCTGCATTTCTTGTACAGACGGCAAGCGCTAGTAGAGGGACTGCTGATGCCTAGCATTGACGAGAGGATGGAAGGTGGCAGCGCTGTGTGCTGCGTGCTGCACTGATGCACTGACTTCCTGCAGAATCAAAGTTGCCGCCATCTGAGCCTGCTGGCAGCCATTTTGTGTCAAGCTGAACGCAGGGGGCTGTAACATGTCTTCTATGGGACCCTGTGATTAAGGCACATTGACAAAATAGTCCTCTGTTGGCAAGCTTAGTGTCTGGGATCCGAGCTCCTGGCTCATGATGTTTTCCTGCTGCTGATAATTGAGATTCCTTTGGATGCTCATGCTCAAAAGCAAGACATGGCACGGCAAGCATCCTCAAAATTTCCGTGTGTACTTGATCCTGCATGGCAGCACTGCATCAAGGGATGCTCATTCCTTTAAGTGAGGTGCATTCAGGAAACCCAACCACTCCTGCCACAGGTAAAGCCTCACTCTACCTGTAGTACTCCGATGTGACTTGGAGTTAGACGTATTTGAGCAACAGTGCATCCTTAAGGACATACGTTGAAATAAGGACGATACAGAGAAGATAAGCATGGCCCCTGCGCAAGGATGACACCATGAATACCGAGCAGCATTGCATACATTGTTTGTCTTAAGGGGGAGTCCACAGCAATGGGCTGAGAGGGCAGGCAGGCCCTTGCCAAGAAGTGAGTCCCAGGAAACTGTTCCCAGGCCCAGCAGACCAGCAGCCTGCGTTGAGTACCATGTCTGGACCAACAGAAGATGATCGGGGGGCTGGAGCAAGGGTCCCAAAGGACTGGTCTATCTTGGCAGAGATTTAGGCTGCATGAATTCCAAAGCTGTGCTTCACACTGGACACTCTTTTGTATAGAAAATAGTCAGCAGTAAAGCTGCAGCACTGTAAGACACCTGGAGTCTGTCCTAACTTCCTAACAGAGTCAACTGCTGATGTGGGAAAAAGTGCATTGTCAAAATACCACAAGGGCTCCCAATGCATCAAGAGAGGCAAGTTGGCTCAGAGCCACTGCAGTGAGAGATTTAGATTACTTTAAGGCTTAGATGTCCGACAACTGAAAGCCCAGCTCTTGCGCAGGCCTGCCACCAACCTTGGCAGAGCAGGTTTAGGGGGGAGACACTTGTACAAATCCTCATACTTAGACGCTGGCCCAGAGGGCATGCTGGGTGGGCTGCATTTTCCTCCAATATACGCTGCTGGGCGCCCCACGCACGAGGGGTGTATAACTTCCCCCCTTCCTTTCACACTAAATATTCCAGATATAGATATGCTCTGAAGTGCTTAACCCCAAAGAATGACTGGTCCACTCCAGCCCACCCCTGAATGATCAATGCCCAAGATTTCCCTCAGTGTCCAGTCTTCAGCCAGCAAGGTTAAGGACAACTACAGCTCACTGCTTTAATCCTGTGGGCAAGATTTTTCAAACCCTAACCCAAGATTTTTCCAGCCTCAGGCATACGTAACTATTTAACTCATCTCGGTCACACTCCGGATGACCCTGCGCCCTGACGCCGCGAGAATTCCACGGAAACGAAGGATTAAGTTTTTGACGCCCTCTGGAAGAGGTCCGGGACCTGGGCTCCGCGGGACGGTGGATGGATATTCCACGGATAATGCA
>LFCJ01000200.1_pt1 | contig 35194 bp, 39 predicted proteins | sample 643141 | NCBI WGS metagenome assembly LFCJ01 (sample SAMN03766243, study PRJNA286221) | soda lake metagenome | biome: soda lake; feature: Kulunda steppe; material: water; isolation source: sample B1-Br-g2 brine of Lake Bitter-1 | place: Russia: Kulunda steppe | collected 2010-07
CAGATCGCGATCCCGTTCAATTTCGCCTGTGGGACGTGTTCGCTCTGTCGGAACGGCCGAGAGAACATCTGTGAGAACCACGTTGGACTCGGATTTATGAACGAAGCGCCGGGTGCGTTCGCCGAGGAGGTGCACGTTCCACACGCCGACATCAACGCCGTTCCGCTTCCGGACTCGATCGACGCCGAAACCGCTGCCGGCTGTGGCTGTCGGTTCATGACCTCCTACCATGGCATGGCACATCGAGGTGACGTCGGCCGTGGCGAGGACGTCGTTGTCCATGGCTGTGGCGGGATCGGGCTCTCGGCAGTTCATATCGCGGACGCGTTGGGCGCGAACGTCATCGGGGTCGATCTGATGGACGAGAAACTCGATCGCGCCGAAGAACTTGGCGCGGTGACGACGGTCAACGCGAGCGAGGTCGACGACCCCGCAAAAGAGGTTCGTGACATCACCGACGGTGGTGCGGCCGTCTCCGTGGACGCACTCGGTATCGAGACGACCTGCCGCAACGCCGTCGACTCTCTCGGAAAGGGAGGCCGACACGTCCAGATCGGGCTCACTACGAGCGAAGAAGCGGGAGAGGTTCCGCTCCCAACGGACGAGATCGTCGCCAAGGAGATCGATTTTGTTGGCTCGCTCGGGCTCCAGCCCTCGCGCTACCCGGAGATGCTCGATATGATCGAAACCGGGAAGCTCGATCCGACTGCCCTCGTCGAAAAAACGGTCGACATTCACGAGGTTCCCGACGAACTCGATGCGATGACCGATTTCAATACTGTCGGCATCCCAGTCTGTACCGAGTTTAGCTCCTGAGGCATCCGGAACCGACTCCGGACCTCTCCTGGCCCGATTTCAGGGCTGGGGATCGAAATACTCCGCGAGTTCGACGCCAAACTCCGGTAGCAGTTCCGTCACGTCTTCACCCACCAGGACGTCGTACTCCTCCTCGAGTGCCGTCTCGACGTGAGCACCGAGCCCAACGTCGAAGAGCCGATCGCTCTCTACGAACGCACGGGCGGTGGTAAACTCACGGTCGCGTTCGGTAATATACCGATTCTCGACGATGAACGGGCCGTAGGTGTCCTCCTCGGCATAGGCGTCGTAAAACCCTGTTGCGTGGCTGCGAACGTGAACTGGTGGCCCACGATGGTGTTCGACGGCTGGGCGCTCGGCGACGGCGAGTTCGACGAACAGGACGGCCGTCTCGGCTGCAGCCGTCGTCGCACGAAAGACGTCGAAGCCGCGATCGTTGAGACCGGCAGTGACGCCGGTGAGCGACTTTTGGAGCTGTGGATACAGCTGGTCGTCGACGAGATCGGGGGCGTCGAACCGGATCGCGACCGGCGTGGTCCCTCGGCGATCGAGATGGGTGCAGAGCGTGTCGTCGTCGAGCGGCTCCGGCTCCGTCGCCTCGAAGTACTCGGTGCTCGGATTGTCGAGGAACGCGCGGGCGTAGTGTTGGAAGCGGGCGACGTTTTCGGCCGCACAGACGGCTGCGACGTTGCGTTCGGGATCGGTCGGATCGATGACGACGAGCGGATCAGTGAAATTCGCCTGGCCGTGGTCCTCGGGATCGAGCGCCACCGGTGGCTGCCAGTCGGCTACCGCCGCTAACAGCGATCGGAAGCCGCCGTACTCGAGGACGAGCAACTCTGTCAGGTAGCCGCTAAATCCTCTGGTCCGGAGGTCGCTGCCGTACGCACCGATCCCCTTCAGAAAGGCCTTCGCGAGTCGCACGTCGTCGGCGAGCTCGTCGTCGAGCCGTCGATCGAGATATTGGGTGTGAAACGGCGTTCGATCGACGGCCGATCGGATCTCGGTGGCGGAGTCGAGTCGAAAACAGGGGACGACGTCGACGTCGAACCCGTCGACGGTGCCTTTTACGTACGGGTGTTCGGCGTACTCCTCGTGGCCCTCTGGCAGGGTTTCGTGGCCGACTTCGAGCCCGTACTGTTCGAGCGTCTCCCGATCGAGTTCAGGGGGAAACCGCACGAAGATGTCGATATCACGGTCACCGCTGATCCAGGTGTTCCGGGCGGTCGATCCGACCTGAATCACGTCGGCATCGGGACAGCGTTCGGTCGCGGCGTCCGCAGCACGATCGAGCAGTCGATCGGCGACGGTCCGAAGACACGTTCGTTCGTCTGCGTCGGGATCGATGCGATTGCGCACCGCGGCGACGACGGCCTCGATGTCGGCACTGGTGGTCTCGGACTCCCCGTCGTCGCGATCGGTGTCCTCCTCGCTCATTGGCGATCGCTACTCGTGCAGTGCGTGAAAGCGTGTCGAACCCAGTGCAGGCAAAACGAAAGCCCTATTTAATCCACTCCGCTACCTGAAGATGAGCCGAAGTAGCTCAGATGGTAGAGCACCTCGCTGTTACGGCGATACAGGTCATCTGATCGCCGCAGATACGAGGTTGTCCCAGGTTCGAGTCCTGGCTTCGGCGTCCGAACGTTTTCTGGGAGGTTTCGTCTATAGCTAGCGCCGATCGAATCCGGCGTTCTGTCGTAAACCAGGCTGGCCAGCATGTGACGGCAGCCAACCGACAGTGTACGACAACTGCGTCTGGCAGCTGTTCAGTCGGTCTGAAGCCGATCGGCGTCGTCCAACGGCATCAGTGTGTAATCGACGCGGTTGACGGCTTCGATCGATCGGCACTGACCGACGAACGACGAGATGCGATCCTGGTCGCTCTCTAGGACGTACAGTTCGAGACAGTAGTCGTCGACGTGGCTGTGGTCGTTCCCGACGATATGGTCGTCGTGGTCGTGTCTGAGTTCCGTAAGCTGTCGTTCGACGCTCCGGCTGCCGAAGTCGTACCGCACGCTGACGATCGCTGCCAGGGGCCTGGTTCCGAGTCGATCGTCCTCGAACTCCCTGAGCAGAGTCCGACTTGCTTCGCGAACGACTTCGCTGCGGCCGCTGTAGTCGTGGCTCTCCGCGAGTGCATCGAGTTCTTCGAGGAGGGAACTGGGCATCGAAACGCTGACAACGGGCATATATGAATATCAGGTGGCAACATAATAGAAATTGTTATTCGATCGGCAGCCAGCACGTAATAACTAACATTAACAAGACTCCAGCTCCTATTCACAACCGATCTATGACCGACGATCGCATTCCAGTGACCGTGCTAAGTGGGAGTCTCGGTGCCGGCAAAACCACCGTCCTGAACCACGTCCTGACCGCCGACCACGGCCTCGACGTTGCTGTCGTGGTCAACGACATGGGTGAGGTCAATGTCGACGCCGAACACGTCACCCAGCAGTCCGACCTCGGTGGCGAAGAAGAGATTATCGAGCTGTCGAACGGCTGTATCTGTTGTCGTCTCCGTGGCGACATGTTAGACGAGGTTGGTCGACTGGCCGATCGACGCGAGTTCGATTACTTGCTGGTCGAGTCCTCGGGAATTTCGGAGCCGATCCCCGTCGCCCAGACGTTCGCGATGGGCTTCGAGGATGCGGAGTTCGATCCAACCGACACCTACGCGTTAGACACCATGGTGACGGTCGTCAACGCCCACAGCTTCTGGGAGTCCTTTGACTCCGGTTCGGCGCTCACCACCGACGAACTGGCCGGCGACTCGGGTCGCGTCCCCGAGGAAGTTTTGCTCGATCAGATCGAGTTCTGTGACGTCCTCCTCCTCAACAAGTGTGATCTCGTCCCCGACGACGCCCTCGACGAGATCGAGGCCGTCCTCGAAACTCTCCAACCTCGCGCGGAGATCGTTCGGACCGAGTTCGGTACCGTCGACCCTGCAACGATCCTCGGGACGGGCCGATTCGACTTCGAGCAGGCCCAGAACTCCGCGGGCTGGAAACACGAACTCCAGCACGACCACCACCACGATCCACAGGAAGAACACGGCGTTACCTCCTTTACGTACGAACAGCGGCGACCGTTCCACCCCGAGCGAATCGCTGCCTTGCTCTCCGATCTCCCAGCGGAGCTAATTCGTGCGAAGGGGTTCTTCTGGAGTGCTGGCCGCGAAGACGTCGCGATGGGCGTCGACAAGGCTGGCACCTCCGTCCGTGCCGGCCCGTCGGGCCAGTGGCTCGCGACGCTCCCGAAAGCCGAGCGCGAACAGTACTTCGCCGCCAGACCCGGCCTGAAAGACGACTGGGACGAGCAGTGGGGCGATCGGATGACGCGACTCGTTTTCATCGGCCGTGAGTTCGAGTCGGAGACGCTACTCGATCGTCTCGACGACTGCGTGCTTACCGACGACGAGATGGACGAGGACTGGGAGACGTATGCAGATCCCTTCGAACCGGAAGACCGACGTGAACTCGCGCTCGCAGACGACTAATGGCAGTTCCGGTCACGATCCTCTGTGGAGAACTCGGCGCGGGCAAGACGACGCTGCTGTCGAGCCTGCTCGAATCGACTGACCGCGAGATCGCCGTCCTCGTCAACGACGTTGGCGACGTCAACGTCGATGCCGATCTCGTGGAAGCGCGCACCGATCTCGCAACCGGCGACGAGGTGGTCGCCCTGGAAAACGGCTGTATCTGCTGTAGCCTCGGGGGCGAACTCTCTCGATCGGTGATCCAGCTCTGGAAAGAACACGAGTTCGACGCTCTCGTCGTCGAAGCCTCCGGGGTCGGCGAACCGGAGCCGATCGCCCAGCAGTTCGTCCGCGGTCCTGCGGGCGGCCCCTACGATCTCGATGCGGTCGTCACCGTCGTCGATGCACGCCGGTTTTACGATAGTTTCGCCGAAACCGAAGGAACACCGGTCCGCAAGGGGCCGGACGAGACCGGGACGCGCCCCCTCGCCGACCTGCTGCTCGAACAGGTGGAGTTCTGTGACCTGCTGGTTGTCAACAAATGCGATCTTGTCGACAGCGAGGAACGCGATCGCGTCATCGCCCTCCTCGAGACGCTCCAGCCCAGAGCTGAGATCGTGACCACCGAGTACGGCTCGCTTCCACCGGAGACAGTGCTCGAAAGCGATCGGTTCGATCTCGCCGCTGCCCGCGACTCCGCAGGGTGGAAACGGGCGATCGAGGCAGACGAACACGACCGTGACAGTGACGAGGGGCACGACCATACTGAGACCGGTCACGCCGATCACGCCGACCACGATCACGCCGACCACGATCACAGCGACGATCACAACGACCACGCTCATCCGCCGGAGCGCTACGGGTTCCAGATCGAGACCTACCACCGTCGTCGGCCGTTTCACCCCGCACGCTTTGAGGCCCTTCTTGCCGATCTCCCCGCCCCACTCGTCCGCGCGAAAGGGCTTTGTTGGATCGCGGGCCGCGAGAGCCAGGCGATCACGATGAGTTACGCCGGGACGGAGACGACGCTCGAAGTGACGGGGCGCTGGATCGCCAGCTTCCCCGAGGAGCGACAGGAGCGTTACCGCCAGGCCCAGTCCGACCTCCCGTGGGACGAGGAGTGGGGCGATCGGGAGAGCAGACTCGCACTAATCGGTCGTGGGCTCGATATGACAGCGCTCCAGTCCCGTCTCGACGACTGTCTGCTCACCGACGACGAGATGGCAGCCGACTGGACGTCGTTTGCTACTCAGGCCCCGACCGGAATGGGTGAGACAATGACGATTTCGGCTCGCGAGTCTGCCGACGTCCAGACTGAATGACTGCCGCTTTCGTGAGAAAGTGACTGTCCGATCTCTCTTACTCTCCATTTGCGACTATTCGAGTGGTCAAAGACGATGAATGTGTTGGATGGATCGAAATATCTGTCAGAACCGTACATAATTTTGTGTGTGGAGTGGGACTATGATACCATGTCATCACAGTTCGACGCACTCCAGGGCCACCGAATGAGTGACACGGAAATTGACCAGTTCCTTTCGGAGCAGGGCACCGGTGTCCTTTCGATGACCGCCGACGGCGTCCCGTACGGCCTCCCGCTCTCGTTTGGGTACGCTGGGAACGATCGACTCTACTTCCTCTTTGCAGGACACTCCGAGGAGGGCCGAAAAGTGACGTACGCGGAACGATCGGAGACGGTGAGTTTTCTGGTGTACGATGTCGATGCTGACCGCGGCTGGCAGAGCGTCATCGTCGAGGGGACGCTGGAACGGATTACCGTCGACGACTGGGAGACTGCGCGGGAAGCGATGGCAGACAACGCCTTCCGTCCGGATCTGCTCACGGACGTCAACGATTGGGAGGATCCCCGCGTCTGGGCGCTCGACATCGAGGAGCGATCGGGGCGAACGAACACGACGAGCTGACGCCTGCGAGGGACAGCATATATCGCCGTTCGGCCACCACTGACACGTATGGCAACAGACCGAAGCGACCGCCGAGGTACCGATCATCACGGCCACGATATCATCGACCCACTGTACGTCGGAATCGTGACCGTCTCGAGTTCGCGCGCCGCCGCGGAGGACCCCGACGACCCGGGCGGCGACACCATCGAGGCGTGTTTCGAGGCTGACGGCCACGAGGTTCACGAGCGCCTGCTGGTCCGGGACGACTACTCTTCGATCCGGACGGCCGTCCGCGGGCTCGTCGCGCGCCGCGATATCGACGTCGTCCTCACGACCGGCGGCACCGGTGTCACGGCTGATGACGTCTCACCTGAGGCGACGTCCTCGCTGTTCGAGCGCGAACTTCCCGGCTTCGGTGAACTGTTCCGATCGCTCTCCTGGGACGAGGTCGGCACCCGCGCGATCGCCTCGCGGGCGACGGCCGGAATCGCCGTCGATACGCCCGTGTTCTGTCTGCCCGGCAGTACGAACGCCTGTGAGACCGCCTGCGAGAAGTTGATCGTCCCCGAAGCGCCACACCTTGCGGGGTTGGCGACCCGCCACCAGCAAGACGGCACCGATCAGTCGCTGTCGGCGTATCAGTCCGAGTGAGCCGATCGGCAGGCGGCCGCCGACAGTAAGCGTTAATTAGGCTTCGACGTGTTCGTCTGTTGTACGGGCCCTTAGCTCAGTCTGGTAAGAGCGCTCGGCTCATAACACGGTCTGATACCCGTGAGATCGTGTGAGATACCGAGTGGTCGATGGTTCGAATCCGTCAGGGCCCATGAATTCTGGGACGAGTGGACGCGAGGAGTACATTCGTGACGGACTGGCGGTTCGAATCAGGCCAAACGTGCACAGCGAAGCGAGCACGTCTGGACGAGATTCGAATCCGTCAGGGACTACCCGCAAAACAGTCTTCGGGGCATTGAAACGGCTAAATTTGACCTTCCACTCATCTCCGGGTGAGGGGGCTCACCCAGAATGTGAGGGGGTCTTAACCAGTGGAATGTGGCACTTTGTAGGCCTCTCGACTCGAACTCTCCTGCCCTATCTACTGCGATGAACTCGATGGCGCTCGACATGGGATGCACCGGAAAGCACAGTATTCTGTGTGTCCATAGATTCCTGTATGCCGAGTATCACGGTCAACGTGGACGACGACCTCAAAGAGCGAATGGAAAAGCACCCGGAGATCAACTGGAGCGAGGTCACACGACAGGCCATCCAGGAGAAGATCGAGACGCTCGAAATGATGGATGAACTCACCAACGAGAGCGAACTCACCGAGCGCGACGTTCAGGAAATTGCCGACAAGATCAACGAACGTGGACGCAAGCGCGTCGACGAAGAATCGGCGTAAACTAACGAATGAAGCTGGTCATCGACGCCAACGTCGTCATCTCTGCACTCATCGCTCGTTCGAAAACGCGGGAGCTCATCGTTACACTTGAACCGGACCTCCTGACGCCAGCGTTCGTCCACAACGAAGTCGAGAACTACGAAGACCTGATCGTAGAGAAATCTGGAATGGAACCGGATCGAGTGGCACAGTTCATCGACCTCCTGTTTCAGTACATTGAGGTCGTCCCTGCCGACGACTTCTATCCGGCTATCGAGATAGCGGAAACAGCAATCGGAGAGACCGACCCCGACGACGTGTTGTACCTCGCATGTGCGATCGCCAGCGACGGGGCCATCTGGAGCGACGATTCTGACTTTGACAAACAGGATCTGGTCGATACGTACTCGACGAGTGACGTGATCAACTCGTTTGACACGCTCTAACTCGGCGGATCAGGCTCTCAGTTCCACACGCGCACTTGCAGAGATGACTCATCGCTGATCGCCACTATACATCGCCCCGTATTGGCCAGTATAGCTACACGATGTAATGCGTGAAATTGAATCTATACGTCTACTGGCAAAAACAGCGTGCAACGTCCAGAGCATGAGTGTGTTTGTTCCTCTGTTCATCGACTATCCCACGCTGGTTCACTCGATCGAGGTGTCGATCTCGACGAATCTGCCGAACATAGCTTGGACAAGGTTTCGTTCTGCGGCGTTCAACCGCTGAGAGACGCCCGATTTCGAGAGTTCCGTTTCGGCGGCCAACTCCTTGAGAGTCGTTCGCCGAGGACGCTCGTAGTATCCCTGTTCGAGTGCCAGCAGCACCATCTCTCGTTGTTTCTGGGTCAACACTCCGAGATCAACCGGGACGACAGCGTTACGGGGGTCGTCCATCTCGAGAACTGACTGAACCTGAGCGGTCGTCTCACTCTGGGCCAGTACCCGAAGGAACTCAGCAGCAGATTCGGAATCAGGAAGCGACAACTGCAGACAAATCGAATCAGAGGGCATCTCCCCGCCGTCGACACTCCCATCTTGCATAATACGCCTTTCATTTGGCAATGGACGGTGAAATTGAATAGCTACTGGTTTGGGCGTCGAAAGCCAGTCGGCGTGCTCCATACATGTTTTGCACGTAACGAATAGTTCTGATCACATTCGGCATTGGGTGCGGAAATTTGACCTGTATAAAACGACACAAGTGACACGGCAGTGAGTATCAGCACCAGTTTCGTCGGTCGTTTCATCGACCCCTGGTTCGACTGCATCGATCGGCTCCGATCTAACAGCTAGACCGAACCCAGTCCTATTTGTACGCCTCGAACTCCTTGCCATAGATCGCGAAGTAGACGACGCCAATCATCCCAATGATCGACGCGATCGTAAACGACACTGTTGGATCGACGAACTCCCAGAGGAACCCACCGAGAGCTCCGCTCGGAATCACGATCGCGCCGCGGACGAAGTAGTACGACCCGGTCACCCGCCCACCAGCACCCAGTTTGGCAGGGCCGACGATCAACGCTTTGTGCGCTGGCAACCCGGCGAACCGCAGTCCAGAAAAGGCAAACAGTGCCACCAGTATCCAGACGTTTTCCGGTGCGAAAATCAGCATGATCGGAAAAATGGCGTAAATGAAGAAGCCGACGCCGACGACTGGCTTGAGCCCGGTGTACTCAGCTATTTTGGCGGCTGGAGCCATCGTCAACAGCGCAATCAGCATCTCGATGCTCAACAACACGCCAAAGAACGCAGCGGGTGAGAGATCGATCGTGCCGATCGCGGGCACCGTCGCCGTTAGCCCGATCTCCATCAGTTGCGTGATGACGAGGATGAAAAACGCGTATACCATCCCGTTGGCGAACCGGACGAAGGTGTCTGCCACCAACAGCGGGCGCAACGGCGCGGGGAGCGATCGAAGATCGTCGACGATCTGTCCAACCCCCTCGAACTCTTTTCCAACCGTGTCTTCGTCGGCCTCGTACATGCGGTGCTGGACGATCGTCCCGAGCAGGGCGAAGACGATCGCGATCCCGAGCACCCACAGGAAGCCGGGCATGAGGGCATCGGCCACGAGCACGGCGACGATCAGCGGCGCGATCAGGAAGGCCGTCCGCCGGAACGTTTCTGTACTGGCAAAGCCGTGTGCCAGCCGGCTGGGTTCGGTCGCTTGCTTGACGATCGCGTAGTGGCCACCGATGCCGAAGGATTTCCAGCACTGGGCCAACAGCAGGCCGACGAACACCCAGACCCACGGCTCGAGCGTCACTACGCCGAGATCGAGCGCCGGAATATAGGCGGAGGCCAGCCAGATCACGAAGCCGAACGTCGAGAGGAAGCCGAAGACGGTCAACGCGTACCGCGAACCGACGCGATCGGAGACGACACCGCCGTAGTACGGGTACACCGCCCCGATCACGTTTCCAAGCGTGGCAAACAGCCCGATGATGAATCCGGTTGCACCGAGGAAGACGAGATAGTCCGGGAGAAACCGGTTGGTCATCTGGAACCCCAGACTGAACGCAAACATCGCCAGCGAGAGCACCAGAACATCCCGCTGGAGCGAAAAGAACTGCCGGAACGCATCCAGTGGGCCGGCTACCTCGGCTTGCTGTTGTGCCATAGCTGCCAGTAGACCAACATCCAATAAAAGCTCCCCTGAAACGGATAGACCGGGCGGCAAGAACGCTCGAAACAGCTTTGGGCCGGATCGCCAACTGGGGGTGATCGACGACAGGCAATTCATTTCGCGTGTGTTCTCTCGGGTTCGCCCCAGTTGTGTCATTCACCGATCGTCGAGTCTGACTCGGAAACAGGAACGGCATTGGCCAGGATCGGAAACAGGAATGGCGTCGGCCAGGAGGATGCGACACCCACCGGTGCTTTTTAAAAATGATACGTGGTAACAACGTCTATGGAACTCAACGAACTCCTCGAGGGGGAATCACTCACCGGCCGTCAAGCGGCGATTATCTTCTTTACTTTTCTCCTACTTATCCTCCTGACTGCGCTTTTTCTTGTCGTCTTCAGTGACTTCTTCCGAAATCTCGTCGCGTTCGTCTAAGTACCCGTCAACTCTCGTTTACTCCATATAGCCCAGTCCCTGAAGTCGCGCTTCGACGTCGTCGAACTGGTCGTCGTCGGCCGTCTCGTCATCGGACTGCTGTCGGCCGACGCCAGTCGTGGCAACGTCCCGTCTCGAAGCAGGTGCATCCTCGTGGAATACGTCGAAGCGAACACTGCCATCGGCGTTCGACGGAACCGGCTTCCCGATTCCGTGTAACAGCGTTGGAGCGACGTCGACGACCGTCGCGTCGTCGATCGTGACGCCGGCCTCGATCGACGGGCCACGACAGCAGACGATCCCCTCGTGGCGGTGGCTCGCAACCGTGACGTCGGGATCGGTAAACGGGGTGTCGGCGATCGCATTTCGCGATTCGTAGCCGTCGACGGCGTTGACGATGATGTCCGGCGATTCGTCGTCGGCTGCGTGTAACTCGTCGCCGTCGAACACCCGGAACAGCCGATCGCCGGTGGCGTCAGTGATCGACTCGAAGTAGTCGATGAGTTCGGCTTTTATTGTCGGGACGCGCTCGGGTGGGATGATCCCGTTCTCGAATCGCTCGGTGTCGTTGATGAAGCAGTTGCCGGCGTCGTGGACGAACGCCGTCGTCTGGCTGTAATCGACGTCGTAGAGGGCGTCGTCGCCAGGGAACTGCGCCGCGACGGCGTCTAACAACGGTCGGGGAAGCGCGCTCACGAGTCGTTCCTCGGTGATACCGATTCGTTCGAGCGCCGTCGTGATGGTGTCACGTGAGAGTCCTGCCTTGGCGAGCGCACCGCGGGTGCCGTCGTCGCCACGCCTGACGAGGTACCCCTCGCGTTCGAGGTAGTGGTTCACGTGGACGATCTCTTCGACCGGGCCGAAGCCGTGATCGGAGACGACGTAGAGGTCTGCGTTGTGATCGTCGGTGTACGCCATCACCTGTCCGAGGATCTCATCGAGGCGCTGGTAGTGGTCGAGGAGCTGTTCGTCGTCCCAGACGAGGTGCTGGAGTCGATCCGGTGCGACGAAGACGAAAAAGAACAGCTCCCAGTCGTCGCGTTCGTCCATGAGCAGTTCGAGCAGCTCTCGACGCATCGCGAGCAGATCGTCGACGGCAGCGGGGAACGCTTCGACCCGGTCTGCGTACTCGGTGTAATCGAGGCTGATCTGATAGTCGGGGATCCGATCGCGAATCGTCTCTTTTAGCTCGGGCGGATAGGTAAACTCTTCCTCGGTCGACGGTGTCAGCATGCCGGTCACGAGTTCGCCGTCGATCTCGCTCGCCGGGTACGTCATCGGGACGTTGCCCACGACCGACGGCGCAAGCTGGTCCCACAGCGCTGGCTGGCGCAGATCCCGGCTCGTATACATCCGGTGGCTGTAGGACGGCAGAAACTTCTGAAAGCCGTAGATGCCGTGTTTGTCGGGCCACACCCCGGTTGCGATCGACGGCCACGCAAGTGACGTCGTCGGCGGGCTGGTACTTTGTAAGGGGCCCGCGGCCCCCTCTTCGCGCATCCGTGCGAAGTTGGGTAACGCCCCATCGTCGGTCCACTGTTCGATCAGAGTCCACGGGACGCCGTCGAGTCCGAGGACGAACGCTCGGTCGGCTGTGTGAGGGCTACTCATGGATGATGTGTGGCGTCGGATGGATTGCTGTCTTCATGTGTTGCCGATCGCCCGTCACGAGTCGGCTATCGGCGGTAGCTATGTACAACGATCCGTATCAGCGACGCCTCCTGGGAAGGCTGTCGAGCGATCGACGGTTTGTTATCCGGAGAAATTAGGCTGGAAACGATGATCAACACGAGACACTCTGGCGAACAAACAGGAGTGTACCGCAGGCGAAGGTGCTCTCGGCGCTCGTCGCTGCCTTCCTGGAGCCGATCGGGAGTCGTTGCTGATTCTACGTGTCGATCGGGTCCCCTTGCTGACTCTCAGCGGAATCGAGGCTCATCGACCACCGGGTGTCGGTGCTTGGCGTCGGGCTACATCGTCGAGGCAGTGTGCGTGTCAGCTGCTAGTTCGACGGGCACATCGTCGGCGCTCTGTAGCTCCCTGTCGAAGAACTCCTGGTGGTTCCGGAGTTTGGTCTCATCCCACTCCCACCATTCGAGATCGAGCAATGCGTCTCTGATCTCTTCGGGGAACCGCCATCCGACCCGTTCGGCCGGCGTTCCAGCCACGATCGCGTACGGTTCGACATCCCTCGTGACGACCGAGCCAGCCGCCACGACGGCACCGTGACCGATCGAGACGCCCGAGAGAACGATCGCTCTGGCACCGAACCAGACATCGCTGCCGACCGTGATGGGACCTTTGGTGGTGTAGGGGAGTTCGCTGTCGAGGACGGTCTCGTACAGTCGCCGCTGGATCGACGGCTTCCCTGTCTGGTGGTTCGATTCCTGAAAAATCGTCTCACGGGCGATCGCACAGTAGTTTCCGATCTCGACGTCACCGATCAGTTCACACGCGGGCTCCAGATTCGTTCCTCTGCCGACCGTCACATCTCCGCTGAGTACGCTTCGGGCACTTACCCGCACGTTCGGCCGTAGCTCGACGGTCCCCCGCAGCAAACATCGGGGTGCAATCTGAGCCGACGGCGCGACCCGGAGCGTCGTTCGTTCGCTCAGGGTGTTGAGGAGCCGATGGCTGCGATGTGGGTACCCAAGTACCGAGAGAACCGGTTCGACGACGTTGCCGAGTGGCATGCCGTTTCACACCATGTGGGCTTTTAATTCATCACTGGTGGTTCTCAGTGTTCGACGAGCATACGACCGAGTGTGGCCGTCAGGACGCGCTTACGAATCTACAGCCCGTTCTCACGGCTGTCGAAACGTGCCCGTCGTGGCTGTATCCGTTGCCTACCGATCGATGAGCGAGAACACGGCGATCGCTGGCAATCGGAGCTCGATACGGCGACCGGCGCGGCCGGACGACGAGACCGTTCTTCGAACGCACCAGGATCAGGGAGAGTGACTGACAGACGCTGCGTAGTGGTCGACCCGCGCCACGTGGTGACCGACCCACGCCGCGTTCTGTCCGCCTCCAACTATTCGGTGGATGTGGGTCCACGTCCCGCGAGCCGATCGCTGTCGGCGGGAGTCGCGCTGTGGCATCCGACGTGCATTCGTCCTCGAACGATGGGTTAGAGGTCGTCGAGATACTGTGCCTCCCACTCTCGTCGTTGTTCGATCTGTTGTTGTCCCTTCTCGCTGATCGCATAGTAGTTCGTTCGTCGATCGAGCTCTCCTTTTTCGACGAGCTCCTTGTTGACGAGGGTATCGAGGTTGGGATACAGTCGTCCGTGGTTGATATCACTGCTGTAGTACGTCTCGATCTCGTCTTTGACATCCTGACCGGACGGCTGGTCAGCACCTGCGATTACGTACAGGAGGTCTCGTTGGAATCCGGTCAGATCGTCCATGCTTCACCCATACGCCTACACCAGCAGACTGATTGTTTGTTATCTATCACGTATCGGTGGTTTTGATACTGATTTCGAGACGGTAGACGCCGCTGTCGTCGTGGCCGAGGACGACTCCGATCGGTAGTGTCGAATGTAACCTGACACCAGCGATTGCTGTTCTCGTGACGATCGGTGTCGGTCTGGAGCGACGAAGCGGTCGCTTCTGACGTACTGTAGTAAAGAGTTGAAAATCGAAACTAGACCCGGTACCGAACGTAAAAAGCCGTATTACAGGCGGGTGACGTTGGTGGCGCGGGGGCCCTTGGGGGCCTGTTCGATGTCGAATTCGATGTCTGTACCTTCTTCGAGGTCCGGACCGCCAACGTCTTCCATGTGGAAGAACACGTCGTCGTCTGCGTCGTCCGTCTCAATGAAACCGTAGCCGCCTGTGTCGTTGAAGAAATCAACGTTTCCTTTCGCCATTGCAATTCTAACAAACCCCGACACACGTATAACAGTTGTGTTATAGTTATCTGTTCGAAAGGAAAATAATATCTGTTGAAACACGCGCTTTACCGACCGATATGCCAGAATAGTGCTGATCCTGTTCTCACACAAATCAGATACAACTGCTCTCAAATTACAAAAACGTCACCGTCTCCTATCCGGTAAACACGCCAGAGCGGATCGTTCCGAGGTGCTGTGTCCGTCGCTGTCTGCTGCCCCAGCAGGGCTCCGGACGGCCCGATCGGACCGGTCGCCGCTATTTCTCGCCGACCGTTCGTCCAGAACGCGTTTTCCGTGTTAGTGTCCGTGTCCCATATGGTTGTGACACCCACACAGGCCCTGTCGGCGTCGACCACCGAGTCCGAAAGCTCCACCACACCGACGATCGACGCCTGGTTCGATCGGTGATGGTTTTAGTAGACTGAACGCAAGCCTCTGATATGGACGATCGCGTTCGCGAACACGCTGCGGTACTGGTCGACTGGAGTGCGCGGGTCGAGGCGGGCGACAACGTCGTGCTCTCGGTGGGGCCCGATGCGCACGACCTCGCCGTCGCCGTCGCGGCGGAACTCGGCGATCGGGGGGCGAACCTCCTCGCCGCATACAGTTCGGGGGAGATCACGCGTGCGTACCTTCGCGCACACGAGGGTGAGTTTAATGCGAATCCAGCCCACGAACTGGCCCTGCTCGAGGAAACCGACGTCTATCTCTCGCTTGGCGGCGGCCGGAACACGAGCGCCACTGCCGACGTGTCCGGTGATGTTCGGCAGGCCTACAGTAGCGCCCGGACCGAGATCCGCGAGGCCCGGTTCGATACCCGCTGGGTCTCGACCGTCCATCCGACCCGATCGCTCGCCCAGCAGGCGAACATGGCCTACGAGGAGTATCAGGCGTTTGCCTACGACGCCATCCTGCGGGACTGGGAGTCGCTGGCCGATGAGATGGCCCAACTGAAGACCCTGCTCGACGACGGATCGACGGTGCGACTCGTCTCGCCTGGCACCGATCTCACGATGTCGATCGAGGACCGAACCGCAGTCAACAGCGCGGCGTCGGTCGCCTACGATTCACACAATCTGCCAAGTGGCGAGGTCTTTACTGCCCCTACCGCTACCGAGGGCGAGGTCACGTTCGATGTCCCGATGACGCTTCGGGGGGAGCCGGTTCGAGATGTCTGGCTCCGCTTCGAGGACGGCACGGTTGTCGACTACGCGGCCGAGCAGGGCGCAGACGTGATCGGTGAGATTCTCGAGACCGACGAGGGGGCCCGCCGGCTGGGTGAACTCGGGATCGGCATGAATCGCGGCATCGATCGGTACACGGACAACATTCTCTTCGACGAAAAGATGGGCGAGACGGTCCACCTCGCGCTCGGACGGGCCTACGACGCCTGTCTGCCTGACGGTGAGTCGAAGACCGACTCGGCAGTCCACGTCGATCTGATCACCGACGTTAGTACAGCATCCCGGTTCGAGATCGACGGCGAGATCGTCCAGCGGAACGGTTCGTTCCGCTGGGAAGACGGGTTCGAGAACTGACTCGGACGTGAGCATCAGCGAGCCCACCACGGAAGAAGCAGCTACTTACCGTCGTTAACATCGTCTTACCCTTCCAACTGGCTGCCTGTCGGATGCCGAAACCACCGCATAGTAATATTGATTTCCGTTTTGGTACCTGATACCGCCGTGACCGGTGGCGGCGAATAACCGGTCCGGGGCGATAATCATTCGTCGCCTCTTATCCCCCGCTTCCACAGTTGTCTGCCCGCCCCGCCGGAGGCGGCACGTATCCGGCATCACCGTTTCCATTATTCCTGTCCGGCCCCAACAGCGCCCATGCACAATCGGCTCCGGGCAGGTATCGCGATCTACAACGACGGCTACTACCATGCCGCCCACGATGCCTGGGAAGCCCACTGGCTCGAGTTAGACGACGGCACCGACGACGAACGCCTGTTACATGGGTTGATCCAGTTTACCGCCGCCGTGTTCCACGCGGCCGATCGAAACTGGGAGGGAGCGACCGGACTCGCGAGGAGTGCACAGGGGTATCTCGACGAGTTGCCACCAGCGTATCGTGACGTTCGACTCGGCCCGGTCCGCTCGTTTCTCGAAACGCTTGCGACCGATCCCGAGGTCGTCGAACACCGTCCGCCACAGCCGATCGAACACGACGACAGCGTCCCGATACTCGACTCACTTACGTTCGAGCAGACGGCGATCGCCGCGGTCGTTCTCGGCGAGGAACTGGGCTTCGATCCCGACCCGATCGAGCAGGCCCGTACCTATGCAGAACGGGATCTCGCTGCCGGCGACGACGACAGTCGGTTCATTACGCTCCTGTTCGACTTCGTCCGGGAGAACGAACATCGCGGAATCATCTATCAGCGACTCACCGGACACGTCGATCGACGGCGTAGCCGCGAATCAGACGTCGCGGGACTGTTCTAACGGGCGATCGGCCGAGGTGCGGCGGAGCCGCTCGCAGAAATTTGGAGCTTCGAGCCGTTTCGATACTCGTCGTACCGAGTCGTTTTAACAGTCGTCGGGCCGCGCCGAATCGTTTTAACAGTCGTCGTGTCGCGCCGAGTTGTCTTTTGGCTCGTAGCCAAGCACCTCGCGCGCACGATCGATCGAGTAGTACTTGCGATCGTTGTCGGAGATGCCGTAGATAATCTCGTAGTCGTAGTCGGCGCGAATACAGCGGTCGAACAGGTGCGCACAGTCTCGGTAGGAAAGCCACATTGCTTGCCCGCGCTCGTAGTCGATCGGCGGGTGGTTCTTGGTCAGGTTTCCGATACGGACGTTGACGACGGAGATGTCGTGTGCGTCGTGATAGTAGCGGCCGAGTGATTCGCCGGCGGCTTTCGAGACGCCGTAAAGATTGCTCGGGCGCGGCAACTCGGTGCCATCGAGCAGGTAGTCGTCGTGGGGACGGTACATATCGGGTGTGCGCTCTTCGGTCTCGTAGGCCCCGACCGCGTGGTTCGAGGAGGCGAATGCGACCTTCTCGACGCCGGCATCGACGGCCGCCTCGAAGACGGTCTGAGTGCCGTCGATATTGTTCGTCAACACGCTATCCCAGGGTGCTTCCGGACGGGGGTCGCCCGCGAGGTGGATCACAACGTCGATACCTTCCATCGCCTCGCGGACGGCACGCTCGTTGGTGATGTCTGCGACGACGAACTCGCCCGGATGGTCGTCCGTCGGTGGGTCGCGATCCATCAACCGCCACTCGTGCTCGTCGGCGATCCCGCCGAGAATCGCCTCTCCGACGCGCCCCGCAGCCCCCGTGAGCAGGACCGACTGTGCCATTCGTTCGGTGTGAGGGTAAGCGCCGATAAGTACCATGCGGTTCCGCTTCGGTGCGGTCGGCCCTGTCATACGCGTTTGCAGTGACAGGTTGGTTTCGCTAGCACTGATCCCCAAATGCGGGGGCTGTCTGCTGGTTTCGCTCGGCCAGATCAGCCACAGTCCGCGCGAGTGCGTCACTGCAGCCGGCTCCGGTCATTGAGAACGCTCGCTGTCGATCGGAACCCCCTTGCCGCCTGCCGGCGAGCACTCGGGTATGTCCGATGACGCGTCACCGACGGCTGCCGAAGCTGCCTGCTTCGAGGCCGGGATCAAGTTCGGATCGCTCTATCACCAGTTCGCTGGCACCCCGGTCTCGCCGGAGAGTGCGTCCAGTCTCGCGACTGCCATGGAAGAGTCGATCGAGAACCAGCCCCACTGTGTCGACGTAACCGTCGAGATTCGCATGGACGAACTCGAAGCGGCCCTCGCGGACTCGTCGGCCGACTACACCGAGTTCACGGGCCGGTTCGCGGCGGTCGAGATCGTGATCGACCACGAGGGATGCGAGGTCGTCACGCAGATGGCGATGGAGGACGGCTATCCGCTGATGCGGCTTGAATCGGTTCGCGGCCGGAACGACAGTAGTCACTGAGAGTCACTGCACACCCGATCGGAGGATCGCTGTACAAGTGGTGTGTAAACCGTTTCAGTCTCCTATCGCTGGCAGCCGGGCCGATCGGAAGCTGTTCTCGTCCTCGATCGCGTCCTTTCACTTCCCTTTCGAAATTCAGCTGCCAATCGGCCCATATCGACTTCCTACCTCCCATTTTCACTTTCACTTTCGGGCTACCTTTTAACCATGGTCCCCGTGAATAGGTGACTATGAGCCAAGCGACACTCGGCGACGACGAGGAACTGTTCGGTGAAGCGGCCAGCGAGATGCGCGAGGACGTCGAATCCTCGCTGTCGGAGGCCTGGGACGCGCTACCGGAGGCCGACGAGATCTGGGAGAGCGACGCCGACAACGTCCTCGGGGTGCTCAACGGCCTCAACTCCGCGCTTGACGCCGGGGATGCCGAGGATCACCTCCGTGACGCCAAGAAGTGGTTCACGATGGGCCAGCGGGCAGACGCCTTCGACGATGCCGCCGATCTCGAAGAAGAGATCGCCGACCTCGAGGCCGCAATCACCGACATCGCCGACGCTGGCGACCAGGTGAGCGATCTCACCTCGACGATTCCTGCGCTCCGAAGCTCGCTCGAGGACGCTGGGCCTGCAGACGACTCCGACGAGGAGGCAGACGACGCGTAACTTACCGGCTTTCGGGCCGTGAAACGTCCCGTTCTGCAACGGCATCGAGGAGCGAGACGAGTGCGTCCGCCGCCAGTTCGAGCAGTTCCTCCCCACGTCGTTCGTCGCCGTCTGCCGGATCGCCGACGACACCGTTTTCCGTAAACTCGGCGGCGTCGTACGCCAGATTGGTGTGACTCTGCCACTCTCCCCAGCCGTCGGCTCGGCCCGCCCGTGCCGTCTCGATTTGGTCCTCACGGACGAGGTCCGGTTCGACGTGCCGGAGGAGCGCGGTCTCGAGCGGGCCGCCGTGTCCCATCTCGGCCGAGTGCTCGCCGACTGCGTCGAACCAGGTGAACGGCACGGCGTACGCCGCCCCCGATCGGGTCAGGTTCCCGCCGACTTCTCGCAGCGCGGCCACATTCCCGCCGTGCCCGTTAGCGAGGACGACTCGATCGAAGCCGTGGTGAGCGAGGCTCTCGACGGCCTCGCGAACGTAGCGTCGGAAGGTGTCCTCGGACACCCACATCGTCCCGGGGAACTGCCGGTGTTCCTCGGCGATGCCGATCGGAATCGCCGGCGCTCGGACGACCTCGCGATCGGTTCGATCGATCGCAGCGTCGGCGACGGCTTCGGCATTGATCACGTCCGTTCCGAGAGGGGCGTGGGGGCCATGCTGTTCCGTACTGCCGACGGGAACGACCGCGAGATCGGTCTCGACGTCTCGGACCTCGGCCCACGTCGCTGCAGAGAGATTCATACCTGAGTGGTCCGACCGTGCGTTCATGAAACTCCCGGTGATCCAAAGGGCATGGCTGCCGTCGGAGCCGGCTGCGTACTGGCGGATGCCACTGGATGCTGTCATCGTTGCCGGTAGCACCTGATCGAGGGATCGCTGCCGTTCGTCTCCGATCGACGATTCCAGAGTGGCGCACGCAGGGCCAACCGGTTTCCGACACGTGGACGACCGTTCGACCATGTCCGACAGCAATCGAGAGCTCGGTGTCGAACTCGGCGACCTCGAAGACGAACTGGAGGGACAGGAGTACCCCATCAGTCAGGATGCCCTTCTTGAGGAGTATGGCGACAACGAGATCGAGATGGGCGAAGAGACGATGACGCTCGAAGAGCTCATCGGGCCGCTGAACGAGGACGAGTACGAGGATTACGGCGCGGTCCAGCAGGCGATCATGAACATGGTCAGCGACGAGGCGATCGGACGGAAGAACTACAGCGATCGGACGCCGCCGGCAGTCGGTGAGGACAGACAGGACGAGGGCGCGCCGGACCAGGAAGGCCAGCGCGAGCAGGAATCGTTCTGAGGAGAACAGCCGGCGCGAGCAGGGAGGGGAAACAGACGAGATTCTATCGCCACTGACGATCTTACACAGCGGTATCAGTCGTCGTCGGCATCGATGCGGTCTCAGTCGTCGTTGGCATCGATACGATCTCAATCGTCGTCAGCGTCGATATCCAGTTCTGTTCGCGCCTGTCGCCGCTGGGCACGCTGGATAAACTCCTCGGGCAAGTCGTCGATCTCGCCAGCCTGGACGCCCCACAAGTGCGAGTACAGCCCGCCGCTGGCGAGCAGCTCATCGTGGCTGCCGCGTTCGACGATCGCTCCATCCTCGAGGACGAGGATCTCGTCGGCGTCTTTGATCGTCGAGAGCCGATGGGCGATCGCGAACGTCGTCCGGTCGGCAGCGAGTTCGTCGATCGATCGCTGGATCAGCATTTCGGTTTCGGTATCGACGTCGCTGGTCGCTTCGTCCAGGACGAGGATGTCGGGATCTTTCAGGATTGCGCGAGCGATCGAGATGCGCTGGCGCTGGCCACCCGAGAGTTTGACCCCACGTTCCCCGACTTCGGTCTCGTACCCCTCCGGCAGGTTCTGGATGAATTCGTGGGCTTCGGCCATCTTTGCGGCCTCGATTACATCCTCGCGATCGACGTCGAACGCGCCGTATCTGATGTTTTCTTCGACGGTCCCATAGAACAGAAACGTGTCCTGGCCGACGTAGCCGAGCGACTCTCGGAGACTCCGGAGCGTTACGTCCCGGATGTCTTGGCCGTCGATCCGGATCGCCCCCTCGTCGACGTCGTACAGTCGGAGCAGGAGTTTGAGCACCGTCGATTTTCCGGCCCCAGTCGGACCGACGAGGGCGATCGTTTCGCCAGCCTCGGCCGCGAAGTCGATGTTCTCGACGATCGGCTCTTCCGTACTGTATCCGAACGAGACATTGTCGTACTCGACACGACCGCGAGTCACCTCGAGTTGCTCAGCGTCCGGGTTTTCGCCAACCCGATCGGGTTCGTCCATCAACCCGAAGATGCGTGCCGAGGAGGCGCGAGCACGCTGATACATGTTGATTATCTGACCGAATTGGGCCATGGGCCAGATGAATCGCTGGGTGTAGAGGACGAAGACCACGAACATCCCTGCGCTCAACTCGCCGGTAAACGGCCCCGGCGGGCCGCTGATGACCCAGAGCCCACCGACGGCGAACGTGATCACGAAGCCGATGCCGGCGAGTACTCGAAGTGCGGGGAAAAACTTGATCCGGGTCGTAATGGCGTCCCAGTTAGCGTCGAAGTACTCCCGTGAGACGTCCTCGACCCGATCGGACTCGTAGGATTCGGTCGTACTCGACTTAATGACGCTGATCCCACCGAGGTTGTTCTCGAGGCGCGAGTTGACTTTGCCGACGGTCGATCGGACGGTGGCGTACTTGGGCTGGATGATCTTGATGAACAGATAGGTGAACGCTGCGATCAGGGGGACCGGGAGGAGGGCGACGAGCGCAAGTTGCCAGTTGATTGCGAACAGCAGGGCACCGATACCGAGCACCATTACCAGCAGCCGGAACAGGGAGTTCATCCCGTCGTTCAAAAACTTCTCGAGCCGGTTGACGTCGTTCGAGAGGATCGACATCATCTCGCCGGTCTGCTTGTCGGCGAAAAACGCCATGTTCAGCCGCTGCATCTTGTCGTAGGTATCAGTCCGGATATCGTGCTGGATGTGCTGAGAAAAGGTGTTGAACCCCCAGTTTCGGGTCCAGTGGAAGACGGCACTGAACAGAAAGGCTCCCGCGATGATTCCGATCGTCAGCCAGAACTGGTCCATTCGACCCGGGGGGATGTACGGTGCGACGACGCCGCTCCCGATCGGGAACGAATCGGCGTAGCCAGCTTCCTGGAGGATCACCGCATCGATCGCGACGCCGAGCATGAGTGCCGGCAGGAGATCGAGAATGCGGGCGAACACGCTCGCAACGACGCCGACGGTTGCAGACCACCAGTAGCCCGTTCCGTATGCAAGAAACAGCCGCTTCATCGGATTCTCGATCTCTGCGCGCTGTTCTTCGAACGGGTCGTCTTTCTCCCAGTCGACACCGCTCATTGTCAGGATTCCGGGGCCGTCGCAAATAAGCGTTTGCTACGAACCGGAACGGGTTGCCTCGGCAGATGACCGGCTTGCGACAGCCGCTTCAGTCGCTCCTGGAGTCTGGTCCGCCACCGCGATCGCCGTCACGCTGACTTCCGTCGAGTCGAGATCGATCTCGACCTCGTCACCGGCTTCCATCCCAGTCTCGTTTGCGTACCCGCGTGGCACTTCGAGCACCCACTTCGCTCGCCCGGTGTACTCGAGGTCGTTGCCATCCTCGCCAGCCTCGGGCGCGCGGGCGTGCTCGATCGACGTGATCTCCCGATCGGCGTCGATAAAGATGATGTCGATATCGAAATCCATGTTTCGCATGACGTAGGTCCGATCGCCTTCGCTTCCGTGGACGAACAGCATCCCGGTTCCCGACTCCAGTGAGTCGTGGTCGCTCAATCCTGTGTAGCGTTCCGCCCGGGTATCTGCGACCTCAACGTCGATGATTGCTTTGGGCTCGCCGTCGTCGGTTTCGTTGCCGATGACGGTGACGTGGCCCTCGTCTGCGTTCCAGGGCGCGGAGACGACACCCCCCTCGACGAGCACGACGAAGACGACCGCACCGACGGCGATCGCGAGCAGCCCCTTCCAGACGCGATCGAGGACCATACCCGATAGCCGCCATGCGAGAAAGTAAAGGTTATTCCGACAGGGCGATTTGACGGAGGTACGGGCTCGTGGTCTAGCTGGTTATGACGCGGCCTTTACAAGGCCGAGGTCGGTGGTTCGAACCCGCCCGAGCCCACTTCCTGCTGCGAGCAACTCGGCGAGCAGCAGGTACGTGAATCGAGGGCGGTTCGAACCCTATCAGTCGCGCACAGCGAAGCGAGCACGTCTGATTTCGGTTCGAACCCGCCCGAGCCCACCCTGTGACCGATCGCAGTACAGCTTTCACCGATCGTGACTGGTACCGATTCGACATCGCGATCACCGATCGATCCGACATCGTAACCACCGATCGAACCTCACCGTTCGACACACCGTCGGTTCTGCAATCAAATCTAATCGAGAAAGTGTGACTGTAGCCAGCATTTGCAGGGAGTAGTACTATACTACTGCTGGTCAGTCAGTGCTTGAGTCGGGCGACGTTCTCGCGGATCTGTCCAAGCAGCCCTTCCTCGGATTCGGCTTCGAGGGCGGCGTGAAGCGTCGAATTCTCCGGTTCGTCTTTGACGACGACGCGGAGGTACGGTTCGAGCTGTTCGAAGTTATCCGAGAGGACGACCGTGTGGTTGTCTTCGTCGTGGTCGACGACGCCTGCGTCGGCCAGTTTCGGGACGTGACACTGAACCGATGATACGTAAACGCTCTTGTATTCGTTTTTCGCTACCTCGTCCGGTGGGACGTCATGTTCCCAGCCAGCGACCTGTTCGGCGATCGTGGATAGTTCGATTGGCCCGTCCTGTCCCCGGAGGGCATAGAGGAGGTATCGCCGGCGACGGTTCGCCAAGAGCTCCAGAATGGTGTCTGCAGAGAGTTCGTCGTCTCCCTGTTCCGAGGTAAGTGTGTCCATAACATAATGTTACTCACCAGACCGGAAAAGGGTGTCTTGAATATCCAAATATCCAACTAACCGGCGCAGGCACTGTCAAACACGTCTGTATTCTTTGCATTACCAGCCCCAACTGGTGCTCGATCGGTCGGCAGTAACTGACCGGTGTGTCAGTGGCTGTCAATCGGCAGCCACGGCTCCGATTCGAAATCCTTTTTTATATGATGGCCGGAGTGGTAGATGCGCCGCCTTAGCTCAGACTGGGAGAGCACTCGACTGAAGATCGAGCTGTCCCCGGTTCAAATCCGGGAGGCGGCATACTTTTGCAGCGAGCAAATTCGCGAGCCGCAGGTATGCATCCCGAGCGGATTTGAACCAGACGAGTCACAGCCCGGACCGACGAGCGAAGCGAGTCGCATGCCCGGACTGTCTCGGCGAGGTTCAAATCCGGGAGGCGATATGATCTTTTTTCGATCCACATGCCAGAAGCGACTGGCCCGGAGAGTTCGTAACGACGCGCTGTCTTTCCTGCAAGGAAAGAATCTACCCACGTAGACCGGCTACCCTCGGGCGATACTCGTGGTGGTTTCCACCAGTACACTGCTCGTTTTGCTCTTGCTGTCGTTTTTCGGCGGCGTGATCGTCGCCACGATCGGTCCTGGCGGGATTCTCATCGTTACTGGGCTGTCTCTCCTCACCTCGCTTTCGAGTGCCGAAGTCGCCGGCACGTCGAGTGCGATCTTCACCGTCGGTGCGATCTTCGGGAGCCTCGTGTATGCGCGATCGGGCTCGTGATCGGCGTGTTCGGCGGACTTCTGGGGATCGGTGGAGCGGCGCTTTCGGCACCAGTACTCGTGTTGGTCGGCGTCCCGATGCTCGTGACGATCGCGGTGACACAGATCGTCGTCGTGTTCACCGCGCTGTTTACGACGCTCAACTATCTGCTCCGCGACGCGATCGTGACGGTGCTGTTCGGTCCGATTACGGCCGCATATCTCGGCGGTGTCGGGCTCGGCTGGGTGCTTGCGCATCGAATCGAAGCTGGACGGCTGAAGCTCACACTTGGTGTCGTTCTGATCGGGTTAGCGCTGTCACTCGTTCTTTGATTGGGGACTGTCGTGGGCAGGCTGATCGCCGGTAACACGTTGCGACGGTCCCACTGCGGGAAGCCCGCACTGCCGGGTGATCAAGCCGGTTGTTCTGCTGTCCACCCGATTTGCCAGTCACCGAGCAGCCGGACCAGTGCCGATGAGGCCGCCCCGAGGAGACCGATCGTGATGATGCCGACGATGATGGTCGGATAGGAGCCGCTGGTGTAGGCCGACCACGTCAGGAATCCGAGACCGGTGCCGCCGGCGACCATCTCGGCGGCGATGAGATTGACCCACGCGAGCCCCATGCCGACGATCATCCCCGCGTGGATCGCGGGCAGCGCACTCGGATAAATAACGTGGCGGAACGTCTGGTAGGAGCTCGCGCCGAGTGACTGGGCGGCTCGCGAGTATTCGATCTCGACGCCGCGTGCACCCTGGATCGTGTTGAGAAGGATCGGGAAGAAGGCGCCGAGAAACGTGATGAACATGATCGAGAGTTCGGCAGCCGGTAACACGAGGATCGTAAAGGGAATCCACGCGATCGGGGGGATCGGTCGGAGCATCTCCAGTGCGGGGAACGTCAGATCGGCGACCACAGTGTATCGACCGATCAGGAGCCCGAAGGGGACCGCGATCGCTGCTGCGATGACGAACGAACTGAGCACGCGGATCGTACTCCGGATCGTCGAAATCCAGAAGTCATCGCGGTAGAGTTCGGAAACGTACGCGTCGATCACTTCGACGGGAGCCGGCAGCCCGGGGAGGATGCCAAACCGGCTGGCGACGAGCCAGAGGATCGGGACCGCGAGGATCGATCCCAGGCGGATAACTCGGCGTCGCGAATCCATCTCTATCAGGCCTCTTCCTCCTGTTCGAGCGCGCGCTCGGCCTCTTCGCGGATGACCGAAAGCGCTCGTTCTCGCAGTTCGGTGAACCGATCGGTCGTAACGACCTCGGGGTCGCGCGGCCGTTCGATGTCGACGTCGATGACGTCTTTGACCTGGCCGGGGCGGGCAGTCATGATGACTACCCGATCGGCCAGCAAGATCGCCTCCTCGACGTCGTGGGTGATGAATAGCACTGTCCGGTTATCGCGTTCCCACACCTCGAGCAGCTTCTTTTGCATGATCTCCTTGGTGAGGGCGTCGAGCGCGCTAAACGGCTCGTCCATCAGCATGATGTCGGGGTCGTTCGCGAGCAAGCGGGCGAGTTCCGCGCGCTGTTGCATCCCGCCGGAGAGCTCCGCGGGGTAAGACCCCTCGAACCCGTCGAGCCCCATTTCGTCGAGGATCGACTCTGCACGCCCCTCTTCGATCCCCTCGTGTACGCGCGGGCCGAACTCGACGTTCTCCTTGATCGTTTTCCACGGGAACAGCCGGTTCTCCTGGAAGACAACGCCGCGTTTTGGGTCGGGTTCGGAGACTGAATCGCCGTCGACGATGACTTCGCCATCGGTCGGCTCGAGATAGCCGGCGATACACTCCAGTACGGTACTCTTGCCACAGCCCGAGGGGCCAAGCAACGCGACGAACTCCTCAGCGCCGACGTCGAGATCCATCCCCTCGACGGCGACGACGCGTTCGCCCTCGGGGTCGTAGATCTTGCTCAGGTCGTTGAGTGATATCTCGCCGGTCGCACCGATCGAGCCGGGAGTCGGTCCTGCAATCGTCGAATCGTCGGTTGGAGAGTTTGGTTTGCTCATGGGTTTGGGTGGGTTGTTAGTCGATTTCCTGCCATCGGGTGAGGTAGTGGCCGGTCCGGTGGACCGCCGCGGCCGAGACGTAGCCGAGAACGCCGATCGCGATCATGCCGACCGCGACGACCTCCGTCTGCAACAGCCGGTAGGCCTGGAAAATAATGTAGCCGATGCCGACGCCGCCGGCGATCATTTCCGCGGCGACGACCGTAATCCAGGCCAGTCCGACGCCTAACGAGACGCCCGTGATGATTGACGGCAGCGTCGCTGGGATGATCACGTGTCGGAAGATATCACGCGATTCGGCACCCAGGCTCGCAGCCGCCTGGACGTACTCCGCTTCGACCGTTTTGACGCCCTCGATGGTGTTGACGAGGATCGGGAAGAACGCACCGACGAACACCACGAAGATCACGCCGCTGCGGAACGTCGGCATGAGGAGCAACGCGATCGGCACCCAGGCGACCGGCGGCACGGGTCGGAACACCTCGAGCGCCGGAAACAGTGCGTCCTCCCAGCGACGGCTCGTCCCGATCGTCAGGCCAAGCGGGATGGCGATCCCCATCGCGATCAGGACCGCGACGACGACGCGGAACGCCGAAAAGGCAGCATGCTCGTAGATGGTCTCTCCGCCCTCGGTCATTGGCGCACCGGCGAGTGCTTCGATCAGTGCCGCAAGCGTCGTCTCGGGGCCGACGAACTTGTCGAATCCGAGCACGCCAAACCGAACCAGCGCCGACCAGAGAACGAGGAACAACAAGACCGACAACAGCTGTCGAACGCGCTTGCCCGGCAGCGGAACGGTTCCCCCCTCGAACCGTCGTTGGATCTGTTCGATCGTACTGGCACTCATCGTTCGGCCCCCCGAAGCGGCTCCCAGTCAGCTTCGTCCTCGAGTTCGTCGATCGCTTCCTGCAACGGTTCGGTCCGGTAGCGCTCCTCGGACGGGATCTGGGAGATGACCCCCTGGTTCTCATAGAGGAACGCCGGTGCCTCCTCTTTCATCAGTTGCTCTGCTTCTTCGATCGCCTCGTAGTCGGTGTAAAACAGCATCCGCTCGACGTCGTCAGGGCTTACCTCAGGACGTTCGTACAGCGTCGCACGCAGCGTTTCGCGTTCGTAATCCCGGAGTTGCCCCTCTTCTTGAATCAGATCGAGCGTCCGCTCAGGCTCGTTCGCCATGATGTGTTTTGCCTCGAGTTCGGCCTTCATCCATCCCGCCGCGGCCTCGGGGTGGTTCTCGACCAGCGAGTCGAGCATCAGGAGACCGGCAGCGTCGTGCATTCCGTAGTCGGCGCCGGTAAAGAGGAACTCCGCCGCATCCGCCTGGACGACCGACCGCGACACCGTCGGCTCGAAGCCGGCACCAGCAGCGAGGTTTCCTTCGCGGATGTTCGTCGCGATCGTCTCCATGCCCATATCCGAGATCTCGATCTCGATTCCTTCCTCCTGGGCCGCTTCGAGGAGAAAACGGTGCGTACAGGTGCCGGTCGTGACGCCGACCTCGCGGCCGTCTAAGTCCTGTGCGTCCTCGATGGTGCTGTCCTCGGCGACGAACCCGAGGTTACACTGTTGGCCCTCCGAGAAGCCGGCGATGCCGACCATGTCGATCGGCGTCTCATCGTTTGCGATCGCGGTGATCGTCGGCATGTCGCCGGTGTAGCCGATGTCGTTCTGTTCGGAGATCATCTTGTTTCCGATCACTGCGCCCTGCAGGGCGACCTCCCAGCTCGCGACCGAGTACTCTTCGGGGAGGTGTTTTTCCGCGAGGTCGGCGTGTCGAATCACGAGTGCCGACCACGACTCGGTGTAGAACGGCTGGTAGCCGATAATAAACGACTGGTCGTCGAACCCGGCGAGAGCCCCGCCGAAAATCTCGCTTTCTGTACAGCCGGCGAGTGTGCTCGCACCGAGCGCACTCGACGCCTGGAGCAGCCGTCGTCTGCTCACTCCGCTGCTCTCGTTTGCTGTGTTCGTTCGATCTCGTTGGTGGTGTCGGTTCGAATTCATGGATCACTCCGTCCAAACTGCTGGGTGTGTGTTCGTTCGGTGGGTGCCGTCCGCTTGATCGAACGATACCAGTAGTGGATCCGTACTTGTCGGTAGCTGGAGAGAAGACTCCGGCCTGCACGTGCAGTCCCTTAACACTGTGAATTTTAGCCGGGGTGACACCCTTTCGGCGTCAGAAAACGAAATTGGCGACGCAGTAGGGTGGTCTTATGACGGTTTACCACTCCGAGTCGGACATCTGCGCTCCGAACGGATTCGAACTCGGCGCGGTCTACAGGCGATCGAGGTAACGTGTCTCAGGGCCGACCCCGAGGCAGTTCACGAGAACCGAGACGGATTGCTATACGGGTAATAACCACTGCAAATCACTGCACATCCGATCGCAGGGTCGGTCAGAGCGGTGCCACACAGCGACGACAGTACGTGACCCCCAGCTCGTTTTTTGCACCACACTGCTGACACGTCTGGCAGCCTCGTACATCATCGTCGATCGCATCGTTCTGGCAGCCTTGTACATCCTCGTCGATCGCATCGTTCTGCCCCCGATCGTACACCTCATCTTCGGTGTAGCGTTCGATCTCTCCGGCCCGCAGCTTTCGCTGCCGTTCGAGGCCGTCCTGTACGATTCGTTTGAGGACCGGGATACTGACACCTAGTGCGACGAGAAGGAGACCGATGACGATTACGGCGGACAGCTGTCCGGCAGCGGCCACACGATCGCTACGGTCGCCAGTGAGTTATATACTGAGCATAGGTAACACACCGCACGACAGCGATCCCCGCTCGCAGCAGTCACGGATCTCGTCTACTCCCCGCTGTCGATCTTCTGTCCCCAGAATCCGGAATGTTTTGTCACCGTGACATCACCCTCGACCCGCGTTTGACACGCCAGTCGGAGCCCCGCGTCGGGGTCGTGGGGCGGAAACGACAGTCGCCGCCGTTCTCGATCGGTCGGCTCGCTCACGTTCCCATCCACCTCGACGGCACAGGTGCCACAGGTGCCCTTCCCGCGACAGTTTGCGGTATCCGAGAACCCGTTATGTGGGCTTTCGCCGGCCTCCAGCAACACGTTACGGAGAATCGCTCCTGAATCACAGTCGAGTTGTCGATCGCGGAAGTGAACTGTCGGCATACGAGTAGCTGTGTGTGGGAGAGAGGTATATCTTGGCCACGTCCGTCGTGGATTCGCGTCTCGCCAACCCGCGTTCGGACTGTGTCACCACCAGTTGAACGCTCGGTCGAGGAGTGACTCCTCCGTCTGCCGTTTCGCGATGACGACCGGGACCGTCGCGTGCCGTCCGACGGCTCTCGCGACCGAGCCGACGACACGCTGGCGAACCCGACGCTCACGGGTTGCACCCAGGACGGTGAGGTCGTGTTCCATCCCTGCTGCGATGATGGCGTCCGTGACGCTCTCTTCTTCGGTGACGTTGGTCGTGACGGACACGTCGGCGAGCCCTTCCGTGGCGGTCGCGACGTGTTCCCTGGCGGCCTCACGTGCTGTATCGTCGGCGGTCGGCGAGACGTAGGAGACGACGCGAACAGTCGCGTCGTTCGTCCGCGCAACCGCCGCCGCGAGATCCGTCGCCGGTTCGATGTGTGGGCCGCCGTCGGTCGGCAACAGAATCGCTTCCATCCCGTTGGCAGTCGTTCCGACTCGCTCGATGAAGACGTCACAGGGTGCCTGCCGAACGAGCGGGTCGACGGTCGTTCCGAGGACGATATCCGACGGTCGGGGCCGTTCCTGCCAGCCGAGCAACAGCGCATCCGCGTCGGTATCCTCGACCACCGAAAGGATCCCATCGGAGACGTCAGAGTCTACGACAAGGCTGCGCGTCACTGGGACTGGGTCGTCCTCGGCGATCGCGACCGCCCTGTCGAGCAGTGTTCCGCGACCCTCGGCGAACTCCGCTTTGATCCGTTCTTCCGAAAAGAGCAGGAACGGTGACGTAGCCGGCTTGTGCACGACGGTTACAACACGGATCTCGCCGTTCCGATCGATTGCGACGTCCGTGGCCGTTCGCATCAGCTGTTTGATCTGTGATGGGTTGGAGATGGCGACCACGAGCGTGTACTCACCGTTCGGTGTGGACTCGTCTTCGAGAACAGTCTGAGCACCCCCCATATCGGATCTGTTCGTGCTCCGGGGACAAAAATTCGCTATACAGGGTTTTCAACAGATCGTCGCGGGATTGGTGAACTGGGAGAAACCGATGACCGTCTACGAGAGCGAGGCCTACCCGGTCGAGTCGACGCAGTCCGATCGCCCAGACCGCTTTCGGTGTCAACCGTTATGAGGTACTGTCCTGTACCTATCGTGTGAGCAGCGATACGATCGCAAACGAGAGCGAGACGTTCGAGATCGGCGAACAGACGGTCCACCGGCTCGGATTCGGTGCGATGCGACTCTGCGGTGCGGATATTATCGGGCCGCCGGACGACGAGGACGCGGCCCACGAGGTCCTCCAGCAGGCGATCGATATCGGCGTCGACTTCATCGATACCGCTGACTCGTATGGCCCCGGCGTGAGCGAACGCCTCATCGGCGAGGCGATCGGTGACCCCGACGACGTGGTGGTTGCCACGAAGGCCGGCCTCCTGCGCAACCGTGATGGCGAGTGGCTCGCCCACGGCGACCCCGACTACATTCGGAACCAGGTGCTCGTCTCACTCGATCGACTTCGGACCGACACGATCGATCTCTACCAGTTCCACCGACCCGACCCAGAGACGCCCTTCGAGGACTCTGTCCAGACGTTCGCCGACCTCAAAGACGACGGCCTTGTCGAGAACGTCGGCCTTAGCAACGTGACCGTCGACCAACTCGAAACGGCCCGCGAGCACGTCGACATCGCCACCGTCCAGAATCGGTACAACGTGGATGATCGATCGAACGCCGACGTACTCGAGGTCTGTGCTGAACACGATATCGGCTTCATGCCGTGGGCACCGATCGACGGCGACGACCTCGACGCCCACGGCGACCTGCTCGACGAAATCGCTAGCGACCACGATGCGACACGGCGACAGGTCGCCCTCGCGTGGCTTCTCGCCCGATCGGACGTCATGCTCCCGATTCCGGGGACGTCGGATCCTGCCCACCTCGAATCGAACGTCGCCGCCTCACAGCTCTCGCTGACCGATGTTGAGGTCCAGCGGATCACCGAATCGGCGATCTGAGTTGGCTGGCGTGACATTCGTCTCCGAGAGCGCGAGCCTGGAACTGCAGCGAAAGCGGCGGCGTCCTCTCCTGTGAACACCCAACCAGCGGCGGGCTCGGGCCGGTGACTATCCCCCACCGCTGGCGATCGACGTTGGAATCGGATCGACCGACGGACGATCCACGTAGCGATCGCTCAGAGCGGATTCCGATCGTCGGCTACACGTCCCGCCAGGAGATCGCCGTTCCCTCGACCGGACTGATATAGCCGTCGATCGCGTCAGCCGGCTCACACCCGTACACTGCATCACAGATCTTCGCGAAGACGGTGTACGTTTCGTCGACGCTCGCGTCCGCTCCCTGTGCGGCGGCGATCGACGAGCCACCCGTCGTCTGCTGCTCGTGGACGACGGTGAGCTCGTAGGTGTCGATAACGTCGTCCATCGACGCAGCCATCTCCTCGTCCAGCCCCGTGACGTTGTGCCAGCCGTTCAGAAACTGGTAGGTCGGAGCCGTCTCTCCGAACTCGACGTTCATAAACTCGATCCCGCCGTCGAGCGTCTTCGCCGTCTCGAATAGCCGCCGAAGCTGTGTTTCAGTCTCGTCGTCGCTCCATCCCATGGAATCTGCCATCGTGTGGCTGATTCGGAGCGACCGTCTTCATAGTTCCCCACTGGGCGGCCCCCGATCGCTGTCGCCGACTACTCCCCGACGTACACTGTCTTCAGCCGCGTGCCACACTCCGGACAGCACAGCGTCTGCCACGTCGTCGGATCGAGCCCACCCATCGTCTTCGATCGACGAGCGTCCGCGAAGGTGACGACGGCTCCACATTCCTCACAGTCGAACGTCTCTTCGGACTCGGTCATCGTGTTCGGGTACGATCCGATCGAGAATAGTTCTGGTCCCGACTGTACTAACAGGAGCCACTGGCGACCAGCAGCGCTGGCTCACGCGATCGCGCTGCGACCCAGTCTCAGTTAGAGTCCCCACCCACCACGGAATCCAGATGTTCATCCCAGAGACACGATCGAAAGACGACATCAGTGCCGGTCGCGTCCCGCACGTTCGATAGTCCGTTGCGAAGGCGGTCCCACTCGTGGTCCATCAGGTCGATTTCCTCGCCCGTCCCCATCACCCCCGTGTTCTCGGGATCGTCATCGTGACAGAGCGCGAGGTGTGTCAGTTCGTGAAACACGAGTCGTGCCTCCGCGTCGTGCTCGTCTCTGTCTGCGACGACCGCACGGTTGCCGACACTGAACCCATTGATGTAGCCGTCGATACCCCCACCGGTCGTATCCATCCATCGGCTGTACAGGCGCCCCTCGTACGGCGCGGTCGTTGCTCCCGGAACGACGAGCAACTGGAGCGCAACGTCCGCGAGCTCGGCGTCGACTTCCTCGCGGTAGAAACTCCGCTGTCCCCACAGCAGGCCCTCGACAGTCGATCCGTACTGCCGGTCGATGCGCTCGGCGTCGTATCGTCGTGGATAGTCGAGCCACTGTGCGTAAATGTCGTGGCTGCGAAACAGGTCGACGATCGTCCGTCTCGTTTCTGGCAACACGCAGGTATCGCCGATGTATCGCACATCGATGAGGAGATCGGATCGCCCAACTTCGACGCCCTCGAACTGCTCCGATCCGAACGCGTCGTCTAGACGGTCGTGAAATGCGGGCGATCGCTTTTTGTCATCGGGAATCCCGTCACCGTCGCTATCCGCTTCTCGGTGGTTCGCGTACGCACCCGCGCTGCTAAGCGTCACGGCGGTGCATCCGACCCCAGCCGCACACAGGAGCGATCGCCGACTCAGTCGGCGCTGATCGCCGCTGCGCTGTGGGGACATTACCGTGACTGTACTGATACAGTGATATTATTCCGTGCCTGTATTTGGGCACCTTTTAAATCAGAACGGATATCTGTGGCGGAGCATCTTTCGTTGGCGAGGAGTCTCGGCGGTGCCGACGCTCTCAGATCTCACACCTGAACGCGTCTACGGCTTCGGTGCGTCCGATCGCGATCGAATGCTGGCATCGGGCCGATGGGAGACCTGGACCCGATCGTCCTCGAGCCGTAGGCAGGCGACGGTATCTGAAGCTATAGTAGCCACTGCAAGTCAATGCACACCTGATCGCACGACAGCTGTGCGATCAGTGTGTAAATAGTTACAGTTGTTACTATACAACCGGCCGGTCTCTGTCCGAGGGCTCACCGTTGGCTGTAGCTGCCGGCTCTGGCGAACGCGATGGCGGAGGCGAACACCACGAGCGAGAGCACCACTGCAAGGAGGGGACCGGACGGAAGTACGGGGACGACACCAAGCCAGGACAGGACGCTGATCGCTACCGAACTGGCACCGAGTCCGAGCCAGTATACACACCAAAGTGGATCGGTCTTCGGAACGAACCCGAGATAGGTATCGAACGTCGTCGCAATCGGGGTCAGTACGATGGTCCCTCGGGCCCGATCGTATTCGATGATGCCGTCCCGGTGGAGTGCTGGCAAGTGAGACTGATACAGCGAGGTATAGACCCGCTTTCGCTGTTTGTACGTCACCTCCTCGATCGGAACGTCGTTCTCTGCAGCGGCGATCCATTCGGCGAGATCGCGAAGCCGAACCGTGTCCCTGTCGACACCGTTCTTGGACAAATATCGAAGTAGGAGACGACGTCGTCGATTCGAGAGCGTTCTGAATATCGTATCCCTCGATAACTCCCCGTCGTTCGTCGACTCGGAGTCCGTCGACCCGGAGTCCGTCGGTGACTCTGTTTCCGTTATCACTTCAGTTGTTTCTCGCGGGTCCCCCATATGTCTCCCAAATGGTTGCTTAGCTTATATATCATTCCGTTCATATCAGATTGTAATATGTATAATCCAGAGGATATGAGTTAGGGGAGTAGTGATACAGGTGACGACCGTTCTGGCCCGCACGTTTCAGATCACTGTAATCGGCACGCACGCAGCCCACTGCTTCGACACGTCGGGTACGTATCGATCGCGCGCCCTGGTGGGAACGCAACGCACCCTCGATCGTCGTCCGCCATCGGTCACCCCGGACAGCTACGGCGGGACGCGAGTGACCAGTTTTCGAATAGCGTTTCACCGGCGGTCGAGGCGAAAGCCCTAGGGCTCGATCCCGAGGCGATTCACGAGGTAGGGAGACTACAACTACGC